>JACKZZ010017788.1_pt1 | contig 10390 bp, 10 predicted proteins | sample 8027871 | NCBI WGS metagenome assembly JACKZZ01 (sample SAMN15724774, study PRJNA655200) | protist metagenome | isolation source: fluorescence activated cell sorting (FACS) single amplified genomes of... | place: USA: West Boothbay Harbor, Gulf of Maine | collected 2000-07-19
TGTTTATTTCTCTATCGCGTATTCAGTGCGGAAGCGGCGTGGATTTCAATTTAGTAAGTAATACCACTTGATGTTGATGATGCTTTTTACTATAATTTTCTGAAAATACTCCGCTAGAGCTGCATAGGTTGAGGTTTGTTCTTAAGTTTGGATTTATTGAGTTGTAGTTGTTCTTCTTTGTTCGGCTTGTTTGTATCGGTGTCGCCGCTTTTGATCTGTATCTCAGCGCTCTCCTCACCCAAAAAAGAAACAAAAGGAGATGGCGTCTTTCACATCAATGCCCATGCCGCGGCGCGACCCGATCCCCGTCACCGTGCTCACGGGGTTCCTTGGCAGTGGAAAGACGACATTGGTGAACCACATTTTGATATCCCACGAAAAAACTGTTTCACTGTGATGGTTTTGCAAGATCGGCATCACAAGTTTGCTGCGCATGACAGAGAGAATTTGCCATGCGCGCTTTCCAAGGGAAAACACGCTTAAGAATCCAATGCCTTGCAGGTGTAGCAAGACAGATAGTTCTGTGTTCTATTCTATGCATCACAAGTTCACAGTGAGACGCTTTTTTCTTGCGATATTTGAATGACCAGACGCACGGAATGCGATTCGCGATCATTGAGAACGAGATCGGCGCTGTTGGTGTCTATGGCCTGCTCAAACGTTAATACAATCTCAAACGTTACAATAGAATCTGGAATTTGTCTTGCATAATGAGCATGACTGACTCGCAGACCACTCCACTTTCTGCAATACAAATTTCGCCAGATTGTAGTGGGGTTGGGGGCTCCGGAACTTGTCATGCGCAATCCTATGAGACTTGGCTAGATCATGCACTCTTGCATCACAGATTTCCATATTCTATTGTAACGCTTGAGATTGTAACACCTGAGCGGGTCATAGTGTCGACAACAAAATTTTGGACCTCCCGAAAGCGAACATTGAAGACGAGATGCTGGAGGTGATCAACGGTTGCATCTGCTGCAAGGTGCGTGGGGACCTGGTGACGGCGCTGAAGCGTCTGTACAACAAGGTGCACAAATTCGACGGGGTGATCATCGAAACCACGGGTCTCGCGGACCCCGCCCCGGTGGCGCAGACGTTTTTCCAGGAAGAGGGGATTTCCGTGCTGTACAAACTGGACTGCATCTGTGCGGTGGTGGACGCCAAGCATGTGGAGCAGCACTTGGACGACAAAAACAAAAAGCCGAAGGGCTTCCAGAACGAGACGGAGGAGCAGCTGGCGTTCGCCGACGTGGTGCTGCTGAACAAGATCGATTTGGTCGCCGACGACCCTTCGGCCCTGGACGCGCTGGAGAAGCGCATCAAAACGATCAACCACGGGGCGCCCATCTACCGCACCGAACAGAGCAAGGTGGACCCGAAGAAGCTGCTGAACGTGGGCGCCTTCGACCTGGAGCGCGTCCTGGAGATGGACCCGGAGTTTCTGAACCCCCACGGCCACTTCCGCCACGACAAGACCGTGAGCTCGCACTCCGTGAAGTTCGAGGGTGACTTGAACGTGTCCCGCATGCAGCGCTGGCTGCGGCAGCTGATCTCGCAGAAGAGCGACGACCTGTTCCGCTACAAGGGAGTGCTTTCCGTGAAGAACATGCCACAGAAGTTCGTTTTCCAGGGCGTGCACATGATGATGGTCGCGGACTACTTTCCGGACATGCAGTGGGCCCTGGGCGAACCGCGCGACTGCCGGTTGGTTTTCATCGGGCGGGACCTGGACAAGGCGGAGCTCATATCGCATTTAACAACGTCCCCACTCCATAGTTGTAATGCAAATCTGGATGCTGAGCGTGAGCATCAGCATGTTTCTCATGCGGAGCCCCATGAGAAGCGTTGTCTAGTTGTGTTTTGGAATTTGTCATGCTCCAATCAGCATGATATACTAGATCTGTGATGCTGATGCAGCTAAACTACCTCAAACAGCACTACACTGCGAGTCCAAATTTTTCTTGCAAAACAGCCAAAACTTGTGGACTTGTCTAGCCGATGCCCCAGCTGGACTATGGGCTGAGGACGTTTTTAGACAGGTGGATAGCTCACCAAGCAGGCGATGGACTGCAAGGCGGAGGAGCAGCTGCGCTTCAAAATCGGGGACATTGTGGAGGCCAAGACGGGGATATCGCAAGAAAAAACATTGTTAGTGTAAAGTTTGTGATGCGCAACGTGCAAGACGATTGCGTCTGTCATGCTGGGAATGCGTTGTAGGGTCCATGCAGCCGCGTTTTCCAGTACGATCTGCGCATGACAGGTTTTGCTCTTATGCCACACAGATTTGTAATGCTGTTCCTCCAAAAAGGTTACACTTACAATCTTTTTTTCTGGGATAGGGGACGAACCGGTGGGAACAGGGAAGAGTGATCAAGATCTGGGATCAGGGCCATCCCTACCGCATCGAGGTGCTCGACTCCGGGAAGAACGTGTGGGGCCCGGAAGACCGAGACATTTGTGTCCGTGCGGTCCTCGAGTGCGCGGAGTTGACGGCACACTGAAGGGAGAAGATAGCAGCACGGAAAAGTAAATGAAGTAAAGTGATGTGTACTCAAATTTGTATACGCGGAGGTTGATGACCATGACTGTGGCTAACATGCCGATCATGCGCAAGTTGAAACAGTGCCGTACTACTTGCGACGCCCTTTCCAGGATGTGGAGGTTATCGCCACAATGATGATAATTTCCTGATCGATAGCAGAAAATAGACGCATCGGCATCGAGTTTGAGATGCTTTTATCGTCGACTTATTTTTCACAGGAAAGAAACTCCGCATCTGGAATTTCTTTTCGTTTCGACTTGGAATATGGTTTGATATCTTTATCTTTTGTTTCGCAATAAAAGCATAGCTAGCAGTGATTCTTTCCGTTTCCAAGAAGGATAGATACGAAAGCGAGATACAAACATATTGCAAGTAAGTATCATCCAGACCTCGAGGAAACTAATCACGGCTTAATGGTTCATCCTTCAAATAGATTCACCCGACTAGTGCACGTACATGGTAGATTTGTTTGCATTTCCGGTGATCATGTGGTTTTCTTTGGCTTGCTTGCACATAAGGAAGAGAGGTTTGATTGATTCCGCAAATTTGTCTTCTACGACAACACAAAGAGTGGCTGCGCGTGGACAGAACCTAAATCAAAATTTGCTATCGATAAAGAGCGGTTAAAATGCAAAAAAAAGTCTGAGTTATAGAAATACGCACAGATGAAAAGATTGTAAGTACTAGAACGGCTGGTAGGGAGGGTTCAGTGTAAATCAAACCAGTGTTTCATTCTCTGGCAACTTTCCTTCGTTCTGGTCCCGTGGTAGAACCATACTGAAACTCCCTTTTCTCACTTTTTCTTTCTGCTGCCGTCTGCTCTTGTCGCTGCTGCGCGACAAAAATGTCGCCGAAGGATATTTTTTGAAGATGTCGTGGTCTCCTCTCTCTGCCTCGATCTATCTGATTTTGGTACGAACGTTTTCTGATCTTTTTTCATTGTTTACTACATTCCGGTAGGTGCGCCTAAGAAGGCGAAAAAGGATCAGGTACTCGTTCAGTCGTGGCTTTTTTTGATCGTTAGTTCCTTGGTTCTCGTGTCAAATACGTGCTCCCAAGATCGACATTCTACGTCGAAGTCGGTGAGTATTTTGTGCGATGATGGTTTATAAGTATTTACATTTTTCAACCGGAAGCGGAATACGGCTACTTGTTGGAAAGGATAAAATTTCTTTCTTTCAGCGCGCCCCCGCTATTTCCATACAATACATAATCTAGGCCGAGAGCGGAAAATTCATTTAGAATACTTAAGATCAATACACAAATCCGGTTGATGATTCCACTACCTGCTTCGCAGCTTGGCAAAACATGAATTTGGAGCAGAAGCGTATCCGGCATGAAGCGTGTTTGCAGCATTATCCCCCACCAGACGGGCTGTCTTGGTCTATTACAATGAAAAATGCCCCCACCCCCGAACTTGAAAGCATTTGTATTGCAAACCTGTCCAAATGAAACATTCGCCCTCTTGCATGTATCAGCATCACAGATTTCCGATCGTGAATAGTAAAAATTTGTATTGCAAAAGATCCCAGCAAGAGCGGTGCTTGTCATGCAAGCGATGCGAAACACGACTCGACTAGACTCTGCATCAGAAAGATTCATAGTCCTTTCATGCATGACAAAAAGTTTTCATTTGGAAACTTCGCATGACAAATTATTGCAGCTTTGGGGGTGGGGGCATTTTTCACTGTAATATGGTCTGACCTTTATTCGGACATCATCCAGTTCAACCGCACCTTTCTGGCGAACTTATCCTTTGTAAAAACGTCCCCACACCATAGTTGTCATGCAAATCTGCATGCTTAAAATGTCTCTCATGCGGAGCCCCATGAGAAGCATTTTCTAATGGTGTTTTGAAATTTGTCATGCTCCAAACAGCATGAGAGACTAGATCTGTAATGCTGCTGAACTAGCTCAAACAGCACTACACTACGCGTCCAAATTTGTCATGCGACACAGCCAAAGCTTGTGGATTTGTCTAGCCGATTGCCCATCTTGACTATGGGGTGGGTACGTTTTTACATAGGATAGAACTTGGATTTTGGTCATGGAAACGAAGTAGCTCTCTCCGTGGATGGGTTTCAGGACCCGGCAGACACGGTTCGCTGGCTGGACTGGGCTCACGGTCGCGGTGGAGGTGGCCGCAACGGGACGACAGCGACGGCAGAAACGGGATCATATGCAGGACGAGCCGCCAGCGCGGGGTCATATAGCAACCGGGACCAGGACGACACCAACGGACGCGATGAAATAACAGCAGGAGCAGGGACGCGGCCGAGTCTGAATCATGCCTCCTATTCAGCGACAGCCCATAATTATCAACATCTTCTTCACGGGCGGCCGCCGCGCGGCCATGGGAGAACGAGAAATGGGCTTCGAGCTCGCACGGTGCCTCGGGTGCGAAACGCACGATACTATGAGGAGAAATTTGCCTGGTGGATATCCAAGAAAAAAACTGTGTTAGTGTAACTTTCTTTCGCTGACAGCATCACAAATTTGCTCTACATGACAGAGAAAACCTGTCATGCGTGGCTTGTAAGGGAAAGCGCACACGATTAGTGGACTTCATGGCTGTCTGGCATGACAGGCGTAACCCTGTTGCATGTTCTGCAACACAAATTTACACTTACACAGTTTTTTTCTTGCATAGTGGAAGGACCGGTTCGACTGCGGCGACAACCAAGACACGAGCCAGCACCCGCACGGGTGCTGCAACTACGGGCACCTGGCGATCCAGCTTATTTGGGCCATCCTGGAGCGGAGCCGGAGCCGGCTGAATGCTGTGCTGCATCAGTTTTTGTTTGAAAATTGGAACGCCTTGTACCACACACCGTGGCCGGTCGCGCACCTTGCCTACAAGGCTGTGTTTGCAACAGCAATGCTCGGCACTTTCGACCTGAATTTCTTTCACCCACCTAATGATCATTTCGGAGGCTCATCGGTTGGGAATGGACACCAGGTCGTAGTATCAAACGCAGTAGTAGAGAAAAAATGGCTGGGTCTGGAAGAATGTTGCAGGATATCTTGCCATATTTGTCTGATATGACTCTGAGCTGCTCTGTGATCATGTCTGGGCAGGATGAAAGGATCCTCTTGCGGCCTCCTGTCATGCGACGAGATTGCAGCTCGCCATGCGGTATGCGCAACAGGATGCAGCCCTGAAGTTTGTCACGGTTGACTTACTTAATATTGAACTGAGCCCGTCATAATTCAGATTCACAGAACACTTCCTTCACAAGATAGAACCTTCTGACCCAGTAAAGAACACAACATTTGCAATGTATACCAAGGCCACGACCGCCGGAACGACCACACGCACGACCAGTCCTACCACTCAGGTCCCCTTGTTCCTCCACTTCCACCGGACCTCCACCGTCCGCGTGCGCAAACCATGCGTTTCTCGCCGGTTGCGCTGACGACGTACGCTACGGAGCGCTGCCTTAGCGAAAACGACGCGTGGCAAAAGCTGCGGCGACCGCCTCCCGCTTTCGCGTCCGCCAGGACGAGCGATCAACACCATAATGAGGACCTCCAGGAACGACGAGTACAGCTGGAAGATCGGGAGCTGTACACGGAGCAAGTGGCGCAGTCTCTGCTGGAATTGTTCGCGAAGCATGCGTCTGCCCCGCCGAACCTGGAGCACGACAAGCACTTTCCCACGGATTCTCGGGCGTTGGCGAGCCTGCGGCGACAGGCCATCTTGATGAAGGAGCGCCGGACCACGGTGCCCTACTACGAAAAGACGGGGCGGGACGCCACGCGGACCGACGAGGCGTACACCTACGCTGGCTTTTCCCCGTTGCGCGCCTTCAACCTGGCGGCCGACGGGAGTCGTGGGGAGGCGGCCCATGAGAAGATGTTCAGCCAGGCAGCCCTGCAGCACGAGCGAGACGCGCAGTGTAGCACTTGGGAAAGCCGCCAGTGGGAAGGGGCGCCCGCCGCAAGGGGGTCTGCAGGTGAGCCTCCGGACGACCACCGCAAGGGGTCTGCAGGTGATGTAGCAGAGGAGCGGCGAGTACATCACGGACAGGAGGTGGAACAAGTAGATGACAGAACAAATAAAGCTAAGGAGAATAACAATAAAGATCAAGAGCCGGCGCCGTTTTTATTTCCGTACTACAACGTAAAGTCCTTCCTCGATAAGGAGCTCGACCGCGATTTCTGCTCTGAGTTTTGGTATTTGTACAGCTTGCTGCAGTTGGGGCATCACTCTGACATTTCGCGCGTCACACCAATCTACGCCATTCGCAGTATTCAGCGGTGGTTCTGTATCGTACGAAAAAAGTGTTTCACTGTGATGATTTTGCTAGATCTGCATCACAAGTTTGTTACACATGACACTGAAAGTCTGTCATGCGCGCTTCCCAAGGGAAAACACGCTTGAAAATCCAAGGTGTTGCAGGTGTAGCAAGACAAATAGTTCTGTGTTCCACTTTCTGCATCACAAATTCACTGTGTTGAAACAGTTTTTTCTTGCGATATTCTGGTACCCGCTGCAGACGCGCATCGACGGGTACACTTCCGTGACGGACTATCGAAGGGAAAAATCCCCCCTCCCCAAATCGAAAATGCATCCTTTTAAAAATTTGTAATGCTGATTTCTGGCCACAAATCAGTTCTGTCTTGCAAGAAAGCAAAGCCAGAGCTTCCGCCGCATTACGTAACGTAGGCCGCGACTTGTAATGCTGCTGCGCCGACAGGGCTGACGTCTGCCATGCTAGGCGCCCACCTCTAAGCAGCCCCTTTCAAGCTTTGCGTCTTCCTGCAGTCCTCGACTGCAAGACAAAGCTGATTTGTGTACACAAATCCCGCAACACAGATTGCCATTTTGATATGGGGAGGGGGAATTGTTCATTTCGATACGGACAATGGAAACTTCCTGCGCGAAAATCACGGGGCGAAGCAAGCCGTTGCGCTTGAAAAACTCGGTGCTGTTGCGGAGCAGGAGGCTGCGGAGCGCAATCTGGAGGTCGTCCAAGACGACATGGCTCGAGCGGTTACAGAAGAGGAAAACTTCGTCCAGGGAGGTCGACGAGAAGATGACCAGCCGAGGCAGGAAGATCGTATTCGAGCATCCTCGGAAAATGTTTTAAAGCAGGAGGCTGATTTACTACAACTCCCTGAGTTCGAGCTGCTGTTGGAGGAGGACGAAGTTTTGGATGAAAAGAAGCAGGCGACCCGTGCAGGTGAAGCACCCGAAAGGAGCGCTGGCGACGAGCCCTGCACGCTCTACAAACTGGCGACCCGCGTTTTGTACAAGGCAGCGGGCAGCAAGACGCAATGGTGCGACACCCTGGCGGGCTGGGTTACCGCTTATCTCAGCAGGAAGGCTACTGGTGCTGTAGCTCTTGACAGCAGTAGTAGCACAGGTCAGGGACTACATCGTCGGGAAGATTCGACTTTCGTCGAGCCCGCCAGAATCTCCTTAGCCGACAGGGATCTCGTGTTGCCGAAAAAGGCAGATGGTCCTAGTGTGGTCAAGGATGGCTCCACGGAAACAATGAATAACCGTCCTTCCATGTTGGCAGAAGCTGAAGCTCCACCGCAACAAGCCCGTTCAACTACATCGCGACAGCAAAAAAACCCAACGACCTCGCCCCCCTCCGACGAGCGCAGTCTGACGCGCACGGCACTGCGCTACATCAGCAATATGGACAGGTTGCGCCGCGCGCGAACCGACATCTCGATGGCCAGCAACATGGAGAAGATCATGCGCGCGCCCCCCCAGCTGGGCGGCGACCGGTCAAGAAGCCTAGTTTTTTTCTACAGCCTGGAATTCTGGTTTGTCTTCGCGACGCTGGTCGAAAAAGAGTACCGGGGCGTTGTGGACTCGCTCCAGATTGACACGCATATGCGCCAAGGTTGGACCGCCTTTGACGAGATGGGTCAGTTAGTGCAACGAGTAGATAGAGATGATCCACCACCGCGACCCGTGGAGCTGCAGAGAAAGGAAAATTCCGTTTCCCCTACTACAAATGTTGAAGCTCGAGCGACAGGACCTGCCTCACCCGGCGACGCGTCCACTTCGCAAGACAGCACCGAAAAAACTTCTCTTGTTGCGAGCACTCCGCCGACCTTGCTGGACGAGCAGCTGTCGCGGTCCGAGCGGCACGCGCTGTTGCACCTGATGCGCGGCGTCCACGAGCTCTGCGAGGCCTTCCGGTTCCCTTACCTGCTCTCGTCCGGCACGCTGCTGGGGGCCATTCGCCACCATTCCTTGATATCAAATGTAAAAATGTCTGGGTCGGGATGATTGCAACTTGTCATGCTAAATCTGAATCAGGCAAAAAACTGTGTTGCATGATTGTCAAAAGTTGTGCACATCTGACCTAATCGAGAGGCAGTTTCTCATGCAGAATAGGCATTAGAAAAGTCTCGCAGATGAATCTGTCATGCTATGTCCTACATACCAGACCTCATGGGTCATAGAGAACCTGCACGACAAATCTGGGAATCTTCCAGACCGAGACATTTTTGCAATCCATACTTGATTCCTTGGACAGGAGACGCAGAGGTGTCCCTGGACTACTCGTACTTCGGATTCGTCTATGCACTGCAAAAATGTCTGGGTCTGGAAGATTGCAACTTGTCATGCTGTCTTTGGATTCCAAAGAAATCTGTATTGCGTGACCAGCAACAGGAGTCCAGTTTGTGTTACGCGGAGAGGGCGTTTCTCATGCAGAATGGGCATCAGAAAGCCCTCTAAAAATCTGTGATGCTAGGTCATGCATTACAGACGTCATGCGTCATGCAAAATATGCATGCCAAACCTGGCCACCTTCCAGACCCAGACATTTTTACATTTGATATCGTCCTCAACGTCGCCCTGCTGCAAAGCCTGAGACAATACGTCAACCCGAAATATAACATGGTGTTGTACTCGAAGTCGAAGATGAAGAACACCGAGGACCACGAGCAGCTTCAACTACGCCAACAGGAATATGAACCCCCCACCAGCGGCGCGAAGATGTCGAGCTCACTTGTTGAGGATAATGATTTCTGCACGAGCACCAGCACAATGAGTCCAGTTTTGTGCGCATGGCTGCGGTCGAACCCGGCGGGTCTGCGCACCGCGCAGCGGATCTTCCGGGACGAACGAATGGTGCTGCAGATGTATGTATGCGTTGCAAAAAGTATGAACGTACTAGTATAAATCGCATGACAAATTGTGGCAAGAAAAAAGTGCAACCTGTCATGCAGATTCAGGTAAAAATGTCTCGTCTGTCATGTTGCAAGACCGGCATTTATACTTACGAGTGCGATACTTTTGCACAGGATAGTACGCGCGGCGGCCCCTGTCCCTGAAGTTTTTCTACCGCGAGGAGCACAAGTTTTCCGAGCCGGTTCCGGGGTTCGCGTACCGGTTTCCCTACCTGGACATTCACCCAAACTACGTGGATGAAGCGAGCCAGGAGCTCGGGTACACCAGTTACGAGTGGGGCTACCGCTTCCCGTATCCTATGTAAAAACCACCTCACCCCATAGTGAAGATGGGGAATCGGCTAGACAAATCCACAAGTTTTGGCAGTTTTGCATGACAAATTTGGACTCGTAGCGTAGTGCTGTTTGAGCTAGCTTAGCAGCATCACAGACCCAGAAGATCATGTTGATTGGAGCATGACAAATTCCATGCAGGTTTGCAATACAGCTATGAGGTGGGGACGTTTTTCAAGACGAAATCCCGCTCCACTTTGCCTACCCGCGCCGGGTGAGTTTCATCGAGGGACAGAAGTTTTACGTCTGGAACAAGTTTCGGTTTGTCCTGCAGGCTATCAAATGCAAAAATGTCTGGGTCTGGAGGGATGCAATTCTGTGATGCTGTCTTTGGATTCTAAAAAAAATTTG
>JACKZZ010003930.1_pt1 | contig 10387 bp, 7 predicted proteins | sample 8027871 | NCBI WGS metagenome assembly JACKZZ01 (sample SAMN15724774, study PRJNA655200) | protist metagenome | isolation source: fluorescence activated cell sorting (FACS) single amplified genomes of... | place: USA: West Boothbay Harbor, Gulf of Maine | collected 2000-07-19
CACATGTTCGCACAAAAAATGGTGCGTTCCTCCACAGGAGACGGAACAGGCGGATTGAGTTCCTCAATTTTTGGATTGCCAGTGTTTGTAGTTAATGGAGAGGTGCAGTTGGTGTCTCGTGAAGGTCATTCGGCGTTGGTTGTCGGGGGCTGGCCATCGAAATGAGGAGCTGACGATGGGTACCGTAGAGCTCAGTGAGGTATAGAAGCCTGATGGTGAAGACGGGGCGTAGATAAATCAACCATCGAAAAGTCACTGGCAGGCTGAGTTCAACTTGGAGCGCCAAAAAATCATTCAACGTCTATGGCAAGGTCTTGGCGCAACTGACAGCAAGGGTGAGGTGGTTTGGCTCTAGGGAAGCCTTGGTTTTCAATCAAGTGTTTTTTGTTGCGTGCACTGGCACTGGCAGCGCAAGCGGCCGCCACCGCATCTTGGAGCTAGTCCGAGGCTGCCTACTACAGTATACGAGATTGCATCATTGCTAGCTCGAGACTGTTAATTTTCGGCACCAAATCCTGCTAGCCGACGTGGGAAATGGCCTCAGCTTGAACCAAGACGCTTGTCCATGAAGCGCCCGCCCGCCACGTTGAGAATTTCTGTTTTTGTTTCTGTTTTCAACCATTTCAAGCTTGGCCCATGAGCATTTATCCTATGGTTACTCCCTAACACACCCGTGGTTCAGCGCCTTATGGCCATAGCATCATCGCTGAGCTCGAGACTGTAAAGCTTCTTGACCAAATCACTGCCAGCCTGAGCCCTGAGCACTAGCCGGTTGGAAGCGCGTTTTTTCGTTACTTTTCAACCATTTCAACTTTTTTCAAGCTTCAAGGTTTAGGCCAAGAAACGGGGGGTTCAGCGCACCAAGACGCTTGTGAGAACGTGCATCATCGCTGAGCTCGAGACTATTAAGCTTCTTGATCAAATCACTGCCAGCCTGAGGACTGAGCCGGCGCACTACCCGGAGTCACACACGCGTTTTTTCGTTACTACTTTTGAACCATTTCAACCATTTCAAGCTTGGTCGCTTTAGGCCCAGAAACGGGGGTTCAGCGCACCATGACGCTTGCGTGAACGTGAGGAACTTCCATTTCAACCATTTCAAGCTCGCTTCATAAGCATTTGCCCTATGCTATCCTACTATCACCCTCCCAATGAAACTTCGCTGACTTCGGATGCATCCCTGAACTTTTTTTGAGAATCCTACACCATGACGCTTGCGTGAACGTGAGGAACTTCCATTTCAACCATTTCAAGCTCGCTTCATAGGCATTCAATGCCCTATGCTATCTTAACACCCTTCAAATGAAACGGCGCTGACTTCGGACATGATCGCTGAACTTTTTTTGAGAATCGCTTCAAATCATTTCACGATTTCAGACTTTTTTCAAATTCGGAGAAAAAACTGAAGTTATTGTTGGAAGAAGTTGAGCATTTGGATTGCGAGCCCGAGCAAAGCAAACCCATAATCGTTGCATCGAAGGAACGAATCGAAAACAACTGGAAAGAGTCTGCTTGATTGAACTTGGTTGAGAAAACCACAAAGTCTGAGGGGAGAAGAGAGAGAAAAAAAAGGATGATTTACCAAGGCTTGGTGCTGCTAGTCACGTCGATTGGATTGGTCGCGGGCGGAGGTCTCCGTGCTCAACCCGTAAAATTTCGAAACGTCGGACGCATTTTGCAGGGTGTTGATGCGACCAAACTTGATCCATTCAGGATCCATGGGGGGAGTGGAATAAGGGCACCTATCTTTGCGGCGTCGTATGATGGGAACCATCTTACAGCGGATGGAGAATATCGCGTGCCGGATGGATTACACGTTACAGAACTACCTGCCTGTGAGTTCGACCACAAAGGGTCAACCTTTAGCGGAGAGAACTCTTATATGGAAAGTGCAGCAGGGATGGTGACATGGGATGCCAGCGCAGGGGTTGGGAGGGTGTCAGGCTCTTATCAAAACAGCAGGAGCTATGAAGAAATGAACCAGCAGTCCTACCAAAGCAGCGGTGAGACCACGATGAGTAGTCTGGTTTGCACGGTGTACAAAGCAAAGCTTTTGCTTAACACTTTGCCCAGGTTTTCACAAAACTTTCTCAATGGTGTCAAAAGAATCGTCGACAATGTGGATGCTCACGGTAACGTGCAACAACAGTCCAAATATGATGATGCGATTGGAAATTTTGTCCGTACTTTTGGAACTCACATGATAAAAGAGGTCAATATGGGCAGCAGCATTTCGCAGAGGTTTACATCGTCACGGGAAGCAAGTATGATCCTCAGTGGTTCGAAAATGCAGAAGGGAACGGCAGCACAAATTTCAACGTTGCGCGCCTCTGTGAGCAGGGAAGCGGTGAGTAATGAAGAAGAAAACCTTTCGGAGGCCTTTTCCAAATATTCTGAAAGAAGGGGAATCATCACTACGGGCACAGCAATCCCAAGGGGCACTTTTAACTCCAAGGCAGATTTCTTTGCACAGTGGCAGCACGACATGCAAAACGGTGGTACATTGAATATTGTTTCGGGTCTTAAGGTCACGGGCATTGACTCTCTCTTTGTAACAACTGTGTTGTCCGACTTCAATAAAGGCTTCAAACACTATGGAATCCAAATAGGGAGTGGTTCGGGTGGCGACATGACACAAGCACAGATCATACGTGTGCGTAAGGATTTGGTGGATATGGTTGAGAATGCCTGCAGCAGGATAGCAAATATACGAAATTGTGCCAAAGAACCTTTTAAGGCAGATATTAAACACGGGCAGGTGTACACCGGGCATAAGGTTTCAATAAACTTTCAACCGGAAAATCCTAGAGTAACAGACTTTTATCGTTTGACACGAAATGACATTGCCAAAAACTTACGCCCTCACGCCACCGACGGCTGGCGTTATGGTATTGACAGATTGAGTAAAATGAGAACTTGGTGGGACGAGTCAGAGGGGCATATTGTACTACAAGGCTTCGAACTTGAGTACACAACTATCAACGGAAATGGACGTGTGGAAAGCCGCTGGATGGGCAAGAGGGGAAATAGTAGAGGGACTCCGTGCGAGATCGACACCAAAGGAGAACCGATTAAACAAATACGGGTTTGGACCGGTGACTCAATTGATGGCATTGAATTCCGAGGAAAAAATGGCAGCTTCAATACCTGCGGTAAAACACACAGCAAGGTTACGGATTTCTATGCTGGTGCAACTGAAGAATTCTTTTCACTTAGTGGAAGGGCAGGAAGACGCATTGACTCTATCACCTTTGAGAAACTATGCCCGGCTCAACCTCTTCCGCCGTCAACGATGAGCCGCAATAATTTCCAATGTTGGAAACACTTGTAATAAACCCAACGAAATCGATAATAATTTTATAACCTTTCACGTCAAAAACCTATGCCAGTGGTTAATTGAAATGGAAGCCCGTGCGGCCGGTGCTTCTGAGGACGCCGAGGTATACCAAAATGCGCGGGTGACTGGCATGGGCTGGTTGTCGGACTAGTTCATAAAGAGAATAACTATTTCACTGCCTACTAGTACAACTTGAAGGAAAATTCTCCGTCAAAGCTTTCGTGTTTGCACCGAGACGTTGTGTCGTTGAAAAGCAGCATGTCATGCTGTCCGCTCTCCAGACCGTCACGTTCAAATATCTTCTCCTGTTTTTGTTGATGCGGAACCTTCCAAGCCACTGGCAGTAATGACGGACCCAGGGGACCCGTGGACTCGCGTTTCGAGAGGTCGGTATAGTACGTACACCATGGTAGTAGATGCTATAAACCATCTACTATTTCCCACAAGTGAGGGTCTGTACCTATAACAGAAAAAACCAGAATTCCTGCAGCAGAAAGAATGAAGACTGCTATTCCAACCTCCGACTCCCGGACGACTTGGTTTTTAGTTTTGTCATCCGATGCTAATGCTGCGAGCACCTCTTTGCCTTGGTAATATGTACCCGACTGATAGTCGTTGATAGCAGCGAGCGTTATACTAACATAGATCAAGCCCGAAATTGTAAATACGAAAAGGACAACAAGGAGCTTTGGCTTGAGGCTGTTGAGAAGCATGGAACTATCTGCTGCCCGAGAGAATTGTCTGGTCAACTTTTTCATCGCGCGGGCAACTGGCGGCGTTCCCAAGGTTCCCGACGCGGCAGCAGATGTTTGTACAGACGATGATGGGGGTAGGCTATGGTCAATATCGCTGCGATTTTGCTTTTGCGTTAGGTCATTGGGTGCAACAAAGTCTTGTTCACTAGCGTCAAGGTCAAGAAAAGCGTATTCTTGCTTGGCGAAATCTGCGTTTGAACTCGATTCAGTTTGGTAGGGAGAGCTCTCAGTGCTTTCCAAACTTTCTTTTTCGTAATATGACTGCACCGTGCCACGACGCTTGTGATTCAACAAGATTCCGGCAGCAACGATGAAAAATACAGCTAAAACAGCCATGGCAATGATTGGGGCAAAATAGAAGACAACAACTAAAAAATGTGGCCTGTAAACAAAGCAAAAGAGCGACTCTTGCTCGAATTCCCCAAAAACGAAAACTACCATGGTATTGAGAGCCATCAATGCTGGTGCCCAACGGTCTAGTAGCAACAGCGAGCGATAGATAGAGCGCTGGACAAGAGGGTCCGATGGTTTCATTGTGCTCCATAGCATTTTTAGAGATGATTCAGACGCTGCGTTGTCGTTCACAGCGCCAGCACTGTCGCGAAAACTCCCGGTGCCACTCGAAGGCTCGGAGCTGGTTTCAAAGTGGCTGTCGGTCCCAGCTTTTTCAATTGCAGCATTCGCGCTCTTGTCGCTTGTACTGCTTTCGGAAGAAAATGCAGTTGAGCCAGGTCCGCTAGGTCTGCTTCCCCTTTGCTTTGTTTTCACCCTTTGACTTTCAAACAGCCAAAGCGCTACTGCGAGCGCTAACAAATAGATCGACGTCAGACCGGCGCAAAAGTAGATACTAAGCCCGTGCACCTCGCACCAGAAGCTCGACACGGCATCTGACAGGCTCATGATCATAGCAAACGCCACCAACGCCGAAAGCGCCAGCAGCGATCCGATGAAATTTACCACAAAAATATTGTCCAGGCCCCGTGCAACGCCCGGGAGGTTTAGCAAGCTCTCCCCACTTGCTTCAAGCCCTGTTGCAGCGTTGGAGGACAGTTTATTTTTGAAATCTTCTTGATTGACATTTGGTGCGCCATCTAGCATAGCAAGCATTTCCTTGCTAGATAAAGCGACAGAGAGGCGGCGCGAAGAGGCCATGTACACGACGACAAGCATGATTGTGCTCAATAGCAGAAGAGAGAAGGCCGTCCATGTTGGGCTCATTCCGCAACTGGCTCCTTCGCTCTCCTTCTTTCTCTCTTATTGCTCCCAGTGCATCAGAAAAAAAAACCTTTCTCTCTTTCTTCCCTGTGCTTGGACTCGCTCTACCTCTCCCCCCCCCAAGATCTCTGCCTGTTTCTCTAGTCCCAGGTACAAACGTACAAACGTACAAACGTACAAACCCGAGTCGCTCGGTGCTCGCGCTCTCGCGCCTACTCTCTCTCTCTCTGTCTACTCTCTCGCTTCTCTCAACCGAACCCTCCAACACGCTCTGCTCTGCCTGCCTGCCTGTCTGCCTGTCTGTCTGTCTGTCTGTCTGTCTGTCTGTATGTTTGTCTGCCTGTCTTTCTGTCTCTACAAACTCTGTCGCTTATGCGTGGCGAGTCTTGCTCGCGCGCTCTCTCTCCTCTCTCTCTCTCTCTCTCTCTCTCTCTGACTCCAAAAAAAAGGAGAGAGGTTGAGAGAGAGAACAACTTCAATCAAGAAAATTTAAATAATTTTTGTTTGATTTTTCTTTTGTTTCATGACTATAATACCTACTGCAAATAAAATTCTTGTTCGCTCGGTCTCCCGGATGATTGGCAGGTCAGAGGCGCAACGGGAGGATTCCCCCTTGGGCTACGCATACGCACTTCTCAAAGCGTGCGGCTACAGTCGCCTGACTAATCGCGTTCGCATTCGGGATAAGGAAGGAGGGCGCATGCGCGTTCTTCTGCAGTGCAGCCTGCCTCGTCGCGTGGGTCTGGTCCACGTTCATCGCCGCGAGGGAAGACGCGGGGTTTGGTTTGGTTTGGTTTGGTGTCAGCTGCGTTTTTTTCCCTGTCTAGAGCGCCAAGACTGGTTGGTTTTCGACGGATAGTGATACATGGCCCGCGAGCGACAGGTAGCGCACCGCGAGGTAGGGCCTCGAGGCGCGCTCTTCTAGTGATGGCGCGCTTGTGGCCAGGCAGAGTGATTTGTGCAAGGTCCAGTCGGCGGGATTTGATACGGCTCCGGGGCCGGATAAGCCGCGCAAGGAGGGCTGAGATTCGCTAATCAATAGGTCGTCGTGGCCGTCCGTATCGTCTTCCAAGTTGAACAAAAAGCGACGCGCGACGCAAAGACCGAGGCTGATGTCCGAGAGCTCGCCGCGAAGGTCTTGAGATGTTGGCTTACTTGTAATGTGGCCAAGAATAGTGGCCAGCTGGGCACTTTCGGCAGCAGTGGCTTTTGTCTTGAATAGCAGGCTCACGTCGACGACAGGCTTATTCTTCAACTCTGGGCTGATGGGCACAAACTCTGCAGCATTAATTCCATCCAACGAGTAGCTGCTTGCTAAAACTTTTTGAGGGCGCACCACGCCTGTCGGTTTGGGACCTGCGACAGTAGATGAAAGGATGTTTGGGATCATTCGCCGCTATGCTACCTTACCTTATCTTATACACAGGTAGACACGACTAGAGGTGCTCACTGAGTAGTGCGTTAGTAGGGCGTCTGTTGAACGTTATGGGAGTCCTGTCCAAGTCGATGATGCATGCGCCGAGAGAAGGAGGTCCTGAGAGACAGAGCAAGGGGGAGTGTCGTGACGGCTGCTGGGCGGCCGTGTGGTTGCGTTCACGTTCATGTATGGTATGGAGCGGTGTCTTCCCTACCTTCAAGCCGAGTCCTGCTGTGGTTTGGCAAACTTGCTCCCGATCATGCTCTCGGTTAGGCGGCGGGCCCTTCCCGTGGTAGACGCAGAACCCTGCGAGGACTCGCGCGGTTTAAGAGCGTTGAGCGTTGGGTAACCAGCGGTATTCTAGGTCACGGCCAAGCGGCCATCTAACCCTAAGCGGCCAACTAGCGGCGGTCCATCCGTTGGTACGGCGTCTCACTCGTTGGCCATGGACGGCCCAGCTGGTGTGAGTGAACGCGAGGGGGAACGGGATTCATTCATGAGCAATCTCAGCGGGTATCGGGAGAACGCGTGGCTCAGCATCCATTTCATTTCGCCTTAATCATCACTAGGTCCGTCGCCGCACCGTAGATCATCTATGATCTTACGTAACTAAACGGTTTTATTAAAATTAAAAATTAAAGAGACTTTTCCCCCAACGGATACAACGGATACTTTTTGCCACAAAGCGTGCCAGAGCCGCTTCCAACATCTACATTAGTTGAGTTGGGTGCGTTGAACGCGGGTTTGCGAGTGAACTTGTGAGTGCGTCACCGAAGTTGTCGTCGTCGTTGCTCTTGTTGCTGCATTGTTGTTGTTGTTGTTAGGGGTGGTGTTGCTGTTGTGGTTGAACATTGTTGTTGTGGAATTTGTACGGTTGGTCGGTTCAAGTTCGTGTGGGATCGAAAGGTAAAGATTGGTGAACGCGTTCAGAGGGAGGAAGTCAACTATGCGGTCAAGTTGGGCGAAAGATGCTGTCTTTTGGTGGGCAGCTTGGGTGGTTTTTGCGTCGTTATTCTCGACTGGTGCTAATGGTTTCGTTGCTGAGGAGTTCAGTGGGGGATACTGCCTTCAATACCCGACGTCGGAGGAGCATTGGTGTAGCGCGGTAGGGATGGCGAACACGTCTGTTTTCGTGTTTGGGGCCACTAGTGAAACAGACATGGCTGCGCTTGAGGCTCGCTCTGTTGCACTCGCAAATTTCGGCGGCGCCCTCGAAATTGCCGCTCGCCAGCTTGCAGGAGCGCAGTGTGTAAATGAGTTCAAGTTTCTCGCATGTATGACGTGGTTTCCTCCGTGTGACCCAGACAACGTCCCTATCAAGCCCTGCAAAGACGGATGTGAAAAGGTTTTGACCTCGTGCAAACTCGCGTTCGACGTAGCCGCAACCTCTGGCTTTGGCCACGCCATCCCGCAATGTGAGACTGCGACTTACTTCGGGGACGCTGAAGATACCCTCATCCCGTTCGGTATTTTCAGTTTGCCCGGTACATGGGCGGGTTCGCCTGTGTTTGAGACATCATCCTATAATTGGGACCCCTATAATACGGGGCAGTCCAAGAGATACGACTGTGCCTCTATTGACGGGATAGACTTTACGAAAAACTGCAATGAGCCCACGTGTAGCGAGCCGATGATCAGGGGGCGGTGGCCAACTATGAAAGACGAGCTAAAAGTGTCCCCAGGTTATAAAGTTCCTGAAGACTACGAAGTGTGTTCGGATATGAGCCTCGAGTTCGACTGTGGCAGGTGTTGGTCCTCGTGCAACATGCCTTGCCCTTACCCTTTGGCCTTCACGGAAGGAGAAAAGAAGGCTCAGTGGGTGTCGCAGTGGCTTCCCGGGGTTGTGTCAATTATCTTTAACGGCTTGGTTTTTTTTACAGAGACTGTGAAGCTAAGAAAAATGAAAAAACCAGGGATGTCGGATAGGCTGATCCAAATTTCCGCGGGGGTAGCGCTGCTCCTCGCATTCTCTGACTCGGTCCCGTCGATGTTTCTATCACATGACATTAGGTGCGACGGGCTCGAAGTTTTCGATCAATGGGAGAACATAGATGGCCATGATTGGTGCCAATTTGGGCAATACAGGCACTGGATACTCATTTCGCTGATGGCTACGGTAATGATAAATCTTTACAAGGTCCAGGGGCAGCTACAGGCTGCAATAACCATGAAAAAATCCAAAACCAGCACCCGTGAGAAGATCGGCTTCATCGTGGCCATTTTCATTATCCCCGCCCTTTTAGCCTTGATTGCAGGCGCCACGAAGCCACTGGTTATAAAGCACGCATCAAACACATACCGTCTTTATCATGCTCAAGACGAGCTCGCTTATAGGCCTGACGGCACTTTGGAGAACTACAGAAGCTTGTATGCAGCAAACAATATGCGAGGCCAATACGCTTGTCAGTTTTTCTTTGACACCGATACGGACGAGATGATGTTATACGTAGTTCCACTTTTGCTTTACTCGCTCGGATGCACTGGAATTTCTCTCAACCTCCTTCGCCTCGTTAAAAAGATGGCAAGCGGCGCAGCATCGAACGAAGACAAGAAAAAAGGGGGCAAGGCCAAAAAGAATGAGGCCATCGTACGCTTGGCCAGAAACATGATGCGCTTTGCGGCTGTAGCATGTACTCTCGCAGCTCTTAATGTCGTTGCGAATATGATTTTTGTTCCCAAGGCAGTTCAATTTGGAATCGACATTGAATCCTTTGTAAGTTGCGCGGGATCAGGAATCAAGCCAAGATATTGGAAGGGCGAGGAGATAAACGACGGGATCGTCACTAGAGAACCCGAAAACATTAACAAAAATACATCGCAAGAAGCCGTGCTTAATCACTGTGGCGACATTAGAGAAGTGTCCCCCTCTGCCGCATTGTTGGTTCTACTCGCGCTATCCCAGTCGTTGCCGGCGTTTTGCTTTGGTGTGATCTTTGCCATCCCTGCGCTCAAGCAGCTCAGAGCAGTACTTAAAAACAAAATGAGCTCGGTAATGCCCACGTCGTCGAGTGCGTCCAGCAGCGAGTCGGACTAATGAGTGTTATCTAAAACTTAGCTATATCTTACTTAAAATCAAAAGTGTACTACACCATACTATACTCAGGCTACACGACAAAACAGAGCATGATGAGCGCAAAACTTGAACGCACGTGGTCAAGTTGACACGGTGCTTTCTTGATTCTCTCTCTCTCTCTCTTTCTCTTTTGGTTCCAGTTCGTTCCGTTGATCGAACATCTTTATTGTGATTTTTGCATTTCAGGAAGGACAGAGCATAGAGAGAGAAAGAGCGAGAGAGAAAAATCTGATAGAAAAAAAGATTTGCTTGGTTGCTTTCCCTCTTCAGTGTATCCGATAGAAAAGATTTGTGGCCTCGAGTGCAGTGCCCCATACTATATAGAAAAGATTTGCGTTTGTTGGCCTCGAGTGCAGTGCCTCAACTCTGCTTGGCCCTTGGGTTGATAGTTGATACGTTGATACGATGGCCGCCGAACCCATGAGCTGCTGCCCGCCGACTCGGTGCGCGCTGACCCCGCCCGGTGAATACGTTGCCAAAGGCGAAATCATTACCGTGAAAAATCCGAACAATGGCAAGGACTTGCGCTACTACAGCGTGGCCCCGAAGGAAGGGAAAACCAACAAAGTTATCCTGATGATTCATGATAT
>JACKZZ010016660.1_pt1 | contig 10385 bp, 8 predicted proteins | sample 8027871 | NCBI WGS metagenome assembly JACKZZ01 (sample SAMN15724774, study PRJNA655200) | protist metagenome | isolation source: fluorescence activated cell sorting (FACS) single amplified genomes of... | place: USA: West Boothbay Harbor, Gulf of Maine | collected 2000-07-19
AGACGACTGCAGCACACGAGTATTTCCACATTAAGTAGCAAACAGTGGTTCTACGATGTTTACTTCTTAAGTCCATACGATATACTTTTATATATTGCAATTGAATATAATACAATTGCTGTAGAAAACGTGGAATTGACATGGTATTCTTTTATACACTTGGGGAAAAAGCTACAAAACGCGGTTTTAAAGTATATATGGGGCGTGATAAATGGGAAAATGAAGAACTATTGCAACATGGGTGGCCTGAGGACGTATGGTTCCATGTTGATAACTTATCGTCGGCCCATGTATACCTAAGAATGCCTAATGATGGATGTACCTGGGACAATTTACCTCCTGCTGTAATTAATCAATGTTGCCAAATAGTAAAAAATAATTCCATTGAAGGATGTAAAAGAGCTGAAGTGGCGGTTATATATACGCCATTTTTAAATTTGCATAAAGACCCTCACACTATGCAAGCTGGTGCTGTTGCGTATCATGATCGAAAAAAAGTGAAACGAGTAATGGTGCAGAAAAATCGTCAATTGACAAAAACGTTAGAAAAAACAAAATCTGCCGATACAGCAGTTGATCATGTAAAGTTACGAAAAATAAGAGATGACGCAGAAATAAAATTAAAAAAGAAATTTTATAAAGCAGAAATGCAAAGAAAAAAAGCGTTGGAGAAACAAAACAAAGAAGAAGCATATAATAAAAGTTATGATCGTTTGTTTGAAGATGATGATGATACGGGATCTAGTTCAAATAACAAAAAAGCCGGTGTGAATATTTTTGGTGGTGATGATGAGGAAGATGATGAGGAAGATGATAATTTTGATATGGATGATTTAGCTGATTTGTTGTAATGAATATTATTTTTTAAAAATATACCGCGACGCGTGTTTTCCAAAAAAATGATAATTCATCAATATCATACGTGTACCAATTTGTTATATAATTAATTCTTACTCATTTATTATGGTACCAAGACTTGGTATGACTCTGAAATCATATCAGTTTAAAGTCAAAGTTACGATATATTTTACATTAAAGTTATTTACATATGCGTAAATATTTAACATGTTAAAGAACTTTTACCCCACATGGCATTTTATTTTTATTAACTACTTGGTAACTTATTAAGAAATCACCTTTTGGAAAATATGATTAACTTTAACTTATCATAATATATATATATATATGATACGTTTTAAGGTAGATTAAACTTTAAACTTGTTATAATAATAATATACGTCTCGTATAAGAGTATATGAGTAAGATAACATCTAGATATACCACATGCATCGTTCTTTTTTATATCTAGTATACCAAATATAATTCTTAAAATTCTAAAACGCATCCACATATAAGAAAAACTTATATCTCTTTTAGCGATATAAAAAAAATATTGTTAAATGCTTTTTAGATTTACGGGAAATAACCCAGGACAGATTGGCATTTTTCTCTTATCTTCTTGTCCAAAAATGTTGCATAATTTTCCCTTGTTTTAAATTTTTCAACTTTCTTTAATTGAAGTGCTTGGTTACTATCAAATTCATGTAATTTATCTTCTTTCCATTTTATTAACTTTTTTTTATACGCAACTCCTTCTTTTTTTGAAACTTTTTTACGGCTACTACTACTGTTGTTTGTATCTGAAGAAGTATTTTGCGCGTTAGCGGCTTGAAGTTGTTTTTGTTGTACTTTTGCTCTTTGTATCCAATTGTTATTTTTTTCATCGAGATCACCAATAGTAAAATCACATCGAATAAAGTAATCTTTTTGGTCATCTTTACTTGCTGATAGAAATGCATCGCCGATTACATTTATATTTTTTCCACATGCATGTGCAATACTGGTTGCTCTTGTATTTACAACTGAATTTTTAGATGCGGCTGAATCGTCGCAGTATAAAGAAACGCCGTAATAATCATTATTTTTTTCATTATACAATAGTGGCTCGATGGAGACAAGTTGAACTTTTGTCAGCATGTTTAACATATTGTCCTGTATTTGAACGTTCGGATCTTTGTCTTTTAATTGTGCAATTATCTGCTCCCTATACAATTCTTTATGCTGGATCACCTTTTTTTGATAATGTTTTTTGCATGCGTTCGTTAGGCAAGGTACAAGTGTTTCATCTGAGTATTTTATAGTTAATTCCTGCAATGCTTTTGTATTTTCTTCCGGGATTAAAACATATTTAAACGTTTTTTCTGGTAATGATGCCATGAAGATAATGTTATTCTAAGTATTGTAAGATAATTAAGCATTAACAAAAATTGTGTGTGGTTGTGAGTGCCACTGCTTCTGATGGCCGGTCGAATAGCCATGGATAATAATAATATAAATAATAATAATAATAATAATGAATTGATTGATGATGATAATAAATAATTAAAATATAAAAATAATAATTATAATAATAAATAATAATAATAAATAAATAATCATTGATGATTCTAATGATGATGATGATGGAATATAACATAATATTAATATGTTGTTTTATTGACCATTACTACTACTATTATATTTTAATGGTGGTAATAGCTAATAGGGGCCATGTTATTGGAAACTAAAACTATTATTAGTATGTATTGGCTGTTGATTTAGATTGCTGGCTATGGCCACCTTAACCTGGCCCAGCTGGTACTAGTACGTTTCTGTTAGTATTGGTGTCAAGGTTTGCCCGTTATAAACAGAGTAAATGTCAACATAAAGTAAAAACACAGCATTAATGGCACCTTTTACTTTAGTAGTAACTAGTATTAATATATCCACCCAATTATTACAACAACGCACTCTCTACACAGCAGCGCACATTATTATTATTATGCTAGTGTGATATAGTAGGAATAAATTCCACCTTCTTTATTGTTGTTTTTCTTTTGGGCCACTGCCCGCTAGTAATATAGGCTGGCTATTATTATTATCATTTATATATTTATTTTCATCACGAATGTCACTTGATGCACTGCTTTATTCCAGGAACATGCAAGAAATATAATTAGGAACTAGCAACACGCAACACAAAAAGCAGCATTAATTGTTTTAATAGCACAAAATGAGCAAGAAAGATATTTCTGTAGAAGCTGCAATCAGAACATTGCGCAATATAGTTGCACCACCAAGGTCTATGAAAACAGAAGAAGAAAGTGATGATGAAGAAGGTTATTTTCAAGGTTTACGAGAAGGTATTAAAAGAAATAATAAAGATGGCAAAAATAAGAATAAAAGAAAGCCTGCAAAATCGAATACCGGTAGTAAAAATAAAAATGGCAAAAAAAGCGGTTCGCAGCTAATAGCAAAAAGAGCTAGTATTTCCAAATATGGCAGTGGAGACCTTTTTGGTACACGAGGAAGTTATGAAAAAAGTTTGTTGTACCGTTCTAGGCTCGGTGGAATACCTAACACATACGAAAAACCAAAAAATATAGCAAATACAGCAATTTTTGCATCTAAACGTAGAACATCCATCTTACCATCTGAAATGGGACTGGGTGGAAATAGGGAAGAAAGTTGGAAAGCAATTTTCCGTGTAAAGGAAGAAGCTGGACGGCGTGATTTAGAATCAAAACGCGATTGTACCAGTGCTATTAATACGTGGGCGGCAAATTTTGAGTTGCACCCAAGTCTTTTAGAATTTGGTATTGTTGAAGCTATTACTAGCATGATAACAAATAACGAGGATGATGAAGTTTTAGAAAATTGTATCGAAACAATATTTATATTATCAACGAATAAGAATATTCTACACGAGTTAAACAGGCAAAAATTATATACAACAGCTATGTCAATGTTACTGCAAGCAGAGGAATTAGATTTATTATCGGGTATGGTCAATTGTTCGTCTGTTCTTCTTAATTTATCCAATGATATTGATATATGTGATAAGTTTATATCCTCCGGAATTGTCATAGAATTAAATAGAATTAATAGCATGCATCCAAGGTTAGAAACGCAATTTTTACAAGTAATTTTTAATATTGTTAATACGCTCGATCGTACAACACATTGGATGCATGATGTATTGTATTATGTACTTACATTGTTGAAAAAACATACAATATCGCAAGAAAATTTCTCACTTATCATGAAAATTATGAGTCGTTCATCGGTTTTACTTGAAATACCGCAGCATTTATGCGAGAAAGATATAACTGGTATTCTAAGACAAGTAGTCGAAAGGATGAAGAAATGGAAGCAAGAGTATGCCATTGATATTTTACGCTATACTGCTACCACGGCATTTTTCATTTCATTGTCAATTGAAGCATCAACAAAAATGGTTGATGCAGGTGGTTTGCCGTTACTACGAGAGCTTTTAAATATTGTCCACGACGATGATGCAATCATATGTGTCTGCGTAGCTACGCTGGGAAATATGGCTAGAAGTCGCCTTGTAAGAAATAAATTAGTTCAAGATGGCGCTGTGAAACTGTTGGCAGTTGAAGCGGAAAGATGCGCCTTACAATTGCAACAAGTACAAAGTGGGGTAGATAGCGGAGAGCCAACATTTAATTATGAAAAATTGTTAGCTATGTGTGTAGCCGCCTTGGCAACTTTGGCACAAGACGACGAAAGCGCCATACAAGTAGCAATTCAAGGCGGTATGCGTCTTATGATAATTGTAGCAACATATGCTAAGGCTATTCCTCTCCGAAGCCAAGCTATTGTAGCTTTGTGCAACTTATTATCATCAAAAGATACACATATTTTAATAGAATCGGTTGGTGACCAAGTACAATCATCTATAAATATATTTGAATTATATCATAAACAAATTTTAGCAAGTGATATTTCTTTAGCGGGTTACTTTGCAACGGTATTTAACAACATGACTTTATCCGCAGATGGTCGTGCTATAATAAAAAAGATAGATTTAGCAACAATTGTTTTATGGGTAGCATTAATGGCAGAAGGAGATGATGATGCAATAGAACTTTGTCTTTCATGTATATATAATTGTACCTTAGATGCAGAATTGTTAGTAACGTTCCAAAACATAAAACATATTGGTTCTATAATTGATATCATGAAAATATCTAAAGGCACACGGGTTGATGAGTTGTGTATTGCTACATTACATAAATTGGCAGATGGGTTTCAAAACGCCGGTGCGATATTTGCCAGTCAAGGTGCTATGGATGAAATTATAGATTTAACATGTTCATTGGCCCCAAGAACTAGGGAATTAGCAGTGACAACATTGTCTCAAATGACATTAGATGATAATAATATCGAAGTGCTTGTAGAAGATGGTGCCATACGCGCACTTGCCGCCGTGGCCAAAACGTCAGACGAATTAGCTCAAAGAGCAACAGCTGCATTAAGCAATATCGCAGGACACAAACATGGTATGTATATAAAACAGCTATTGAGTGCAGGTGCGGTAGAGACTATGATTAAATTATCAGGCAGTAAAGATCCAGAAGTTAGGCGGTTAAGCGCACATACAATATGCCACCTTGTATCTTGCGCGGAAGGCCCAAGGAAAGAAATGATTGCGGCTGGTGCTGTAAATGCATTGGTTCTAACCGGTCTAATCCGAAGTTCTGAGGAGGATATTATTACTCGCAAAGCCTGTTGTTGCGCAATGTATACATTATGTAGCACCGGTGACATAGATAAATTAGGCGATTGGAGAGTTGTTTGGTCTGCAACGTGTATGATGAATTTAGGATTAGATTTTTGTATCATGGCATTGACAATTCTTGCTAACCTTAGTACATATCCAAATGGTAGACATTTAATCTCAAATAAACAAACGGTTGAGGAGCTAGTTTCATTTGCAACTTCAAGAAGTAAAATTAAAATTCCAGTTGATGCAATGAAAATCATTGCATTAGTCTTTCACAACACGCTTTGTGGCTTTGGACGACCAAAAAAAAAAATATATAAATCTATTAACACCAAGACCTATAGTGATTTTGAAGTTGAAGTTGAAATAGAACGCGAACACGACACGTTTATTGATAACAATAATTATGATGGAAGAATAAATGATAGTACAAATACAACAATTCCAGTAGTAGATCTGTCAAATTTAAACACTCTTTTTCAAGGAAAAGAAGGAAAAGAACATCGTAGCGCATGCAGAATTATCGCAAAGAGTAAAGGAACCAAAGCACTTACCAGTTTAGCACGTTTACCATTTCCAAGATCAAAAGAGCAGTGTGCGGCAGCATTGGCCATATTGTGTACAACAGACGATACCCACGAGCAATTTTTAAATGAAGGTGGCTTTAAGATTTTAAACGAAATAAGCCATTTAGATAAATTAGATGTTGGCACAAAAGTATGTTGGCAAATACGACAATATTGTTTATCTTGTGCGGTATATGCAGCATTACGCCCAGGCAGTCGTTTTAAAGCGGTCAGGGATGGCGCTTTAGAAATGATTGTTCCTATTGTAGAAAGTAGTAGGAGTGACGAAACTGATGAATTATGCTGCCGCTGCGTTGAGCTATTCGCGCAAGATGTTTCTGCTCGGGCGCTTATGATTGATTCAGGTGTAACACAAGCGATGGACAATTTAACAAATGATAAAAGTTTACCACACAAAGTATTTATCAATAGGGTGAAGCGTTTTGCAAAAACACTTTTATATGTTTGCTCTGTTGATTTGGAAGAAAGAAATAGCTTAGTCGACTATGGCGTCATAGAATTAATGTCACGATTTGCCCAAATCCCATCAGAGCGAATTGCAGCAGAAGTTATCGAAAGTTTGAGCCTTTTGTGTGAGTGCGAGGATAGACTTGAGGCAATTATACACGACGGCGGGTTAAAAGTCGTACAAGATGTTTTGTCAATCGGTTTAAAAGGTGAATTTGGCACCCATTCACATGAAATTTTTGAAAGGTGCGCTTTTATTGTAGGAAACTTTGGAACAAACGAAGGGTCGCTTCTTTTTCTAGCTGAAAATGATATAATACCTACTGTTCGATTTGTCAGTAAAACAGCATCCTCTGATTCTGTTGAAGTATGTACAAAATTAGTTGCCGGGCTATGTTTAAAACAAAATCCAAGAAATAGATTGATCGAAAAAGGTCACTATCGAGATATATTAATTATGTACAATCGGCTAGTGCAACAACCTGGACACGAACATGAAGCTGCATTGCTAGCTTTATCTCTTTTAAATATGACCAAAACGGAGGACAAAATCGCACAAAGAGAAATTGTAAATGGTTGCGAAGCATCTGCTTTATTAATTAATGCGCAGAAAGTCACAGACGATGATCGTGATAAACTGTATGATTTATTACCGCATTTACCTCCATCAGATGAAATTTTTACTAATGATGGAGACGAGGATGAAATGGTTGTACCATTGTTTTATTCGCCTGCACAGAAGGTGCAATGGCCCGTGTACAATTTTTTTACGACGCCGAAAGTGCCAGAACCAGCTGACTTAAAATCAAAGCCAACAATTGCTCCTCGATGGATTCCAAGAAGTAGGCCATCATTTTCTAAAATAGAGAAGCAAGCAAATGATAGTGGTACTGATGACGTAAAACAACAACCAACAGGCATAGGTGAAAATAGACTTAATATGGACCTACCAGAAACAAACATATCTAGTGTGCCACCAAGAATAAATATTAAAAACTCTCTTACAAGCCCCTTTTACGACAAGGGATTTTTACCGTACGACATGTGCAATTTGGAACTATACGTTGATGAGGAAAATCTAGATGTTCAAACGAAAAAGTACAAAATTGAAATTTTAGATTACAATACTGAAGGGAAGACCCGAAAACCAAGACATTCTTCTGAAGCAGGTAATGTACAAGCGAAGAAGAGCAATAAGCGTATTGAAAATCGACCGGAAAACACTAAATTTATAGGAATTGACAACACTTCCACATTTATTAGTGGAGTTGACGCAAACGACGCGCCACAAGCGTATGTTGAAAGTTTAATGGAAGTTGTAGTCGATCGTTTATCTGAAGAACCAGAACGTATGTTTACTATTGCTACTAAAGAAAAGACCAACATAGAAAGTAAATCAAGTGCAAAGGCAGATGGGAAGAATAACGCTTTAGAACTACTACAAAGTGTCAATAATGACAATTCCAATAATTTGCGGGAAAACAAACGACGAAAGGGAGGAATAGAAAAAAGTAACCGGTATCAATTTGAAATGCCTGGCATTCCAAGACCATGGGCCTCACCTAAATCACCAGTAGAACTACGAAATTTAACAAAATCTCTTGGTGTTTGTAGGCAGACTCAAAATGATTCTAGAAAAGCTGAAGCAAAGAAATTTGTGGAAATGATGAGGAAACAAACTTTAGCATCGGCTGCAAAAGATAAACGAAAGCTAGTTGTAAAATTAGCATCAACATTACAAGAGATAGAAAATGAAAGGCGAGCGAAGACTACGCCAAAAAGAAGGCGTAATAGAAGAAAAGACGGAAGTACAACGTTGCCTGATATACCTGGTACCAATAATAGCACAATAAATTCGCCAAAGCAATCTTATTCAAGGATTAAAGTGTCAAAGTCAAGAGAATAGCAATATTTTGTACTTTTAATTAAATTAATACACAGATCATTTTTTTACACTACGTAAATTATAAGTGTTTTTAATTATTTATTCATATCTGGGTATTTTGCGCGTCGTATAAATATTTACAATTATTATTATGAATATTAACGCGCATAAATATTTTAACACTTATTAATTATTAGCTGATAAATATTATATATCTTTTACTCCAATATAATATAATATTGATTTTTATAAAATATTTATAAATAACATTATATATATCATGTGTATAATATCAAGAAAATTTTTTTTTATTTTTTTATATTACTGATAGCCATTTGTTCTTCAACATCGTTACTACCGTATAATGTACGATTGTTTCCCGTCTGTGTCCTTATATTACCAATTACAGCTGGTGGATAGGACGAGCTATTATCTGCATATCCCCCTGGCGTCCGTAATAACCTAGTCCTGTCACCACCACCACCAACAGTACGTCTCTTGGTAACACATAGAATAACTACTGACGGGATCAACTCAACTAGCGTGTATTCTACTCCATCCACTAAGTATCGTTCTTTTTGCCAGCCATGCGGATAACCCATATCAGTAGAATCTTGAGCAGCAAATGCAATTCCATATATCGCACGACTTAAAAATAAAGTAACACATACAAAACACACAATTCGCACACGCTTTAACACTGTTCGTTGCTCTGGATATGTTACAGCACCTGATTTTTCTAATTCCTTAATAATACTACATCCATAATATAGTACCCCTAAACCAGAGATAGCAAAAATACTTCCCAATACATATTCTAATATCAGACGAAACTGTGCATAACGGGATGAGCCTGTGGGGCCGGTGTAGATGGCGATAACGACGCATACCAAGTAAACGGAAGCATTTGCAAAGAAAAAATAAGAGTGAAGGTTAGCAACAACACGACCCTGCGAAGAATAATACAATTGAGCAAAGAATAACACAAGAAATGAATAAGTTGATAAGAAAGCAAGATCTGGAAAGGCGTGTGCTAACGACATAAACCACGCATCTTTTTCTGATAAACTATCCTTCAGCAAAATTTCCACGACTAAAGCTACACCACGAGATAGATTTGCTACAAATAGCAATAAGTGAAACACTTTTCTAGTTGCCCAACCATTTGACTCTTCTATCGCTGCCCTATTATTATTACTACCGTCAAGTTGTCCACTTGTGTTTTTAGTACCTCTAATAATGTCATGGTTTCTAAAAAATTCATATACGCAGAAAAGTGCAACAGCAAAGAAAGCAGCCGTACAAGAGTACAAAATATAAATTTTAGATTCGTCTATAGTTTCATTGCCAGACATATTGTTTGAGAATTTATGCACGTATTTTTGTCGTTACATACATAGCCGGTGCCTAAATGTGTTGACACTGAAAAACATGTTTTGACCAAATGTAGAGTTGTTGTTAACAAGCGTGTTGTTATTTTTATTATTAAATATAATTATTATTTATATATATATACTGTATTATTAATAATAAGTAGTAGTAATAAATATACTACTCGTAATATAATTAATAATAATGGCAAATATATAATAATAAAAAATAATAATAAATAATAATACATGTAGGCATTATTAATAAAAAATTGTGCAATGATCATTGTATCCAATTTATTACGAGTAGCACAGTACAATATGTTGATATCTTCCATCCCTTTGGATTATAATAGTACAATCGGATTAGCCAGTTAGGTACGCCTCCAGATAGCTTTCGTAATTTCATTACAATGTACGTAATAATAAGCTAATATTATTTTGTAATAATAATTAGAATGTATCTGGTACGCTTTTGAAAGCGTTAATGAAGTTCTCTATTATATTTTGGTTCTGTTATGTATTAA
>JACKZZ010022830.1_pt1 | contig 10385 bp, 14 predicted proteins | sample 8027871 | NCBI WGS metagenome assembly JACKZZ01 (sample SAMN15724774, study PRJNA655200) | protist metagenome | isolation source: fluorescence activated cell sorting (FACS) single amplified genomes of... | place: USA: West Boothbay Harbor, Gulf of Maine | collected 2000-07-19
TGAACAGATTTTACTTCGGGGTGGTCTGTAGGAGCAGTGAAGGGGTAGTGGTGAGAGAGCGACGATGACTGATGAAGAGTCCAGCAACCTTGCCCACAGCAAGCGTAAACCACAGCAGAAATATGAAATCCCAGAAGCATTTCAACGTAACAAGAAACAATGATACATCAGAATCTATAGATGTTTCCACAGCCGCCACAAAGAATGAAGAAAAGTGGGTGAAAGTGTTTGCACTGCACACGTCAGCGACAAACTTGTCACACTCAGCCCCAAACCAATCACCTAGTGGAGACCTTCACACACATACTAAAAGAACCATAATTACCTGGAGCTACCCCCGACCTCACCAGTCCAAAGGGTGTAGGCAATGAGTCTAACAGGTCGATTTCAACATTTTCCTCTGCTTTCAGCAAGTACTTCGCAGTGTAGAAGCCAGAGGGACCCGTACCAACAATCGCCACGCGGTGCGGGTCAAAACATTCTCGACAAGAGGTAAAATTACGACTCTGGAGGCGGAAGGCACGTCTTAAATGGACGGAAAGCATTTTCATAGTATTTTACTGCTGATTCATTTTACTTATTTATTTATCTGATACAACTGGGGTACAAATGTGCTCAAGTGGTTAGATTTGCATTTCCGAAGATGAGCGGCATTAAATACTGCATTACCAACAACATTCCCAAGATCTGCCGTCGGGCGATCCATGATAAGCTTAAGGCTCCCCCTAAGCACGGTTGGAAGGTGAACCCCTTGACATACAATCAGCTTGAAGGCACCGGCCGCGACGCCGTCACTGGTTTCAACCCCTTGCTTCAGGACCATTTGATCGCCGGTTCTCGCTACAAGAATTTCTGGTGGGGTATCCACTGGACTTTCAACAAGCAGTTCCACAACTGGCACCAGGGTGGAGACTTCCACAGTGGCATGTTGGCCATCATTTTGTCGTAAGTAGAAGTGTTTAGGGGGTGGTCTTTGTGTCGCACTCGGGAGAGATGCAGGGGGATGTGAGGGCTCATTGAATGGGTGTAACAGGTTCTAATCACTCTTTTCTTCTCTGTGGTGTAGCTCTGTACTGTGGTTCTCTTGCTATGTACCCTACACGGCTGCGTGGAACCCTGATAATAGTAAGTTTTCGGCACACGCATCATTCCATCCGTCTCAACAAGCGTTTCATGCGCTGTCTTTTCATGGCACTCGTTGATACGATGAACGTGTAGATATAACGTCAAACATGGGGTTTTAGATGCGCAAAACGGTCGAGTCTGACGTGCGCATATTTTTGAAACTGTGAAGTTGTCTCTGACTCTCTCCCCCTTTTCCTTTCACCCTACGTTTAGACTACGCTATTGCCCGTGAGAGTTACTACTACACGATGGCTCGTGAGAAGCACGGTCACTATGCTGAATGGTGGGCTGAACAGGATAAGATCTGGGAGGTAGGCTATGCATGCATGCGGAGCTCATCTCATCCGACTCCTCTATCCTCAAGCGAAGAAGAGAAAGTGGGCGTGTTTCGTCGCTGGATGCACCGTGTCACTATACCTCATAGTTGACGACTTATTCTTCCATAGGTGTGTGGTTATGGGTGTGTGGGTGTGTTTCGGTGTCTATAATTCATCCAACATGACAAGTATCAACCGTTTTCCTCCGTCAGTCCGGTATCGGTTCTTATTTTGGGACTCGTGGCTTCCATTAACATTGCCGTAGGTGCCGTGTACAGCGTGCGCTTGTCATTGAGGCTGAAGCGAATGATGTCTACTGAAGGTATGCCATCTAATACTTCATGTATTATGTGTACCAGGAAATCTTTCACATGCTGTTGTTCTGGCCTTCTCCATGACCAGGCTGCTCTCTTATTCGTCATTTGCATCACATCGACGCAAATAAGTTTGTTTCTTTTTCTGATAATGGATGGTGCATGCCTTCTCACCCCCTGCTCCTTCTACGTGCATGTGATCTCTACTTCTTTCAGGAGAGGAAAAGGATGATGACGATCATTTCCTCAGCAGTGCAATCAAGAAAATCAGATTTCAAGCAGCAATTTTCTCGGCGTCGTATTCGTTGGTAGTGGTCAGTGCTGTCCTCTATTCGACATGGGTACGTTCTTTTAAATCACATGTAAACGAGAGAATATGCTACTACCTCGAATAAAGACTTTTCATCTTCTCGTCCATCCCTCTACCATCTGCTCTCCTTCTCTTGTTATTGTCAACTTCAGCATCCTTCATACACACACACATATATATATAGTGTCAATAATCTGACGTCTAATCATCGCTATCATGGTATTATTAGGGTCGTAGCAGTCCACTGGGGAAGTTTACATCGGCATGCTTGATTCACGCAACGGAAGCGGTCACGTGTCTCATGTTTTCCGTCCTCTTCAAACCAACGAAAATCGGAATGCAGGTAACGCTTCAACATTCTCTCACATCCTAATTGACGGCAACATTACTACTGACATTACAGTTGTCAACTCTGTTCCCGCGTCATTTCGGCGGTACTATTTTTAAGATACTGTCACCACTTTGGCTGTCGCTCATTCTCCTGGTCCTCGCTGTCCATTTTCTCTACCCTCACTGTCGTTCTCTTTGCTTTCAAACCAACAACACTCGACTTGCAGAAGAAATCGAAGCGTCGAAACGCACGAGGACATATTTTGAGGAAGTCAAAGCAGCCAGTTAATATTCGAGGAGGAACAACAGCTAGCAAGGGCGGCGCCTCGAAGAGCAGTGGTGGCCGTAACTGCAGTTTTAAGGTTGCTCCAGAGCCAGCAAGTCTCGCGAGCTGAACATTATTGGCTCCAACTGGAATTGTATCTGTGGTGGGAGTACGATGATGACGACTGGTGATTATAGACGGCTTCACAGACGACGAGAGAGGACCTGCGAGATTCCGGCCAGGGATTTCGGCTTTTCAGGGTCCACCTCTCATCGCGAAATAGCTGTTGAGGTTTTGTGAAGCAAATGGCTCGTGAATCTGGCAGTTAAAGCTCTACCTCGACGACAAACGTATTGCATACGCGTGTCTCTGTGCGACGAGCATGAATGTGTGGGTATATTGTTATCGATAAGTCATATTACAATGAATCTAGTATATGCGTGTGTATACATGTTGGTCATGTTGTCACTTTGACAAGATTTCCTTGTTCACACGTCTAAACTTCGTCACCAAGTTAATGGAAAATTTATGGATGTTAAATTCACTCAAGGTGCGGCAATCTTCAAGCTGCTTTCCGTCGAAAATCAGACGCTGCTGTTCAGCAGGGATGCCTTCGTTGTCCTGGATTATGATCTTGACGTTCTCAACGGTGTCAGAGGGCTCATAGTCCAATGTAATGTTCTTGCCAGTCAAAGTCTTGACGACAAGTTTCATGCCACCACCACGCTTCCTCTTCTTTCTACGCAACCGCAGGCATGATGGATGCTTGAAAGTGGAGTAATGATCTTGTAGTGCTTTAAAGTTTGGTCGTCTTTGAACCACTTCCCAGCGAAGATCAGACGCTGATAAATAGGAGGGATACCTTCTTCCTTGTCCTGGACGTCTTGCCAGTCAAAGTCTTGACAAAGATCTGCATACCACCACGAAGGCGGAGAACCAAGTGAAGGGTGGATTCCTTCTGAATGTTGTAGTCACTCAAGGTACGGCCATCTTCAAGCTGCTTTCCAGCGAAGATGAGACGCTGTTGATCAGGAGGGATGCCTTCCTTGTCCTGGATCTTGGCCTTGACGTTCTCAATAGTATCAGACGATTCAGCATCCAGGGTAATGGTCTTATCAGTCAAAGTCTTGAAGGAGATCTGCATACAAGCGTTTTCCTTGCTGTTGTCACCAGGCTTTTCGGGGTGTACTTTCATCACCAGCATCATCATCGTCATCGCTATCCTCCTCCTCCTCGTCTGAAAATAAATGCTTCATTACCCTCCTCAACGTCTGTTTCATCGTTGCCGAAAGCATCACCATTAGCAGCAGCAACGTCAACTTCAGAAGAAAATAAAAATAAAATTGTGGCCATCGATCTTGCCGGACGTTTATAGAACTCCTCTTGAGAGGGCACTAACATTAGCACAAATAGTGGACCGTATGTCAACTATATTTTCATAACATTCCAGAAAAAGTGTCAAAATATCGGCAAGACGTCGCAAGGATGTACCTCCCCATATCTGGGGGGTTTCGAGGGTCGAGTGGCCTCAGGCGTCCACGAAAAACACAGTCTCTTCTTTCCGCCGCTATTTCCATGGCTCTATTCTTCCCTATTCCATCCAACCTTGACATCGTCGACGAAGTTATTGGGCAGATCTCCACTGGCCACATGAAGTAACTTGCCACCGCTTCTGACCCATGCGCCCGCCTGCTAAAACCTTCTTCCCAACTTCATTCCCTTCGTTCTCCTCTTCCTGGTCCTACCGTTACCGTAAAGCTCTAAATTACTCCTTATGTTATTTGCATTTTGCCTAAAATCCTCTGTAGTGCCATCTCATTACACTCTTTCACCGCAATTTCTAGGTTGGCTTTTCGTCTTCACGTTCTCACATTATACATCCTCTTTCTCTACTCGCTGTAGCCCTTCTGAATTTAAAAGAGAAGGATTAAAGTTCAGAGATGCAAATGATATCACTGGCCTTGTACAGTACTTAGTAGACGGTGCTTCCGCTGTGTTTAAGCGGAAGGATGTGGAAGGCGTGTTTCACGGCCTTGCCAGGATTTGCGCTTCTGCCGAGGAACCCACGGCTGCATTTAAGGTATCTACGTTTGACTCTTATGCGAATGTCTAATTGACCGGGTGACCATCAGCATCGCTGATTCTCTTGTTGTGTGACCAGCAACAGTCTTGAATCGTCTTCACCATCATTCATTATTGCATCATCGTCGTTACATTTACACTTCGGGGATACTTTTGGCTACTTCCTCATTCTCTTCCCCTCTTCGCCGTCGACATCGTTCTTAGGTGCTGTGCGGTGCAATCGCTGCGAATAAAGATAGAAACCAGTCCCAGTTGCGCCTCAAAATGTACGTTGACTACAAAAGACTGTCGTTGAATGTCGTCGCTTGGAAAGCCACTCCACATCAACTTCCCACGATGTATCCTTTTCATTTCTTATTCCCCTACTCCCCTTCCCTCTCTCAGGCTTGTAAATGCGTACAACGCTGTCCCTGAAGGTTCCCCTTGTGTTTGTGATGTTGCTACTGTCTTAGTGCAGTACTCAGCCGACACCAGGCTGGTGGGCAAGTGCAAGACCTTTCTTCAGTCCCTTCCCAAGACTGTCGATTTGTGGACGTCTGCGCCTCTTGAGGCCAAGAGAGAACTCTTTCTCACCGCTGCTAATGCTTTGAAGGTAATCCATGCTGTATTTCATTGGACTAAAATAGACAAACAATTGTTAGACGTACAGTCTCTGTCTCTCCTCCCTCACTCACGAGAACTTTCGCGTTCTTATGGTCATCTTCGTCTTCATCACAGGTCGTGGGCGCCAAAACGGAGGAAACACAGTTCCTGGTGAAATACGTTCAGACTTTCGACGTAATTACCACTGAAGACATGGCTAGTGTGAAACAGGTCGCCCTCACTGCCACCTTCCGATCCTGTGAAAACCCCCTTGCATTCTCTGATCGGGACGACCTCATTGGGTCTAAGGCAATCCAGCAGGTGACCACAAATATCCCTTCCTCGTGCTCATTCCAACCTCCATTTCCTCCTTCTACTCTACTTCTATCCTCACTCCTCGTTCTACTCCATTCATAGCTAAAAGACGCCGCTGATTTCAAGCCCGCCTTTGCCTTGCTGGAGATCTGTACGGGTGGAGATATGGATGCTTTCCTTACTTTCAAAAAGACCTTTCCTGCCTTCGTTGCTGAGACAGAATCCTTGGACCAGACGAAGATTATTGAGTCGATAAGGTTGCTAACTCTGTGCAGCCTCGCTTCGGAGGAAGTTGTTCCATATGCAAAGGTAAGGATAAAAAGGAGTGGGATGCGTTGCAAAATGAAGATGGCACTGTCTTTGTATCACATGCCTTTATTCATTTCATTCTTCGTCGTTCTGTCCTTTATTTTAGGTTGCCGCGGCCCTCCATGTGGAAGAGAGTGCTGTTGAACATTGGGTGGTAATTGCCATCAAGAAGAATCTGATCATCGCTCAGATGGATCAGCTTGAACAGACCGTGGACATCACGTAAGTACACTCTTCAGAAGTTCCATTTGCCGATCTTTTCATCCTCATTCCCATTATCGCCATCGTTGCCCAGTCATTACCATGTACTCTCCCTCCTCCTCACTTTTTATTCTCCTCTCTCTCTCTGTCTTCTTTTAGCCGTTCCAGAGCACGTGTTTTTGACGATTCAAAGTGGGAAGCCTTAGCCTTGAAGATGCGCAGCTGGAAGGACGATGTCGCGGCTATGATTGCAACCATCAAAGCCCAGCAGGAAGCATTGAAGAACGAAGCGAAGTAAGAAACAGGTGCAGATGTTCCATTGAGAAACAGAACAAGAAAATGAATATTCTACTGATATGATTGCAATCCAGCGAAGGACATGGAAATTTTGATTCGTTGTGAAGTACTCATCCCTACCACCTCAATCGATTCAATACTATCCGAATCCTGTTCTATTATACCCTGTCTGAGAATACCTGTTTATGCACCGACTGCACTAGCAAGTCTCTCCCTCCACGTCGCCCTCCTCCTTCTTTGCTGCTTGCGATGCCTTTTGCATTTCCAGAAATTCCTTTTCCCGAGCCAATGCTGCCATGCGCTTCCGCTTGCCGCTTCGGGACCCTTTGACGTGCCTTGGACCGACTTCCTCCTTCATCGCTGCTATCCAAGAAGCAACATCGGGTATAATTGTACCTAGTACAAGAGAAAGCAAGAAAGTCCAAGTTTATGAGGATGATGAGGGTTCAGAATGATCGATGAAGAAACCCACCCATGATAGTGTCGGTGCCAGCACAATGAATCTTAGCAGCTTCCCAAAGTTCTAAGCTCTGCAGTCAATACAAATAAGAAGTAGCGATAATAATAAAATAAGACAAGGAGAAGGAGGCTGAACGAGCACTCGAATAACCTATGCACATCATCACACGAGATGCCAGTGCTGAAAGCTGTCTCATGACTTCGCTCTCCTGAGGGTGAAGAGGAAAAAGAAGTCGCTACTGACCTTAATAACTATGTGTTTAGGTGCAAGATAATCGATGACAAAGTCGATGATCGCTAGCTGATCCCGTAAGTACCTGGAATAGAGAGCGATAAAATGAGGATGACGATTAGGATGAAAAAGGAGAAAAAAGCAAATAAAATTCATGTACCTATTACCGCCGATGTCAATGAACACAATATCCACTCCGTCAGCCACTTTAATCACGTTCTCTAGATGATGGTTTCATATGCCGAAAACACAAACAAGAATAAGTATGAGTAGAAGATGAGAGAATAGTAATCCTCACTGAGAGATGCTCACACACACACACATACCCTTGTCGAGAAAGCAGTCCATTTGTCTAAATTCGATGCCCGGGTGATTGACACGTGCCCGTTCAACAGCGCTGTGGGCAATGTCAATACCTGCAATACACGTCATGATGGTGGGCACCCAGAGAACATGAGGTTTTGAGAGGAATGAAGCGTTGAAGACCATGGTGGTGAAAACGACGATAGGAGGGAGGAATAAGAGGAGGGGTGTGGCTGAGTACGCAAGCAAAAGACACCAAGAAGCATGAAGAGAGAGGCTGGAGATTTAAACGTGAACGAAAATTGAGTGAATGTGAGTTAAACTATGAGGCTGTTCTCACCTAGTACTCGATCGACACACGGAGCCATGTAGGCAGTGGCATCGCCGTAACTGCATCCAATATCCATTGCATAATCAGTGCTCTTCACTTGTGTTCGTCCACACACTCTGAGGAGAATTGAAACAATACATGATATTGTGAATGACGCTGTTACTACTAGCGAGAACCACACACGTGCAATGCTACATACCGGTACTCTTCCGTGTCTCTCACAATTTGTACCCTCCCAATCTGAGCAGGCTGTAGATGATGACGAGTGGAATGAGCATCAATCAGAAAGAATGGGATGGAGGAGAAGATACAACGGCAGCGACCAGGGAGGAATAAAGGAAGGAAGGGGGAATGGGAAGAGAAGAGTAGAACGATGTTGAAGAATCAAAGGAAGATCTGGAGGAGAAGGAGGGCGAGACTGATGATACCTTGGTCTTAATCATGTCGTTTTCAATATCATCTTCCAAGCGGTAGATGTATCGTAACTTCTTACCAATCACGTCCACTTCCTTTATGCGTTCTGTGTGTGTGCGGGGAGACAGAGAGAGAGAGTTTGTGTACGTACTGTTAGAAATTGATTGATCGAAACGGACTGATTCTCTCTCTCTCTCTCTCTCTCTCTCTCTCTCCTTTTTCTTCAACAAGCTCTTCTCAGTCACCTGGCGCACTCTCCATTTGTATCCGAGCGTAGTACTCCCCTGTCTTCTCGTCAGTTTCAAATCTTAATATTTTCCCTCGTCCGTCACGACCTTTCGAATGCTTCTTCACGTACACCCGCTGTCCTTCCACCAACGGAGGGAGGGCATCTGTCAGCATTGGTGCAGGAGTGACGATGGTGTGAGGATAGAAATGAAGAAAATAAAGAATTTTATGTAATGTAGATAATATGCAGTCCTTCTTATTGTGCTGGCTGGGAATAAGAAGGACTGCAGTGAGGTAATCATTATGATAATTGGAGTATTCAGGTACACGGAGGAAGAATTCACTTTTTTTTGGTGAAAGCAACCTAATTTATTCAAAACTATAAGTCCATTGTATCAATGGTGGTGAAACGATGAAGTGACAAACAATTTTCTGTTCTGTGATAACGGAGTAGCGGAACGGTCATTTTTTTCAGCATCATACTCTTGCACTCCTCTCTTTACCTGTCGTTCTCCACGTTACAAAGTCATAATTCTTGTATTCCGTTTCATTCGCGAAAGAATCCATCGTAATTCTACTAAAAATAACCACGGAAGGGAATATTGTGTTTCCGAAAGCAAAACAAAACGAAGACCGATATGTGGGTATCTATCTATCTATTATTGTGAGGATAAACAACGATTTCGGCAGGATTCAGCGCATCTGCTCGCTGTATACACACTTGGTAAGCTACGAAAGTAAAGTAACCACCTTGATTATACCGCGATGATATTGAAAACGTCAAGGCCAAGATCCAGGACGAGAAGGAAGGCATCCTCCCTCCTGCCTGATCAACAGCGATTCCAGGAGCGATTCATCTTCGCTGGAAAGCAGCTTGAAGATGGCCGTACCTTGAGTGACTACAACATCCTGAAGGCATCTACCCTTCACGTTGGTAAGTGACGAAGATATTTTATCGTGACGTTATCTGCGATTTGCATTTATCCTCAACCGCTAAATGAGTCATTATGATGTTCTTCAACACAAACGTTTCTACATATATATACTATCGTAGATAATATGAATTAGAATTTCAGTTGCCAACGCTTTGAACGAGATGACAGAGGTAATGCTGACGCTGCTGGCCATTTCTAGAGTAATACAAGATCAAAAATAGATATCCATGAGTATATTTCAAGTGATGCTGTGCTACTACAAGGCATTGCAGCAAGATAACAGGCAGAAGTTTCAAAATTAAAATAAAAATTTTCAACATCACTAGAAGGCATAGGAACTACTCTTTTGTGCGAGAGAACAACGATATTCCGCTCGCTAGCAAGATAGTGAGCAAAAGGTTTACCAATCGGCACACACATGACTGTCACATGTCACACCTATACAGTATGGTAATAGGTTCAAATCTCGGGTTCAAATGAAAAATTAATACTGGGGTAGAGTGCCTTCTTCGCCCTTCAGAGGGTCGGAAGAGGAGGAGCCCGGGAAGCACGCTGTTCATCACTGCTATGATAGAAAAGAAACCTGTGCTACACTATATATTTCTCAATTCCTCGCTCGGGTGGTGCCACCCTTAGGCCTCGACCTTTTTCTTCTTCTTCTTCTTCTTCTTCTTCTTCTTTTTGGTCGTCAAGGCAAGGATAGCCGAGATTTCTTCAGAGTGCTTGACCTCGCTCACTACCTTCGAAGGATCGAATAATCCTGGGAGAGGGGGAGAGGCAAGGCGGAAGACAGAGGAGACCGAGAGACGTGAGTTTAGCATAGAAAAGAATGGAATTAAATGAACAAAGCAGTGTGAAAGCCAGATGGTGTGTGATGATATCATCGATTGATCTGCAGCGAGAGGGAGGGGGGAGAGAGATCGCACCTGCGCCGGTTGCTCGGTTCGCCCCTCCAGGCAACAAGAGGACGGTGAACTTGAAGTGTACCACAGAGTCACCCTTGTCCTCTTTCAATACAGGGTAGGGATGAAGCATC
>JACKZZ010008049.1_pt1 | contig 10383 bp, 7 predicted proteins | sample 8027871 | NCBI WGS metagenome assembly JACKZZ01 (sample SAMN15724774, study PRJNA655200) | protist metagenome | isolation source: fluorescence activated cell sorting (FACS) single amplified genomes of... | place: USA: West Boothbay Harbor, Gulf of Maine | collected 2000-07-19
GAAGCACCGTGAGAAATTGTCGATGCAAGGAGGTGTTGTCAGGATAGCCTTCCCCAAAAAGCGCCCAGATACGCGATAATGTTCAGATGAGTCGGAATAGCATATTCGTTGAGCGGATGCTCTTGCATCCAGCTACTACTATCGGACCGACGAAACCAAATTAAAATCTATATCGTAGTATTCGGGTTGGGTTGTTTTCAAGGCCCAAATTTCTGTCATGTTGCATCTATAATTCAGTTGTCAAATGAGTTATGCTTTCAGAGATTTGCATGAACTCAACCCATCCGTCCACTTGCACTCAAACCATTGTTTCCATGTAAAATTATAATCCTCAATTTTTATTTCCCTTACATCCTTACAATAAAATAATGGTATGAAGAGTACCTCTTATTGTACTGGCGTGGTGGGTACGCTTCATACCTTGTTCTGCACCGTCTCTGCTGGTGTTGCCGCTGCTGCCGCGGTATCGTCCTTGTAACGATTCAAATATTCTATGACAGGGTAATGGTTCTTGAACTGGGCCCAATGTAAGGGCGTTCTCATGTTTTCATCAGTCGCCCACATTTCGATGCCTTTCTGTGTGCATAAATATGTCACTACGTGTAAATATCCGTACCTGCAGGCCCAGTGCAGTGGGGTCCTACCGCTTTTGGTCACTGCATTAATATTCGCACCATTCTCACACATCCATTGAATTATAGACAGGAAACCACGTGCTGTAGCCATGTGAAGTGCACTCTTTCCTCGGTCATCCGCAGCATGTATCAGAGCGTTATTTGTCTTCCATAGATACTGCACCACGGCCAACTGATCGTTCTGTGTGGCCATATGCAGTGGTGTGTTGCCCTTCTCGTCTCTTGCCTCATTATTCACACCTTGCTCGCACAAGTATTGCACAACTTCTAAATGTCCATTCCATGCTGCCATCTCTAGAGGAGTTCTGCCATGCTCTCCACAGGCCTCCTTGTTCGCACCATTCTCACACAAGCACTGGACTACAGCCAACTGACCATAAGTTGCGGCCCAATGTAGAGCTGTTCTACCTTCTACATCCACGAATTCCAGGTGAGCGCCCCCTTCAGTCAATTTCTTGACATCCTCTGCATTACCCTCCTTTGCTGCACTCAGCAGCAGCGCGTCGCGTGAGATTGTGCAGCCCATATGATAGTATTATAGAAGACTGTGTTGCATAAAGAAGAGAGATAATGCAATATCCCACAGATTAGATCTAAAAATGGAGGGGTGTTAGCCCTAGTATCGATAGCATCTTTGCATCTTTGCATAGACAAAAATATTAGATTTTAATTAAGAGGAAATCTGAAAATTTAAGGTTTTCCAAAGAAATCGATTATCGACATCAGACAGTGGAGCTTTAGATAGTTTAGAGAGTATGGGAGAACCATCGCTGCAGGCACAGCGCAACACTGATGCGACGTGCTACATCGGGGGGGGAAGATAAGGGAAGTTAGTGTTTTTGGTTCTCTCAGCAGTTTGTCAAAGGAAGTTGATTGGGAAGGTTGTACGTGGGTCATATAGAAGCAGTTGAGTGAAAGGAAGACAGGGAAACGTACTTGGCCTTTCGCGACTCCATGGTTTCTTCCGTATCCATGCATTCATCTGACCACACTTTGAACTCTGTGTTGAGTACGTCAGCCAGGCATTGTCTTCTTTTAGCCAACTGCTCTTTTCTCTCGTTTCTCTTGCCTTCCAGAACACTATCAACGCGGCGTTGCTCAATCTTGCGTGTTGTCTTGATCTCAAAGTTCACTCGACTCAAAGTCTTGTTATCATCCACCATCATCTGCTGCATGACGCGACGATCAGCATCCGCCTTCTTGCGGCTCTCTGCAAGGGCTGCTACTTGCCTTGCTTGCATCCTGCTTACAATTACCCAATATTAAAGCAGTATGCAGTTAATTTGAGTTCACCAATGTACCTTTTAACAGAATGTGGTGGGCGTATGAACCGATTGCTTTCCAAACATATGAACGACCAAAAATGAGCACGCCGTCCAAAATCCCACATCACGGGGGAACTTTGTACTTTAAGTGGGCGTGTAGGAAACCACGGGGGTATATCAATTATAGTGACATTGAAGCGAGCAATGGAGTTTGTGCTTAACCCGTTGAGCAAAAAATCAAATGCAATTAGTTCTTTGAAGGTCTTAAATTGGACTAAAAACCAGCTGCTACTGCTGCTACTGCTGGTAATCTGAGCATGTATTGCCACGAATGTCCATAGCAAGTAAAGTATAAGCTTTCAACAACATCCATGGGAGCCACCATCAGCATCAGAAGCAGTGTTCCTTCACCGGACTCTGTCCGTGGTGAGGCTACTGCTGTAAGACTACAAGAGTATTATGCTGTCACGTTAGCAGCCCTGGAGGATGCATACCTGTATTGGATGCGTGGCCCTTGTGATGGGAACATGAAGCTCCCCATGACTGGCTTTGAGGAGGTATTCAGTGGCTTGGTATCTGATCCAGAAGCTCATTTCGACATGTTTGCAGACCTGGCGGGTGTGGCTGTAAACCCAATCGAAGTCTTCCTAAGCATCGCCGCATTTGCAGAAGGAAGTGCACATGCACGCCTAAAGTTTATGCTGCAAGTTGTGACTGTCAAAAGCGAAAGCAAAAGCCCTGGAAGTGGGAGTAGTCCGAAGTCTGTAGGTGTGGCAGACATAGAGAAGCTGGGCCTGGCATTATTGCAAGGATTGCAAAAGTTGTTCTTGTTGAAATTGCCCGACGGTATGGCCTTCAGCTTCGCTATTGGGGATTCGATGTCTTCTTTTGTGCGCCGAACACGTTCTTCCCATGGGACATTTGAAGCCGCCCCACCCGCTGCATCAGCCGCACCAGTGACTATTCAAGAGGAGACGGATGATGAAGACGCGGACAGTGACAACGATGATGACGGCCTCGTCAGCAAAGCCAAAACAGACAAGGAGGAAGCGGATACTGATAGCACACGTAAAGATCCCATCAAGAGCGGAGCAGACAGCGGCCCTGTCGTCATTAGCGCAGCCGAGGTCCAGCTATCCTCTGTTGAACTTTGGAATTGGGCTCAAGACACAGAGGTGGTCACTGCGTATTTGACACTCCCTAAGAAGTTTGTCAAGTCCTCAGATGAGTCTGCAAGTGGTGGGGGTGGGGAAGCAAATTCACTTGATGATGAGACGGAGTACATTCACGTCACAGCTGCGTTGTTAGATTCCATGATTGACGGGACAATTGATGAGTCGCAATACGATTTCATGCAAAGAGCCCAGAACCCACTTTGGACGCACACGGTGCACGACATGGTGGATGACACTTGGTACCACACTTACCCCCGACTGTCAGGACAAGAAACGTTGATGGTGGCTCTGGAGCATATGATTCTGTCCACGCAATATGAAGATGGTGGAGCTTTGACAAATCCGCTTGCAGTGCACAGGCCACAAGCGCAAATGAAGAACGGCAGCAGCAGTGCGTGGAACAACAAAACTGCGAATCAAGCGTCACATACCACAATGTCACGTGATAGCTCTAATAAATCTATTGCTGGTATGTACGGAAGCGGCATGCATGCATCTGCATCTGGCACTCCTGGAATGACTGGTACAGCGAGCAAGGCAGTGTTTCAAAAGCACTTGGCACCGTTTAATCTAATGGCACCTCAAGTCCCTGGGTCGAAGACAAGCACGTCAATGCTGCACGCGGGCCTAGCAACTGCACCGCTCCACAACCAAGCGGCTTTACTGCACGCAGCAGTTCAGCAACATGGGAATCCCGGTGGTGTCATTGATATCATTGATGTCTCAAGCATTTATGCGGTGCTCGCAAACTTATGCCCACCTGGCATTATTGACAGTGAGTTGGACCCAGCAAATGATATGGTACTGGGGACAATAGGGGCAGAAGGTGCCGCATGCGATGAACAGAGTGAAATGGCGTTGGAAATCCAAAGACAAGTAAAAACTAAACGAAAACAAGCAAGTGCTGCTGGTGATATTTGGAATAGAGTTGGCTTAGAAATGGCTAATACAAGTCTCGAGGAAGTGCCAGATTGTCCTTTTCTAGGAAGCCGCCCTCGGATTGCTTCTTGTCCAGTTTTTAATCTTGAGCACCAGGCTTACAATGTGATTGAGTTGTACGCTAAACGCATCAGAAATATTCCAATTGCTTCTGACAAATCTTCACCCAACAAAGTAAGTAATGTTCTGACGGGTCTGAATATTGCCAAATTCTTGTGCAGACATGATGTGAGTTTGTTCGGAAATTCTTTAAATGAGCCAATTCTTGATGTTGGTATTGCTCGCAAGTCTCGTCCGATTCCCCACAGCACAAACTACGGCACTGCTATGACAATTGTGGCAAGATTGGACACAGAAGCTTGTTTGGTTGTCAATACCTTTGGAGTTGTTTGTGGAATATTCAGTAGTGAGAATGTAGTGGAGCTGTGGCGTTCGTGGTGGATAGCGTGCAACTCTGACAATATGGAATCAGCAGAAGAAGGGTCACTACAAACATTGATTAGTTTGTACCAAAAGAAGGAATTCGAGCACTACGATGGATCCGCCAAAGGATTTTCTACATTTTCTATGCTTGTTCTACCACTTGATAAGTGCCAACAGTTTGGTCTAGAGCTGGTTCCATTTAAAAAGTATTGTCCTTATGTACCATCACAGTCATCAAAAATTCATTCTGAGAAGACAATGGAGAAAAGAACTTCTACCGCATTGGCTATTAGACGCACCACCATGATGCGAAGCAACTTTTCCACACTCTTAGGAACACAAAATACACAGCTTTTTTACACCAAGTTACGAGGAGGTGCCATTGCGTATGACACTGAGTCCTCTTCATCGTCCGAAGAGGAAGAGCCTGAAGAGAAGGTCAAGTCACCTCGCCGGAAGAAAACGATCGTGAAAGGAAAGAAGAACGGTGCGAAAGGAAAGGGGTCGAAGAAGAGTCCGAAGAAAGGTGGCAAGGGACAGAGTGAATCTGAAACGGAAAAGTCCGATAATGATGGTGGCAAAGGTAATGATCTCGATGTTTTACCCTCTAAGCATTCTGACCCTTTTGAAGCAGCGAGCGCTGCCAGCCCGAAAAGCAAAAAGAGTACGAGAACAAAGAAGTCTAAAAAGAGTGGGAAAAATAAGGGTAGTAAGAAGAAGAAAGTAATTCCACTGACTCCTGAAGAAATTGCAGCACACGAAGAAGCTGCCGCTCTTGCAAAACAGGAGCAGGACGCGAATGACTCCAAGCTGCACGACGAAAAGTACATTATGTTCAAATCAGAGTGGTTCACTAAGCATCGTGCAGTGAAGACGACGGATACTTTGTCCACTGCTTTGAAGAAGATGTGCGAATACCGATGTGCTAAGGTGTTCATCATCGATGAAAACGAAGGTACCTTACACGGCTCAGTTAGTCTAGTAGATTTGTGTAGACGAGCGCTAGAGAACGAGTCCAATACCCGAAATACAGAGCTGAGTCAATACAGGCTACGAAGGGCTGTTGATGTAGTGGTTCGGAACGAATGATGAGTGAGTAAGTGGGGTGAGCGAGAGAAAATATTGATTTGAGTACATTTGAGTAAAATATGTGTACATGCTGACAAATACAAATGCTGTTTGTGTTTCTTCCCCCCTACTTCCACTAATTGAATATCCAAGTGGCTGACTTTCAAGCCACGGCGCACTTGAGTTGGTCCTGTTGGAAGGATTGAGGCATTTGATGACCCACCACTTGAAAAACCTCTACTTTCCCCCCCTCCTTGCATGAATCATGTTTGCAATCCTCACAAAAGTCTAGATCACAAGCTTCACAGTGAGTCAAACCATCACATGATGAGCACGAACCTCTATAGCAACCATCACAATATGTGGATAAGGCATCACATTCCAGGCATAAGCGTCGTTTGCAGCCAAATTCGCAGACATGAACTGAAGTGTCACAGTCGTCACATGAATAGTGGTGGCATTTATCACATTGATCAACATCGCCGCATTCAATACAGCTGGAACGTCCGCAATCTTCACAGTGTGACACTTCGGCTCCATGGAAATCCAGACAGAAATGCTTATCACATCCCTCACAGAAATTCAACACCGGACTCTCAAAAGTGCAATGTTCACAGTATACTCGCTTGCAGCCTGACGCATCACAGGTGAAGTAATCAATCTCCATTGGGTCGTACTCACCACACCCGTCACACACGAAAAGATTGGTAGTGAATTCAGGGCAAATCATCTTCTTCTTCAAGTTGATGATATCTCCACCAGAGAATGAACACCCTACTGCGTTGAATGATAACAATGTTTCAGGTAAGTACTTGAGAAGCTCGCCATCGACTCTTGGGAGCCAATTCAACTCAACGTGTTTCAAGGTCTGTGCATGGCTTGGGAGGCCAGAGAAGCATGAGGGAAAAATAGTGAACGAGCAGCAACAAATGCACCATTCTTCTCTCGCATCAGGGTTAGTTAGCGTAAAGCTGACCAGAGATTTGTCTGCCGTGTTTATTAATGAAGCAACGACGTCTCCGTTCCCACCTATGGATTCACGTTCGAAGGGATCATCATCGGTCAAGACGATATCGATGTTCTGATCGAACACTTGTTTAATACTATACTTTACAATAATAATTTCTCATTACTGTATTGGAGAGAGTCGTATTATTTTATTACATCTTCAAGTCTCTCCGCCTGAAGGATGTGTACCACCGATTGGAACCCTTCCTACCCCGGGCCCTAGTGGTACTGATGTTGTTGTTGTTGTTGTTGTTGTTGTTTGGATTGGTAGAGGTGAACAGTTTGCCCCCCCTGTGGCATTGTCTTCTTGTAACCCCTATGCTCCTCTCGTGAGGTATCCTGGGCGTAGGTTTCCAGCAATAGTTGCACTTGCAATATTGTGTATGTTGCATGCAGAGTTGACGTCTCTGTTCCACAATGTCTTGCAAGTAGTACATCTGACGAGGCCATGGCATGTGATCTTCCCTTTCGCTCTTCTCCACGGGCGAGGATTGCGTACTTTGCGGAAGGTCTCCACTACTGCATTATTGGATTTGCACTTGCTACATTTCTTGCTCGTGTGGTACTCATTCACTAAATACACATGATATCCAGCCTTCTCAAAGATTACTCTCATACCCTTGCCCTTGGTAGGTTCATGGTATTTGAACAACCTTTGTTCCCAGTCACCGAAAGCAACAACGACATTACTTGGTGCAGTATTGGGGTGGAACTTGGCCTTAAACTCTTTTAAGAGCTTGGTATTACCACGTTGGTTTCTTATGAACTGCGTCAACTTCAACTTGCGGAAATAGGGCGCAGCATAGAAGGGAGAGATCTTCAAGTTGAAGTTGTTCTTCCAAGTCAAATATTCCATGAATTTTTCAAATGTCATGGTCTTCTTGTTGTATGGTAAACCACTTGCTTCCCACTCGTTGATGCTCCGTCCTTCCACCATAGTTGTTGTCTTCATCCCCTTTAAAATCCTGCGGTTGTTCTTCAGGTTCATTTCCTTGCGTCTTGTATCCATTGTGTATCTCCACTTGTTCTGTCCCTCTTTTACTGACTTGTCTACGCCAAACACAATGTCCTTCATGTTGGGATCAAAAGCTACAGTTGTTTTCCCGATCAGAGGTTCTATGTCAGCTGCTTTTAGATCAGCCAGGTATGGTGTCCCGGGCTTCTCAATCTTGGCACGCGTGGCATTAATTCTTTCGTCCAGTAGTTTTTTCTGTTTCAGTTGCAGAGTGATACTGATTCCATCAGTTTTTATCATATGGTCGAAGGTGTATCCATCTTCCATGACCTGGTTTACACGGAAAGCTTTCAGTTTTGTATGGAAGTGTTTTTGCCACAGCAATTCTTTTCTTTCGTGTAAAGTCTCGCCGGGTCTTTTACTAAGTGGCTCTTTGGAATCATCCAGTATCAAAATGAGGGATGTGCTGTCCAGGGGAAAATGTCTTGGAGCCATGCTCGAACTAAGAGGAAACACATTCATTAGTTTCGTTTTTTCATCATTCAATAAAGCAGCAGCAGTTTCAATATAGTCAGTCATGTAAACCATACCATAGAAATAGTCCATAGGAGAGACGGCTATGTCGTAGCAGTAACCTTTGGTATGCGTTTGCCTATTTGGTAATATTCTCTCTCCATGTAGCTCAATAAAGGCGTGGAAGATGTCTGGTGACTGCTTGTCCGGGGGGTCGGCACCAACTGGATTGCTTCGCAACATCATGATGTCCGTTGCCACGTTTTTCAAGTTGGTGTAAACTTGAGTGCGCCCCGCTTTCTTTTGATCTTCTGTAAAGTCTGCATCTTCATTAATTGCTTTGAGAGCATCAGTTGTATGTTGAGCATGGGCGGAATTTACAAAACGCTGCAAATATCTCAAAAAGTTCGCTTTGATGTTATTATCAAAAGCTGTCACTACTTCTTTTGAAAGGTATTCTTGAATTTGTGTCAAATACAAACTTGATATTGGAGCCTCGTCATTAGGAATTGTGTGTCTGTAATGATCTTCATAAAAAGTGCTCAGCAATTGCAGTTGTTCCCGAGCTGGTCCACTTGCTGGTCTCCCCCCCCTCGCATTAACGCGTGTTGTAAGAGTTCTCATTACGTTTGTTACTAAGCTTTGCGTGATCACCATAGGCGTCTCATCTTCTGCAAGAACTGGATTTTCCACAACCATTGCTTCTCTGTTCAGAACTGGATTTTCCACAACCATTGCTTCTCTGTTCTGTTCGTTCATTCTCAATCGATTCGTCTCGTTCGTCTCGTATGCGTGAAGGTAATATGCTTTCACAAATTGGAGAGTGTGTGTGAATAATCTTGAAACCCGCACAGCCATCTCCCTCAGCTTTTGAACTGCTTCGTTGCTCTTCGTTACTTTCGAGAGACTGAGCTTTACGGACTGGTAGTACGCCTTAGTGACCACCATGGTGAGAAGTGGTCACGCTGTCCTCAGGACTGCACACTGAGTGGGCGGCGTGGATGTCTGCGCTTCCCGATCAACCGCTGTTGTATGAAGTGGGTAAGCAGATGACTTGGGCGTGTCAGTATGAATACAAGTTTCGCTTTGGTAGGTACAAGGTACATGTTACAAGGATGGAAGGAACATAGGGAAGTTAGTATTGAATAGTAAAGACAGGGCTACATAACCATCACGAGGCCATCATTTTGAGCCTCATTTGGTCTCATAAGTAAGAAAGCCATCATGAAGAGCTCTAGAGTGAAAATATTTCCAAGAAGGTTATGTGGATTTCAAAGGAGATTTTACGGGTACAGAACGGAAGAAAAACAAAGTGTGGAAAGAGCTGATGTGAAGCCTCTCTCCTCCTTCAGACTCTAAAACATAATCATGACCACGTACCTCTTGCGTTATCGGTACCTGGTGATGAAAGAATGAATGAAGATAGATTCTGTACGGGAAACACGTACCACGCCACGGAGGGGTCGGACCGGTCGGACGACAAGGCTGTGGGCAAATAATAATAATCGGTTAACCTAATTTAATTTACAAAACATACCCGTACTGTTGGCACTCGGAAGACATTCCAGGCACCAATGCTCATCAAGCATTAAACAGCGGCTACCAGCTGGGCATATTCTCCTCTGTTATTTACAATATTGATATTCTGTGGTTCATAATGAGCGAAGGGCTGCTGCTGCCCTCTCATCCTGGCGTTCGGTAAGCCTAACTTGGCGTAATCACGTACACGATGTTTCATGATGACGCATGACATCGTGTCATTGAAACAATTAAGCACTGGATTCAGGCGTAGAAATCATTTCGTATACACTAATTGGACGTACAGTCACATTGTCACCGTACATGAGATTGTAAAGCTCCTTGCAGGCCTCGTCATTCTTCACGTCCTTATTCTGCACCAGTGCCATTGGTACATCTTTTTGGTTGTCCAGGAAATATCCTCGGACAAATTCGGGGCTGTTACGATCCTTAGTCAACTCTTCAGATGTAATCATCTTGTCCAGGTTCAATGCGATACAATGCTTCATTTTGTCATAATTCACGTTGTTCTTATAGCGAACTCCACAAGAAAGAAGGTACTTTCCTGTTTTTTTGGCTTGCAAAAGACGTGAACCAACAGAGCCTTTCACACTTGTCATATGATTAAGTTCTTGGTTTATAATCTTGAATGTAAAGGGAATCTTCTTGCAAAGCAAAAAATTGTTCATCCATTTCACGGATGAAATTCTCAACTTTAAAATTTTATCTCTAAACATTGTGTGCGGAATTCGTATAGGTATATCACTTTCCGTCAGAAGATGATATGCTGCATCTATAAGGCAGGTTTCATCGGAACCGTGCAATTTCTTGATGTTCTGCTTCTTCCCGAAGTCGATGGTTACGCGAAGAAGACCCTGGTTGGG
>JACKZZ010024114.1_pt1 | contig 10383 bp, 12 predicted proteins | sample 8027871 | NCBI WGS metagenome assembly JACKZZ01 (sample SAMN15724774, study PRJNA655200) | protist metagenome | isolation source: fluorescence activated cell sorting (FACS) single amplified genomes of... | place: USA: West Boothbay Harbor, Gulf of Maine | collected 2000-07-19
CATTAACTGGTTTAGGTGCAGCAGCTGTAGCACTTCCTTTTATGGGTGGCGGTGATGACGAGGACGATGGTCCAATAGATCAAATGGATCCATCAGCAGTTGCACAAAGAGCAAGAAATTTTTACAGCGGTCAAGGTCAGGCTGGTGTTGGTTTAGATTTTATGCCTAATAAAAAATATGTTAGTCAAAATTTTTATGCAGCTGACGGTGGCAGAGCCAATTATGCTAATGGTGGTTACTTAGATGACGAAGAAGAAGAAATAGCTTTTGCAAGATCAAATGCAGGACAAAGCAGAAGACAACCTACAGCATTTTTAGCAATGGGTGGTGGTGCAGGAGAAGCACAAGCTGAACAAATGTTAATGGCAGAATTTGTAAAATATAAAAACAAAGGTGGAGATTTATCTTTCCAACAATTTGTACAAGCAGTAATGCAACAACAAGAACAGTCTCAAGGTATGGAACAACCTACTATGATGGCAGCTGATGGTGGAATGGCTGGTATGAGTGTACCGGGATACGGAACACCTGCAGGAACCAATCAATTTGGTTATCCTAGTGGTGGAGAAAGAGTTAATGCTGCTGAAGGTGGGATCATGGAAACTGAAGAAGCATCAGAAATGATTGACATGGGTGGCAATGAAAAAGATTACAGAGAAACAGGTGGGTTTGTAGAAATGGGTGGCGAAGAAAGAGCTGACGATGTACCTGCGAGATTATCTAAAAACGAATTTGTATTCACTGCAGACGCTGTAAGAAATGCAGGTGGTGGAGATATAGATAGAGGGTCTGAGGTTATGCAAAACTTAATGGATAATCTAGAACAAGGTGGACAAGTTTCAGAAGACTCACAAGGTATGGGTGGCGGAGAAGAAATGATGTCTGAAGAAATTATAGAAGAACCAAACGGCGCGCAAGCAATGTATGAACAACAACAAGCATTACAATCAAGGATGGCATAATGGCAATATCAGAATTTTTAGAACCAGCGATAAAAGATTACGCAACACAGGCTAAGGCCACTTATTCAGCACCGATTGATACGTCAACGTTTGCACAGAAAGTTGCACCACAAGATGCAATGACTACACAAGCGGCAGGACTTGCAACACAAGGTGTAGGTTCTTATCAACCATATTTACAAGCAGCACAAACTGCACAGACAACAGGAGCCGGGGCTCTGGGACAAGCTGCAACAGCAGTAGGTGGACTAGGTGCTTTTCAAAATCAAGCAGGAAATATAGCACAAGGTCAAGCAGGTATGACAGGACCACAAGCCTACCAACCTTTTATGTCTCCGTACCAACAACAAGTTATTGATGCGACGTTATCAGAGTTTGATAGATCAAGACTAGGTGGACAACAACAAATTAGAGATGCAGCAGTTGGTTCAGGAAATTTTGGTGGTGGTAGAGAAGGAGCTATGATGGGTCAGTACAATGCAGATTCATTAGCTGATAGATCAGCACTACAAGCACAGATGTTACAACAAGGATTTGGTAATGCACAACAACAAGCACAACAAAACTTTGCTAATCAAGGACAATTATTTAATAACCAACAAAATTTATTTAGTATGCAAAACCAACAAAATCTTTCTAACCAAGGACTGGCTGGTGCATATGGTAATCAAATGAATCAACAGTTTGGTCTATCAGACTTTAATAGACAAGGTATGGGTCAAGATATTAACGCACTAGGTTCTTTAGGTGCAGCTAACCAAGCACAAGCACAAGCTGAATTAAATGCTACAAGAATGAACGAACAAACTGCAGCTTACGAACCTTACGGAAGACTTTCACAATACGGTAATACATTAACTGGTTTAGCCGGTGGTGTTGCTGGATCACAGTACGCAGAACCGGAAGCAGCCGATCCTTACGCATCTGCATTAGCTGGTGCTACAGGTGTTGCAGGATTATTTGGTCAAATTTATGGCGGGAGAAAATTCCCGTAATGAAAACTTTAAATAGACCTATGTTCAGGTACGGCGGCCCTATCAAAGAAGGTGTTATGAACGGGATCCGGGAACCGAAAAGAAATGGCGGGTCTATGGGTATCAATACACCTAAAAGAGGATTAGTTGATGGACCAGGAAGTTATGCTGGTTTTATACCACCACTTATAGCAGCAGGATCAGCGGCATTAAGATATTTACCTGCAGTATACAGAGGGATAAGAGGTAGTAAATTTGTAAGAGGTTTTAAACCTACAGGTAATTTTAGAAATGTTGCGGGAAAAGACCCATCTCCAGCTTTTATTAAAGGTGACCCTACAGCATTTGCAGGGAGCTATGGTGAAAAATTAGGTGTGTTAAGAGCTTTAAAAGATCCTACAAGATTAGGGGGAGCCATTAGAGAAAATCCTGGTACCGCTACAAGTATAGCCAGTCTTTTAGGATATGGTGGTAAAGAATTGTTAGGTGGTGAAGAAATTCCTACGAACACTTTAACTGCAAGAAAAACTAAAAGAAAAAAAGGTACTTCAGGAGCACCGGGAGGAGGGGATCCTGATATGTATCTAGAACCTATGGCACCTGAGAAAAAAGAATTAACTGAAGCAGAGAGAATAGAATTAGAAAACAAAGCAAGAAGAGAAAAAATGGAAAACTATAAAAAAATTATGGACATCAAAGGCATGAGTAAAAATGCAGCTTACAAATCTTTAATTGATGCAAGTAAAATTATTCAAGAAGGCGGTAATCTAAAGGAACAACTTAAAGATGGTAGTTTAATAACTAAAATAACTGCAGCTGCAAGTAAAAGATTTGACAAAGTTTCAGACACGGAGAATGCATTAAGATCTCTTGTTGCTAAAGGTGAGATTGATAATGAAATGAACAAAGAAGCAAAAGCATTGGATAAAAAATATAAAGAAGGTGTGATAGCAATGAATGAAAAGAAAATGTCAGGACCTACTCTTCAGGAATTATTAAGTGACCACAGAAATAAAAAAGGTAAAAATGCTACAGGTACTACATTAGCAGGTTATGTAATAGACAAAGGTGGTGAGGTAGTTGACATTGTTGATTCATCACTAGTCGATAAACATATTAAAGGCGGTGGAGATACAGTTTCTTTCATGGAATTAATAGTGGCTAAAAATTTACAAAAAAACCCACCTGAAGAAGTAACTCCAGGGCTTTATGTAGTTAAAGATTCACTTATCACAGTAAATGAGGATGGCAGCGTAACACCAAATTATAAAATTTCTTAGGGGGATTGAATGGCTTCCATATTTGACGTAGCTGAAGAATCAAATAACAAAGTAGGCACAATAGAATCAATGTTATCAGGCGTAGCGTCTGGTCTTATTGGCATACCCAAAGGTTTTTTTTCCTTAGGTGCAAGTCTAATGGATCTAGGTATTGATAGTGGTAAGGCTGCAAGAGTAGAAGCATGGTTTGATGACCTTACAGAATTTGATGAGAAAGCAGAGGCGACAACAGCAGGAAAAATTACAAAACTGTTAGTAAACATTGGTGTGCCTGGTGGTGTAGCTTTTAAAAGTGCTAGTGGTATAGCAAAGACGGCTATGCTTAAAGGTCAAAACAAATCTTTATTTAAATTAGCAGATCCAGCTATGGTTAAAGCTGCTGATAAAGCTTTAGAACTTACTGCTAAAGGAAAAGGCCGAGCGTTTATGGCTGGTGCGTTAGCTGGTGGTATAGCTGAGGGTGTATTTATTGGTGACGTAGATGAAGCAGGAACTCTAGGAGATCTTATTGGTGGACCAACTACAATAGATAGAAGTGATACAGGTCCAGATGCAACAAGAGAAATATTAAATAGAATTAAATTTGGTACAGAGGGAGCACTATTTACAGGTGTTCTTGGTGGTACCGGTAAATTAATAGGTAAGATTACCAACAGAAATAAAAATTTAGATGTAGCAAATTCAGGATTAGATAGATGGATTGATAAAACTATGGCTAACTTCAGAGCAAGAAGTGGTAAGACTGCAGAACAATTTCAATTAGAAAGAGAATCAATTGGATTAAGAGCAGCTGATGCTAACGTTGCAAGAAATTTATCTAGAAATTTAGATATGGATATTGATAAAATGTTTCCCGCTATGCGTACTGTGTTTAATAAAGGTACTGCACAAGAAAGAAAAGTATTTTTAAATGAAGTTAATGATGCATTGTTATCAGGTAAAGCAGAATTTAGTGGGGAGGCAGTAGATGCTGCTGGGAAAATAGCAGGACAAGAAGGTTTTGATGCTGCAACCGCAAGAACAAGAGCTCAGTTTGGTGAAATGACACAAAGGATTTTAGATAAAGATGGTAATCTTATTGGTGGATTAGATAAAGTTAAAGAAACAATTAGAAAATTTGCGACCAGTGCTGATGAAGCTGACGAAATACAAAAAAGTATTGTCAGTAGTTTAACTATTATGAGACAAAAATGGGCTGGGTTGTTTGACGAGCTTGGAGGAACACTAAGTCCTGATGACCTTAAAGAATTCAAAGCTTTGTTTGGTGGTAAATTTAAAAACTATTTAGGTTCTACTTATGACATATTCCAAGACAAAAGTATTATACCTTGGTTAAGATATAAACCTGCTGCTGAAGCTGTAAAAAATGCTAGACAATTATTTAAAGATAGTTGGGCCACAGCTAATCCAGAGTTGGCTAAAAGAGGAGAAACATTATCCGATCTTAGAGCTGAAGGTATGGTAGAAAAAGTATTAAATTCAGCAAGATTACCTAAAGGACTTAGATTTGATAAACCTTCAGACGCTATTTTTGATGTACCTGAATTTTTTGTAAACAGAACTACATTGAGTGAAGCTGCAAAAAGATCTAAGACACCGATGGTATCTATTGGTGACTTAAATAGTGCTGATGGAGCAATATTTAATAAATTATTAGGTAAACAAACTAACCCTATGCAAACTATGATTGGTGGCATGGCTAAGTTATCTATGATTACAAGACGTAATGTATTTTATAATGATCTTATGAAAAAAAGTGATGAGATGGCAACGATATGGAAAGCTGCTGACGATAAGTTATCTGTACCTGAGCCCATGTTTGCAAGATCAGAAGAAGAAGCAAGATTATTTTTTAGAGATGATTATAGAAAAGTAGATCCAATTGATCAGGGACAGACTTTAAACGTAGGTAATATAGCAAAGTCATCTAACCCTTTTGGGGATGCTCTTAATCCTTTCTACGCAAGAAATGGGGTAGCAGATGGTATTGAAAGAACATCTATTACTACTCAGAAAAAACCATTTTATGTACAGTTATATAATAGTTTAGTTTTGTACCCTAAAGCTACATCACAGATTGCTAAAACAATTTTATCACCGGTAACTCATTTAAGAAACTTTGTAAGTGCTGGAGCTTTTGCTGCTGCTAATGGTATTATACCTGCAGCTGACTTACCTGCAATCAAACAAGCTTACCAAGCATTACAGACTCCTTTGAAAGGAACTAACATGCAAAATGATTTGTATCAAAAACTTTTAAAGCTAGGTGTAGTAAACTCTAACGTAAGACTTGGAGATCTATCTAGACTATTAAAAGATGTCAACTTTGGTGAGACTATGACATCAGAAAATGGCATGAGGTTATTATTGAAACCTCTATCAAAATTAAAATCTGTATCACAAGATTTATACACAGCTGAAGATGATTTCTGGAAAATATATTCATGGGCTGTAGAAAAAAATAGAATAGAATCTAGTTTATTAAAAGCAGGAATTAAAAAAAGTGATTACTTTACAAGAAATGGTAAGCAGTTTAAACTTACTGACGAATTTTTAGAAGAAGAAGCAGCTGATATAGTTAGAAATAATATACCTAACTATGATTATGTCTCTGACTTTGTACAGGCTACAAGAAAATTACCTTTAGGTAACTTCGTATCTTTCCCAGCGGAGATAGCAAGAACAGGAACTAACATTGTCAGACGTGCATTAAGAGAAATTAATGAGACTATTGAGATTACTGATGGTGCAGGTACAGTTTTAAGAACAGTTAAACCTTTTCAAGGTATTGGATACACAAGATTATTTGGTTTTACTACAACAGTTGCAGCAATACCTGTGGGTACAGCCGCAGCATTCCAGGCTTTGTACGATGTAACTGATGACGAAAGAGAAGCTATTAGAAGATTTGCAGCACAATGGTCCAAGAATTCTACACTCCTTCCAATCAAAGACAAGGAAACAGGGGATTTTAAATATATAGATTTTAGTCATGCTAATGCATACGACACATTGTTAAGACCTTTACAAACTGTAGTTAACTCAGTGCAAGATGGTAATCAAGACAACGATGGAATGATGGATGATTTTGCTAAAGGGGTTATAACTTCTATGAAAGAATTTGCCTCTCCATTTATATCAGAATCTATTTGGACTGAGGCGGCGTTGGATCTTATTGCAAGAAACGGTAGAACCCGAGAAGGCTTTCAAGTTTACAGTGAACAAGATACTGACGGAGATAAATTATATAAACAAATGATGCATTTAGTTAGAGCACAAATGCCTTTTTCTTTTGATCAATTAAAAAGATTAGATAGATCTATCAAACAAGTAGATGTTATTACTAAATTTCCAGGACAAGGTGATGATGTATATGATCAGTATGGTCAAGACTTTGAGTTTGGTGATGAGTTTGGTGGATTGTTTGGGTTCAGAGCAATAAAAGTCAATCCAGAAAGAACTATGAATTTTAAAGTTGCTGAGTTTCAACAAGGTGTAAGGGAATCTAGATCTTTATTTACTAGAGCTGTATTAAAAGGTGGACCTATTGAACCAAGAGAAATTGTTGATGCATATATAAATGCTAACCGTGCTATGTTTGATGTAAAGAAAAATTTAAAAGGCGATATGGATGCTGCAAGATTATTAAATATAACTGAGGATTCTTTTTATGAATCATTAGATAGAGTTTCAGCAAATGAAATTGATTCTATTGAAAATAATATATTTACACCTTATGAAGTTTCAGATGAAGTAGCTAATGCAATGGCAGAAAACGCAGCAAAAATAGGTGAATCAGATCCGTTTGAATCAGCTGCAGACGTAATTAATTCACTAGCAGATCAAATGTCATCTTTAAATTTAAGTCTGGCTCAATTTCCTGTGTTCGAAAACCCATTAATGCCTATCATGCAGGACACACCACTGACACCTACAAGCTTGAATCTTCCACAAGTTAACGCAGAAGCGGTAGCAGCACAGGTACAAGGCGGTAATTTTACTAACTTGACTAACAAACAAAAATTTGATTTACTCTTTCCCAATGGCTAAAATAGATCCCTTACAAAAGATTGAAGATCATGAAAAACTTTGCAGAATTATGCAAAGACAGACCCATGATAAAATATTAAAGCTTGAAACCCAAATTAATAGGGTTGAAAGTATACTATTGGTGTCCGTAGGAGCGTTGATATCTGGTATGGCGTACGTTGTTTTTGCTTTAGCAGGCTGGATATTTCCTGACTTAAATATTGATACGTTCGTATCTGTCCTAACATATAGTTGTATTTTTCCATATTGTCAACACCTCCAGATGCCATGGCTGATACCATATCATCGTGTCTCATCTTTATTATTTTTCTTATTTTCTCTACAAATGTCATATCTTCCATTACATTTCCTTCCTTTCTATGTGAAAACTTTTTAATGCTTCAAGTTTTTCTTCTGCGTTTGCAATTTTCTCAAATTGTTTATCTAGTTCATCTAGATGCTGCGGATGCTCACCGATTCCGACCGGATTCTCTAAGAATATTTTAATGATTGCGTGTGCTTCAGCTATTTCAGCTTCATATCTTGCTTCTAATGCATCTAATAAAGCTTGTCGCATTAACAGTCCCATTTCCTTAATGATTTGTTAATTCGTGAATTAGGGTCTCTTGCTGTTTTTGCTGAAGTGAGTTTCTTTTTCATCCCGCCCATACGAGCACAGAATGATTTACGTCTTGAACTTGTTTTAGATTTTGTTGGTGCTTTAAGAGTGCCGCCTTTATAGCTAGCTCTACCTTTAGCGTTAAGTCCACCCGATTTGGATTTACCTTCTTTTCTAGTCCAAGCTGCAGAAGCCATTATTTTTTCTTTTTAGGTTTCTTTGCAGTCTTAGCTGATCTTACGAAGTTAGCTTTTGTTGGTGCGCCTTTAGATCCAGGTTTTCTCATTTTCTCACCTGAGCCCGCAGCGATTCTCTTTTTTTTCGCATGAATGTTCGCGTATAGTCCACGTTTTGCCATGTTATTTCTCCTCCATTACTGTTTTGCAATCTAAACAATACTCTACTACTTTTTTAGTATGAGTATTTAAATGCTGACACATAGATTGAGTTGTGCAAGCACATCTTCTTCCAAAGATTTTTTCAATAAGTTTTTTAAGCATTTTTCTTTTTAGTTTTAGGTATAACACCTTTAGCCATTAAGATATCTTTCTTAGTAATTTTACCATCGCCTGAATGATCTGGAAATTTACCTTTCTTTTTCTTTGTAACTTTTCCACCTTTTTTATACATAGCTCCGCCTTCCATACCCATATCAGATGGATAGTAACCAGATTTCATGTCGGCTCTTGCCATAGCTGGATTCATAGAACCACCCATGTTTTTTTTAGCTCTTCCGCCATTCATTAATTTTTGTCTGTTTGGATTTGTCTGATTGTTATAATTTCTATTTGACATTATCTTTTACCCTTCATTGCTTTACCGAATCCTCTTAATGCTTTTCCACAACCTTTAACTTTTCCGCCAGATTTATATTCGGCTCTTCCACCATCTTTTTTACCATAACCCCTGCTTCTTGGATTAGTGTCTCCAACTCCTGCATACATATTTCCTTTATTTTGACTTGGAGGTAGTATACCTTTAACGTCTTTTGATTTTACACCAGCACTCTCAACAGTATTACCTGATGAATCTACAATTCTCTGTCTAGTTCTAACATTAGAACCAGAACCTTTATTTGTATCTTTAGGTGTTGTATCTGGTTTAGCAATTGGTTTTGTAGTGCCTCCATCATAATCATTAAGATTTGTTCCACCTGTAATTTTAGTAGAACCACTTTTACCATCTTCAGTTGATGCTAAGTCTGCTTTTCTTTTTGATGCTAAAGCTGCAGCACCTAAACCGATACCGATTGCAGCAAGAATTTTTTTATTTCGTTTTCTAGATTTTTTGCTCATAATAATTTTTCTCCAAGTTACTTATTCTTTATCAGATGTGTAGCCTTAAGTCCATAGACAGAAGCAATAACACCTACAAAAATTGTTTGATACCATAACGGTAAATTTCCAAAGTGTACGAAGAATAGTTCCATTTTCTCCATATGTACAGGATTATCTGACCATACTGACCATCCCAACATTACGATGGGGACCGAAAGTAAAAGCAAAATAAATTCGTCTTTCCAATCTGATTGTCTGGATTCTAATAGTTTTCCCTGGTAAGCTTCCTTACCTTCAGCCATTCTAGATGCGTGCATTAACTGAGCATCAGACATAGCCATCTTCGTTCTCTGTTTGTTAGCGTATATTTTACTACCTGCAGAAACGGCTAATTTAATTGCCGACAACCACATGTTAGTACCACTTAACGGAAGATTTTTTAGATGCTAGCATTCTCTTTTGTCCACCAACTTTATTAATAGTCGGTTGTCCTAAAGGTGCTTTGTATTCTACTCCGCCAGTTGCAAATCCATCTGAATTAGATTCAAGTGTATTAGAGCCATCTGCTCTAGGTGTATCTGATACAACAGGACCAACATATTTTGGATTGTTCTTTGTAAAAAAGTCTTTTGGTTTCATATTTTTCTCCTATGCTATTATTATATACTATCTTCGCGGACCTTTCAAGATCCTAACGTCCATTTGTTTCATAAGGTCATTTTCTCTTTTAGAGTCAATACCCATCTGTGTTTTAGTCAATGAAGTGTCTGCTCTAAGTTCTGCTAGCTCTTCATTTTGCTCTAATTTCTCGTCAAACTGTTGTTGACCCATCATTTGCTTAGATCTGTCTAAATTTATTCTCTCTTCAGACTCTTTTCTCTCAGCTTCGTCATTCATAGCTTTTAAATCTAGTTCTCTAGCTTTTAATTTAGCAATTGGGTCTCCACCGTACTCTCCAGTAATTTTTGCTTCTTCATCTCTAAACTCTTCAGTAGATTCTGCGATTAATTTAGCTTTTCTAGACTCTAAACTCATAGATAAAGACATCATCTGTTGTTGCATCTGCGGATTTTGTGCCATCTGCGGATTTTGTTGCATCATTTGTTGCATTTGCATTAATTGTGCAATCTCTTCCCTAAATTCTACTTCTAATTGCTCTTGTGCCATTAGTGAAATGTGTTCAAAGATGTTTTTTTCTAAAGTTGCCATAACAACCGGTGAATTTCTTGCAACATTACTAGC
>JACKZZ010018958.1_pt1 | contig 10382 bp, 4 predicted proteins | sample 8027871 | NCBI WGS metagenome assembly JACKZZ01 (sample SAMN15724774, study PRJNA655200) | protist metagenome | isolation source: fluorescence activated cell sorting (FACS) single amplified genomes of... | place: USA: West Boothbay Harbor, Gulf of Maine | collected 2000-07-19
CTTTGCGACCATATAATTTATGTGCACGTTCTTCGCCGTCTGTCCTATGCGATGGGCCCGGTCTTCTGCTTGCTGCAATATGCCAGGTGTCCAGTGGAGCTCAGCGAAAAATACGTGCGATGCGGCCGTCAAAGTAATGCCTACCCCTCCTGCAAGAATGCCAAGAATGCCCACCCTGCAATTGGGGTCGCTTTGAAACTTTCTGACGTTATCGGCACGCTCTCGATGGGGCGTTGAACCATCTATTCTTATGTAGGCAATTCGTTTCTTCTTCCCCTTCTTGTTCACATGACGGTAGGTCGATACGTTCGATTCGATACCGTCCAATACATCCCGGTGGTGGCCAAAAATAAGACACTTGTTGTCCGGAGAACTGTCTAGAAAGTTGTTTATGTAGCCCTTGACCCCTGGAAGCTTCGCAACGCCAGTATCGTGGAACGCCCGCATCAACAGCCGCCGCTGTTCTTTGTGCGCGTTGAATGCGTCGCTTTTGGCTTTGGCGCTGCCCCGTTGCTCCGCTTCCAGGGTAGCCTTCATAATGGACTTTACATCTTTGAGCTGCCCCATGATTTTGGCCATCGACTTTTTTGATTTGGCGTCTAAGTCTATCAATACCCTGCTCTTCAACTTCTTCGGGAGCTGCGTCAGCACATTGTCCTTCTTCCGGCGAATCATGACATGCTTCAACAACCCGTGCAGCTCGGCCAAATTTGCTGCCCCGGAGACATCCCAACCAAACCGTCCCCTCCGGGCGTTGCAGAACTTGCGCGTGTACTCACTGTACGTTCCAAAGTACGACTTGCTCAACGAAGATACCTGGGGGTAAAGCTCTACGGGTCGAGCAAGGGCGGGTGTCCCACTCAACAAAATGGCGTGGGTTGCCTTCTCAATTATGGGCACGATTGCCCGCGTTCGAACAGCTTTATCGTTCTTCAAGGAGTGGGACTCGTCGACGATGACAGTTTCAAAACCGTGACTCTCAATGTGTTCCACTACAGGCGCGTCCCTTGTAAACAAACCGTAAGTGCAAATGACAAACTTCGCGTCCTTCCAGCCGTCAACGTCTTGTCGCCCCTCGATGACCTTGATTACGCTTGGTTCGCAACCTGTCCACTTCTCCAACTCGTCCACCCAGTTTAGCTTCACGACGGCTGGGGCAATTACCAGACAAGGCCAATTCCGGAACGCGCAGGCCACACTGATAGCCTGGATCGTCTTTCCTAAGCCCATTTCGTCTCCAATCAGTATCCTACCCTTTAGCTTCAACGCATATAAAACCCCCTCCTTCTGAAATTTGTACAATGCCTTCCGAAGGCGCACGGGTATCTGATTCACGTAATCCTGCGTGGTAAGACTGGACCCGCTGCTCATATTGCCACCGCTACCTGTATTCTGAGCTGTGTCCCCCGGGCTTCTACAGTGCCTATGACGAATACCCTAAACGATCAATTGTAAACTTTATTGTGTCAATCGGTTGTATTTTTTCATTCCCCCGTCTTCTTTGTCAATTACTTCTTACGAATGGTAAAAGGACATTGATGATGCCTCCCTTCTCGTAAGTATAAAAGTAACAATCCTCGTCGTAAGAAAAAGTAAGATAGAAGAAAAAGTGAAGAAGAAAGCAGCAGAAGTACTTGGTAAGAGAAGAAGAAGAGAAGAAAAAAGATATATTTTTTATTATTATTTTTTAATAAAAAAATACTACGTTTTATTATTATTATTTTTTTAAATACCAGATTACTACTTATACCTGGTATTTACCTGTACCGTAGTAGAAATAGCTAAAAAAAAGAATGAAATAAGCAGCGGCGATAATGAAATTCAATTTTTTCTCAATAGCCTACGTAGGCTACTGTAAGACGACTAAGAAAAAAATTATATTTATTTACTACTTTTCTATTCTATTTTCATTATACCTGGTGGTACCCGTACCTGGTACCTGTACTACCCGTACCGTACAACCTTACACTTGGCATACCGGTACGTCCTCGTCGTATCCATCAAGATGATAATTGAAATGATATATATTATGAAAATGAGAGTCTTTTATAATAATGAAAATCAATAATCTTCTGTTACATTAGTCGAATCGATTTGTTCTAATTTGTGCGCCATGTGCTGCATGTACCTATCTATGTCATCGGTATCATCTTCGTGATTTTTATTTACATGTGCCAGCAAATCCTTGGCGTTCGGGCTCTTGGCCAATAGCGGCGCCACCAATTCACACAACCGTATGTAATGCCAAAGCACTTCCTTTTCACTTTTGACGACTATCAACGCATTGCGGCGATTGCTGAATGGGGGGATGTTGCCATTCTCCAACATATCGAGGTCTTCTTTCAAACTCGTTGGGTACTCGCACAGAATTGACCGGCACTCCCGGGCCAAAAAGGCCAAAGACGCAACTTCGTTCCTAGGGCTGACCGGCTCGACGGGGTGCTCGGCAATTGGATAATGCGCGTGGCCTCGGTTGAAAATTTCTTCCAGCTCTTCCTGGTCGGCCACAGCCACCCTGCAAAAGGAAAGCATTTCTGCGGTCCCTGCATCGTCATGGTTCATCGTTATCCTTACCGCTATTTCCGGGGCATGCACTAATTGCATTCTCTGCTCAAAAAAGTACTCGTCTACCGCAGCGGGGAGAAGCTCGGCGCCTACCAACACTGCGTTCATGCACCGGCCGTCGCTTTCTCGGTTGTTCTCTACTGCGAAACCGTAGTGCATAAAAAATTTACTATTGCACTTCTTCCCATAACTATCCATGATTTGCTGTCCTTTCTTTAATTCTCCCAACGACGTCATTATGAATGCTTGCTGCTCGTTCGAGAACGTCCATGACGTCTCCCGAGGCCGGAAGTGGTTAAGCATGTCGGCCCATGGCACCATGGTCGTGCGTTTCACCCCGTTGACGGTGATTCCAAAATTACGACTCCCGACGGCCGTTCGACACCACAAAAAGTCATCCTCGTTGAAGCGCTCCCCGAAATCAGGACATATCCTGCACACCTCGTAGTAGTCAAACAGTATGTTTTCTTTGCGTTCCTTAATTTGCTGTGAGAGGGCAGAGCCCTCTAGCCACGACAGTTCCTCTTCGCTCCAAAATATGGGAAAGGATTCAAAGGTGCGCGGCAGAATGTCGTAGTACGGCTTGAAAAAGCTCGTGCACGGCTTTCGGCCTGGCTTCGGTGCCCAGTAGCGCGCGCCAGTTTCTAATAGGTATATAATGACTTGTGTGTGGTTGGGAACGATGATCTCGTGCTCTGCCGCATGAACACGCCTTCCTACGTCCGTCCCTTGCCCCATGCCTTCGTGAATAAGCAGATTCAGAGGGATTGTAGATATCTGCGAGTCTGGGGCGATAGCCCTGGAGGCGTGGACGCCGCGGACGTTTTCATCGTACTTCTTCAGGTATTGTCCAGGAAACAATGCCCCATGTTCTTTCAACCACAACAGGAATATGTCAAATCTATCTTGCTCCTCGTCGGTTTGGTCTTTATCTACAGCCAACACAGTCTCGTGATAAAATTTCTTTCGATCACCTTCCGCTCCATCGACACTTTGCGTATCAGACGCAGCGGCGATTCCCTTCGGCCGGTTGGTCTTGGACATAATCAGTCCACGCACAAACACGAAAGTCCACGGAGGCCCTTCCTGGAATAATTTAACAGTTTTCTTACGTCTAAAATAAAAGCAACCTCTTTCAAGTAGAAAGGTGTTGCCGACAGAATCACCTGTACATGCGCATGTATTCTTAATTGCAATTATAAATGTACGCAATATGAAGAAGATAGACTGTCCCTATTTGATATACTAACATGTTTCAAAAAAAAATTATTCCATTCTTCTCGTTGTTCATTTTATTAAATAATAAATAAAAAAATAATTAAAATATTATAATAATAATATTTTATATAATTTTTTTATTATTATTATTATCTATTATAATTATACTAGTCTACAGCAGTAATAATTTATAAATGTTTTGTTGTATAAAAAAATAATAATAAAATAGTACTATTAATTACTACACACTCTCCTCTCTAATATTATAATATACGAGGAATAGACGACGACTAATAAAATGGCCACGACGGTAAGACAGACAACACCACACCAACAACACATCACACCACATCATAGGGATTTTATTATTTTATTATTATTATTATATTATATTATTATTCCAAGAGTTATTTTAAAATAGCCGTTATGAAGAAAGAAATCATAAAGTGGAATTGAATTCAAAAATTACAAACACGTGCACTCCTGATCAAACCTGTAGATCTACCTAGATAGAGTACACTGAGGCAGAGGTTCCAAAGCAAAGTTGCACCGCATGGGAAATACTAGCAACAGAAGTCCTGGGTACACCCGGCAGCCGAGCGAGGCCGAGTCTCGTGTTTCAGAGAGCGGGGATGCGTTTACCTTGTCCCTTGAAGGGTACCAGAATCGTAAAAAGCAAAGAATTCTTGGAGGAACAGTGAAAAAATTAGGTAGGCGTTTTGCGGGCATACACAGTCGGTGGATCGTTTTGTACACAGATCTGACTCTGCATAGTTGTCGTAACGAGGAGGAAGAGCTTTCTCCCACAAAGATTTATAGTTTACTTAACTCCCAAATTGCTTGGGGGAGGCTTGCAACGAACGAATACGCCCTTCGTCTTAAAACTGTGCGGCCTGACAACATGATAACGCTAGTCTTTAACGACATCCGAAAGATGCAGCAGTGGGTCGGCGGAATTCGGTGCATGTACGCGGGTACGGATCGACTACTGGTGGCGAAGGGTTCGCTAGGAGGCGACAGTTGTACAATTTGTATATCAGACTTTCAAGACGGTGAGCACGTCTCAGTCCTTCCGTGCGACCACCGATTTTGCCCTGAGTGTATTGACCAATGGTTCGCCGTATCGACATTGTGTCCTTGTTGTAAGCGAGATGCTATGGTTGATGGGTCGTTGTTGATAAGGGAGGGAAAATTTCAATGCCGTGAAGATTCAAACGAAAGGCCTGGGGATTTCTTGAAAAAGAGTTCTAAGTGTGCTACAGATTCGCACACTTTTGACAGCACCCGGAAACAAAATGATGGGAGCAAAGGGTTGGTGGACGCAGGCGACGGCGGCTCGGCCGATAGAAAGGTCAGCGCGACAAGGCTGAATGAGAATACAGCCCAGGCGGAGGGCTCCGTGGTAATTCCTACCGATAGAAAGGTCAGCGCGACAAGGCTGAACGAGAATACAGCCCAGGCGGAGGGCTCCGTGGTAATTCCTACTAACCCTTTTGTTTCGAACCCAATGCACAAGGGTGGGAAGGTGCCGCCCGAAGAAGACGGCGGCAACATTTGTGTTTCTGAAGAAAACATTGTACAGTTGACGTCCATGGGGTTTCCAGAAGTGCAGGTGGTGAAAGCTTTGCAGGCGAACAGCAATGATTTGCGAATGGCGATGGAATCTTTGATGGCAGATTAAAGCCGTCGGAAACCTTCAAGAAGTAAGTTCTCTGTAATCTAAGTCGTCTCTACGGTAAAAATTTTACGTATTTTATTCTGCGGGATCTTCTCTTTAGCCACTTATGGCTTTCCACAGCGTCCACATTAGAAATATGGTTTTTGGTCAGATCCAACAGCTCAACCGATGGGGGAAGTTCCTGCAGCCATCGAGGAACGTAGGATATTGCATTGTCACTGAAGTTCAAAGCAACCAAGCTAGTACACTTCAGAATGGCTTCTGGAAGCGATCGAATCGTGCACGACGACGCGTCCAATTCCGTGAGCTCTGCAAGGTTTCCGATTGACACGGGGAGCTCTGCAAGTTCTGAATTTTGACCGATCAGCAACGACTTCAGAGCTGTCAAGCAACCAAGCTCGTCGGGCAAAACCTCCAATTCATTGCTCATTAGATTCAACGACATTAGCTTCGCACAGCACATGATAGATTTTGATATATTTTCAATCTCGTTGTTCGAAATCGACAGTTTGCACAGGTTGGTGAGTGCTTGGATGTTTTCGTCGACGCGCTCGATATTGTTGTTGTTCAAGTACAAGTGTTTCAGTGTCGTCATCCCATAAACACATTGTGGTATGCTTGTGAGCCCATTGTTGTTTAAAAACAGCTTCGTTAAGCACGGAAGCGTTGACATCTGTTCAGGAAGACCAGCTCTACCAATAATGTTGTGATCCAGGTCCAACAGCTCCAGCCTTTCCATGTTAAGGTAATTAGTAATTGGTACGGAGCTAATTCTATTGTTTGCAAGATGCAATCTCTCTAAAGTTTTCGATTGACAAATAAGCTCCAAGCAGCTACCGTTCAACTCGTTTTCGTTCAAGATGAGCGTGGTGACGTGGGTGCACTCCGCTAGCAACGGGGAGAGGTCTTTCAGCTTGAGCCCGCTCAAATCTATAACTTGGTACTGGCCCTCTTTCGCTTTGGTCAGCAGGCGATAAGCGGTTCCAGTATTTCTAACAACTTCGTTTGCATTTCCCATGTCACCCTCGTTTTCGCCGAAGTCGTCAAAATCTTCAACGTCTAAGCTTGCAATTTTAAAGTCTCCCCGTTCAAGGCCCAGCTTCTTTTTAAACTCGAAAAACAATCGCTGCATCAGCACGTGAAAATTTCCACAGTAATGCGACACCTTCTTTAAAAGTTCCAAAAGAACCCTGAAGAATTTTTGCTTGTACTGTAGCAGCAAATCCTCATCAGCGCCCTCCCCGTTTGCCCGAAGATTGTGCCGGGAATGCATTCGTTCGACGAACACGACAATTAAATTGTACTTTTCTCGGTAAAATTCTGCAATAACTGTGTACCATTGGAATGTACCTACGACAAAAAATAACCAAATCACAGTAGTCCATGTAGCAACAAAATATGTTCTTCCCCGCAGTTCCTCAGGCTTGTCTCCATCCCAAATAACTTGATTATAACGGCACGGATGTACGTCCGCATCCAGACACTCCTGGTCTTCAATCATTTTTCTGTTGCAACTTGGATGAGATTTTGGGTGAGGCAGTATGTAACATGTTTCGGTTTCTCCCTTTGTATGCTTGCCTAGGACCTCCGTCATCCAAGGATGGTCCTCTTGGTGAGGGGACTTGTCCCACATAGTACTGACCTCCCCTCCTTGATATGCCATCCGATTTCGAAATTTTGGGTAAAGGAACCCTCGGTCGAAAAAGCCCAGCGGTTTTACGGCAAATATACGGTATTCCAGGGCATTATTTGAGCAGTTTGCTAGGCACCGATTGATTTCATCTGGCAATCGAATGGTATCCATTTCGTACTTGCTTTGGTTGGATGTGGCCTGTTCTACGCGTTCACTGCCCGAGTAACACCACATGGGAATACGCACCTTGCACGTCTCATTGCAAACCTTTGGCGTAAGACTGCGGAGCTTGATTCTGACCTGGAAACCAGCGTACTTCGTTTCCATTTCATCGAGCGCGGTTTTATGAGATATGACCGTGCACTCGGCTTGAAACGATGCCTTTGTGTAATTGTAATCGGCCGTGTCGTTTTCATGATAGACTGCAGTTAGCCACGTCAAAACCGAAGCTCCGACGCATGAAACAAAAAGAATGGAGCACAGCGCGCAGGGATGGAAACCCATCGCAGTGTATCACGGGATTGTTCCGCTTTTGTTCCTTTTTAGCCATTTCAAAATTGCACGACGAAGGATTCTTATCTTTCCCTTGTAAGATTACAACATGTACTAGGTGTCTTATAATTTCATTACATTAATGTTTCAACTTTCAATTCACTGTTGTTTTTTCAATTTTTTATTACTTACTACTGTGGTGTATAATAATATAATAAATACGTTGATTATTATTGGTATATTTACCACCAGCACCACACCATCGATTTTAAACTTTATTCTAAATTTTATTTTATTTTTTTAAAATGAATCATTCATTAAGAAGAAAAAATCCAAAAGAGATACTAATTCTAAATTATATAGGACTACCACCAGGTAATTATTAATCTCGTGTGATTGAAAGAAATAGTAATTATAATAATAATAGCTAGAAGAGAGTATATGGATTCTACGTGTGACGACGGTTACAAAAGAGGGAAAAAATATCCTCAATGCTGTGTGAGGTTTTTCGTCCGTTGTTGTTGGTGGTTGTTGTTGGTGGTTGTTGTTTTTTGAAAAAAATATTATTATTGTTTTCAATTAATTGAAAACAATAATAATTCCAATAATAATAACAACAAAAATGAAACCTGCAAAAAAAATACTTTTAATGAATGGCACGACGACACCCCATTTGTTTTTTTGTAGTGTCACCATTAAAAAATTGACGAGTTGTTTAGGTAAGTTTGGATAATTGAAGATTTGAAGCACACTAACATTTTTGTGCAGACGAGCGTGTATATCGACGGTGCAAGCATGGGCAACGACCTTTTGAAGGCGAGAAAAAGAGAGTTAAATTTAACTGCTGATGTTCAACATGACTTTTCTCGTGTCACACTAAAAAATTTAAGAGAGTGCTTTTTTATATGGAAAACTGTGCTGAACAGAAAAGAGCGTTTGAATGTATCCGAGTTTGACGAGGTGTTTGGACTTATGCTAGGGGACGCAGAAGCCCACTTTTCAATCGTCTCCCACGGTATGCTTTTGTCTGCTTACGAGGCAGAGGCCAAATGTGATGCAATTTCTGTGTTTTTATCGCTGGCTGCTATTTCAAAAGTAGAAGGTAGGGGGGAAATAAAGAAGCGTCAGTTAATTTTAAGTAGGCTTTCCGAAATGTTTTTTGTCTTGGTAGAGTCAGATGCTTCAGACTATGGGCTACAAAGAGACCGAGTCACTCGCTTCTTTACCGCCCTTGTGGCCGGGTTGTGCAGACTGACTGGGCGCCCTCAGCCTGAGGACAAGGTCATATTTAAGATAGTTCGGGAAGTTTTTAGTGAAGCAAAGAAGAGTGGAAGTTCGAAAATAACCAGAAAACTCGTGGCCGATTGGTTAACAGGCTCGAAACATGGGCATTATTTCTACGATACTTGCGTAGACGAAATAGTAGGCCGAGGCTTCGACGAATTTTCCGGAGAAATCCTATCTTCTGCTCTCTTTGAAAGCCACGCCGTCCAACAGAATGTTGATGAAAAAGCAAAAAGACGCCAAAGAGGTCCACTTTGGACTACTTCGGCAGTATCGTTTGTAAACTCGAAGACTTGGAACAGAAGGGGCTCTCTTCCGTGCACAGCAACCTGTTCGGAGGCATTAAAATTTCTGCAGAAAAACAAGTTGAAGTTTGCGCCTGTGTATCAGAGCGGGCCAACGATCGACGGCGGGCAATCGGTCGAGTCTGTTGTCGCCAGCGATGATCTAAATGCCAATGTGTTGATTCCATCCGGGCCAGTAAATTCTCCTTCGCCATGTCCATATCAAACTATTGTTGGTGTAGTCGATTATCAGAAGCTAATTGTGTCATTTCTAACGGTATTTTCCTTTTACAACATACCGCTTCCGTCGCAGGCACAGAATGACGAGAAATTAAAAGCAGAATCAAGCTATGCGCTAGGGAAAATTGCAAAGGCAATAGTAAGTTTAGGGAGGGTTTGGGGCAATATGCATTTGCACCAAATTTTGAAGGGCAATGTGCTTTCTGTATCTGAAGATTCTAGTATTCTTACTGAGAGTACTCGAAGAAACTCCATAGACTCCAATATAAACACGTTTGCTGACGTTGTTGATATTCAACGAATCAATGCAACCATACAGAATGTGTGTGAACCTTTTGTTCACATCTTGGTAGACCAGCCCCTTGCATGCCTCTTAGAGATTTTGAGTCGGCCATCTATTCACAGGGTTCCAATTATTTATGATGTGTCTCGCCCTGACGCAGTCATCACTTTTGTGTCCGAACTAGACTTGCTAAAAAAGCTCATGGAGAATGAAAAGTACGTGTTTGGAGACTGCCTGTGGGCTTCGATAAATGCGCTTGGACTTATTCGAACCGACATAAGTGTTGTATCGTCTGATACTACAACTTTATTGACGTTTCATAAGCTTGTAGCAGAAGCTCGGGATACTGATGCGGTTGCAGTCGTAGATTCTATCGATGGAAGCATCATCTCATACCTGCAGTCTTCGGATTTTGCGCATTTAACGAAACATCATGATGGAGACGGCAAAACCATAGAACCAGAAATGGGGGACCTGTTGCTTCCGACTCTGGAATATTACGAAACCCATAACCTTCTCATCTGCTCTCCGGAAGAATCGCTTATTGATGTTATTGGAAAGTTCGTAGACTCAAAAATGAAATGCCTCATGGTTGTAGACGATGACAACAAGCCTATCGGTTCCATAGATCTTTCAAGCATATTTGTATACCTTGTGCGGATCCATGAACCAGAGTACCTTAACCTGAAAGCGATTTAGAGCAGG
>JACKZZ010023477.1_pt1 | contig 10381 bp, 11 predicted proteins | sample 8027871 | NCBI WGS metagenome assembly JACKZZ01 (sample SAMN15724774, study PRJNA655200) | protist metagenome | isolation source: fluorescence activated cell sorting (FACS) single amplified genomes of... | place: USA: West Boothbay Harbor, Gulf of Maine | collected 2000-07-19
ACACCGGTGGGAGTGGATATAATGTGTGGTCGTGTCCCCACTGTTACGACGGAGGTATGGCCGCCGAGGTCGCGGATCTCTCCTGCGACACCCAAAAAGCCGATCCCTACGATATAAACTGGCGCGACGTTAAGAGCCTGATCTACACGCTGTTTCAGCAGGGGGATGCGCGGCAGATTGGGTCGGAAGAGGCCGCTATGCGAGCCCGTCGCCAAGCTGCTGAGGTTTTGGCTCCGATGGCGGAGCAGCTCCCCACTTCGAGGTGTTATCTCGGGCTTATTACGCTCGCATATCTCAATGTATACTTCCAGCCCACGGAAATGAGGATCGAGTATTTTATGGGGACATCCGTGGGCAGCTCGAGTTTGAAAAAAGTCGTGCCTTTAAGTTACTGGGATATCCTAGAGAGTGGGTGGCCCCTGTTTTCGGTGCTGGATGTGCTTGGGAAGGTAGCACGGATGGAGGGGGAACGAGGGATTGTGCCTGTTGGACAAGGAGTCACAGGATTGGAATTGGGGGTGGAAGGGTAAGTACAACAATCGTCTAGTCTCTCCTGAATCAGACCGAGATTCGAAAATATTCCCAAGAGTCCTTGAATTCCCTCAGATTGGAGGATACTCCGGGTATAACGGGCAAGTTCCAAACCGAACACGATAAGCAAATCGATGCAGATTTTTACGCACAACTGATTGACTTTCTGGGGCAACCTGGGGGTGTCCAAGCTGCCGCAAACCAGTACACGCAACAGGGTCCCGGTGGTCACGAAATCTCCCCTCTCTTCTCGTCTCTGCTGTACTTGTCGGAGCAGGAACACGTTTGTAGAGGGTCTCTAGCAACGTCGTATTTTACGCTTGCGGACCAGCTTTTAGGGTACGAATCCAGAGGTCTTTCAGGGTCAGGAGGTATGAACTTCGGGGTCACTCGGGAATTAATGCGAAACACGACGAAAACCTTCATCCTACTGGGAGAATCTCAGGTTCACAGTTGCAGAGGGAATCTCACCGTCTACCACCACCTGCGGTCAGAATGGGGGTACTTCGCTGCGCTCGCGCGGGTTGAGCAGAGACGGGTCTTCGGAACGATCTGGACGGGTCCGGGCTTTCTGAGCGAGGGTTACATCCCTCCGCCCCCGAATCCGAGGCAGAATGCTGCGAAATGGAATGCGAAGGATTCGGCAGCGATCACGGCAGCAAATGCAGCTAAGGCGGCGCCCCCGGTGGCGTCGTCTAAGAGTGTCGATCCAGATACCTTTTACTGTCTGAACGCCGCAGCAAGCGGTAACGAGGACCTCGTCCACGTTGCTGTATCGGCTGATCGAGCTCAAATTGACGGAATCGGGGCGACTCTCCGATCGTTCTTCGTCTCCACGAAGCGGAAAGCCCGGCTGTGTCTACACGTTTTCCTCCTGAAGAGGGAAATGAGGTATGTGCAGGCGGGGTTGAAATGCTCTTTCGGACCAGCGTTTACGAGGGATAAAACCGCAAAAACGACCATTCCAGGTAGTGATACCATTCTCACCTCCGCTGGTGAGAAGAGCGGTCCTAAGACCCCGCGTCTGTTTTGGCTTGGGGACTCGGGCCCGGAGGCGCTTAAGTCCCAATTTGATCCTTCAGGGGGACTGGAAATGGCGAAATTCGAGCAAAAACTGCCGATTCTCTTTCATGAGATTGATCCGGATTTGGTGATCGGGAGTGATCAATCAGCGAGTTCTAGGCGGTTCAAACTCGGCGGAGATGTTGATGTCACCAAGGGTTTCACACGCGATACGGGGAACCTGCAATCACTGCACAACTTCGTACGCTTTTTCCTGCACGATCTCTTGGCTGGGACGGGTATTAAGAGGATAATCTACCTAGATGCGGATGTAATCGTGAAAAGAGACGTAAGAGAGCTGTGGGAGGACCACTCCAAGAGCCTGGAGCAGTCGCGGTCGACGGTTTGCGCGGCGATTCGGCCGAGTTCGCCTTTGTTCAACTACATCCCGGGTGTCTTACAGCCTTATATGCCCGAGTGGGTCCCGCTGAATAATCCAGCTTTCAATGCTGGTGTGTTATTGATAGATTTGGAGAAATGGAGAAATCGCGGTCTTACTGACGAGTATCTGATGTGGCTAGCTGCCAGGGATTCCACTGGGCCGGAGACGTTGTGGAGACATGGGTCTCAGCCACTGATGCTGCTCCTCTTCCACGCGGAAGCCTGTAAACTCGAGTCAAGATGGAACGTAGACGGTCTAGGCCATAGGCTGAATTATCCGTCCTGGATTTTGGACAACGGAGGGGTCTATCATTGGACCGGACCTCTAAAGCCATGGCTGGAGGACGGGGTGAATCGCCGGCTCTGGGAGCCGTACGCGGGGCGGTACTGCCCGAGGTTCTCGAGGAGACTGCACACCCAAACCTGCAGACCAGACTCGTGGCAGTGCTGAACTATTGGAGTTTTTTCTGAGCTAACCAGGACGGAGACGAACGTTTTTTACAGAGGTTAATTGTTCTTTCAGGAGCGCATATAAACATATTCAGTGCGCCGCCGCGCGGGTTGTCGTTTCGTCCGAGGTTTTTCGTTGTCGAGTTGAGTGCCATCCTCCATAGATAAGCTTCGTGATAAGGAATTCTGATTCGTGCCTCCCGTGTAACCGTCTCGTGCCTTCGATTCTCCCCTCACCGACATCATTTTCTCCATCCGAACTTCTATCGAATTTTCTTTCTGTTATTATGCAAATCCCTGCTATATATCTGGCTGTCACGCCTTGTAATAATACAATGACTTGATACTTGTCGACACTCATTTTTATGTCATTACTGATCTCTATTAGGTTTCATTAACGTTGCAGAGACAATTTAGTCAACTAAGTTACGGCCCCTTAAGAAGCTACCACCCCATGGTGTTAGGCGGCCTCGCTCCCGCCGCGCGACGCGCCCTCCAGCGAGGGTACGCTGCGTCCAGCTCTTCCACGGCGCTGCCATCGGTCTCCGCTGGGGTTGCGCCGGGGTTTTCCCAGCAGAAGCGGTTTGTAGCCTCCAGTGGCAAAACTGAGAAGTTTAACTATGAAAGGCTCATCACAGAGGACGCCTTCGTGGACTACACACCTTGGATTAAGGATGAGGAACTGTCGAGCAAATTGCAAGTAGTGCACGGAGGACTCGACGTAGGTCTACCCCAAACTCCAGGTCGTACATGGGGGACTTGATGTAGGTGGACCGTGGATGAAGATTTGGTACAACGTTTCAGTCGACTCTCTTGATCACCCTTCTCTATTCGATCCCCCAGGGCAAGACTCCCTTCACCTACGTCCCGCCCGAGGTTCTCTCCTCGTTGACGAAGACGGCTATTCACCGGGTGAACCACTATTTTCGGCGGTCCCACTTGTTAATGCTCCACCGGATCTTGAACGATCCGGCTGCCTCCGATAATGATCGCTACGTCGCTTCGGAACTGCTGAAGAACGCAGAGGTGTCCGCGAAGGGGATCCTGCCTTCCTGCCAAGATACCGGAACTGCTCAGGTGGTCGGGAAGCGCGGGTACCAGATCATTACGGATGGGACCGACGAGCGTGATATCAGTCTCGGGGTCTTCGATGCCTATCAGGAAGGGAACTTGCGGTACTCGCAGGTCGCCCCACAGACCTTCTTCACGGAGAAAAACACACGGACGAATCTGCCGGCACAGATCGATATTATGGCGAAACCGGGGCAGGAGTAAGTCGATATTATGGCGAAGCCGGGGCAGGAGTAAGTGTGAGGATATCGTAGAGAAATTGAACCCGACTTAGAGTGGAATCCGTCTAATTGTCACCGGCATTCTACACTTCTTCCAGGTACAAGTTCCTTCACGTCGTCAAAGGAGGGGGTTCCGCCAACAAGACCCAGTTGTTTCAGAAGACTAAGGCGCTCCTAAATGAGTCCTCTTTTGAATCCTTCATTGTGGACCAAATGATGAAGCTCGGGACGGCGGCGTGTCCGCCCTACCATCTAGCAGTCGTCGTCGGAGGACTGTCCGCGGATCAGAACTTGAAGACGGTAAGAGTCTAGCTGTTTGGAGTTTCCGAGACTTGAGTATTCTCTTTCTCTCTCTCTCTAACTGACCGTTTTTACCCCTTTTCCCACCCTCGTTAGGTCAAACTCGCCTCGTGCAAGTACTATGACAATCTTCCCGATACCGGTTCTCAGGGAGGACGCTTTTTCCGCGATCGTGGTATGGAGGAGAAGATCCTCTACCTCGCCCGTAACCTCGGGATCGGTGCGCAGTTCGGGGGGAAGTACTTCCTGCACGACGTCCGCGTTCTGCGTCTGCCGCGGCACGGAGCCTCTTGCCCGGTCGGAATCGGGGTTTCATGCTCCGCTGATAGGCAGATGAGAGTGGAGATCAAGAGTAAGTGTGGCTGGCAGGCAAATGAGGGTGGAGATCAAGAGTAAGTTCCAGTGGAGAAGTGGTTACGTCGATAATCGATTCTGAGTCAACTTCAAGAATCAAGATATTTTCCATTTTCCACCCAGAATCCGCCGCGATTTGACCTGATTCGTTCGTATCTGCCCTCCAGATGGTGGTGTCTTCTACGAGGAATTGGAGATGAATCCCGCCTCCCTGTTTGAGCTGAACATGGAGGAGATCAAGGTTGAGACTCAGAAGATTGCCCCAACTAAGTCAAACGGCAACTTCGATGAGGATGCTAAGGGCGAGGAATCCAAGGATTTAAAGCTGGATCTGAACAAACCCATGCCCGAGTTGCTCGAGGTGCTCACCCAATACCCGGTGAAGACGCGGGTGTCTATGACCGGACCTATGATTGTTGCCCGTGATATCGCTCACGCCCGTCTTGCCGGGAGGCTGGAGAAGACCGGGGAGCTGCCGGACTACTTCAAGAAGTACCCGGTGTACTACGCCGGGCCGGCGAAAACACCGGAAGGGATGCCCAGTGGGAGCTTCGGACCCACGACCTCCGGGCGGATGGACCCCTACGTTGAGCAATTTCAGGCCGTTGGAGGATCCATGATCATGATCGGGAAGGGGAACAGAACCGTAAGTAGAGTGGTTTGGAGGGCAGTACTAACTTCTAATGAATCAAAAGGATGATGTATTTTCTCTCTTCGGATTCTGCTCGAAAATGGCGTCATTTTCCGCTATTTTCCCCTCCTAGGACGCTGTCACCGACGCCTGCAAGGCCCACGGGGGTTTCTACCTGGGTTCCCCCGGCGGTATGGCCGCCACCCTCTCCGCGAACTGCATCAAGAAGGTCGAGGTCCTGGATATGGAGGAATTGGGTATGGAGGCCGTCTGGAAGATCGAGGTGGAGGATTTTCCGGCGTTTATCATCGTCGACGACAAGGGAAACGACTTTTTTCAGGAATTTAAGGTCGAAGACGGCACCATTCCGACGGAGATTAACAGTAGTATTTACGTGGTTCTGGAGTTTTTTGAGAGTTTGGACGCGAATCGGGATCAGTACATCCAACCGGAGGAACTCGTTGATGGATTTGACGATTTGACGCTGGATGAGGCCGAATCCCTCGTGAAAAAGTACGATTTGGGGAAGTTTGGAGGGCTGAATTTGGACGAATTCCTCACTCTGGTCATGAGCGAGGAGCACCTTAAGATCGGGGGAGTTAGCGCCAAGGAGAGGATTACCAGCAGTTAAGCGTCCAAAGGAATTATTACATGAATAGCGCGCTTTTGCGCTAGTGCGGCCGCTGTTTTCTTGGCGGACCGCAGGACTACTTTTAGCCAAAATACTCAAACACGAATGCTAGACTCGGGCGGGGAAGGTTAAGTGTCGGAAGCCGGGATCCAAATTTGGAATGCCCCGGGTTCTGCGGCGGTCTACCCTAAACCTTGCAGTGCAGCGGGGCGGGAATATTTTTCGCTCCTGGGGGCCGAGGCATAGCGAATTATCGTCGTTAGAACAAGTTTATCCGAGAGTCAAATGATGCCTACCACGGTTACTACTGATCAAATTCAAAAACTAAGCTCTGATCTATGCATTATCAATCTAGAAATCAAGCGAAAAAACCCACGGGAAAAGTAACGAATCGCGGTCTCTGCACTGCCCTATTAAGAGTTGGATGAGCCGTTATTACCAGCACTAATATACAGACATTTTGTGGCCTTATTGATAGGCGCCGGTTCCTGGTATTCGGGTGCTGGCCACCCTTATATCGGACCGACCGGTGCCGCACCGCCGACGGAATGTGAAATCACTGGTTCGAGAGTCGGGGTTTTTGGGAGGCAGACCCGGTCAAGATCGGGACGACAGCGACTGGGGCTGTCGCTCAGAAACAGTCCGGCTCGAGCTGTTGTTTCCTGTACCTACGCATAAGTTTATAGTCTAATCGCCCCCCAAATTGCCATTTCAATCTAAATAAATCACTCTCGCAGAGCTAATCACCTAGTAACAGGCAGCTAGAACGCCTGGAACGCAGGCACTCCTCGCAAGAGAAGAAGCCTACAGGATTGGTCCTTGTTGGAATTCCACTTTGAGTCGGACGTGAGGTCTCGGGGCTCGACCGGGCGCCTGCGGTATTTTTTCATGGTCTCCCGCAGAAAGAGATCCGGAGTGGGCACCACTTGCGGGTTATTGCAGCAGCTTTCCTGCTGCGAAAACCGCTGCTGCCGAGCCGTGGCCTCGAATTGTGGCCTGTATCCACGGGCATGTACCCAATGTTTGTTTCGCTAGCTTATAACTCGGGCGCGATACGGGGTTGATTAATTTGACCCTCGTCCATTGCCAAGGATGCTTATCAGGTGGTGTAGGGAGGTTTACTTTGTTCGTGAGGCGCTGGAGGAGGAGTTTCAGAGGAAGGAGGTATCATGCAGAAAGAGCCTGAGTCAATACCGAGAATCGCGTCACCGAGTCCAGAAAAGAGTCAATTTGAGAGGGCAGAATCAGATAAGAATCCCGTAGATAATAGACGGGTTGATGATTGCGTGGAAAACGCCCCTAAATTCCCATTCTTCTAGCCAAACGGGGACCATGACGTGAGCGGCTACGGCTCAGGTGATATACCAATCACCACCAGCTCATCCAGCATAACATCATACTAGTGTAAATGTTTGTATAACGTTGTTACTACTATTTCATGAATTTTTAACCTCTATTTGTACCATAGGACATCCTCAAAACCTATCCTATCCTCTCTCTAAGAAGGCCTCTTACCCACCTTCAAGATGGTGATTCTAACCGTGGCCACCCCCCCCCGGCAATGAAAATGCCAATGACATCGAGAAGGAGTACATGCTGATCGCGAACCGCACCTCGGTTTTCTTCATCCGAACTTGTGACTTTTACCACACAGTAAAGCCCACGAAGCAGAAGGTGCCGTTTCTTTGCGAACTCGCGCCACTGAAGACGCAATATGGGTGTCGCCCGCGGTTTGACCAGATGAACACGGTGTCGCATCTGATCAACGTAAGTCACGGGTGATCAATGAAAAAAAGGTGATTTCTCTCAGAAAAATAGCCTATTGTCGGCCCTATCCCCCCTAGGTTCCGGAACATCACCTGATGGTAGCGGGGGACCTGAACGGGACCATAACAGTCACAAAAGGATGCCCAAAAATGAATATTGAGCGCAAGATGTGCGTCGGATCGGAGATAACCGCTTTGGAATACATCTACCACCGGGGGTTCCGCGCCCCCATGCGCGAAAACAATGAGGCCGTCCCGGTGCTGGCGGTCGCGTTTCGGAGCATTAGTAGTGCGGCGGCGAACGCGAAATCCCGGATAAGACTGTGGGATTATCGATCGAACCAAACTCTGGCCGACTTCGATGTTTCAAGCGAAATCACGCAGTTTTGCTGGTCGCAGAAGATGGCGACTCTGTTTTGCAGCACTTGGAAGGGGCTGATCTATAAGATTACGCATGAACCCAATATCAAGAAGGACCAGGGATACGTTTTTGCCCCGACTCAGTGCGATCTCGCGATGGAAGGGCGGAACCTCATTCGGGAATACACGCTAGGTAGGTGTGACGGCGTGAGGAACAATTGATGCCATTTACGAGTTCAGAATCTAGCGGAATTCGTCAATATTCTCCCTCCTCAGGTCAATCCCAAGGCGTCCTCTCCCTCTCACAATCTGGTGTGCTCAAGATGTGGGAGATGACTTCTCAAGGCCCCCAGACCTATCTGGACGTTGACGCGCTCTACCACGTTGGGAATTGTGTTAAAACGCTGTTTTTGCACTACAAGCGGATACGACCGCCGACGGTGGGGGAGTCAAACAAAGTAGACGTGGAGGATGGGGATATGATTATTATTGCCGGCAATGAAAAGCTCGCCTTTCTCAATCCGTATGACGCGCAGAAACCGGTTCTGCGACGACTAAGCATTCCGGAAGGGCACGTCAGCATGGCGCAGTGGAGGAATCTGGTGATGGTCGGGACGAAGGCAGGGGCGATTATCGGTAGGTCATGATCGGGACGAAGGCGGGAGCAATCATCGGTAAACTTCAAGTTCTAAGTGGCCGGGAGAGACGAATCTTAAAGAGTGAAATTGAGTCAAATTCGCTGTTACTAAAACCTCTTCCTATCTCCCAGGTGTCGACCCCTTCTCTGGCGTCCAGCAGATCCGCCTGCAGCTGGGGGTACATTCGCCCGTGGAACAGGTTGTTGGGGGCCCGGATCTGTTGAGGGCGATCAATGATCGGGGACGGCTCGCAATCTGGGCGTTAAAGGGCGTAGAAGTCGTTCGGGTCGTGGAATTGGAGACGGAGAACACCACGATTCATAACGTAGCCTCCTCTCAGCTGGCGTCGGGGCATATGCACATCGGAGCGGGGTCCTATGAAGTCCTGCGCCGTTGTGAGAAGGGGCAGGAGCGCTACTAAACGGTCGCGACATAGTCGGTAGGAGACTTGTTGACACCGTCGACCCGAGGACTTACTTTACTCTTTTTACTCTTTCCTATTACCATTTAGTACTATTACCATTTACTTACCTTACTCAAACACCCTGCTTATTGCACGGGGACATTTTACATTTTACTTACCTTACTCATGACCCATAGCTCATTTTTAGCTCATTTTACTCGTCAAAAACCTAATAATCATGATAAACATAAGCCACACAAGACTACACTACAGTGGCTCCTGAGTGGCTCCCAATATTACTTGATGCCCCGAATTTTGTGTCTGTGCTGCCCGCCGAAATTTTTCGGTCTCCTAGCTCCGTTTAGGTCCAAACTCGAGGTTACCGGGCCGGGGGAGCGGTGGGGAATCGGGTCGGCTACGGGGTTTCTCTATCCCGCAGACGGTGCCTGACCGCGCGAATTGCGGATGCGTTATTTACAAATTGCTCCGCTGTGGCGTTTCTTCCAGGCTATTTCCCGCATCAGAACGAGCGTGCTGGGGCGCGCGCTCCCTTGTAACATTATCCGGATTGTTTTGTATTTTCATCGCAATGTAGGCGGTATACGCCGTTATTCCGCCATTTACCGGACTTATTCAGACGACGTTCGCTCTCTACCAACCATCAATGTAGAACCTATCGAGGCCAACACCGAGATTGAGTCCGACTCTGAGTCACGTTTTAAGGAGCGATTTGCCACAACCTTATCACGGCGGTGTCCGTATTCAATTTCATTCCCAATTCTCAGTCAAACCTTCAGGTTTTTTCAAGACTTTCCACTAGAGTTTAGAGCAGAGTTATCTGTACACTTTGTTAGTTTTCAGGCTCGAGAGTTAAATCATTCTAGCACCCCTAGCAATGATGCCCGCTGCGCAGGAAGCCCGTTTCTCGCGCATGGGCCGGGAACTTCCGCATTTCTCCGCGTCCAACAAGCGTCTCGGCGGTCTCCAGTCCATGCCCGGACCCAGCAACTATGCTTCCGAGGGGTTTTCCGCTTCCCAGCCGATCTCCAGCGCTGCTCGCGTCTTCGGGACCTCCGGTCAGAATTTCGCTCCAATGTCGTCATCCGATGGCGCAGCTAACATTCCTTCGCTTGGGTTAATGGAGAAACAGCGTTCTGCCAGTTATAGCACCCTCCCCTCTGCTCAGAACAACAGCCTCGGCTACAGCACCGTCAACCGCTCGCTGACCAGCAAGATCGCGGCTCGCTACCAGTCTCAGCAACAGCCGCTGGTGAGGGCGTCTGCCGACCCCAGGAACTGGTTTCTCAGCACAGGCCGGACAAACGCGCAGAATGCGGCGGGAGGCGTTGGCGGGGCAGATTCCTTCGGCAAGAACCAACAGAATAGGAACCTGCATGGATCCAAGTCTAGTACGGGGTTCGGGGCGGGCAGTGTTGCGGTTGGTGCCAATAGTCAGCCTCAGTTCGGAAATCAGATGCAGAGTAGTGCCGGACCTGGTGCCGCGGCTTCGCGGCCGCACGCGTTCGCTAAGCCCGGACCCTCGACCCGGGCGCCGGGCCCTGTCGGAGGGTCGGTTGCGCAG
>JACKZZ010009413.1_pt1 | contig 10379 bp, 6 predicted proteins | sample 8027871 | NCBI WGS metagenome assembly JACKZZ01 (sample SAMN15724774, study PRJNA655200) | protist metagenome | isolation source: fluorescence activated cell sorting (FACS) single amplified genomes of... | place: USA: West Boothbay Harbor, Gulf of Maine | collected 2000-07-19
ATCTTAGTGCCACTTGTATCCAAATCTCCTTCCGCATTTTCAGAATCCTGCACTTAACAAAATCGTTACAAGCAGAAGATGTATTGGAAGCATTTAAAATGAATTTAGATGAGGAAGTTGTTAAGGCAAGAGCCGAAGCATCTGAGGCGAGCAATGTTACAAATATGGTTGAACAAATTTTTGAATTGAAGGAAAGGCGTCGCAGAAAATTGGTTCGACTTACTTGGTGCCGTGAGCATATGCGCATGCCTATGTGCGAAGCAGCATATGGTGGAAAATGGGAGGTGATAAAGCGAATTCATGATCGTCGTTTATTTCACTACCGTTTCTCGCGAACTTACTGCATCCCTCAATTGCCCCCTCCTCGTATTCGAAAGCGGAAGAAGTACATATTCCATCACGGTAAAGCAGAGTCGTTTGATATCATGACGTGTCTTACATACGGCATGTCTGAGATGGCAGCTGGAGACTACTTGATGCCAGGAGGATGGGTTCCTCCTAACGATGAGCGTGAACCATATGGCATTGCTTACGTTGAAATTCAAAAGGTTATGGCTAAAGTAAAAAAGACCGCCGACGAGGCCAGGGCTTTGAAACAGAGGTCAAGACTCCTCATGGCGGATAAGCGAAAACAAAAGGTAGGAATTGTTCTTATGGAAAAGGCTGTAACACTGAAAGACTGGCGTAAATGTATTGAACTTGCCTCAACTGGCGACTGTAGTATTGATCAAGAATTTGAATCTGGCCAGACACCTTTAATGGCAGCTGCTGAAGAGGATGCTGGTGCTCTTAACTTTGAGTTCATGATGAATGATGATGGTCGTAGTGTTATGGCTGTAGAATTCTTACTTGATCGCGTCGATTTCAGACCATCCGTCAACCAAGAAAATAAATTTGGCCAGACACCTCTTATGCGCGCTGCTGGTATGGGTCGTCAACATACAATGCAATTTTTGCTCGATCGATCTGCTGAACCATCATACTGCAATCGACATGGACAAACTGCTCTGCATTTTGCAGCATCAGTGGGAAGCACAGAGTGTGTGCGAATGCTTTTAGAGAGGAAGGTAGATTTTACGCTTAAAGATAGCAATAACAAAACTGCTTATGATATTGCATATGACATTGGTTTTACAAAATGCCTAACAGTCATCTCCCAATTCGGCGGTGGATTTTTTGGCCCAGTGGCCTTAGCACGAGGTATGGTTGTTGATCTTGTTCGTTGTCCAATGGGATGTGGTCTAACCATGTATTCTTATGAAATTGCTATGCATGTTTCTGTTTGCGATTTAAGAGTCATCCCATGTCCTCATGGTTGTGATGCTCATCAGCTTTTAGCAAAAGATTTGGACGAACACATTCGCGTTGAATGCTCATCTTTCCCTGATCCTTGTGAGCAATGTGGAAATGGAATAAAGCGCAAAATCATGAAGACGCATCTTGAGAGCTTATGTACTCATCGTAAAGTTCCATGTGATTTAGGATGTGGTCATATGATCAAGAAAATCGAAATGTCAAAACACCACCGATTTTGTCGCGAACGAGTTGTATCTTGTCCTTTGCTTTGCGGTTCTTCAATGCCAGATTCTCGCATGCGTTACCACACTGATCATGAATGCCAAAAAAGGCGAGCTGGTTGTATACTTAAGTGTTCTTCATTTGTTGTTGCTGAATTAATGACTCAGCATATAACTGAAATATGCCCTCACCGCCCTGTGACTTGCAGGTGGTGTAATGAAGTGCAAAAGGCGAAAGATCATAAATCACATGAGAGGACTTGCCCAGCAAAGCAAAATGATTGCTTGAATGGTTGTGGCAGGTATATTCCTACCGAAGAAAAGGAGAGTCATGCTCTTATTTGCAGCCACAGACGTGTCCCTTGCCCATTGCGTTGTGAATACAAAATACGTTTCTGCGAAACAGATGAGCATGTGTCATCTGTATGCGAAGAGCGATTAGTACCATGCCCAAGAGGCTGTCTTACTGAAGAAACGTTTCCTGGGTCTGGTGAAGGCACACTAAGCTTGGTAAGAGCTAAACTCATGGATATTCACATCCAATATGAATGCGAGCGGCGGGATAAGATTTGCAAGAATTGTTCTCAAACAGTCAAAGCTCTTGATATGGAAGATCATTTAGCTAAGAAATGCCCGGACCGTCCTGTTTCCTGTCGTAATCACGGATGTCTCAAGACATTACCTCTCTCAAAGCGAGATGATCATGAGAAACTCAGGTGCAGATTCCGATTTGTATTGTGCCGTGCCGGCTGCAATCAGAAATTGCTAGCCATTGATGTGACTAACCACATGAACAAATTTTGTAGTATGAGACATGTGGAATGTCCATTAAAGTGTGGTCAATCGCTACGAGCAATGCTTCTTGATGACCACTTGGCGCATAAGTGCATTCGTCGAGGCTCTCCGATAAAAGGTGGTAGCAGAAGCTTCGAACAACACGGTAGCAAAAATAGCGACTCTAGTGAGATGCGTCTGTAATAAGACAAAAGTTGGATTACGAAGTTTTTTTTATACCTCGAAGTACTTCGTTTATTTATATACAGCACTTATATGAAATTAAATTAAATCATAAAGTTAAATAATATAGTATTCTACTTCGTAATAATTTTAATGACTACAGTAATAATTAAAATAGAGGAAGAACTTCCTCTATTTTTTAGTCCCTTTACGAACTTTACCGATCTTCCATAACTTATTCATATATGTATAAAATGTTCATTTTGCTATCTAAAATATCATATACAATGTCTTCTTTCTAACATTTACATTTAGGGAAGAGAACGAATAGATTCCATGGCTACTTCTAAAAATCCTATCATCAAATACATCAAAACGGGGTCTGAGCGAACTAAGATGTATATCTGATCCTGTGTTCTTTCCTCAAATCCTACAGCTTCCAGTATTTTCGTTGCATTTCTGCTTACTACTTCTTTTTGTAATTTTTTACTAGTCGTCTTTATTCGCTTGAATTTATCGTCACCTCCAGACTCTTTGGCACGCGTGAGAATGAGATGTATAGTTTCTAATGTTTCAGATGCCTCACTAACCTCATTATTCAGAGTCTGAGATGCCCATTGAGACTCGAAAAAAAAAGCGAGAGCTTGTCTCATGAGATTAATACGCTCTTCTACACCAGAACCTAAAGAAAGCGCTGTCGCAACAGCATCATCGACAGAGTTTAAAACACGCTGAATTGCTTCAGAACCTGTGATACTTATCAACTTTTTCTTAACCTTTGTTCTTCCTTCCTCATCAGGAATCACTATGGCTGCGGTTCTCTCTTGTATTTCTGACGTTTGTGATGTTTGTGCTGTTTTTTTTTCTTCTTCTTCTTCTTCTTCTTCTTCTTCTTCTTCTTCTTCTTCTTCATCTTCTTCTTCTTCTTCTTCTTCTTCGTCTTCTTCACTAGATATCTTTTGTGAAATAGGGAAATACGAAGGTACAGCTGGTGGTAATAGAGCCGCTGAAGTTGATCCCTCTTCGTATAGTGAGGTACTTTCGCCACTCGTTGGTGCGCAAGGTAAGCATTCAGCATTTCTAAGTAAAGCAGCATTGCCTGCATTGTAAGAAGGGGATGCAAAATCCCAACCACCTATACTTCGGGCTAGCGTGCGTCCTTTACTGTTTCTCCAATCTAGTTCTACAACTTCTCGCTCTATCACTCTCATCAGCTTATAAAATTCATCATTATGATCTCCGTGTACATTATGGCTAAGCTCATGACACAAAACTTTCCTAATAGAAAGCATCTTTCTAAATCCTTGCAAATCATCAGTTCTCAATCGCAAAAGAATACGACTGCCTTGATTCTCATTCAATCCCATCACACACACTGGGTCTACTCCAACCAAACCATCAGGTGGTAATTCACATAATGCACCAACTTTGAACTTATGCTTTTCCATGACTGCCAAGAACCCAATATCATTAGCAAGCTCTTCAAGAATCTCTCTTGCTCTGTCTTCATTCGGAAGCCCAGGTATAGTATGAATACTTTGGAATCTATATTGACTTTCAACCTTCTTCTTAATGCTTTGTTCCTTTCTCGTCTTCTGTATCGGAGGCTCTTCCGCCGCTGCAGCCGCCGTTTGTATTTCAAAAACTTCAGCGCTCCCAATCATCGTTAAGCTGAGATACTCTAATCCATCGTCACTAGATAGCAAAGCTCCTCGCTTGAGCTTAATTCCTTTATGGATCAATTGTATTCTATCAATTGGCACACCGGTCTCATTCTCGAGTTCTAATAGCGCCTCATCAACGGTGGTAATCGACCTATCCAATACAATCTCACGAGATCGCCAAATTACTCGAACCATTTGATTCGCTTATCTTAATTAATACTATTAATACCAGGGTACTAGGGTAAAGGACTTAAGGGCTTAAGGAAGGAAGGATCCGCTGAAAATTGTCGGAGCAAGAAACACCAAACAAAAAAATATATATTGTGTTTTAAAAGGAGACACTATACGAACATCCGCACGTCCCCAACTTCAAGGATTTCATGCTGAAACCCGAGTTGCTACACTTATTACTTATTTTTTGTTTTATCGTAAATGTTTATTTTCAGTCTTGATGATCTATTAGATAAACAGGAAAAGGAAGAGTTGGCAAAGGACATCGAGCGAGAACTTTTTGCAGATGAAGAACTGCATGCAGCTACTCCGCAGCGTCGGAATACAGCGAAGGACAAAGAATTATATGGTGTTGCTGATACTCCATTTGTAGATGACGATATGGAGGATAACGTAGACCCAGACAAGAGTGAAGTAGGAGAGCACAAGAGATCTACAAATGGAGTATCAGCAAAGCCTTCAGGAAAGATGGAACCTAAGATAAAGAAGAACAAGAAAGCCTCGTTGGATTTTTTTGGAACATCTGAATTAACTGCTGATTTATCTGCAGCAATGACCAATGCAACTTCCAAATTTACCTCTTCTTTGACTTCTAATGATTTTAAGGGGGAAGGGGGTGAATCTCTTACCGATACCGGTATTACTCTGATAAAAGCGAAAGGGGGTAGGGAAGATAGTAATTGTAAGACTAAGATTATAGATAAATCTTTAGATGGTATATTGGACGAATTTGAAATAGATATCTTACCTACTCCTAATGTACCATCTAGAAGCACAGTTTTATATAATCGTGAAGATGAGAGTTTCTTTGACAAAATGGTGGATATAAACGACGATGAAGAAGATCCCATTCTTACAAAAATTGAAAATAATAAATTTGGGATAAGTTCTCCAGATACAATGAAATCAAAAGCACAAGAATCTCCTGCAGAAATTGCGAGAAATATGCTTTACAGTCGGATAGAGAAACAAAACCAATTTATTTTTCAAGAAAGAAGACGTTTCGAGGATGAGGAAAGGGGGGGGGGTGGGGGTGAGTTTTACGTTGGATAAGGGGGGTTTGATGGAGGTGACACTCGCCGGGTTGGGGTGAAATTATCATTGGAGAATGGTGGTTTTAAAGAGGAGAAGAGTGATGTTGAGGGTCTAAATAATAATGATTTATTACTGACTGATTCTTCGGAAAGTAAGATGAAAAAGAAGTTTGGTGTTGTGGACACGTTTAATGAAATGATGTATTGGTTTTTAGCAATATTAGCGGGATGTCAATTTATCGTGATAGATCTAATTTCTCCTCAAATTGGGAAACATCATTGGGATTATTCATGGCATGAGCGAAATTCACATAACCTTTCCAAAGAACAAGAGAATGAATATCGAATTCTAAGAGCCAGGGTTTATTTATCTACTGCATTTGAGTGGTTTACTTCTGGAACTGGGTTTGTATTTGCCACAGTAATTATACTTTGTGTAGGATATGTCAAATTCAAACGTTATGGCACTGATAATGGAGAAGAAGGTTAAATTATATAATAATATTATGTTGATGAACTGTATTACGATTTTTACAGGATTCTGAAGATTTTATAGAACAACAAAAAACACTATTTTCCCTATTTAATCATTTTTTTTTGTTGGGGTTATAAGACGAACCACTTGTTTACCAGCCTTCTTAAAAGGTTCAAAGACGAATTGAATAGGATTATTTCGACGAGATTCTCTTAATAACAACTTTCCTTTTGACTGGATAGCGCAATGAGCCAATATGATATGCAAAGGAAAAAAGGACAAATATAATGCCATGCCAATTAAACTGCCAAACTGCTGAGACATATAGAGCTGCTCTAAAGCTAGTGGAAGCCCAAATGCTACGAAATATAAGATTTTTGACTGTAAAATATCATATCTTTTATCGGCATCAAATCCATTTGCAATCCAGTTAACATCAAATGCGCAAAATGCATTTATACAAGCTGTAAGCATGATGGCAGCAATACGACAGGAAGTAATAGTTAATTCAACGAGTTTTTCAACATCTGGACGGGCTGAAGAATCTCCGACGATTTTATTTATAACCTTAGGAAATCCGACATCTAGGACTAAACCAAAGACAAACATGAACAGATAAACGACAAGTGCGTATGGACTGCTGTGGTCTGCTGATCGAGCCACAAGTTTACCATTATGATGATGCTTAAATAAAGAATCTGCAATTTCTTGATAAGACTCCAGATATTTTAATAAAAGGAAAATTATACTAGGAAGTAACCAGACTGCATTGCCTGCAAGAAAAAACGCGTCATCTACAAAGGCCTTATAAAGACAAGGCCATATAGTCATTTCACTTGATTCACCAACACGCTTTACAAAAGGGCCAACTCCTCGTTCTACTGTCTGATATAACAAAGTAAAATAAACTCCTGTGAAGAAAAAACACTTCAAAAGTGCATATCTAGTAGGGCCTGATATCAAGAGAGTTTTGGGTATATTGGTGATATTCAAACTATCAATAATCCCTGTTTGAATATCACCAAATGTCAATGCATTCTTCACCATGATGATGTACGATATAATTGATGGCAAAAAAGTACGTTTTTAGATTTTTTCATTTTTTGAAATATCACTGGATTTGACGTCCAGGACGTCCATGATAACCGCGGTATAATCGATAAATCTCGTTCTAGGTGGCAACGCAACTCGTGTACCAACAAAGGAATGTGCTCGGAGAATATATCTTTAACTTTAAGAATAAACTACAACGGAATAACCCGTGATAAGTCACTTAAACTACTAAACTTTCCCTCTTTGGAATCGTGACCCTGCTGGGTCCCTTCTCTATCGGGCCCACGGATGGCCACTCATATTCTTCTCCATCCGTGACAGATTCTGATTCATAATTCATAATGCTCAAAAAAGTAAAAAACTCTCACGACTCATGGCTCATGAGCATGAACTCATGCTCACTCATTATCATTAATAGTAGGAGTTGCATAGTGCTTTTAAGCTGATTCTCCTTGTCTTTTTGTGAAAAAAATATTATGATGTATCCCTTTTTTGATAAAACCCACGGCTGACTAAAATGAACGAAATTAATGGAGCAGAGATTGACGAGGTGGTTGATGAGAAGGTGACTGAGAAGGTTGAAAAAGGCGCAAACTTTTTGCCAGCATGGGTTCTGGAAATGAGATCGAATCTATCTCAAAGTCAGGCAAAGTTGAATAATGCAGAAGGGAGAATAGCTGACTTGGATGGTTCTGTTCGACAACTAGGAATGCAGATCGATGCGATTCTACCCCGATCCCCTCGAGGTTCCAGACTCCATAAAAACAATAGGGTTAACGATAAGAAAAAGGTTTCGTTTATGGATGCAGTCGTTAATGTAGATATATGGCATCAAGTTATCAGTTATTTAGACTTTATGCAAGTTCTTCGATTGGATCGGACTTGTAAAGCTATTAGAGGTTTACAATTGAATGATAACGTATTTCGAATCGCATTTCCGAATGCATCTCCTCGTCGTGATACGACATTTAGAGAATATATCAAAGTTAGAGCCCAAGCAAAGCGTTACTTGGCGACTGAGAGAAGAGGGAATACTGGGAATGACCAGGGTATGCGAGTAGAGAAACTGATGCAGATCTTTGCTATTACTTCACATTTGGATTCTGAGTTAAGTTTTCTCGAAAATGGCGCAATTACAATCATTGTAATGCTGATTGAGGATAAGAATGGTGCTGTGCGCGATACTGCATCTGGTATTATAGCGAATTTGTTGTATTGGGAAGGTAGATCAACATTATTTGGCTTAGGATTGGGTAATTGCCATGGTTTATTTCCTGCTCAAGTTGTTAATAATGCGAATGGAAGAAGGAAACTCGTATCTTTATTAACTTCCCCCAGTGCATCTGTAAATCTTATGCAACCTGCAGGCCAAACTCATGGATTCTCAAGGACATCTTCGGTACGGGGTATGGCCCAACGACGTGGGTGTCGTGCACTTGTCAATTTATTTTGCCCTTTAGCGGCGATTCCGCCTGATCTTCACAAGGAGATATATCCTTCGAGATTGTTGGATGATCTAAGAACATGGCAGTTCATTTTTTATCATAAGAGTGGTGCAGTAAAAGAAACATTTTCTGTAAACATGATGATAAGTGAGGATGGAAATATAATTGGTCCTGGAAATGATGATTATGGTGCATTCACTTTTAGTGGAAAGAGAGAAGAAGACATCGATGGGCCAGTCTATTATATCAAAGCAACATACTTGACTCGTACTTACCCTCATCTATCCCTTCTAGCATATTGGAGTAGTGGTTGTATAGAAAACGAATATTCTGAAATGCAGGAAATCGATAGTAAGCGAGAAAAAGACTTCTTTCTTACATTAGCATTATCGAACTCTGATGTGGTGCCAATATCACATAGAGATTATGAATCATTCGGAGTCAATGGTAGTGGATTTTATGGTGTATGGGAGACTACTAGTAGTGATAGCCATTTTGCCCTTCAAAAAGGTGGTGTTTTTAGAGCAGGAATGCTGTAGTAGTGGTGAATGTTATTTTTTATGTTGTAAAAAATGAAATACGAAGTATTAATAAAATGTTAAGTTAATATCCTCCTCCTTCTCCCCTAACCCTACTGCAAGCTAAGTGTATAGAGCATATCATCATCATAAGCAGCTACAATGATATCAGTGGTACCTTCTACAATTGCAACACCTGTAATTATCCTATCCATCATTCTATGACTAGAAATGAGTGAGCATTCACTATTGCCTCTAGCGGTAAAGTCAGGGAAACTCCAAATGGAAACAAGTTGGTCTTCGCTACACGACGCCATAATATTGGCATCTTTATCAAGTGAAAGGCCATAAACAGCACGCGAATGCGCTGCAATTTCGAATATACATTCTTGAACTTGAGCTCTATAAAACCGAATAAGACCATTTGAGAAACCTGCCGCTACTACATCGCTTTTAATAACAATAGAAGTACAACAAACACCATTACCTTTGAGTTTAAATCCACGTTCGAAATCACTACTAATTTCAAAAAAGACCAAATCCCCACATTCGTTTCCATAAACCATTGTAGTTGAAGAAGCAGCAACTGCAGAAACTGGAATCATTTCACTTGGTGATCCAGGTGATCCTCCTAAATATGTTTTTTTCTCATAAATAATATCAGAATAGTCATCTTTTTGACGGAATACTTCAATATTCCCTCGTGATGTGCCTACGAATACATGTCCAGACATTGTACCAGCAATTCCTTGCATAAACTCTTCGCTATACGCATCCTCTGTAACCCCTACGGGCAATGGAATAAAGGTGGAAATTGGGGCGAAATACTTCATTGTGCCCCCATCAGCAGACCATATTTGAATCCCTATTGAAGATGCAATTACAAGCAATTCAACTCCATGCAAACAAACAAAAGAAGCACTTGCGACATCACAATTGTCATCCCGCAAGGGAATTTTCTTCTTGAAGCGTTGGCCATGCAAACCTTGAATCAAAACCTGAGTTCCATGAACATATGCGACACTACCACGCTCCACAGAATGACTAAGATTGTTAAACTGTAAAGATGGAGATCCTGAACTTTCAAATTTTGTAATATTGGATGTTAATGAACCAGAAGGATCCATTTCTCTACCTTAGCTGGGTTAGGTGAAGAACTAGATTATTGTTCAATATATACTTAAGAGACCCTCAAAAATCTCAACGCGGTGTGCGGTTTTGCGGTAGCCCGAGCCCCTCATACATACATTGTTTTTTGTTTTTTGTGTTGAGGTGATAATGTTGTGGTGCTGTGGTGTTGACCACGAGGCAACACAGTTAACCGGCGGGACGCCGACAGTGTAAGATTTGATTAACCGGCGGAACGCCGGTTGAGTTAAAGACTCCCCTGTGAGGAAGGGGGGAGGAGGCGAAGAGTCTCAACATTCCCTTTTGGTTCAACTTTACCATTCGGCCCTTTGTAGTGTATATTATCTGCCATGTAAC
>JACKZZ010002535.1_pt1 | contig 10375 bp, 8 predicted proteins | sample 8027871 | NCBI WGS metagenome assembly JACKZZ01 (sample SAMN15724774, study PRJNA655200) | protist metagenome | isolation source: fluorescence activated cell sorting (FACS) single amplified genomes of... | place: USA: West Boothbay Harbor, Gulf of Maine | collected 2000-07-19
GCCCGTCAACGTCGAACTTTCTCATCTGAGGGTGGTGAATGAATGAGTGAGTGAGTGAGTGAGTGAGGGGGGTGAGAGATAAGGGGGGTTAGTTTGAGTGAAGAGAGAGAAACACAGACACACAGACACACAGACACACACACGTACTAATGCTTCGATTTCAAAGTTATTGATTTTTATGTTGAAATCACTTTGCAATACCTGTGGGCACAGAGAGTGTGTGTAGGAGGAGAAGGAGGGGTAAGTTGTTGAGTAAGAGATAATGTAGAAGATATGAACACACACACACACACACACACACACATACACACACAGACGTACCGCCATGATTGCTGTGGGAGCGATCATGTCCGCACTTATAGTTTTAAGTGCACTTCTGCCGATAACCACCTCGTGTTTCAATTGGTTCTGTGGGTTTTCATGCATGCCCTCGCCAATGCGGCTTAATATCCCTATGCTTCCGCTCTCGCCGTAATCCTTCGTATACTTGCCGTATTGGGTGGCTGTGGCATAGCTTGATGTTCCTGTAAGTGAGAGGAGGAAAGGGGGTTAGGTGTGCATGAGTGCGTGAGTGTGAGAGGGAGGTGGTATGAAAGAGACACACAGACACACAGAGAGAGACACATACGTACCGCCTGTTTGGTGAGTGCTAAAGGACGCACCTGAACGCATACTGCTGTTGCTTACAGATGCCTGCGACCTCACTGAGATGTCGTCATTATCTGGGTTGGGATACGGCGTACTGCTGCTCTGGCTATGCTTCTGCTGGTGCACACGGTCCATAGTGTGGGTGGAGTGGGAGTGGGAGGTGGCGTTGGAATGATGGTCTTCATCAGTACTTAGGCCACCAAATTCTAGTGAGCGGGAGATCTTTGACAATGTGGCCAGCAGCGCCTTTTGCTTGGACTCAGGTAAGTCGCTGACAGCGCGAGAGAAGACGGGGTTGTTGACATCGATGAATGTATCTTCAGTGTCACGACCACCGTAGCCACCTCCACCTCCACTTCCACCTCCGTTTTTACCATCATTTTCCTTCTGCTTTCGTTGGATGCGTGCTTTTTTGCGGGCCTGTTTATTAAAGCGTCGCAAGTTGGAAGTCAAATACTTGTTCTGGTCAACTTGCAATGGATGCTTTTTCAGGCTCTCAGAAACAGGGTCCTTGACTATTCCAGGCAACTTGAGAGTGACCTTTTCTTCGGCGTAATTGCCTTCTAGTGCGTCCAACAGCTTGCGGGGGTCCATGCCTGCTGCAGCTTCATGTCCGGAGCCTTGTAGAGCGTTGACAAGTTCCAGGTCGTGGCTCCAAGGGTTCTGCTTTCTCTGTTCCAGTACTGCATCATCAGCTAGTTCTTGCTGACTCCGTGGGCGCCTGCTCCGGCCTTCGGAGGGGTTCCCTGGCCGCTGCTTCATGGCTGTAGACGCTGACTACTCGATAAGCTAGCAGCAAGCAGAGGAGAGACGTTGTTTGTAGGGTGAGATTAGCAGCAGTTACAGGCTGATTCCGACAAGATCACTGTGCTCAGACAAGTGAAAGCGTCTTAATTGACGTTGCAATCTAATATCCCTAACAATGGTTAAGCTGGAAAGCTTCAGTGTGCATTTCCCCAACGCAAATTGTTATGATCAACACAATTGCAAAAGGGGCGCCTTATTTCCACCCACTGGCGATGGCGCGTGCGTGATCGCGTGCGCTGATGTGTTACTTTGATGAGTTTGTGAAACACGAAAGTGAAAGTACCTAATCTATGTATGTTACAAATGCCACATCCTCCCTGATAGAGCTCTAGCTGATAGTCCGGATAAGATATAAACAGCTTATTATATAGTGCATGCTTATGGCTCCGACACCTTGAGCTCTTCCATCCTCTGCTGAATAGGAAGCTCTGGCGCGTCGAAGGACCCAGACGACACCTCGATCCTCTCTCGCATCTTTTCCAGAGTCTCTCGCAACATCTCTCCGAACTGTTTTTAGTGGGGTTAGGTGGTTAGGATTCGTTGAAGTCGTAGAGGAGGAGAAGGGGGGAGGGAGAGGGAGAGAGAAAGAAAGAGAGAGAGTATGAGGTTAGTGAGAGTGAGTGCAGGAGAGTGAGTCACACACGCGCGCACACACACACACACAATACACACACACACACACCTCCTCGGCCATGTCATCCATTTTGTTCTTAAGCTCAGCTATCTCGTCATCCTTCATTTGGATGATGGCGTTCTTGTCCTTCAAAAGACGCTCCTGGCGCACATCTGCGTCTGCCAACTGGTCGTTGAGGGACTGCACACTCTCTTCCAGGAGGTTTATTCTGTTCAACAATTCTTCTTGCATTGACTTGTATTGTCTTGTCATGTCCTGCGTGATCTCAAAGGTGGCTGACCGTTCATCCTGGCAGTCTCTATTGATCTGCTCCACGCGAGCTTGTAGCTCGCGCTTGGCTGCAAGAGCTTTGCTGCTTTCCTCTGTTCGTTCTGCTAGCTGCACTTGGAGCGACTGGCAGGTGATCATGAAAAACTTTAGCTTGGCATCTGCATCCAACTCTCCTCCTCCGCCTCCGGCGTCAGCCTTCTTTTCCTTCTTCTTGGGCGGCATTCTCTATATATTATAAAGGTATTAGAGGGTGGCAACTATGCACAGACACTCAACAAGCAGCGAAAATTAACACACCTGATCAGAGAAACCCCTTTGCTCTCCCAACTGCGCTCTCTACAGTTGAGGTGCGGCGTACCACTTATCCTTGGGATTTGGTCCCGAACCTCAACTTTAGTGTCCAATGTTTGATTCGTACATCAGGACAGCATCTCTGTTGGATTACGATAAAACTTATTCACAGGGTAAAAAGTCATTTGGCGTAGCGTAAATAACAAAAAATGCTGCCAAAGAAAGGTAGAGAAGGTACGCGCGTGCGCGTGAGTGACGAGGGAGATGGCCACCGCAGCAGCTCTGCAAGGAACAGCCGCAGGGCAGCCGGAGCCGCAGGCATCGATGGCGCTGTTGCCAAGCCATGTTTCGACTTCCGCAATGGGAACTGCAATCGAGGGGGCGCCTGCCAGTACTCACACACACAGGAAGCGCAGGGGCGTCTGCAGACGCAGAGGAACACACAGAGACACACAGGGGGGGGGGAGCGCAGAAGTGACCGAAGCCAGGAAGGGCACAGACAGCAATCCATTTCACACGATGCTTCAGGGTATCGCAGCAATGGTGGCAATGGCGGTGGTGGTGGCGGCACATACTACACAGAACACCTGAGTGGAGCAGAAGTAGAAGCCGGTGTAGCAGCCGGCAGGCTCTTCATTGGTACATTATATGTCAATCCGCGCAAGAACGTGGAAGCCTACATGCGGTGTAGCACCTTTAATATAGACCTGCGCATTGACGACGATAAGGCTCGTAACCGCTCCTTGCACGGCGATCGCGTGAGTGTCTCTCTCTCTCTCTCTCTCTCTCTCTCTCTCTCTCTCCCTCTCTCTCTCTCTCTCACACACACACACACACACACACACACACACACACACACTTCTAGGCCAAGAATTTGCAAAGAAACGCATGTTTCCAGTTTCGTTCTTCCATTTTTTTGTTGATGGTTTGTTGATGGTTTATCACTTGCCTCCCCCTTTCTCTTGCAGATCACATCTGCACTGCAAAAAGAAGAAGCTCGTTTGCATTGAATGATGCAAATTCTATGCATATTGCTGGCCACAGCGATTACCTTCGCCCATGGATTGGATACTGTCCAAACGAGGTATGCTCCGCCTGTGTTTTCTCTGTCATGGTGTGTCTCAAATCTGTGTGTGCGCACCATCCCCACCCCTATTCATACTAATCCTCATTCATTCACCACCACCACCACCACCACCACCACCACCAATAACACAGCCAAGGCCCTATCAAGGGATTTTCTCAAGGTAACGGGGTTGACGTCTTTCTGGGCATCCCTTTCTCCGCCCCACCCGTGGGAGAACTGCGCTGGAAGCCCCCAGTGGCGCACGCAGCGTGGACAGAGGCCCTGGAGGCCTACGAACCGAAATTGTGCTTCCAAGAAACTACGGAGACAGGTTACATTGGAAAGGAAGAGGACTGCAACAATGTCAACATATGGAAACCTCACGAGCAGCCCACAGGCGCCAGCGGCCTTGAGCTCATGCCAGTGATGGTCTACCTACATGGAGGGTCCTTCGAGAGAGCATCTCCTAACTTGAGCGTATATAACGCTTCCAATCTCGTAGAGAAAAGTATCACATTAGACAAGCCCACCATCGTGGTCTCCATCCAGTATCGCCAGGGGGGTCTCGGCTTCATGGGACACAGTAAGCTCAAAGCAGAAGCCGGCAGCCACGAATCGAGCGGCAATTACGGCCTTCTCGATCAGATCTTCGGTCTTCAGTGGTTGCAGCAAAAGATCGCGGCCTTCGGTGGTGATAAGGACAGGATCACTATCTTTGGCGAGTCTGCTGGCGCCTACTCCGTGTGCACTCTGTTGGCCTCTCCCCTGGCTACTGGTCTATTTGCTGGTGCAATAGCTGAAAGCGCTTATTGCGCTAACTCCTACTTACCAGCTGTGTATGCTGAGGGCGCAGGTGCGTTTTGTACCAAAAGGAGTGGCTGTGAATCCACCACTACCAAAGGCTCCACTGGCGATGCGGAGCTAACCTGTCTGCGCGGTCTGCCTGCGAAGGATGCTTACGGCTGCACCACCACCGCCTACGCTAATGCACCTAAAGCTGACGGAGGAATGGGTGCTCCTGGTCTGCTCCAAACTATGCCGAATATTGATGGGTAAGAAAATAGTGAATATACTGTCTCTCTGTGTCTCTGCCTTCCCTCCCTCCCATTCTCGCTAACGCCTCTCTCCCTCATTCATAACAGGTACCTCCTCAGAGATGCACCCTTGTTGTCAATTCAAAAGGGAACCTGCCCTTCCGGCAAGGCGAAGCTTCCCAGTGTGCCCGTGATGTTCGGTTCAAACACCAACGAGCTTATTATCTTCGCCATTGCAGGTGCAGTACCGGGTCTCGGTAGCACCAGTGCACAGTTCCCCGCACTTGTCGAAGCCTCCATGTCTACTGCAGGCTTGTCCTTGGCTGCTGCTGCCGTGGGGAAGACCGGGGAGGATGTGGACTTGACCAAAACCACTGCCGCCACCCTCGCAGGCATGTACACTGAGACAGACTATATTAATTTGACTCGTTCTCTCGAAGAATGGGCTTTAGGTTATTGTTTGTTCAAAGCTGACAGTGCTCTTTGTGCCATCGGTGCCATCACAAACACCTTCAGGCGGCTGATTGCCGAGGGTACAGATCAGCTATTTACCTCAACTGCTGCAGCACTTTCTAGTGCTATGGTAGGTAGAGACATAAAGACCTTTCGCTACTTATTCAACCAGCCTGCCTCTTCGTCGGCACTGGCCCTTTTGGGCCCCTTCCACAGTGAAGACCTGGCCTTCGTGTTTGGCACTTTCGGGCACTTTCCTATGGGCGGAGTGGAGTGGGATCCACCTGTGGAACTGACGGATCTATCGGACCAGATACAGAAGTATTGGATAAACTTCGCAAATAGCGGTGATCCTAATGGCAATAACAATCCTCAATGGGAAGCCACCACCAAAAGTGATGGCGATCAATATCTTGAAATCAAGGCTCAAACCGGCAGTGGTGGGTCTGCCAACTCCAATGGATACAGACTAAAATCAGTTAACTTTTGGAGATCTTATGCTTTCAAGCCAATGCCAATAGGTTCCAGCAACAGCACCCCATCGGGCACAGACGCTAGAGTAGAAACTGATGTAGGGGCGTTGGTGGCATTGATTACAGTGGCTTTTGCAGTGTTTGCTGTCATACTCGCCTGCAAATGGAAGCGTGATAGAGTGGAAGCAGTCGATGCAGTGAAAGCAGTGGCTGAAAGTTCCGCAAGTGCAGGTGATGTGAAAAGCGGCATTCATGAACATGATGTCTCAAATAATCCGGTCCATAGCGGGAGTGCTGGCGCCAGCAAGGTCTAGGTTTGTTTCTCTTCATTTATGTTTCACAAATTTTCCCACAGTCGCACGCCGAGCAAGGAGGATTCTGACTATAATGATGCATTGCATGAAGTGTTTGGGGCTGTGAAGAATACTGCAGATTATAGTTGTAGATTATAGTAAATAAAAAATATCAGAATATACAAATCAACAACTTCAGATCAGAACTTGGTTGCGTGCTGCATAGAAAACGCCTTCACCTGTTCTTCACGCGAGTAACCTGTACCTCCTTGTGGTGCTCCAAATGCCTCCGCTGCAGCTGCTGCGGGCTCATGTATGATGGTAGTACTGGCGTTAAGCACATCATCATCATCTTCCACGGCCGTTGATGCATTTGCACCAGCCACACCACCCAGAGAGCTGTCTACCTCTTGTTGCATTCTTTTCAGTTCCCACACACGGCTCAGCCCACTGTCGTATCCACTATCAGTACCACCAGCACTACTACCAGCACCAGGCAAGCCAATGGAGTGTATTCCCATATCATACCCATCCTCTTGCCCCTGCTCCTCCTCCTTTGCCGCTGCCTGTACCTCCTCAGAAGTCGGATATCCAGCCAAGTCGACAATGCCACTTATCCTTGGATCCTCCCACTGGCTGTGCTGTGCCCCAGCAAGGTAAGCCAAAAAGTACTCATGCACATTTCCGTCGTCTGCTGTGGTGTGGTACTTAGTCCATTCCTCGCCTCTCAAGGTGAAAGTTTCCAGGGCACCTCCGTCAGCAGCAGCCGTACTAGTAACAGCAGTGTTGTCTAGTGACTCGTCATAGGCACACACCTCTTCGTCATCTTCATCTTCATTACCATCAACTGCACTTGCACCTGCACCTACGCCCGCTCCTGTCCCTTCACTGGTAAGCACGGAAAGAACAAATAAGCAATTCTTTGTTTCTGCATGGTCTGCTCCCTGCAGCTTCGTGAAAATCGCGCAGGCTTTGCGCAGCCCCTTAACACTTTCGCCGTCAAAGCCTTGCCCTTGACCCGCTTGCACTTCTGCTGTGAAGTACAGGATTCGAGCCATGTCTACGCTTTGCCCACCATAGTAAGTTCTACACTCTTCTTCCACTTCCCGGCAAAGTTTCAAACATTTAGTCTGCATTCCATCCACTGCTGCCGCCAGCAGAACTAATTGTTTCAGACGAATCAGTATGACACGAGGCTCCTGCCACTCTTGTAAGCGATAAGACCGTTCAAGTGCAGCCAAGGCATCAAGGTGTTGGCCGCAGTCACGTCTCATGACTCCTACATGATAGTAGGCATCAGACAGGCTCACCACGTCCACATCCTGCGCTTCTTCAAGTGAATCAATTCGTGCCATCTGTGCATCTAGCGAGCTGGCCTTGGTGCTGGAAGGGCACTGCAGCACGCCAAAGGTGTGGTCAGGGCCCAACGTATCATCCTCGTAAGAAAACGGCTTCTCTACAAGTGTAGATGCAAGAGCAGGTGCAGGAGCAGGTGCAGGCGTGCTAGCAGGAGTGCGAGGCTTGCCAGCCGCCGCCACCACAGCAGGAGGAGGCAGGCTTGCAGGCGGCGTGGCAACTCCCCTTCTGGGCTGTGGCCTCACCGGAACAGCAGGCTCCTGCACTATGCCTTCGCCTGACTCTACTGTGATAGGTGAAGCTCTGACACGTGGGCTAATGTTGTCACATCCTACTGCCAAAGTGACCCTTTTCCCGGTAGTGGACTTGCGTTGCATCGAAGGTGGAGAGGTGGAGGTGGTCGTAGCATTGTCAGAAGCCGCATCTGGGGCTGGCACAGGAAGCAGTGAGATAGAACTGCTGCTGCTGCCATTGTTGTGCGCACTATCAGGCCTACTGCCGCTACTACTGCCAAATCCACCACTGTCACCATCCCGGCATGATATCCTTCGGACGCCGCCTCGTGAGCCAGGAGGGGGCGAGAGGGGAGGCCTGTTCTCCTGTGTACTCGGCCGCGATGCTGCCAGTCGCTCAAGAGCCATTCTTGAGGTAACTTCGGATGCTTGTTCTTCTCGCACCTGAGCGGCTTGTGCTGCCAACACTGCCAATCGGCGAGCTTCAGCAGTTTTCTCCTTTGCTGCTATGGCGGAAGCTTCTCTGCTCTTTTCCATAGCTCTATCAGCCTGCTCCTGAGCTTGTGCCTCGGCCTGCAGACGATTCTGTTCCTGTAGCAAAGCTTCTTGTGCGTGTTGTTCTTCTAACTGCTTGGCCTGCATCAGACGGGCTTGTGCTGCGTTTGTCTCCGCCTTCTCTCGTTGCTCGTTTTCTCGCTCTCTTTCTGCCCTTCTCCTCTCCTCTTCTTCGCGTCTGAATTTGATTCGTGCGTGTTCCTCTTGTGCTTGCTGCAATTCTACTGCCTCTTTTCTTTCTCGGGTTGTCGGCCTACTACCATGCACAGTTTTGAGGTAGGCTATTTCTCTCTTACCACTCAAGTCTGTGCCTCCTATGCTATTACGAGTAGCAGAATCGAAGTCATTGTTGTTTTCTCCACCCCTCTCATCCTCCTCCAGCAAAGACAAGGAATCAACGCTATTGTGGCGTCTATCGTGAGCTTCTTTACGTGCTGCTGTGAGAGGCAAGCTTGTGCGGCTCACTGGCAGAGACATTTCAAAGGGAAGCTCCAAAGAGCCTGTTTGCTCTTCAAAGGCACTGGATCCCGGATTATCCCTGCCTATATCAATCTCTGCTTGTGGCTTGTAAGAGCGGGTGCTTGTGGTACTCAGTAATCCCATGCTTGCTGCCATACTGCCACTACCACTAACCGAATTGGCTCCACTTCCAATAACACTACTATCACTGCCAAAGCCAGATTCCGAGTTTCTCGTGCTGCTCTCAAACCCTGTAAGCAGTGGTGGACCACCATTTGCAGCATTGTCCTTTAAAACGAATTCCTCCCTCTTTTTCATCCTCTCTAATGTAGTGATACTCATAGGTATGCCAGTCACACTCCCTCTCGACCCCACTCCGCTATTGCTGCCGCCGTACTCGTTGTTATTGTACTTGCCAGAACTGCCTCTGTCTGCGGAGGTGAGAGAGGACATGCCCACTGAAGAAGCTCCTACTGAGTGTATGGAAGAATCATCTCCATCCTTACTCCTATCGTCATCTGCATTTGCATTTGCACCAGCACTTTCAAGAACAGACGCAGCTTTGAGAGATGACATGAGCGTAGCACTATTAAGAACAGTTTTACTCATTTTCACATTATTGCTCTCAACTGCACCCATCAAATTGCGGGAGTTGGTTGAGTTGCTGATTGACTTGCCAGTATCTTGATCGATGGCAGATTCTTGTGCTAGCATAGAATTTACCATATTTGCCTTGACTTTACCGGGGGAGAGTGCGTCTGTTTCATTCTCACCACCCCCACCACCTCCTATGTCACTTGCGCTGCTACTATGATTACTACTACTTGAATTGAAGTTAGATTTCATTGATATGATTTTTTTTGCAGGTGATCTCTTGAGCAGTGGGTCGGCTGTAGGGGGGGTGAGGGAAGGAGGGAGAAGGTTAGGGTTATGGTAATGGTGAAAGGGATAGGGAGAGACACGCACGCACACACACACGCAATATATATATATATATATATATATATATACGTACCTATCCACTCGTCTGCCTGGTCAATACTGAACTTGCTTCTGTCTATGGAAGTGGTGTCGTTGGCTGCGACCGCTGCATTCAAAGCTTCATCTGTTGCTAGCTTGCTGCCGTCAGTACTAGTACTAGTAGCCCCTACTGGGTCAGAAGTGGTCATGCCATCACTGCCTGTGTAAGTACCATGGTTACCACCCCCGACACTGCTGTCGCCACCAGTACCAGTACCAGTACCAGTACCTGTGCCTGTGCCTGACTCTGCACTTACTTCGTCAGAAGATAATCTAACTTGCTTTTCAGGGTTTGTCTTTGCCAGAGTTTTCAAAAAAGACTGCAAGGCTTCATTTCTCATGCGCTCTCGTATTACATCTTTGCCAAGTGCAATGAATTCTGCTTTAAATGCAGATGAGTCAATACTCCCACACGAGGCGATGTAATACCGTCTTTCTAACATAGACACTTCGCGTGGTAATAACCCACAATTTAGCTCAACTAGAATGGATCTAAACTCCTTTGAAGTAATTCTAGCTCTGGCGGTATTTAAAGTCTTCAGAGCTTTGCCTCGGATTGCAATGTACGCACTCTGTGCAAGTTTCTCTATGATGTTTTTCATGGCATCGCGTTTCATACTCCCTTCTTCGAGCACTGTGCCATCAAGGGTCTTGGTGCCGAGCTTCTGTTTGTATTCCGCCCGCCGCTGGAGTAATTCCTTTCGCTCCTCTACGTTAGCTTTGGTCACCGCCTCTACTTGGCGCCGGCTTACTGTTCGGCTGAAAGCCAACTGCAGTGGGTAG
>JACKZZ010017885.1_pt1 | contig 10373 bp, 3 predicted proteins | sample 8027871 | NCBI WGS metagenome assembly JACKZZ01 (sample SAMN15724774, study PRJNA655200) | protist metagenome | isolation source: fluorescence activated cell sorting (FACS) single amplified genomes of... | place: USA: West Boothbay Harbor, Gulf of Maine | collected 2000-07-19
AAATTTCTAGCCGATATGAAAACATCATTCTCAAGAACTTGAGGAATATCTATCATTTGAACATGATTTTTATTAGGATGTGATGATAACTTGTTATTTTTTATTTTTTCATCCCATCCATTTTGAAAACTTACCCCAGAACCACCTCTGAGATTAATTTCATCATTACCATTACTATTACCAAAAAGATGACCAAACCATGTCATGTCATTCTCATTATAATCATTCTCGTAATAATTATATTTTAATTTCTTTTTTTTATGCTTTAGCAAATATTCTTTCGTTTTCAGATCATCCTCATACCCATCATATAAAAATTTGATACAATGTTGTTTTTTTAATAAAATTAATTTAAATGGTTCTAAATCTTTTGTTATATATGCTGGTATTAATAATGTATATTGTAATTGTATGTTACTATTAATATTACTATTATTAAGGTTAAGATTAAGATATTGTGGTAATGCATCTGCTACTGCTAAGCCATTTACTAATGTAAGAATATGATTAGAGGCTTCTCCTGGTCCAACACCATAAAGTCTTAAATAATTTGTACTTTTACTACAATCTCTTGACGTAACAAGTTGTTTAGAAATTTCTTTCCATTTATTTAATTTTTCTTCTATAAACTGTGTAGTTTCATCATCTCTTCTTTTGAATAGTTCATCATATGTATTCTTTGATTTATCACTATTTGGAGAAACAAGATCAGCATGCTGAGTAGACTTTGTATACACAGCCAATCTTGTAGTGATGTTGGATGACACTGAGAGAAAAACGAGCCCAGTGATGAACAATAATCCAATGAAACCTAAGGAATTTGAAGATAGTCCCATTGCACAATCACCTTCGTTCCAAACATTGAGAGACCGAACAATTTGTTTCAAATTCTTGTTTGCATTTTCTTTTCCCTTGAGTTTGAAGAAATTGCAAAGGAGTTCACTTTTGTTTCCATCCTTTGTTGTGGTCAAATTTTGTGGTGGGTCATTTTTGAAATCAGAACAAAGTTTCTTGTCGAAGAGTTTAATCTTTGCAATTAATTGAATTGTACTGATCAAGATAGAAGTGTGGTTGAATTGAAGATATAAACATTTATTCAAAAGTGTTCCCAATCAATCTATCTGCGGTTCTGTTTTTAGCTAATTTGAGATTTGAAGATTAGTATGAGTGACGCAATGGATGTTAGTTCCCCTGCAAAAGAGGTTGTGAAGGTAGTAGAGAAAGTAACTGAAACACCAGTTAGTGCAACAGTTAGTCCTTCTTCTGCAGAAAAGAAGAAGAGTGCACCAATCAAAAAGAAGAAGTCTGTATCTACTGATTCTCTTGAAGATATTGCTAAAGAGCAACCTCAAAACAAAAAAGTGAAAAAGGAAGCAACTTTAACTGTAGTAAAAGATAAAGCTTCACCTAATGCAAAAGTAACAAAAGCAAAGAAGGATCCTAATGCACCTAAACAAGGTAAAACAGCTTATATCTTATTTGGTAATAAACTTCGTACTAAATTAAAAGAATCTAATCCTGATATGACTTTTGGTGAAGTTGCAGCTGCTTTAAGTAAAGGTTGGTCTGAAGCAACCGAAGAACAAAAAGCTCCATTTATTAAAGAAGCTGAAGAAGATTCAAAAAGATATAAAACAGAACAAGCTGCATATCTTTTAACAAATCCTAATCCTGATGCTGGTAATAAAAAAGAGAATTCATCATCATCATCAACAAAAACGACAGCTAAATCATCAAAATCTAAAGCAAGCAATAGCGATAGTAATAGTAATAGTAATAGTAATGGTAATGGTAATGGTGTCTTATCTGCTAATAATAAAAAGAAATTCAATGATTTACAAAATAAATTAGATGACTTACAAAAGAAGATGAGTATTGAAACAGGTAAAATTGATACAATAAATAAACGTATTAATGCTGTAAAATGGCCTATAAAAGATGAATTAGTATTAAGTACATTAATTACACAAAATGCATTAAATAATAAAGGTAGTGTTAAATCAAACAAGAGTAGTTATAAAGATGATAGTAGTAGTTCTAAGAATCCATCATTGTTACAAAAATCATTACCAAAAGCTACAGTAACATTACCATTAGATGATAAAGATAAATATTTAGCAAGTGATTTAATAGCATGCTGGGATTTTATAAACGTTTTTTCAAAACAATTAGAATTAGCTCAAATAGGTTTAGATCAATTCATAGATTTATTAAAATATAGAGGACAAGATAGTATAGCATTTGTTGAAATCTTTATGGCACCATTACGCGTTATAATAAGTGATACAGATTTATGTTTAAAATTAAGTTTAGATATACCATTAGATACAAATTTTGCTAGAAAAGTTACATCAGTTGAATTACAAGTAGGTGCATTAGGTACATTAGGTAAAGAAATTCAACGTGATGTAGGTAATGATAATGGTAATGATATGAATATTGAAGATAAAGATGATATTTCTTTTTCATTTACTGGTGTACCATCATTAACACAAGCATTAGTAAATGAACGTAGAACATATAATAAATCTATTTCACTTTTACCAAGAAGATTAAGAATTGATTTGATTGATTCTTTAAGATGGCAAGCAGTATGTAAAGCAATTTTACCAAGTTTACCACCAGTAAGAGCATTTTTAAAATTATCATTAGAATTAGAAAATTTAACAACTGATGAAGCTGCATTAGAAACAAATCGTCAATGGACATATGGAAGTACTGTTGATGGTAGGGAATTATCAAATACATCTGCTAGACAAAAAGAGAAACAAGAAAAAAAATTAAAAGCAAATTTATTAGAAAGTGCACAAAATTTTAAAAATTCTCCACAAGCAATATCACAAGTATCCCATTTATTAATACAATCTAATACATTTCATCGTAATAAAGATATTGATATTGATAGTGCATTATGTATCACATCTGATGTTAAAGAAAATTTATCAAAGCTAAGAGATGCTATGCAATCATTACATGAAGGTGATTTGTATAAAACTACATTAAGTAATAAATTATTTATATTAAAAATGTTATTTTCAGCGTGTTATTCAACTAAAGCATTTGTAGATAAAATATCAGAAAATTGTGAAAAAATATTTGATGCAAAAAGAGAAAGAAATAAAGAAATTCAAGCAATTCGAGCTAAAAAAGCTGAAGGTAGTAAAACTGAAAGAGATCGTGCTGAAAGAATATGCCGTGATGAAATGAAAGAAGCTGCAGCTGAAAAAGAAAAAGTTGCTAAAGAAAAGGAAGCTAAAGCTGCTCAAAAAGCAGCAGCAATTGAAGACAAAAAAGCAGCTGCAGCTGCTACTACTTCTACTGAAGGAGGTAAACCAACTGCTACTTCTGCTTCTACAAAAGAATCTTCTAAAAAGAAAGGTGGTGCAGGTGCTAAACGCAAAGCTGAAGATGATGTTACTACTACTGCTGGTGATTCCGCACCAGCTAAAAAGAAAGGCCCAGCAAAGAATAGAGATCCTTTACAACCTTCAAACAACGCAATTCAAGCAAAAGTTGAAGAATTACTTTTTTGGGATCATCTTGGTATTAGTGGTGTTTGGGAGTTAAATGATGAAGTACTTACTGATGATGAAGAAGGTAGTGATGATGATGATGAAGAAGTTGCTGATACAGTCGAAATTGATGGTGAAGTCATTTCATTAGGTACAAAACCAAAAACATCAAAAAGACGTGTCCCATTATCAAGGGCACAAACAGCTGAAAGAGCCGAAAAGTTATTAGAAATCAAACGATTAAACGATTCTCGTTATTTAGCAATCGAAAATCTTGAAAATGCTATTGAATCAAATAGAGAACAAGATTTAAAACGTGCTATAAGAATTGGTAAAAAAGAAAATATGCAACGTTGGACAGAAGCTGATGGCAAAGAATATTGTACCCCATTATTATACAAAGCTGAAAAAATGATGTATGATATTGAAGCAAAGACAGCAGCTGATAAAATTGAAGCTGATTTTGATAAAACTATGAATGAATATACTGTAAGAACTGAACCACTTGGTAGTGATCGTTATGGTAATACATATTGGGCATTTCAAGGTGATCCTGATAGATTGTATGTTTGCATGAATAATAATAATTCTAAATCAAAAAATCGTTTCAGTCTGAATTCTAATAATAATGGTCTTGAAGAGGGTAGTAGTAGCAGTAGTAGCACTTCTAATAATGCTAATGAATCGAGTAGTAATAGTAATTCAGTTGTACATACAAATGTTCCATCTGGTAGTGAAATTGCTCTCTTTAAAAAAGATCCAACATTAAAGGTATTATTTAATTCTCGGCCATTTGTTTCAAAAGAGGAAAAGGAAACATGGCTTATTTATGCATCAGAACCAGAAATTTATTATTTGTGGGAAGCATTAGATGATCGTGGTATTAGAGAACGTGAATTAAGACAAAAAATTCGTTCTGCATTTGATTATACATTTGATCCACCAACAGTGTATACAACTGAACATCGTTGGATAGGTAGACAAATCCAACGTGTGTATAAAAAGAATCATGAACATGCTCATAGAAGTGTTGCAAATAACTTAGGTGATATTGTTGGTTATCTTCCCAAAGAAGAAGATGATGATGATGAAGTATGGAAAGTTGTTTATAAAGACGGTTTCTGGGAGGAATTAGAAGAAGATGAAATTTTACATTTCTTAATTGGTGATGATGTCATAGAAGAAGAGGAATCAAAACAAGAAACTACTGAAGAAGCATCAGGAACAGCAGCTACAGATATATCTATGGATACAGCTACAGATACAGATGCAGTTGCAACTATTAGTCCCGGTGAAAGTACTGACAATTTAGAGCAATTAGATCGTCGTGCATCATCTCGTGTGTCACTGATTACTGATCAGCAAGCTGTTGAAACTAAAACAAAAGAAGAAAATACTAATAATAACATGCAAGTTGTTAATGAAAGTGATACTGAAAGTGAAGATGATAATGAAGTTCCAGAAGTAGTTTATATTTATGATAATAAAGATACAAATCGTTCATATATGCATCGTCCAACAAGAGCAGGAGAAGTCGGTTTTACTGGATTAAAGCATGATATAAATATTTTTCTTAAAATAATTATTGAAGGTCTTAAAAATGCACTTGAAGGTGAAGAAAAGTCTTTAACAAAAGATACTCAAAATATATTAAAAAAAATGGTTGAAACATCGGAATCTGTTACTGATTTAAGGAATGTTATATTAGAAATAGAAAATACTGTTTATACTTTAGCATCCGATAAAAAGGATCTGATTGATCAAGTTGAAGCTGATCTTGTGCAACAAGCTGAACACGTAGATTTAGTAAAACAAGGATGGTGTTTTGATAGAAAAGATAGTCAATGGATAGGTAGATGTTCAAGACGTTTCTTTTTACGTACAGGTGCATCTGATGGTGTTATTACTGCTGTACATAATTCTATTGATCCTAAAACTTCAATTACAACTACAAAATATTTAATGGAACACTCTGATGGTGATACCGAAGAACTTGATGAAAATGGTGTTTATTTAGCAACAAGAGCATTTCAATTAAATCATATGAGTGATATTAGCGCAGCATCACGTCTTGAAAGAGGTGATATGAGTGATGATGATGATGATGATGATGAAGATGCAATATACGATGATCGTGAATCTGATGACATGTTACAAGAACTTGAAGAACAAGAAGATAAATTATGGAAAATTGAAGCTGATGAAAATGCAGATGAAGATGTTATTGAGCGCTTATGGCCAACTGTTGGGGTACGTAACAGATGGTTATCTGCTGTAAAAGAAAGTTCATGTGTAGCTGATTTAGCTGTAGCTATGAGTGCTTTACATGCGCAAGCTATATCATTTGGTTGTACAGGCGAAAATCTTTTTGAAATTCAACGCATACGTTCACCACATTCTATATTTAAAAAAACATTACACATAAAAGATAAAAATGCAAAATCTAAAAAAAATGGTAACTCTCGAGGTAATTCTAAGGATAAGCATACAGGATTCGATCATGGTGATACCTATCAAGGACGTAGATCTTCTAGAGTTAATTATAGTGGACAAGAATAGAGCATCACTAATATCGGAGCAGTGTTAACTAGGCTACTACATTAGGGGAACATATCAGCATTAGCAGCAATAGAAAATGAATAAAAATAAAAATGAAAATAGAGACGAGATTCAGATCATGGTCAGTGGTAGTGATGGTGATTGTGATAGTAATTCTTTCTCCTATTTGACAAATGTAAGTATTAAAAGTAAAAGCAGTTGACTGCCAACTCCAACTCACATTCTCTTTATATTAATAATTCTATTTATTTTATATGAATACTACATGAACATTATTTTAAATTAAATTAATCGCTATGACTATGTCTATGACTATGACTGTGGTTATGATCAAGATTATGGTTTCTTTTGATTTTGTTTTGCTAATTTTTGTGCTTGTTCTCTTAACATCGTTGCAAAGATATCAAAATCTGTCACACTTGCTAATATTTGACCAAATATAGCTTCACTACTATTTTCATCCTCATTTGTTTTTGCTTGTAATGCTTCATAGAATACTTCAATACTACTACCCAAACCATTAATTATATATCCACCAATCTTCTCTTCAAATAAATCTTTATATTCATTATATATTTGTGTATATTCAAGCTTCATTTCAGGGCTTGTTAAATCATATGCATGAGCTCGCGAATCTACAAAACTTTCAAAACATTCCCCAAGTTCTTCATCCATATAGAAATATTCACTAACCTTTTCTACAACTTCAGCACCACTTAAAGCTCCTTTCGATTCATTTCTTAAAGCAGGTGCTGTGTCTGTCTTGCTCTCAGCTTGATCATCTCTTCCTTTCCATTGAGAGGCTTCAATTTCACTTTCAAGCAACTCTTGACTCTCTTTGGACATCTCAAAATGAATAAAAAAATCCAATTGGTAATACTAATTTTGATATTATAGTCCAGTTTGATCCCAAAAGTCAAAAGTCCCATCATTGTTTTGCTCCAATATTTCTTCCTTCTGGAGTTTATGTGCATAGAGCTTTTATAAAGAGGACAAGGAAGTAGAGTAATGTTTCAAAGAGTAGTAAGTAAAAGTCTTCAACGCGTTTCAAGCAGCTCATCAGCTGCAAGAAACTTCCATTGTTCATCTAGCGTATTAGGTTCCTCTATTCCAGTGATAATGGTGGATAATGTTGATGGAACTGGTCTCAGTGGTGAGATAATTCGCGTGAAGAGAGGGTTTGCACGCAATTTCTTGATTCCCAATAAAAAGGCAGCATATTTAACTCAAGATAATCGTGAACGATATAGCGAGATTATGGAAAGCAGAGCGTCTGGTACATCATCATCTAAAACTGTAGTTACTAGAGATACGGTAGCAATAAAAGCCGAGTTAGCAGCAATTGTAAATACTGGCTTATCAATGAAGGTAAAAACAACTGATGTAGGAGTTTTGTATGGTAGCATACAAGCAGCAGATATTGTTACATTATTACAAGAAAATGGTAGTATTAGTAATAGTAAAATACAAGCAGCAGATATTATAATTGAAGGGTCAGCGATTAAAGTAGCTGGTACACATAATATCACTTGCTTTGGGGAAACTATTGTTCTAAAAGTTGAATCGGAAGAGTAGAAATAGTAATAGTAATAGTAATAGTAATAGTAATAGTAATAGTAACAGCAGTAGTGGGTGGCGTGTCAGATAAGTGTTTTTAAATATTGTATTGCATATGAAAGAAATAAAATAAAAAGAAGCATAGAGTGAGAATGAATTGCAGATGAATTTAATAATAATTAAGAATCTTCTTATCTTATCTTATATATAACACTAATTTAATTTTCACCACTTTACCTCCCATTATACCTCAATTCACACAGATTAGATTCAATTTTCATTATTGACAATAATTTATTTGGAACTTGCACTAGCACTAGCATCTGCTAATCCTTGCCTTGCATTATCTAAATAACTTTGTAACTTTTGAATACGTTTATCAATTTCTTGAATTTCTTCTTCACCTCCAGGTGTTTTTTTATATTTTTCATTTGAAAATGAAACACTTAGACCATCACGGCTACTACGTGGAGTACGATTTGGTGAACCGCGATTAGGGGACGCAATAGGAGATTTCTCTGGTTTATAAGTTTTGTCCGCATAACCACTACTACCAACATGAGAATAATCTGCTGGAGCAGCTGGTAGCACTTGTGACATCCTTTCATCACGTTCTTTTGACAACCTTGGTGAAGCTGGGGCAACAACAGAGCGTCCTTTTGAAGGAGAGCTTTTAGGCTCTTCAGAACTAGGTTTAGGTTTGTTTGCATGTGCATGTGTATGTGTAGGTGAAGAAATGTGATTAGAAGTAGAAACTGATGTCTCTCCCTCAATGTCACTCCCAGCATCACTCATAGGAAACGGGAATGCACCAACTACTTTACTAGCCATATTTTCTGCAATTCCTCTTCTTGGAGCATTTGATGTTTTACTAGAACTAGCAGTATCATTATTATTGACACTACTACTACTACGTGATTTTGAAACAACATTACGTTTTCGTCTCATATGATCATCATCACTATCACTTAATATATCCCTTGATGCACTGCCTTCGTTACTACCTCTCACTCCAGTATTGCGTTTTTTTAAGCGCGTTTGTTTAGTTTTATTTGTTTTTTCAATTGAATTATTTCCAGATGGACTTTGTTTTATATTTCCAGTTGTAGATCTTCCTTTGGGTGATGATTTTGTAACATACTGTCTTGTTTGTTGATTTTGACGAGAATGACTTCTAGAGTTATCACTACCATAACCACCTCTTGAATCTGCAGAGTCATAGCCAGAGTTATAACTATCACGTGGTGAACGATATCTTTCTCTATTAGCTAAACTCATAGCTTGTTTTTCTTCTTTAGCTCTTTGATATGCAGTAGGATCAAATCGTCCACCTCGTGATGATGACAATGCTGGTGAGATAGAACGACTTCTCATTGGGGCACTACCTGATCGTTGTTGATTTGATGTACTTTGTTGATTCATAAGTGATTGACGACCACTACCACTACTTCTACTTTGTACAGGTGTAGTATCACGTGAGTTACGACCTGAATTTGAGGATGATAATTTAGAATTACGTTCACGTATTCTAGCAGCAGCAGCTGCTGCCTTGAGTCTATTTTCTTTTGCTTGTGGATTATTGAATGGATCTTGTCTACCTGATTGAGATTGATAAGAACCAGTTCTTGGTGATTGTGCTGTTTGTCGTACAGGAAGTCTTGAACCAGATGCAGGTGACCATACACCACTAACTCTTGGAGGTGGTGTTGTAGAACGATAAGTACTACTCCCATTGCTAACAGAACGATTGTAACTACTAGCAGTACCACGTCTATTGTTTGATAACTTTTCTAATTTAAGTTCTCTTTCCAATTCTATAATACGTCTACGTAGATCACGAGGATCATTAGAGCCACCTTTTCCAGATCCAGAATAATTTCTAGAATATTTATCGAGTCTATCAGCATCACCATCACCAATATCACCATTAGCAGATGATGCATCACCATTAGAATTTGTATTTGTAGTACTACCACTTACAGAAATAGATGGTTTTGAATCTAATGCTTTTAATTTCCATTTTGCAATATCTTTTGCACAATCTGATCGTAATTTTTCAAAATTATTATCTGCAATAGATAAATCTTTTTTTGCTATTTCTAGTTGACGTTTTAATTTATTGTTCTGAGCTAATAATTCATTATTATGTTTTGTCATATCACCCATACTACTTATAGCTAAATTATTATTACCACCATTACTTGATTTTGCTACTCTACTTTCAGCTTGACGTAATCTATGTCTTAGTTCTTGATTTTCTTGACGTAAATTACTTACCATTGATCTTAAATCTTTTTCACCAATAAATTCAGCTGGGCGTCCTTCCTTATTTTTTTCATCAATAACTTGTCTTAAGCGTTGAATAGTACGACGCATTGCATCAATATTAGGACTATCTTCAAATGATAATGGTAAAGGATAATGTACTTTATCAAAATCACTACGGTATGTTAATATAACATATCTTTTCATTTGTGTTTTTGTATTTTTTAATGTTGCAGTTGTTGTATTAGTACTTAAATTATCAGATGGATTTGCATTTTCTGTTCCTGCTTTACGTGCTTTTAATACTTCAAGATCTTTATATGTTAATACATCAACATAAACACTATCATTTTCTTTATCAAATGATGATATTAACATTTTAACAAATACAGAAAATTTCTTGAAATTGCCAGCTTTTAATGTAATTTCTTCAACATATTGAGAAGTAAACGAACCACTCCAACGTTCATTGGTGGCTGT
>JACKZZ010007688.1_pt1 | contig 10370 bp, 2 predicted proteins | sample 8027871 | NCBI WGS metagenome assembly JACKZZ01 (sample SAMN15724774, study PRJNA655200) | protist metagenome | isolation source: fluorescence activated cell sorting (FACS) single amplified genomes of... | place: USA: West Boothbay Harbor, Gulf of Maine | collected 2000-07-19
AATAATAATTATGCGCGTATTATATTTACCTAATATATAATTAATTCTTACTCATTTATTTAATAAAATATTACTCTCACTCTCTCGTTTTCTAATACTCGTAGCTATATAATGGTATCTTAAGACTTACTCATTAATTTAAAATAAAATTTTTATATATACGCACCGTGATTTAATATTCAAATCCCGTATACTATTTGAAGGATAGAAAATGTAAAATATACGGGGAAGTATACGGTACGAAGTATAATAAAATAATATCATATACATACACGGGAGTATATAATATATATGTGTAATATATACTTTTTTATATAAAAATAAGATAATTTTAATTTTAAAAAAATATTATAAAACTTAAATATTATTTTATTTTTATTCATTTCTCTAATGATATTTTAAAAATTCCATTTGAATGATCGTTTCAAATTATATGGGTGTTTTTCTAATGACAGCTGCAAAGGAAATACTACGAACCTAGCAACCGCAACTCATTGTATGTGTATATACCATAGAATTCACGCATATAGAAATTATCAACCTTTCCTTCTAACATTTAAAACCAAATTTTACAATTATAAAAATAGCAATTCGCATATCAGCCATTACATATCCCATATGGTTTCGATAGTAAAGCTTCATTCGCGTGCGCTTTTCCCGGTGATGCTCGAGAAAAATTATAATTATAACGTGCGTAAAATTTTGTTCAAAACGATAAAGTTTAGCAAAAACATACAAAAAAAAGACATAAACATATGACAGTACAAGATAAGTAAACCGATTTGTTAAAATCTATCACTTACAATATACTGCAAAATCATTTTTGTTAGTTTAAAACAAACACATATGTGTACGTCGTATCTACATGTTCCAGCATAAAAGGTAAATCAATATTTATTGATTTATCAAAAATGGATTCAACAGCAACAAAAATGAATGATGAAAAATTATTAACCAACATGATTTACAAATCAGATTTCTCACCTCCTAATTTAATGGATTTGAGCATACCTAATGGTTTTTTGTGTTCTTTGATACCAGAGTCACGTTCTTCTTGGTTTTTTTCATATGTTGCTTGAAGTTCTTTTAATGCTTCATCAAAGTCATCATTCAATTTTTTAATTGCATCTTCATGCATTTTGATTTCTGCTTTAAGCTCTTCTGGTTTTGCGTGCCATTCTTTCATGAAGGTAAGTTGTTCTTCGCTGCACAAATCTTCATTGTCAGGGTATGTGCATGATGGTCCTAAGCTTTCATCAGCAAATTCTTTTAATGCGTCGTAGTCACGGCCACCTTCGTAGTCGCTCCACTCACCGTTTACGTAGTATTTAACGGTTGGGTATCCTTTAACGCCATGTTCACTGCAAAGTCCTTGATGTACAGTGCAGTCAACATCTCCGATAACAACGGTCTTGGAATCTTTAAAAGCATCACCTAATTGGTCCCAAGCTGGTTTCATACGTTTACAGTGACCTCACCACGGTGCAAGGAACTTAACAAAAGCTCCTTTACCTGAGGAAGTGACTTCACTATCGAAATTATCCGGAGTCAAATCAACTGCACCGGCATTGGCAGTAGCAGCAATAACTGCAATTAATAATAAAGTACGTAACATAATGATTGTATTTACTTTGACTAATATACTTAAAATATATATCTAGATAAATGTGTTTAGAATACGCGGAACGCTGGCAGGGGCAGGCACCAGACGTAGATGCTCACGAAGTCAATGGGTGAATTTTTCCATACTATTTCGTTGTTGTTATGTGTACCAAAAGAAAGATATCCTACTAAGGAAGAGAGTAGATGTTAGTTGAATGAACAGGTGCTAATAATGGTGCAGGTGTAGTATATTGTAGTATTGGTGTAGTAGCAGTTTAGTGGGGATGGGAGCATTATTTATATCCTTCAGTATTTTCTGCAATATTCTCTGGATTCTAGTGGGTATACAACGAATTATAATACAGTATACACGTGTTCCAATACTAACATGTTGTATTTCTGCGTAGATGCACTGGTGTCTGCAATGCTAGTTGCATGCTATCTGGCGACATTGCAACTTCTTGTTGGATTCCACCGTGTTTCCAATGCTAGTTGCATGCTATCTGGCAACGTTGCAGTTTTTTCACAGTTGATAGAATTGTGTGGACGTGAACCTTCTCTCACAGGACGTTTTAGAGAATCTTTCGGAACATCTCCTAAGCATAACATATAAATAATTACTACTATCAACTATAGCATACGAGAAAACTCCCTTTTTGGAAAGGAACTGCACCGACCAGTTGTAGGAAACAGTCGAAAGTCTCATATCGATAGTGTGCTTATATATTGTATCCTCATAATTATACAGATTGTACTACGATGTCTTTCTTTCCAATATAAACTGACTTAATATACATTTATGATGTTTAAAGCCCGTGGGGTTCCATAATGTACCGAGCATTTTTTGGTACAAAACAAATTTAAGGTGATTTATGGTGGCCACTATTTTTGAAATCTGGACCCCTATCTATCTATAGGATGCCCTACTCTATGTGGACTTGGCACCTATGAAAATTTAGTATTCTGATTTGTACTTAAATCGACTAGTTGAATTTTTTTTTTGCGGATAAATTGGTTTTGTATTTGTGAGTGTAAAATCGAAAATGGGAAAATATGGATTATTAATATTATGTGTATATATATGTATATATATGTTTGTATCAATTGTATATTTGCACATTTATGTCTTTACATATACCACCGATTATACCACTGGTGGTATGGAATAATTGTTTCATCATGTAATAATATCCTGCGGATGTGTAATATTTCGTGATTTGATAGTCGTCTATATCCATTTAGTATACAAACAATATATACTTAAAAGTACCAAATTTTATAGTTTTGGCGAGTGCCAATGAATTAATTACACTATTTTGAATTTTGATAGGAAGCATATGCTTGTTACTATATGGTCATGAATTAATTACACTATTTTGTTTCGAGAGGGTACCAAAATCGTACTTGATAGAATATATAAAATTTGATAGGTGCCAAGTTTACACCGAGTCTATCCCTTGCGCTCAGAATTCCTTGGTTCTGGGCTGTAGCAAGGGGAGACGAGACGTTTAGTGTAGGGACCGAGTAAGGATGCCCGATCGTGTCGGGTACATCTCAGCCCATGATTATATCATTTTGGGGATATAAAATATAATTGATTACTATACCTATTTTTACTACTGGAAAAAAAAAAATGATTATTATTATTATTATTATATTATCATTAAATAATAAATAATCCTATTATATTTCAATTTAGTCATCAAGTTCTCCCGCAGGAGTCATACATTCTAACATCATATTTCTTCTTCAGTTTTATTACTACACTAACGAAAAAAAAGTAATCTATTATTGTAACTATTATATATATACATATTAAGAATAATATGGAAGGAAACAAATTAATGCAAATTTATGAAAAATATCCAAACTTGGTTTATAAGTATAATGAAGTTACTGGATTTTCTGCCTGTTGTGTTGAGTGCGACACCGACCTTACCATAATGGGATCCCAAGGTTGGTTTCGCATAAAAAAAAGTAATATAAATAATAGTGATTTATGCGCTAACTGTTTAGCAGAAGCAGAAAATAGTTCTGAATATACAGAGGTGAAAAGCTCAAAAGATTTAGGAGAAGAGGCAAATAACTATGCTGACACAGAGGAAAAACCAGGTGTACGTCATGTTATTTACACATTAATAAAAGAAAATGCAATCGATGATTTAAAGAATGTATTGCAAAATGATGAAACGCTACTTGATTTTAAGTCAAAAGATGGTATAACGCCATTGCATTTTGCAGCGTTCTGTGGTAAATTTGATATTTTCCAAATATTAATGAAGGATTCGCGCGCAACGAGTGAAATAATTCATCAGTTTACAACTTTCAAGCAGTCAATATATTACCATTGTTTAATACCAGCCAGTGAGTATGATGTTACAAACGAAAATAAATTTATTTTCCAAACATGGGTAGATGCAGAACAAGAAAAAATAGCTGGTTTAATGGAAAAAATTCAGGAAATTAAAGACAATGAAGAGGAAGAGGAATCGGATTTGGAAGAAAATGAAAATGATGAAGCCGCGGAGACGGAATTGGAGCGTTTACAGCGAGAACTGTCCAAATGTACTGAAAGTGCTTTTTTGGAGAAAAAAAAATACAAATTTGATAAACAAGAAAAATTTAAAATATTTAAATTAATGTTTAATGATCCATGTATTACAAACGAAACGATTCGAATGATATACGAAGATGGGATGTATCTAACTGAGGAAGACGCTCACAATGTTCTGTCTGAGTATTTAGAAAATACAAATTTGGAATCAGAGATAAATTTTGATATATACAAATTGATATTTCATAGTGAAAAGATGCCACAAGATATACGCAATAGGATAAAGATATATGATAAAGATAATATATGCAATGTGTATAAAAACCATTTTTGGTTGCATGAAGCAGCTGAAGAAGGGAATGCAACACTCTTTGAGATGCTTTTTAATTGCCCTCATGTGACAAAAGATATTATCAATAAGAGACACGTGGCCAATTTAGATCCAGAGTGTTCAGTCGTAGGTTTCACGCCACTTCATTTTGCTTGTCGGGGTAAAACATATTCCACACAATGTGACGGAATTTATAATAAGTGGGTTGAAAGCTTACCGGGACATCGTAAAATTATTAAATTAATTTTAAACGACGAACGTTTAACTTCAGACACTTTAAATATCAATGGAGGAAGTGATGAAGAATGGACCAAAAAAATGCAAGAAGCGGATACCGATGGTGATTATTTAGAATATTCAGAGAGCGGATCTTACCCTGACCGCCCTCCTATGCCAGTGTTATGTGGTGATGGTAATTTATTTGCTGAAACAATTGACAATATTGTAAAGGATAAACGTTTTGATATAGACCAACATAGAGAAAATGTTTTAAATATGGTTCTTAACACAAATTTTTTTTATTGGGAGGGTAATGATTATTTCTCTAAATATCACCAACTTGTAAAATTTTTATTACAGGAGGATAAATCCGTTGATATCAGTAGATTTGAACAGCACCCTTTAAAAAGCGTGTTTGATAACTTTGATAGTTTAAATTCAGCCACGGCAGGCAATGACGAAGTCATTTTTAACATGATATTCAATGATGAACGATTAAACATCAAAGATGAGCTTAATAATAACTTAGTTGAATATATCAAAAGTACAAATGTTGGAAATGTTAAATTGCTTGAAAGAATTGTGAAAGATGAACGAATTGAAGTGTCAACTTTTTCTTCGAACCCATACGTTCCTGAAACATATGATTCATTGAGCAAGGAGGAAAAAGATAATGTGGATCAAGGTGCGGACAAAGTTGAAAAACTATTAATTCATAAAGGTCTAAGTGGAGTTCATAGTATAATCTTAGAAAGATTGCATACTATTAATCCTAGCAATGCGAGGTATGATAACAAATGGTTCGATTACACAGAAAATCATTTAGAATTCTTAATTCATCAACATGCATGTAAATTAATCAGAAAATATGCAAGTGAGGAGGAATTTTTTGTACCTCCAGATGAGGAGAAAATAATATATAAGGGTGATGATTGGAAAGATTATCTGGAAAAGGAAGAGATTAAGCTTGAAAACCCAGAATATTCCATTGAATTTTGTAATGCTGACGATAGCAGAGTCTCAAGGGGTGGCGTTCCATATTATATTGTTCGCGATAATAAAATTATCCGAATTCGCAAAATGGATCGATACGTGTGTTGCCGCAACCAAGTATATTTATTTAATGCGGTTCTTGGGAAAACATATTGTACTGATAAACGTTCTGGAAAAAAAGTACAAAAAGAAGTGGACCCACCAGACATTGATGACATATTATTCTTTTTAAATTATAGTCCACGTTTCTACTCGAGGACACGAGGTTATCATCGTAACGCTGCGGTAATAAGACCATGGGAGTATAATCAAAAAAAAAGAGCAAACATGCTAAAAGCAACAAATTCCAAAGGTGACACTATATTGCACGTTGCTACAAAATCTGGCAATTTTGATGTTTTAAGAGCCTTACTTCACGCTGACAATTTTGTTGGGAACTTTTGTGAAAGTTTTAATACTTCTGATTTGAAGGAAATCATCAATTCAAAAAACAATTCTTTGCTCCGAGCAGCATCACGGGACTCAACATGTCAGGTTTTACTCTTATTATTAGGCCACGAATATACCGATTTAACAGTTGCAGATGAATTTGATAAAATACCGCTGCATTATGGATGTGAGCTTCCCATTAAAGGTTCAGAGGCAGAAGGAGAAAGTTACGAGGAGAAACAGACACAAAAACAACACTTAGAATTAATTATAAAAGCGTATGATGCAATTGATTCAAATTACCGTGATAATAATTACCGGGATCGTGATCAAATAGTACAAACAGATTGTGAATGGCCACTGGTAAAAAAATGGGCAAACTCATTAGGTACAAAATACAATCGTTATAAAATTACAAACAATGGGAATCCAATTTATCGTTCCAAAACTTGTGAAGTTTATACAGCTAAAGATGTAACACAGAAACAACAAGATGTTTGTTTAAAAATTATCCGTGATGCTGAAAATTTTAATGGTGAATTAAATGCACGCGATGGAATTACGTTAGATCCAAAATTCGTCGTTGAATTGAAGGATAGTTTAGACAATATTCAAACAAAAGTAGGTGGTATTTATACGAATACTGAGAGCAATGGTAAAACAATTCCTTCCTGGGTAAAAGAAGGGGGAAATATTGATGAATTTACAATTGTCATGCCATGTGCTGAAAAGAATTTATATGAAGCTATTGGTGCAGAACGGTTTGCTGGTCACGATATGGAATTGGTACATTCTATATGTAAAAACGTGGCAAAGGCATTACATCATATGCATGAAAATGGACTTGTACACGGCGATGTCAAACCTCGTAATATTGTACGTATTATGGGTGAGTATAAATTAATTGATTTAGATGCAGCTGAAAAAATAGGCCAACCTATTGGACGTAAATATTCAAGTGCATTCGCACCACCTGAATTGGCTAAATTATTGTTCACAAAAAATGGTGAATCAGTTGATGAATTATATGCAAAAGGAACGATGAAATCAACAGCAAATGCATTTGGAAGTAATACACCTGCAAAACGCCAATTGCTGTCAAAAGCATCAGAATCATTTGATGTATGGGGATTCGGATGTTTATTATACAATCTATGCACTGGGCGACCCCTTTTTGGCAATATTGATTCCAGCGATGATAACATTTACGTCCCAGCAACTGCAAAAGAATTGATGAATTGGTGTGAAATTGACAATGAACGCTTATCCTTTGTTTTTGAAAATATTGATCAAAATAATCGCGATAAAGGTTTTGCAATTGATTTAATACGAAAATGCTTACAAGGTGACGCTGCAAAGCGTTTGGGAACAATTGCCGATGTGCTAAAACATCCATATTTTAACAATGATGCAAGAGATGCTATTATTGAAGAAGAAAGTTTGAGAGCATCCTCGGGCACCCGTGGTAAATCGGGAACGAGTTCAAATGGGAAGAAAGTTGAAGAATTATCAACAACAATGTATCAAGATGGTTCATACGCTGTTATTATTGCCATTGATGATTATGAAAGCGCTAAAATTGATCCAGAGAAAGGGGGGTTCAAAAATCTAAGATGCGCTGTTGCTGATGCAACATTAATGAAGGAAACATTACAAGGCCGCGGTTTTGAAATTATAGGAGAACTGATAGATAAAAACGCTACAAAAGCAAACGTTGAGAAATTGATGAGTTCTATGAAGAAGACATTAAAAGGGAAAAAAAACGCACGATTGGTGTATTTCCTTGCAAGCCATGGATGTTTGGATGAAGATAAAGACGCATATATGTGCTGCTATGGTGCAGATACGGATTACCTAGAAAGCACATGTATTCTATTAAGTAAATTTAAACATATTTCTACAAAATTAGACTGTTCTCATCAGTTGTACTTACTAGATTGCTGTCATGCCGGCGGTTTGTTGTTAAGCACAAGGGCTAAAGCAACGAAGTATGAATTAAAGTTAATGGGTTCACCAGCAATTTATGGCATGACGGCTGTAACTGAAAACCAGGAAGCACTAGAAGCTAATGGGCATGGATTATTTACACAAGGTATTGTTAATGGTTTGAATGGCAATGCATTTCAGCAGGATAAGGCATATATAACTGCAAATCAGCTATTTACGTATGTAAGTGAAAGTGTCTTCGTAGCTGCAGATAAGAAACAACACGATCAAACTCCGCAATTTTGTTCATTATTAAAACAGCATAAAGATAGAAGCTGTAGCGGTCAGTTTGTATTTTTTCAGAATATAAAAGGAATGGGAAGTGGTATAAATGCTGTAAGAAGTTTGAGTAGGCAAGGAGCAGAGTAAAATTCGCTACCGCTCCGTGGAAGAAAATGGAAAAGCAAGTTGCAAAACATGAAAAAAGAACAAAGAAAAAAAAAAAACGATGTAATCAATTTATAAATTGAACATCGAAATATTTTTCGATGACACAAAATTCTCGGAGTAAGTTTAATTTTCCTATCTTTCAACGCATAAAGCACGAATAGAGGGGAAAAATTTTTCTTTGCCACAACTTTATGTCGTATTTCTATATAAAACCCCTTAAACAGGCCCTCCCGGAAGGTCAGGACATTTCACATTCGATTTTATATTAAAATAAAAACTAAACGCAAAACGTTGTGCAAGTAATCAGGTCTTGTCTTTCTAGAGAGATGATGGGATATCATTGAGAGTCTAATTAAAAGGGGTGTAATACAAAACGTAAAAAAATTAACTTTTTTCGAAATTTGAATTTTGCCGCGGGGTGGAAATCCACTTCTTTTAAAGTATACGCATATACCCGAAAGCCGAACGAAAAAGATAATTACGCGCATTAATATATACTTATAAATGAGTAAGAATTAATACAGGGAGTAAAATTTTATTAAATAAATGAGTAAGAATTAATTATATATATAAAGTATATTTTTAATTTATCATATCATACCATACACTCATGATATTCCTACTCTGTATTATTGTACGCTCACTTCGTTCAACGTATAAAATTTTATAAAAATATTTTTTTAATTTTGCTTTTCTAATTCTCCTCAATTTTATTCCAATCCTAAAGCATTACTCCAGCTGTTGTTTAAAGATGCATTCATAGAAAAATTGGCACTGGTATTGATACCATTGTTACTACTACTACCATGCCTCACAGCGTCATCAGTCGCTCGTTTTAATCGTTCTTCTCTGCCCTTTAACGACTTCAAATCTGTTGCTAATGACAACGCATCATCATCCAAACATTTTTGTTGCTTTCTTAACGTCTCAGCCCAGCGTTTCAATTTTTTCTCTCTGTCGTAAAGATCGAGTGCATTTTTCCCATCCATGTTATTGCTATTAACTCCATCATTTTCAACATTATCAATGTTTTCCGTGATTCTACTGTCATGCAGTTTCAAATCTTCATTCTCTCGTTGCAGCTCAACTATTTTCGATGTTAATTGTCCAATTTTTTCAATCAACTCCAAACGTTTGCTGCGATTTTCTTCCTCCTTCAATCGCATATTTGTGCCACTAGTAGCGCCAACACCGTTGTCTTTACCATACATCATACTTGCCTCCCATTGTTGCAATTCTATTTCTCTCAATTGCATACTTTCCTTACATTTCTCTACAGCCTCCAACGTCCGCTGTATGCTACTTAAAGCTTTTGCTCTACTTCTTTCCTCTAAATGTTGCTCACGGAGCAATATGCCCCGCTCTTTCTTTACCAATTCACTTCGGGTGCCTTCTAGCGCTAAGCGTTGCTTTGCTAACGATGCTCGTTGAAATATACGCTGCTCTTCTTCTTCCATGTAATTGCTATTTTTCTCTATCTCCAATAGTGCCATCTTTTCTTCAAACATTTCATGCCTCTTTTTATAATCTTCCTCTTTTTTATTCAACTCATTTTCAGCTATTTCTTTTCGTTTTTCAAAATCTTCGAGTTCGCGCTTTAACTGCTCGCGCAAGGTTGATACTTCGTCCATTTCAATTTTACTTGCTTGAGTCAACACTGTTTGATTTTCAAGGGCTTCCAATCTTTTTTTCATTGCCTGCGTCTTTCTTTCCATTTCCTCCTCAAATATTTTTTCACGTCTATCTAATTCTAACTTTCGAGCATCAAGCTGTTTCTTCGTATCTTTTACTTCATGTATTTCCTTTTCCAATACATCAGCAGATGCGTTTGTCCTAGCAAATGAATTTGACAATTCTTTCTTTGCC
>JACKZZ010000704.1_pt1 | contig 10366 bp, 1 predicted proteins | sample 8027871 | NCBI WGS metagenome assembly JACKZZ01 (sample SAMN15724774, study PRJNA655200) | protist metagenome | isolation source: fluorescence activated cell sorting (FACS) single amplified genomes of... | place: USA: West Boothbay Harbor, Gulf of Maine | collected 2000-07-19
ACTCCCCTCACCGACTCCGCATCCATCTACCAATGTGTCAACCATACTCTGCTAGAGGGAGTAGGTGTGTGTGTGCTGTGTGAGGAGGTGTTGGAGGGGATTGAGAGGGAGTGTTTTGACGGGGTTGTTGACGATGATGCTGGAGATGCTGATGCGACCACCACCACTACCACCACCACTACCACTACTACTGCCACTACCACAACCACTACCACCACCGATGCAGTCAAGGAAGAAGATGCCGGTGACGACGCAGCATCAGTAGCATCCTCCACCACCACCCAAACAGCAGGCTGTTCCCTCTGCACCCTCCCCCACGTCCTCCAAATACTCTGTGACAAATGCCCACGATCAGTCTGCGTGGAATGCATCAAGACGCTCTATCCCGACGGCGACGCGAAGGATGGTTTGCTGGATGACGACTTGAGAGAGACTGCTGAACATGTTTGTGTTGTATGTAGTGATGACGGTGAAGGGGAGGGTGATGGTGATGGTGATGGTACAGGTGAAGGTGCAGGTGCAGGTTACGGTACAGGTTACGGTACAGGTTACGGCGAAGGTTCCGGCGCTATCAATCCTAACCCAAATCTAGAGGCATTAAAAGAAACGTACGCCAGCGTGTTACCTAAAACGGACTCAGTATTGGATTTAAATGAAGATACTTTCAGAAACAAGATAGATGATCTTATACTACTCATGGATACATTAGAGCACTACACGTCGATCTTTGACAATCTGGACCAAGAGAAGGAAGCTATTGGCAGGAGGATAAGGGATGATAACGCGGATGGACTTAGATTAGGCATGCTTGGTGAGGATGATATAAACTCGGACATTTCCGGTGAATACAACGGATTGGTTAAGTCGACGTCGGAATACATTGACAGACTAACCATCGAGATAAGCTCGTTGCACGAAACACTCGACGACTGGGATTACACAGATTTCAGCGCGAGTGGGTTTGACGTTGGTGACCTAGACTTGAGGAGTATATTAGTTTACGTGAACTACATTCGCAACGATGGTGAATTGTTGGACGATGACATCTCAGTTGAACCAGAATACGCCAAGAAAGCGAACGCAGCGCTGGCACTGTCAGACGTCACCAACGGCACTTTCAACTCTCGCCTGTCGTACAAGATGTCCAAGGAACTGAAGAACGTTGACGTGGATTGTGACACTGTTGTGGATGTTATTCAGACCACTGAAGAGTGCGTGGAGAGGATCAAGGAGGGGGGATATAAGTACAGCGGATTTCACTCTAGTGAGAATGTTGACGTTGACGAGTTCTTGGAGGAGGTTGAGGAGGCTGAGAAGGAGGAAGACTGGAAGAGGCAGAGGCAGAGGCAGAGGCAGCAGCAGCAGCACCGTGGTGGGAGCAAAACTAGACGAGTCAAGGTTGTTAGTGACAGTCATGACGGCAACAAGGACAGAGACATTGGGAATGGTAGGATCGTGAGCGCCGGCATGAGAGGCAAGAGGGGCATGCGGGGCAAGAGGGACAAGAGGGTTGTTCGGAACATCTCGAAGGATGGTAGTGGTAGTCGGTCGAGATCTGTCCACGATGTAGTTGTATATGACAGTGATGACGATGAAAGGGAGTATGTTGTTGATCCAACGTTCAACGAAGACAGGCATGGCAATGATGACAGCTATTATAATGACTGCAGCAATTATGATACTGACATACGCGGCAGTGGTGATAGCGTTTCAGTTCCATCAAATGGTAAATTCCGTGTAATAAACGACGCAGATGATAAAAATAGGATCGGAAATAACAAGAGTAACTACGTTTCAAACGATGGTAACGGCGTGTTGAACAGTTCTAATGTAACAAACAATGTACTTAAATTTGTTGACGGTGATATACATTTAGACTCTAAAACAAGTGTCTTCATCGAAAAATCATTACAAACTAACCTGAAAGAACATCAAATAGACGGTGTCAGATTCATCTGGAAATGCGTAATGAAAACGAACAGCGACAAGCACAGCGACGAAAACAGCAAAGGTGTTCTGTTAGCACATCATATGGGTCTAGGGAAATCATTGACTGTTATATCATTCATTTTATCGTATCTTTATAGTCCTGCTGTTTTGAATTGTAGGTGCAATTATTATACCAATGCTGCTAATGCTGCTAGTGCTGCTAGTGCTGCTAGTGCTGCTAGTGCTGCTAATGCCGGCAGTAGTGCTGGTAATGGCAATGGTGGTGATAACGGCAATGGTGGTAATGACGGCTATAATGGTACACCCAGGGGCACACCCAGGGACACACCCAGGGACACACCCGACATACCTCTGAAGAGAGTATTGATAATAAGCCCGAAGAACGTCGTCAACAACTGGATCCAAGAATTCACGAAGTGGGACACGAAGAGGCTGTGCCATCTGTCTAATTTCAACAACGTCAACTCTGGCAGGGACAGGTATAACATGGTCAAGGAGTGGGTCGACAGAGGTGGGGTTGGTGTCGTCAGTGAAGGCATATACAAGAGCTGTTACAAGAATTCTATAGAGAGCGTAGACAAGAAGACCGGCTTGACTGTTAAACCGGATTATATTCATGTAGAGACGTTTCGCTTGCTGTGTAATACCAGTGTCGTGGTTTGCGACGAAGCGCATGGGTACATCAAGAATCCTAATACTACGTCTTATGCTGCTCTGAATAATATATCCAAAGATACTATAAAAATAGCGTTAACGGGCACGCCCATACAGAATAACTTGGCTGAGTATTATTACATGTTGACTTGGTTGATACCGGGATGTTTAGGTAGTTGGTACGAGTTTGAGGAAAAGTATGTAAAACCAATAAAAAATGGAAGCAATAGAGATTCATCAAACAGTGAAGTGAAAATAATGAAACTAAAACTCCATTTATTCAACAAGGTAACTAAGGAATTCATGAATCACAAAGGACCTGATTTGTTACAAAAAGAATTACCTCCCTTACAGCAGGTTGTCATATATGTTAAACCAACAAGACTGCAATCTATGTTGATTAAGGGGTTTCAAAGGGCTAGAAGAGCTTACGAAAAAGCTTTGGACATTTATGGTGGTGGTATATTAGAGTCTAATGCTGTATTGAGACCTATATTGAATCATCCTGGTGCTGCGTTTAGGAATGTGAGGGAAGTTAAGAAGATATTGAAGAGGGTTAGGAAAGATCACGAGAATAGTCATGCTGGTGGTAGTACGCCTAATAAACTTACTACCGTTGACAAAGTAGGTGGTGGTGGTGGTGGTGGTGGCGGCGGTGGTAGCAGTAATGGCAATAGTCCTGTGAAGGAGGGAGATATCAATTGCGAGTATGTCAGTGTTGAGAAGAATGTTATTGTTGGCACTGTTAGAGTGGGGGAAGGAGGGAGGGCCAGTCCTGCTAATGTGAATGCTAATGGTGCCGGCAATGGTGTCGGCAATGGTGCTGCTAATGATGTCGCCAATAGCGCCGCAGCTGTCAAAATAGATAAGGCAGCAGATAGTTTCCGAGCAGGTGTTGAAAAGGCGAACAAGTTCAACAGCATAGACTTCGAGAATCCCATGCACGGCACTAAAATGATACTGCTGTTGAATATAATAGCAAACAGCATAGAGTTGAAGGAGAAAGTGGTGGTGTTCAGTCACTGTTTGAAGACGTTAGATTTCATAGAAGTGTTGTTGAGCATGAGTAAATGGGGCGATTCGCTCGATACAGAGTTATCGAACGAGACGACGAAGTTTTGCGATAACTGGAAGAAGAACAAAGAGTATTTGAGAATGGACGGGAGTTCTAGTTCTGCCGGAAGAAGTGACGATATTGCCATGTTCAGTAACTTAAATACGTTCAACGAAGAGAGGCACAATTACAGTAACTGCGACAACAATGATAATCATATGGATTCGCAGAATGAATTGAGATCAGAGTTTGTTGAAAAATCTGTTTTCTTAATCAGCACGCAAGCGGGTGGCATTGGTATCAACTTAGTTGCTGCCAATAGAGTTGTCATGCTAGATTCACACTTCAATCCGTCTCACGACGAACAAGCTATATGCAGGTGTTATCGCTATGGTCAAAAGCAGTCTGTATCAGTGTATAGATTTGTCACGGAGGGCACCATTGAAGAGAAAATATACAAGAGGCAGATCAACAAACAGAGTCTTGCCGTGAGAGTTATTGAAAATGAGAGTGACTTAAGGAGGCAATTTACTACTGATGAATTGGATGATTTAACGCAGTCTGATAATTGGATTAGATGTGATCATTGTAGACAATGGCGGATGATACCACCGTGGTATGACGATGATCAATTAACTGAATTATATGATAAAGAAAAATGGACGTGTAAAGAGAACGATATGGATCCTGAGAGGAATACTTGCGAAGCACCTGCTTTGACTAGTGAAGAGTATTTAGCTTATTTTAAGGAACTTACTAATACATTGAAAGGTGGTGGTGGTCTTGGTGCTGTTAATGAGAAGAATGATGAGAGTGGAAAGGATACTAATGGTGATTCTATGGACGTTGATGTTAAGAAAGATGCCGAGAATGATGATGAGAAAATGGAAGAGGTTGAAGAGGAGGAGAGGGAGGAGGAAAAGGATCCTATTATGAGAGCTTTTGATTCTAATCCTTCATTATCTGGTTTGATATCACGTAGGTACACGTTCCATTCAATGTTTGAACGTGTTGATGAAGAGGACGAGAATAATAAAGTTTCTGTTGAAGATATGGAAAATATGATCAATAAAATTGAAGAAGAGAAAGCTGCTGCTAGAAGATTAGAGGAGGAGAAAATTAGGGAAGAAGCGAAGAGGATCATGGAGGAGAATCTCAGAAAGATTAGGATTGAGGAGGAGAGAAGGAAAGCGGAACAGGCGGCGCAAGCTGCACAGGCGTCGCAGGCTGCTGCGTTGTTGAAGAGGCAGCAAGAAACAGCGATGGGCAACGCAAGAAATTCCGCGCTTGCGACCTCAGGCGCAAATTGCGACTTTTACGCAGACTTGGACAAGAGAGCGAGGGAGGCTCAGTGGCGTTTGCGGATTGATGTTTGCGGGATCAAAAACACCGAGGGCATGCTGACGAGGCAGCTGGAAGATTACAACGAGCTGTGCAGTTTGTATGAAGCCAACGTACTTCAGTTAGCACCTTCCCAGTCCCTGCTGCTTGCCGGCTACAAGAAAAAAGAGAACCTGATCAGGGAGAAGGAGTCTCTCTGGGCTTTGGTGTCCTCCCGCCTGCCCGACAATCCTCTCGAGCCGGAGGAGGTCGACGGGGTGATAGCGCTGTACGGTCAGCTGTTCCCCACGGAGGGGGACGAAAATGCCCAGCACGGTGAAAGCGCTGTTGCGCTCGAAAAGATGTCGAGCTGCATCGAAAGGGTTCTGGACGGGCACCTCAATTTGGGCAGCTGCACGAACGAGACGAAGATGAAGTTCGCCTTCGTAGTGCAACTGCAAAGCAAGAAGAAGGCAGTCGCAGAGTTCTTGCGACCGGGCGCTGGTGATGCTGCGATCGACGACATCATCACTGAAGTCTGGGAGATGCCGTTGTTGAGCGAGGAGCAGATGAGCCCCGCCTATCGCTTCTCGAGGGTCTCGAAAGTCGCTCGGTTGAAAGGAATGGTGTCGAGGATACTGGTGCTCTGCGACAATTATAAATATTTGATGGAAAACTTACAACGCGCGGTCTGGGAGCAGAGACAGGTGCCGCCGGGCCCAGCAACTGGTGGGGGCGGTGCTGTTGACAATTCCGCTGCTGCCGGCTCCAGTTCCAGTGCCGGTTCTAGCACGGTAACGCTTGATTCTTCTGGTGCCGGCGGTGCTGCTGCGAGCGGCCCTGTTGGAGGTAGCGGCGGAGGCGCTGTGGCTTTAGCGCTAGCTCTTCCTCAGGTCTCGGTGGACTTGGAGATGGAGAGAGAAGCGAAAAGAAGATCGACTTTGCTGAGTGCAGAGGCCGAGAAAAAGGCGGTTGAAGTCAAAGCAGCGCAGATCGAGGCAGCGCAGAAGGAGGCAGCGCAGAGGGAGGCAGCGCAGAAGGAGGCAGCGCAGAAGGAGGCGGCGGAGGCTTCACGGCTGGCAGAGGCTTTCAGGTTGCAACTCATCGAAAGGGATGCTGCGGCGGCGGCGAAGGCAACGACGAAGGTGGCGGTGTTGGCGAAGGCCGTGAAGTTGAGTCATAGCGAGCAGCTAACGGCGAACAGAATTTCGCAGGAGAACATGTTCGTCGTCCCGAAGGCTTCGCAGCTTGGAGACATCCCAGCTTGCCTGAGTCTCACGGATAAGGAAGAACACGAGCTTGGATTTGTCAAGATCTTGTCGAAGAGCTGCCCTCCAACGTACAGGAACGACCTCATAGTCTTCGCGTGCGGCAACGTCGTCATGTGTCGGGGTGACCCAGTTAGTATGGTGAAGATATTCTCCGAGATGCTTGCCAAGAGCGCCGATTGCAAGGACATGCCAATGGTCGTGTTCAGAAAGTACAACGAGAAGCAACTAAAGGATTTCGCGGAATTGAGCGACGAAGGGAGGTTGGAGGCGATCAAGGTGACCATGGCGAGGTGGAACAGAAGTGCTGCGGCGGCGAGCGCCGCGAACCTGGTCGTCGGTCAAGTTGCGGCTGCTCTTGACGACGGGTCCCTCTGGCCCTCAGGTAATATGAACGCGTGAGTGGGCGACCTCAGGTGGAAGGGGGTAGTTTTTTTGGTTAACAGGTGCTTTCCATAGGTGGGCGGGTTTTTGCGAGAGCGGGTGGTGGGTGTGTAGTGTGTCGAGCGGAGCTTGGAAAATGTAACTGTAGTGTTTTTCTCTTCTCAGTTCTTCGTTTTCTTCTTGGGCTTCCTCTCAGCTGCCGCCGCGTCCTTGACTGGATCGACCGGAACGACTGTGGTACTCCCTCTTTTCCCTTGCGTGCTTCCGAGCAGCTCACCGAGTGAGCTCCTTCTCCTCTCTCCGCCTCCAGCAGTCTTCATCCGCCTCAACTCAGCTGGCGGCAACCAGTCATCGGGAACCCTCGATTTCCACACCTCCGTGAACCAATCCGGCTCCTCTTCCTCCCACCTCTCCCAGTTCTCTTCAACGAATTCTCTTAACTCCGCCTCAATTTTCTTCCACTTTTGTTTGTTTAATCTGAGAGGCTTCAACCTCAAAACGTCCGTGTCCCCTGTAAGAAAAAAAGACACCGCCCATTCGTTTCCCGTTTGTGTACTAATAAAAGTCCGCAAGTATTCCCTCTCCATGAGTAGCAGGATGGCGGCAAACGAGGCGAACCACGCCCCGCTTAGCAAAGAGACGATCTGCGTTGCAGTATGTTCCCCGAGAACGATTTTATCGGGCGACGTTACAGTGTAATAAAGAGCGATTACCGCAAAAGGTGAGGCGGCACTGGTGAGCACGCTAAAAGTCCAATATATTCCTCCCATCTCGCCAGCTGCTCTGAACTGGATAGTTCCCACATAATCAACCAAGGATTTTACCATCATCCTAGCAACGACTGACACCGCGAGACCAAACATTCCATGCAAAGGCACCCAGTAGTGAAAGTCGTCTCTCACCATTTTCTGCAACAAGTAAATCGCCATGTCGCCAAACCAGTACAACGCTAAGTATCTTTTATCGACCAATGCTAGCAATGTCACGGCCACGCTTCTAGACAATAGTAAACAAGCGCTGTTTACGATCATGCAACCAAATATGACAGTTCGCGCCATGCCGTCCGGGATGTAGCCGTAAAAACCAGGAGTCTCCTTGCGTTTCAAAGGGTCTACGTCGTAATCAAAAGACACACTAGCGGAAACAAAGCCTGCCGACAACGCGGAAATGATTATGCTAGAAATCGCCCGCAGCGACCTTGCGTCCTTGACTTTAAAAAACACATAAACCTGCAACATACAGCCCTGTTGGAGGTTGGAGAACAGAAAGCAAAGGTTGTCAAAACGGCGGACGTGGGTGAAAGCGACGAAGAGTTAGTAAGTTAGCGGCGAATATCATATCGTGGAGCAGCGGACTTACTGGTATGCTCTCTGAGCTACCGAAAGAGAAATGAAGAAGCACGATTGTGTTAGAAAGCGCAAAAAAAATTGCAAGTTAAAATCAGCGTGAAGAACACTTACAAAAGCTCGGTACCTTTTGTGATCATGAGTTCCGTTTTGGGATCCATTATTGATCCCACCTCCGTCTCAGCGCCACTTGCGACTCTAAAAGCGTCGACACCTTATTAAAATTAAACACAGTGGGTTAGTAATGATTTCTGAATTGCAACACCACGAGAAAAAAGTAGCACTCACCTGGTTTTAATCCTGTCAGCACAATCAGAACCTCCGTCATCAATCTCAGCGGCTTCTTTTTGTATTGTGAAAAAACCACGGCCATTTGGATGATCAAGCATGCTAATAGCATGCATAGCAATAATATTCCGTATCCCGCCTGCTCTGGCGAACGCGAATACATCAACACCACATTGACATCACTCACCAAGTCCAAAAAACTCAGCCCCGCTCCCGTGTACGCTCTCATTTTCACACCCCAAGAAACCTCTCCAAGCAATCTTTGCGCCACAGTGACTAGTAAAGGCCGGAACCAAATTTCCGCCCTATCCAACTCCCGCAGCGACGAATACTTCCGAATCCACTCGTCCACAGCAGCCTCGGCAGTCAAACTTGCTGCCAGCGACATGGCAAGACCGCCCCCTATTTTGGCGCCCTCCTTTGGACTCAAGTCGAAAAGCCTTGTTCTCACTTCTCCGGCGAGTCTCAGTTTGTTCTCTTGCACTTTTACGATCATGGATTGAAAAAACTCGTACTTTTCCCCGATTTCCTTTAACCCCTTCTGGTTCTTAAACATCTCCCGCACACGAACACCGATCTTCGTCTCACCCTTTCCCCGGTGCTTCTCCTCCTTGATTCTGATCATCATGAGTTCCCCAATCGCCTTCCCATCCTCCGCGTCGAATGTCTCTAAGCCCCTCAATCCCTGGAAATAAGTCTGCGCCTTAAATGTCAGCGTCAAGTTCATCTGCATATAGAAGTTCATGACCCAAACGGGGACACTTCCGCCCATGTCTAGCTGGTTTACGTAAACGACCTTGCATATCCCGGCGGAAATCTCTTTAACAGAAAAAACGGTCACAATTTTCGCCCTGATCTTGTCCGGTGTCACTGGCCTACTGCCGTGCTCCGTAGGAACACCCACGAGCAGGAGCGTACCATCGGCATTTCTCCGCCAAATAGCCGCGCAGATTCCCTCTCGGGAAAGCAGTGTGATCCCAGCACCGTGGGAACCCTTCTTGCTCTGGTAAGTAATCATGTGGTGGTCATTCTTCTTCTCGAGAATGACCCGCTCCAAATCAGAGTCGCTCCAGCGGCATCGAGCGGAGTTGTCTAGCATGTACGACAGTATTTTCTCCTTGGAAGCCCTGATTAATGCTTCGCTGTGCCCAATGGCCAAGACATTTCCCTTTGTATAAGCGATGCTGTTATGAACTGAAGGACTCGGAGATTTAACTCTCCTAGACCTTTTGTTTTTTTTCTCAAACAATTGGAGAGTAGCACTTCCATCCAATAAGATGGCGTCCTCTTCCCGAGAATACCCAATCGTGTGATTCCTGATCATATTTACATTATTCGCCCTATTCGCACCATCAATGTCATCGCTTTTGTCAAAGCGCAATCGCATTGTACTCAGATACATCAGGTTGCTCGAAGCGGTTCCGTCAGCGGCCCATTTAGGGATTGTACCTTTTAAATCTACACTCTGGGTCATTGTCACTCGAGTTTGTGGCGTTCCGCCCACATTCTCTAACTTCTCGTACATGTAAACGACGGCGCTTGTTGCTCGAACGTACTTCTGTCGGACAGGAAAGTCTTCATGGTCGATGTTCAGAGCGAAAACTTCCAGTGTGCTCCCGTTCCACTTCCACACCGTGGATACTACCCACTCTCTCGGTCTGATGCCAGGGATCTCGAGGTCGTAGACAACTTGATAAAGATTCCGGTGGCCATTGATCTTCGTGAATGACCGCTCGAGACCGCCTCCTGCGACGTGCTTTTTCAAATTGTCTCGGCTCAACTTTGCCATCTCCCACGCAGAGCACTCCTCAACAGACGCATCTATCACAGCGCTTCCTCTAGCCACGCCATTACCATCACTAACGTATAAAAAACCCACCGCGACGCGGTGATCGCGGGATTTGAGCTCACAAAAATCAGCGTCCTTGAGCGCGGCGAACTTCTCACGAACTGCGTTCATGAGCACGTCTTCCTCGGGTAGGTACACCTGTTCCTCGCTCTTGATGACCAGCGACAACTTGGCTCTCTCCAGCGCATCGATCTCATCGTCGCGTTGAAAAGCAAGCCTCAGCTCATTGATCGAATTGATAGATCTGGCTGCG
>JACKZZ010003931.1_pt1 | contig 10365 bp, 8 predicted proteins | sample 8027871 | NCBI WGS metagenome assembly JACKZZ01 (sample SAMN15724774, study PRJNA655200) | protist metagenome | isolation source: fluorescence activated cell sorting (FACS) single amplified genomes of... | place: USA: West Boothbay Harbor, Gulf of Maine | collected 2000-07-19
ACTAGCACGTGCTACAGTCAAGAGAGAAAGAGCCCGAGAGAGAGAGAGAGAGAGTTCGACACAGTTCATCAGCGAGAGAGAGAGAGACTCAAGAGAGAGAGAGAGAGAGAGCCAGCTGCGTAGCAAGAGTCCCAGCTGCAACACGAGCACCGCTGTAACAAGGGGGAAGCTCGGTTGAGCTAGTTTTGTTCGCTTGGATTAAGCGTTCGTTTGAAGTCGTAAGCTTCGGGTTTGATTCATCGTGTCGGTGTGTTGGTTCCGGCTCGTTTGCTCATCGGGGCAATCGGATCTGTGTACACTGTACACACGCGAAAGGCTCAGGAGAGCACCAAGAGAGGGAATTGAGGGAAATTGAGGGACGAAACTAGTTCGAGGGAGACGATGGGAGGCTGTGTTAGCGCCTTGGAGGAAAAGCGGCAAGTTGCTTTCGCGAAGAGTAGTATGAGGGCGAATTCAAAGTCCGAAACCAAGTTTTCCATGGTACCGTTCCGGTTCGAAGATGCAGAGAAAAAATACGAGTCAAGCCGGCTTATGTCGCCTCAATCTACAGGCACTGCCGCTTCCTATGGATCCCAATCTGTGAAAGGATCTTTCTATGATGTATATGATTCGGATGAGGAAAAGGACGACCACGATGATATCTTTGACGCTGACTTGCCGGATATCGAGAGGAAACATGGATCAGTTCGGTCTGATGGGCAAGCTCGCCGCCGATCTTCTTGCAGGAACGAATTCATGCGTGGGGGACGCCCAAGTGGCAGCGGGTCGACCGATAAAAGTCACCAGTCTAACGAAAATACTGGTTCACCGATCAAAAAGATGCCGCGCCACAGTAGCGAAGGCCCAATGGCACGCAGCTGGGAGCGCGTTCAAGCAGCTATGGAGAGAACGAACTCCGGACGCTCGTCCACACGATCGCGGGATTCTCACGTTTCTCTCTCTGCATTGGCCACATATGTGCCCGCATAACGCTCATTTGCTTGTTTGATCACGAGAACCTTTGTAACCTTTATTATTCTTTGTTGATCATGTAAATAATAGTTTTGTCTCAATTCGATTTTAAATGCGCGAGGCCCGAATTTTTTTGGGATGGGACCCTGTTTTGCAGCCCGATGGCGTTGAGGGGACCTTTGCGGAAATGAATAAAGAGACCCTGCCTTTTCGCATCGGTCCAAAGCACTCGAGTTGGTGCGCAACTATCTAGTGAGTTCTGAAATGTGTGCACATATTTTAATTTACATTGAAAAATCACAAACTAATTCAAATGACTAATTGGAGCATAAGAGGGCTCGATTTATGTTCCATTCCAGAGATACTGCTCGGTCTAGCACTGCTTGCAGAACATGTTGCGCCAGGTACTTGTACCCACGAGAACTGAGGTGTACACCATCTGCAGCATAGTAGTATTCTTGACGTCGATTGAACACGGCACCAACATCGCTGGTTATAACAACCTGGTTGTCCTTCGTAGTGCTGCCGCTATCGCCGTCGGCAATAGTTTTAAGCGCTGCTGATCGCATTTTATCTTCTAGGGCACGGTGCGTAGCAGCATCTTGTGCTGACATATTTCCAAGCTGCTTGCCGGGACCAATAATGGGTGGTACAACAATTACAAGTTTGTCCAAAGCTCGCGCGCCTTGGACTATTTCATTAATATTACGTGCAGTCTCTTCGCAATCGAAGGAAGATGTGGCTCCCCAGTAACGATCCATGGAGCCCATGATCACCAAAACAGCATCAGATTCTAAAAAGAGCTGATCTTGCTGCAAGTCCTTCCAGAGAGTCTCTTTGACACCGTGAGAAAAGCAGCGCGGTTTGCTCGTACAATTTGGAGTCCACTCGCCGCTCGTGGCGCCATAGTGACCAAAATTGAGACACTCCCACGAGTGTTTTAGCCGTGCTTCATCGTAAAGCTTGCGTGTGAGGTATCCACACGGACCAGCAATACGCCCAATTGCAAGACCTTCCCCGAATCCAAGAGCAAGCCCATCTCCGACAACCGCTATACTATGATGGAATTTTTTGTTGCTGGGACAAGTTAATCACAATCGATACGTCCTACGTTAGTTCATCTCTCGACAGGAAAAAACATTCATTCCAGTTCCATACTACCCTTATTCGAAAGACAAAGCACGTGTAATACTTACGTTGGCCGCTTACGAAGCGCGCGTTGCACGATCCACCGGTTCAGTCGAATCCACCCGAGCGCAAGCATACCCGCCAGAAAGTTCCAAACTTGCCTCAGACACTGCACGACCATGTTTCCAGAAGTCATTTCCCCAATAAAAACCTCGAAGCAAGTATCTCCTGCTCGCTCGTCGGTCTCTTTCTTTCAAAGCTCTCTTTCGTTGGTCTCACCGTTTGCACTCTCCTGTTGCTCAATAACCGTTTTTCGATAATGAGAAGCTCTCTCTCGATGCTCTCTCTCTTTCTTGGTTACCTCGTCCTCTTCTCTTCCTCTCTCTCTAATCCCCCAATCGTTTGGATACCGTTGACTCTCTCTGTCTCTGAGACTCTCTGATAATCTCCTGTTGCTCAATAACCGTTTTTCCGAACTTTTTCGATAATGAGAAGCTCTCTCTCTCGATGCTCTCTCTTTCTTGGTTACCTCTTCCTCTCCTCTTCCTCTTCCTCTCTCTCTAATCTCCCAATCGTTTGGATACCGTTGAATCTCTCTCTCTTTGAGACTCTCTGGTGCTCTTTCTCTCTCACCTCTCTCTCTCCTCGTGCTCTCTCTCTCTTCTCTCTCTCTTGATGCTCTCTCTCTCTCTCTCTCTCATGCTCACCTTTTTGTGAATCTTCTTCTCTCATTGAGAGGCGCGCACCACGTCCGAGTCATTCCTCCCTCGTCTTGATAGTCACGGTTGAAGGGGTCCCCGAGGTTGGTGCTCTCCTTTGCTTCAAGTTTCGAGCTAGCTGGTGCTGCTCTCACCTGTCACTGCAGATACCCAGCTAGCCGTTATCGCAATTCGTCGTTGATATCGCTGTTTTTTTGGTGGAACATTGTTATAAAGGGGGGTGGCTTGTGAATTGATTCATCTTGGAACAAAGTTGCATTAGAACTCGGACATGGGGCTGGGTAAAAAAGTGTTTGGGGCTGCCTTTTGCGTGGCGCTCGCGGTGATCGCTTCGAATTTGAATGATGGATATGAGTATTACAAAAAAGTGCGGCAAGATACACTCGGTATAGAGATCCTCGGTCAACAGGGAAAGTCTCGGTTTTTGGGAGTCATGCTTTTGCAGATGCAAGAGGGACGCAAGTTTGAGCCGAGCGCGCTAGAAGCAGTTTGCGATTCCGTGAACGAAGGCGGCTCAAAATTAGTGTATACTGGACGAGCTATTCAAGTTGCTGTAGAATCCAAACAGCCCGGACTAGAAGAAATCAAACAAGGTGCTGTTGAAGCAGTACTCTTGATCGAGTTTGGGGCTGACCGTGAGACCTCCGTTGACGATGCCACCGGCAAAGATTTAATCCACAAGTGGCGAAGTAGTGCCAAAGTACAGGAAAGCGGCATGCGCGTTATGGCGGCACAAGGGTTCCGTCGCAGCGATAGGACCAATTTTGCCGTCCCTCTTGTTTTGACTGCTTTGCAAGGAGTCATACGGCTCTTTGGCTTGGATAAATCATATCATTTACATGATTTGGTCCCAATGACGAGTGAAACTTCAAAAATCGACAACGCTGGCACGCAAGAAGGCTTCTCAGACAAAAAGATGTCGAACTTTATAAAGAACTTTGACAAGTTGTCCAAAAGCAGAAATGCTTCAGCTGACGATGCAATTTTTATCTGGAATTGGCTGCAAAAAGGCACTGCATCACAGCAAAAAGCAGATGGTATATACGGAGCTCAAATGATGGCCATGCTCTCGACTCACGGCGGAGGGATAATGGAGTTTGGGACCGCTGTATCGGTAGACGGAAACTTTGATAATATCGCAGCAGTTTATTATCCTGGAGTCGGCTTTTTTAACAGGCTTTTATCGTCAAAGTGGATGCGACACACTGTTCAAGGAAAAAAGCCAGGGGACTCAATTGCCGTTATTACAACGCCTTTCAAAACAAGCTCCAAAAAGCGACTTGATCCTGCCAAATCATGGGTTGCATATGAATCCATGCCAGCCTCGGCACCTTGAACATTGTTGAATTGGACTCGGAACAACTTGAAATGTCTAATGTTGACCATAAGGAGTGGCATAAATTTGTTCTAGTTCTAACACAGAAGCACAACAATCGAAAAGAAAAATATTTATTTTAATAATCTCAGCTTGCGACGTGCACACATAGTATCCTGTGAACTTTCAAGAATGCACTGGCCCGGGCAGTGTATTTCATCATGCCCGGGCCGCCGCCCCGGCCAACAGTGGAACCTTATTCAATATCTAGCATTCGAAAGACCTTCAAACTACTTTGGCTTTGTTGCATGTCGTTCCTGCCATTGCCTTCAACAGGTAGCACAATGTTGTTTCTGCGTGCTCTGCGTGCTTGAACAACTTGAACAATTGTGACCTGAAAAGCATAGCAAAGCCAAAGGAAGGCGCAGAATGAAAACGCCCCAAAAACAATGCCAACAAGCACCGAGTAAACCACAGGAAGACTGCGCAGAGTCGAATCAATATCCATCTTTGTGCACCGTGACAGCAAGTAGAGGAACTGCCACCGCTGACCTTTAGAAAGTTTGCCGTATTTTTTGGACCTTCGTCGTATTCACTTTTTCTACCTTTCTTCGTAATTTGAAGAGCATTTGGGGGCACGGAGCATGCCCCTCGATTTTTGTGTGCATTGTTTATTTTTTTCAGGCCACAGCCGGCTGATAAAGCGGGTATCTGCATGTCGGACAGGTTCCTTTCGAAAACAACCATTTGTCGACGCAATTTGGATGGAATGAATGTTGGCATGGCAAAGTGCGAACCGTCTCACCAGCAGTAAACTCTTCATCGATGCATATTCCACAGCCTTGAAAATGAATATTTGCTGATCCCGGCACTGGTATTTCGTTTGTGTCTCCCATTCGATGAGCGACATTTTTTGAGTCAAGTCCTGACTCCAAGTCTTGGCTACTAGTAATATTGATTTGCGCTGCATATTTGTGCAATTTGGTCATTTTCTCCACGTCTTGGGAGCTGAGCCCGCTACCACGGCAATCGCATTCAGGTCTTTGGTTTCTTGTTACTGTCGAATGTTGACTTGTTTCGGGAAGATCACTTCTAAAGTCGGTTTGAATGTCGCGTCGCACCCAACTAAGACATAGTAATAAAATCAGAAATATGGAGAATAGAGCAGTGAAGACGACAAACAAACTCGTACCATAATTGAACGACGTCATACCCTAAATATTTGAGTCAAGACTTCAGACGCAAACCTCAAAGTGACTTTTCCCAGGCTCAAACTTACTCGACGCGGACAAGGGAAAAGTGCGAACTCGTCTTCCTTCAAACTTTGCCAGTGGTAGTTTACAAACCGTCCAGAACTTGAACTTATTCTCGAGCTTCAAAGTGTGATCCGTGTAGTAATAAGAGGACAATATCGACCGCCCAACGTTTTGATGCCCAACGTGTCCTTGAAAAAAAAACTCGATGTCTGTTCGGTTCCCTCAGCCACTTCGAATTGTTGATTTTTCAACAAAAAAATACAACTCTCGTCACTTCCCTCGCCTGAATCGAGATACTTGATGTAGGTTGCTCGCACTGTGATACGTTTGTCCAAAGAGTACCACCGCTCTTGCAACCACAAAGTTGAAGCTTTTGAACAGTCGCGCGGAGGTTCCTCGTGCCTCCGAGAGTTGCCGCAAGTTGAATTCTCTCTCTCCCGACTTTACTCTTTCTTGCCTCTCTCCCCTGCCCCCTCTCACTTTATCCTCCTTCGCTAGTGCTTTACGTATCACTTTCGTCAAGCCGCCCCGACTCTCTCTCTCTCTCTCGCTCGCTCGCGCGCTCGCTCAGGGGGGACTCTCTCTCTCTCTCGCTGAGGAGACTCTCTCTCTCTCTCTCTCGCTCTCTCGTGTCAAAAAACGCGTCATCGAGGTTAACCTAATCTAAAGTTTAAATGGGGAGGACATGGGCAAGTGGATTTTTCTGTGGCTTGAAGTTTTTGGAGAGAGAGAGCGAGAGAGCGAGAGAGAGGCTCAGAGAGCGAGAGAGAGGTTTTCGTCCGAGAGCGTTGCGAAGCGAAGATTTCAAGATGGCGGACGACGGATCAGTCGAGTGGGCAAAAGCTGCTCTTGAGAGAGGCGAGTGCAGTAAGAATGAAATCAAAAAACGGATGAAACGCGATGAAGCGGCTGCGAAAAAGGCAGCGAAAGCCGCCGAGAAGGCCGCCAAGGAGGCCGAGAAGGCCGCCGCGGGAGGTGATAGCAAGCCCAAGCTCGCCGCAGATGTCGAGGAGACCGACCCCAGCAAGTATTTTGAGAATAGGTGCAAGGCACTGGAAAGTGCAAAATCGGAAGGGGTTGATATCTACCCACATAAGTTTCACGTTTCGATCAACCTGCCAGACTTTATCGAAAAGTTTGGCGGACTCGAAGATGGCTCGCACGAAGATTCCGTGACTGTGTCCGTCGCTGGACGCATCTCGGTTAAGAGGTCGAGCGGCAGCAAGCTCGTGTTTTACACAATCGCAGGAGATGGAGTGAAGCTACAAATTATGTCCCAGGTCAACACTTATGAATCGGAGGAAGAATTTTACAAGATTCACAACTTGATTCGGCGTGGTGATGTGATCGGCGTGGAAGGCTCCCCCGGAAAAAGTAAGAGTGGGGAGCTTAGCATCTTTCCCAAGAAAATTGTTTTGCTGAGCCCGTGCTTGCACATGCTCCCGCTTGAGAAACGCGGGCAAAAAACGTTTACAAACCAAGACGTCCGTTACCGCAAGCGGTACTTGGACCTCATAATGACTCCCTCTACGCGCGAAACGTTTTACACTCGCGCCAAGGTGATCAATTATTTGCGGCGTTTCTTGGATATGCGCGGTTTTCTCGAAGTAGAAACACCCATGATGAATGCTATCGCAGGCGGTGCGACTGCCAAGCCTTTTATTACGCACCACAACTCACTGCATATGGACATGTTCATGCGCATCGCGCCAGAGCTGTACCTGAAAAAGCTCGTGGTTGGCGGCCTGGACCGTGTGTATGAGATCGGCCGGCAATTCCGCAACGAAGGTATTGATCTTACCCACAACCCAGAGTTTACCACGATTGAGTTTTATGAGGCTTATGCTGACTACCACGACCTCATTGAAACCACCGAGCTGCTGGTATCTGGTATGGTCAAAGAAATTACGGGCAGCTACGTCATCAAGTACCACCAAGACGGCCCTGATGCCGAACCGATGACGATCGACTTTACCCCGCCATTCCGCCGCATTTCTATGGTTGCTGGTCTTAACGAAATACTCAAGTCCAACATCCCAGATGATCTTGGCAGCCCCGAGGCCCAGGTCTACTTGGACAAGCTCGTTGTCGAAAAAGGGCTGGATTGCTCGGCGCCGCGTACTACCGCCCGGTTGCTAGACAAGCTTGTGGGCGAGTTCCTCGAGGAGGACTGCATCAACCCGACATTCATCATGGACCACCCTCTCATCATGAGTCCTCTCGCAAAAAAGCACCGCAGCAACCCATTTTTGACCGAGCGTTTCGAACTCTTTGTGGCAAAGAAAGAGATCTGCAATGCTTACACAGAGCTCAATGACCCCATGGACCAGCGTGGGCGCTTTGAGCAGCAAATGGTTGACAAGGCTGCTGGCGATGACGAGTCACAGCAGCACGACGAAACATTTTGCGAAGCATTGGAGCACGGTCTTCCTCCCACCGGCGGCTTTGGCCTTGGTGTCGACCGTGTCACTATGTTCCTCAGTGACAACCAAAACATCAAGGAAGTCTTGCTGTTCCCTGCCATGAAGCCCGAAGGTGAGTTTGTTTAATTGTTTCTTTTTTTGTTTAATTGTTCAAAGGAGAAGAAGAAAAAAGAAGAAGAAGAAAAAGAAGAAAAAGAAAATCAATATGGCTGGCTGGGAGAAACGATGATCAATGGATTTTGAGACTCAGGTTCGTGATGTTTAAATTCAAGACTACAATTCCCTGATCTCCATAGTCAGCCTTGATTGCCTTTGGTGGCTCTTCTTGTTGTTGTTGCTGTTGTTATTTGAATCATGGCGCTCTAACGCTTTTGCTTTGTTTCCTTTTGTGCTCATTATAGTTGACCAAAGCGCAAACGCTGACAACAACAAGGCAGTTGCAGAAGATGACCTTGACATCGACCTGTTCGGTGAAGAGACTGAAGAGGAGATTGCTGCTGCCAAAAGCCTTCAGGCCAAGATTGATGCCGAAAAGGCTGCCAAAAAAGCCGGCAAGGGCAAAGGTGAACGCACGTTAATGCACATCTACATCAAGCCGTTTGATGCTGAGACGGACCTTGAGAGTATCGCCAAGAGCATCAAAACGAAGATCGAGCACGAAGGTATCCAAAACTGGGGCCTCGAGCACAGGCTCGAGCCCCTTGCCTTTGGCATCAACAAGCTTGTCATGTCGATCGTTGTCTACGACAATCTCATGGACTTTGACACACTTTCTGACCTGATCAACGAGATTCATGAAGACGACATCCAATCGATCGACATGGGGGCAATGAGCAAGGTTTAAAAATACATACAAGAGGTAATAATAAGTTTCATTTCTTTCTCTCGGCCAGAACTCAGCAAAGCAGCGCTTCTTGCATGCCGAGATCATTGCGCTTCTCTGCATAGGACAATGGTGTCTTGCCTTTCTTGTCTTGCGAGTCTCGCACGGCTCCGTTAGCTCGAAGAAGCTTGGCAAGGTGAATCCGCCCGGAAAGTGCGGCAAGATGCAAGGGCGTGCGACCTTTCAAGTCTCTCGCCTCCATGTCCAACCCTTTCAAGGCCAATAGCTTGCACATGATTTCTCGCTTGCCGAGGCGGATGGCCAAGTGGAGCGGTGTTCCGTCCTTGGTTTTTTGCCCTGAATTGACATCCGCTCCGTATCCTAGGAGCAAATCGACCATGTCAGATCTCCCAGCATCCACCGCATGATGAAGCGCTGTCCAACCCTCGAAACTTTGCGCATTGATGTCTCCAGAACGCTCCAGCATGAGCTCGATAATGTCACTGTGCCCTGCTCGCGTCGCGTGCATAATAACAGTTTCCCCAGTTTGCAGCTGCCGCATGTTTGCAGAGAAAGATACCATACTTGTACCGGAGACAAGGGGGCCAGGCTCTATGGTTTTCATGAGGTTAAAGATACCTCCAAGATTTCCCTTGCGTGCAAAGGTAAAGGCGCATTGCATGTCGGTCGGTGCTGTCTCAAGACTGGTCGAGTTGAATAAATCGGGAGAAGATTTCATGGATTTCATCAACTTTGAGCTCGACAAAGGTGAAAATACAGATGCAGACCTGACTTTAGGTGTCGTGTCGATCCTGATAATCGTAGGTGAGCCTGAGACACCGGTTGCTGCACGACCTGCGCCGGTTTCTCGGCCTTTGCCTGGTGCCGTCGACGGGCGTGCGCTCTTGGAAGCTTGTAGCCGACCTTTGAGCTTGGTGGGTGTATACTTGACCTTTCCACTCGCAGTTGTCTTGATGCTGGATAATGCTGCGCTAGTAGGAGAACCTGAAGATGCTGTCCGCGGCCGGTCCTTGGGATTTGATGGGGTTCCAATGATCATTGCCTTGGCAACGGTGGGCAGCTCCTGGCCGCCTTCTCGAGCCACAAGGGCGCTTTCTGGTCGGGGCTGGACTCTGCGCGTCGGGTTTTGAGCAATTTTGGTCGAGATGCTGCCTAGTGAGATGCGGCCTAGTGCCGACTGCGGGGTCTTTTGAGGCGGATACAGTTTCGCCTTTGTCAATTGGCGCAAAACGTCAGTGTGGCGGAGCCCCTTGGTCATCGATGGGGAAGACCCCGGTGCATTTTTAGAGTGGTACGCATGCTTTGGAATAAAAGTGTCTACGTGGCGTTCGCCAGGGGTTGTGTAACAGCGCGGTGGTGCGCTACTCGGGCGTGCAATTTCTTGGTAGCGGAACAGGCTGTTGGCTGATTTGTCACGCGATGAGAGCACCGGCAGCGCGCCAAGCAGCGCCTCGTCTTCGTCTTGGCTCGAGTCGTCGTCGCTATCGTCGCTGTCGTCACTGGTGTCATCGTAGCCGCTGCTATTGCTGCTGCGACCGGTGTTGGGTCCCGAGCTAATATTCGAGTATCCGCTCCGGCCCGAGTTGAATCCCCGTTTGCTCTTGCTCCTGCTGCTGCTGCCCCTGCCTCGATCCTCGAGTGATTCCATATGAGCACTCTTAGCCCGCTTTTCTAGAGCAGTGATGTATTCTGCAAGATCGTCCTTGGAAAAACAGTTACCACTCAAGTC
>JACKZZ010013870.1_pt1 | contig 10363 bp, 7 predicted proteins | sample 8027871 | NCBI WGS metagenome assembly JACKZZ01 (sample SAMN15724774, study PRJNA655200) | protist metagenome | isolation source: fluorescence activated cell sorting (FACS) single amplified genomes of... | place: USA: West Boothbay Harbor, Gulf of Maine | collected 2000-07-19
AACATCCGAAACTCAAAAGAGTGGTCCGAAATTGATTTACATTAATTAATCTGAAAATCTGAAATAAGAATTTGAAATTTTGATTGAATGAAAGTGAATTATCTTTCCACCTTTAATGAATGAAGAGCCCAAATTTTAAAAATTTTCAATAAATTCATTTGAAAAGGGCCAAATCGAAAGTCTCGAACTAAGAAGTCAGAATATCATTCAGTGACATTGTTTCTTGGATTTTATTCTTGATATGTATTTCGAAATTTGAATGTTCGTATTTTTGCACATTATTATCGTTCACACGTGCGGTCAAGTTCTCATACGAAACAAGTCATTTTTATTTCAAACATGAAATATATTCATTCATGTATTGATTTTGTCTGGTGCGTGTTTATTCTTTTTTTCCATTAAATTCGTTGAATAAGTCAGGACTCATTGATTTTCATTATTGTTTGTGCGTGTATTTATTAAATTACACGTGTGTTTTTCTGTTTTTCTTTTTCTTGCTCAGGGATGAAATGAAGATCTTGCGCCTGCAACAAGAAGTCGAGATGTACGTGCCATTGTAAATATATTTACCGCTCTAAATAAAAATTTGGCGCCCTAGAATCAAAATTTGGGAACAAAAAACAAGGGTGTGTTATGTTTTTTGGTGATCAATCAGCCCACGTCCAACGTAGCGCCCGACCCCAAATTTTAGTGTGTTGTATTGCGCGTCAGATGATGGTTGTGTTTTCGTTTTCTCTCTGTATTCATTCTTTTTCTGATGTAACCGCTTTTGATAAATGGTTGTCGGGCGCCGATTGTTTTTCAGAGTGACAAAATTTTAACACAAATCCCAAAACATATTTTTTGTTTATTGTTCTATTCATTTCTCACGTGGTTTTGGTGCGGTGGTCAATGCGCATCAAAGAGTGAGTCTTTTCAGCATTTGAAATTTTCTTAACGTGCAGATTTCAGCAGAAACATTTCAGATATTCACGCATTGATGTCCGTGTATTGCATTTTGTATATATCCTATTCGCATTTTTTTGAATGTGTTGTTCAATGAATATAAATTAATTAATGGTGTCTTATCATTTATTTCTATTATCCACATATCAATTAATATCACTTATTTATTTTTTAGTTTATATTAGGTTTCAATTTACTCACATTTGATCATCATTTTGAGTAAATGATTTAAATTAGTTTATTGTCAATTATCGCAATCTCCGAAAACGTTTTTTGCATTTTTGCTTTTATCTCTCTTCCAAGCATGCAGGCGGAATGAAATGATCGAGTTTCACGATGTTTTATTTATTGTCTAGGACTGCCCAAACGCATTATTCGAAATACGATTTTCAATTTTCGATTGCTTTATTTGAATGAACATTATTAGGACGTATTTTTTGCATTAATTTGTCAACAATCATTAATTAATTAATTGATAGATGTTGCGAATTCGGTAGAACATGTTTGAATCCATAGAAGCCATTCTTTTTGTCCCACCAATTCGCACGGTGTCGCATTCTTGATGTGGCATTACCACGGTCATTGGGTAGGCAGCTAGTCACTTGGCGGCGGCGTTTTTTTTTTGTCGCGACAATGTTGAAGTTTTCGCGCCTTTTGCGGTGCAAAAGGTCACCGCAATACACGCGCGCCAAAACCAATTATTACCAGTTGTTAGAAATACCGCGCACGGCGGATGAAAAGGCAATCAAGAAGGCGTATAGGGAAATGGCAAAGAAATACCATCCCGACAAGAATCCTGATGATGAATCCGCCGTACAGCTGGATCATCAATCACCAAAGATTTGAATTATTCATTCATTCATTGTTTTTTGTCTCAACACATTTTTCAGTAGTGCCGCATCGCAGTAAGTTCGTGGTACGTAATTCATTTTTTTGTGGAGCCATGCATCCACAACAAAACGAACCTACGTATTGTGAATTTAGGTATTTTAAAGTCATTGACAAACACAAATCGTTCAAAGTTTTTGTTTAATATATTTGAATAATTCAAATATTGAAAATGGTGTCCGAATCGTTTGAGAACCGTTTTTTTGCGCAATTTAATGAGCATGATTGAAAATATGTTGTGGTTTTGTCCTTCAATTTGTTCTCATAATATATTTTATAATATTCAGATGCACATATTCATCTTCATTCGTTGTCTTTCATTCCATTTTATCACATGACATTGTCACAAATTTACAGACAAAACTACAATTGTTTTTCACGACAAATTAAAATTTTCCAATATATTGCAATGGTTGTTTTCTGTGAAAACAAATAATTTAATTCCAATATCAGGTTGAAAAGTTTACAGAGGTCCAAGCGGAAAATTTACATTGTTTTTTCACGATTTATCAAAATTTTCCTAAATGTTTCAATGGTTCTTTGTTTGTGAAAACAAATTGATTGCAATATCAGGTGGAAAAGTTTAAAGAGGTACAAGTGGCATATGCGACATTGGGGACAACATGGAAGAGGACCGTGTATGACAAAGAGTTGCATTTTGAAAATCAAGAAGACATCAACCACCATTCAACTGGCGTACTCTTTTTCTATCTTTTATCTTCATTTTGTTGGCGAAATATTCGTAAAATACTGATTTCCAAACAATTCCAAATACAAAGATGTATCTTTGTGTTTGGAATGGTTTGGAAGTCAGTATTTTACAATATTTCGCCATGCCGACCCCTCACCAAAAACGCACGTTCACTTTAAATCAATTTTATTGTTTTACATTTTTGAAATAAGAAACCGACAATGTAACGTTGAGTTTCTCATTTTTTCAATGGTATGCTTTTGAATTGCGATATCATATGGAATAAATATTTTCAAGGTGTTGTAATTAAGGATTTTTTATTTTCTGCAATTATTATGAATTTATGAATCCACAAATTGTTCCACATTAATTAATTATTATCATCATTAATCATGAATCGCCACATCCAATATGTCAGGTGGATGAATGGGCGAAAGCATCTATGAACGAGTCGCCCGATGAAAAGGAAGAGCGCCGTGAACGGTACCGCAATTTGATTTAAGGATCGATTCGATTTTGTTTTTGCAACACTCGCAACGTGTCTTTCTTGTTATTCATTTCCTGGTTCGGTGGTTAATTTTCAGGGACGTTTTTCTTTTTCTTTTATTGATAGTGTTGCTGAGTTTTTTGGAAAAGGGAAGCACGCCTTGACGTGGGCTGATTATTTGCCGCTGTCGATTTTGGGTGGGTGTGCAGGTGTTGTCTGCAGTTAGCATTATTGTTGCCATCATTTTTTTTTGTGTGTGAGGTATAAACGATATGCCGGCGGAAAAAGAAATGATGTTCCACCTGTCGGAGAAAAACAGTGTTGATCGATTTGGATCATAAATTCATATTATTCATATTACTAATTATTTAATTTACACACAATTTCTATAATTTATCGATTGAATTGGATTCATTGTCATTTTTCATTCGAGTAATTACATAATTAATTCAGTATTTTCAAAATTGCGTTTGTATATTGCAAGTCTGTACCAAGCGGATTGCTGAGTAATTAGTGTATTAATTATTTATTGATTCAGTTTCGGAAAGTGGGAAATATGCATTTGTTGCTGCTGGTATAAATTATTCATTTCACAAAAATGCAAGTGCTGGAACGTTGATGTTTTGTCGGTTTTAACAGTTTTTGTTCGCACAGAGCTGATTTTGTTTTGTTCCAGTTCAATTGATCAATAGGTCACCTGTTTTTTTTTTTTTTGTGTTTGTTCAGGTTGCTGGGGGGGTTAACCAACGTCAACATATGACTGTTATGTTTGCGAGTACTTTGATCAGAATTTAATTAATTCATAATTTATGTAATCATCAAAGTGAAGAAATTCGCAATCAACCAACCTATTCTAATCATTGCAAGAATGTCATTCATGAAACCATCCCGGATTTTATATTCGGTAACGGAAAACAATCAGGCGAGCCAAATGAATTCAAAATTTGACGCAATAAGAATGCTAATTAATTATTAATTATTGATTCTTCATGTTAATTATGTTGTTTGTTGTATGATGATGGTGAAACGGTTCTTTCGTGGCGCGCAGCGTTTGGTTTCATATCCGCTATATGTTTTTACGTGCCGAGCAGTGAATGGTATGGGTACCACCGAGCTCGCGAATATGTCGATCCGGTATGTTTTGCCCCCATCATATTCAATATTTTCAAGCCATATGGTTCAAATTGATATTTAAAGTCAATATTTTTCATAACGCTTTGGAATCATATTTTGACAAATTCTAATAAGATTTTTGACATCCATGTCGGGAAAACGATTTTTGAATTTGGAGTCGTTTTTTTTTTTTTTTTTTTTTTTTTTTGATTTTGTTGACGACGCGGTGGTCAGCAAGCTCACCACGCTCGCTTACGCGATCCGCGTTGTAAGAACAAACAAAATCGCAGCAACCAAATGAAACAAAAACAGTGTAAACCAGTCCAAATGGAAAAATCGTTTTCCCGACAAAAATATCTGACGCGCTCCAATACGTTACAATCTGTAACAAATTGGTTTGGGTTTTGATGTTTATTATTGTTCCATTGTGACATTCGATATAATATATCGAAATTGTCATCTGTTTTTTGCGCACTTACCAATCTCATTTTCATTTCTTGTCCATGTCATTGTTTGTTTGTTTTTATTGTGCCAGGGTTTTGACGATAAGTCGGTTCCTTTGGTGAGGGCGTACCACAATCCAGTAACCGACAAATGGGAGTATTTTTCTTTCATTTTATTACGATCTCGATTAATAAATTTTGCAGACTATCTTTGTTCATTTAACATTTTCCAGATGCGATTTTTCTCAAAAACAATGTAAATGATCATTTCACTTTTCCGGTTTGAAGATTCTGGGCCCAAAGTTTCAAACATAATACCAAATCGATCTTGATTTATTTACACGACCAAAAATTATTTAGAAAATGAAATTTCAGATTCAATGCAAAACAGTGCTTTTTTGTTTATGTTTTGTGTTTTGCGTAGTTTAAATTGAAATTTGAAATTTGACCGCGCATATATTTTGAATCGAAAATAATGTACATTACCAAGCCTTCAGAACAGTTGTGCCTTGGTCATGGCTTAAAATGACAAATTTGAATAATAATAAGATAATTATGTGTGTATGCGACAATCACACGGCAAGCCAAACGATCGAGAATCATGACCCGTCGGAAAATCTCAAAATTTCATACCGTAAAACACGATCACCACCCCACGATGCAGAGGCGGTGGTTGTGTTTTATGGTCAGGAATTTTGCGTTTCAATTGATTGATCAATTCAATTGTTTTGCATATGAATTATTTGTATGAGTTTTATCGATTTTGGTTTTTTGTTTCGATGAGGCATTTGCCGGAGGGATTTGATCCGCCCAATCCAACTGATTTTTATAAATGGATTGACGACCATCAACCTGACCTCTGGAAAGGTATCAATAGGGATTGCCTTCCACGCGTCAAGCTAACGTGCACACGGGTGCCCAAGAGTCAAACAAAAATCGCATATCTCGCGAACACGCTCAGCGGAGAGCTCGTCGTCAATGCGCGATCGCCTGAAGTCATGCAAGCGGCGCGTTTGCAAGCCATTGAAGCACTTGAAGGCCCGCTCCCTCCCGAACGTTGATGGAGTTCACACTGAATCATGTTGGCTGTGGTGGTAGTGGTCGTGATGTTGCTGATTCTGATGGCGAAACGACCTCAATGAATTGGATGGCGTCTGTTTCGCCGTGGCTATTTCATTTCCCAAATTTCCATCGGAGTTTTGAAAGCTTGTTGCACGATATCAATTCGAATGATCGATGGATTATAATTAATTATTGATGATAAATTGGTGCAATTTTGATCATTAGAATTGTATTGAGCAACGAACAGTCGTAAAGGGCAATGGTTTTATTGCAGCAAAATAAAAAATCATCAATCAAATCATTAATTCATTATATCAAATAATTATTCATTTTTTGCCATTTGGATCAAGGCCAGATCATCGAGCATTCATGATGGTTTGTCGCGGGACAAGGATCATCTTTCTGTTCAAGTCATTTTGTTGGTTCATCATCGTTTTGTGTGATGTCATCTCATTGCTTTCAGAAAAATCCGATCTAGTGATTCGTCTATATTATTCATTTCAATAATTCCTGATCCTATCTGACAAGTTAATTACTTTTTGTATCATAAATCCTCGTAGCATTAGCCAAAACGCATTGACCCAAAATAAATAGAAATTTGAATTTCTCATATGTTTTTGTCATGAAAATTGACATGACAATTTCCAGGAATCCCAGAAAAACATTGATGATAGGAGAAGTGAACCCAATCGGGCATGTGTGAGCATCCGCCGTGGTTAACAACGACGTTTGTTTTACGTGGAAATAATAATATAAATTAATTATTCAATAATTGTGTTAAAATTATTTTTTTTTCATGTGTTTGGTTCAAGAAGTATGTATTAAATATTTAAATTCTAATTCTCAAGATGTAGCAAACATAATTTCCGCCTTCGAATTCAAAAAGTGGTGCGATTTTGCGGGATGTTTCTTGGGTCCGTGTCTTTTCCCCCATCTCGAAATCAATTAATTAGAGTCTGCATCATTTTGCATGCGATGTTATCGCCATATTTTATGTTTTGATGATTCAATTTAAAATTTTAAATCATTATTTTTCCTGGTGCTCCATGGAATTATAATTCCACCACGGTGGTTTTGTTTTGTGACAACGGATGAATTCCATTTCAAATTTGATATTGTTTTGTGTCATCGGATTTCTGTGGAACTTGTATATTTTGTTTGTGTTCAATATATATGTTTTGGGTTTTTCCTGATTGAATTTGCGGTCATCTTCAGATTTGTTCTTTTTTGAAGTCCGGAAACGTATTGTTCTTTTCGTTATGCCGTTTCCTTCTTTCCAAAAACGCACAGTCACCACGATTTAAAAATATTAATTTTATATGTCAAATTTTAACAGTCAATTCATGGTTTTGAATTGCAATTCGCCAGGTTCAAGCAGCAGTTAGCTTCCGCCGCAGCCGCTCGTTAAGCACCATCGCTTGATATATAATTATTCATCGATATGATATTCTCCTTATTTTCAAACAACAAATCCGCCGAGTATGTATTCACTATTTAAGTAATTATACAATTAAATGATTTATTTTTCACCATCAGTGATTAATTTGTAAATATAATGTCGATGAATTATTTATGATTCGTTCAAAATTCAAACGTCATTTCGAATATCTTTCGCAGTAGTTGATCTCATGCATTTTGTTAGCGTTTGGATTTCCGATTTTTGTTTTTTCAGGTTTTAAGCATTTTCAGTGTTATGGATATTCTTCAACCAATTAATTATTAATCTTATGGTCACTGATGTGGTGGAATTGAAACCTATTCTCTCACCAATCATATTAAAGGGTTAGGAATTTTAGTCTCGTGTTGATATTTTTATGGCCGAGATACTTTTTCAAAAGGCGTGATCCGCAAATGGTCAATTATTTGTTCTTCACTGACAGCAAATATTATTTTAAGTCAAAATATATTTTATTTTCTTTCTGCAGTAACTTTGATGAATTAGCGCCGCAACATTGCTAATGTATACCAATTTCCATTATTGATCAACAATATGATTATGATTTTTTGGGTTCGTTTTGAATTTGAAATTGTATTCAAGTTCGACAAACAATGTACCAAGCCTAATTTGCGTTCATTGATTGTCGTTTATTTTGATTGTAATACGATAGTCATTGCGCATAGTGGGATTTCAAATTTATCTCATGAGATTGCACGGTGGTTACTCCAAAAGTGAATTAATTAATTACACTGTCATTACAGTCCATTTCATTTCACTAAAGTGATTCTTCTTCTTCTCACGCGATGGTGTTCTGAAAACGGGACAAGAACCATGCCCGTAGAAGAATTCGATCTCAGAAATTATTTATGTTTTTCAACCCATCTGTACCATGGTCTGTCTCTTCGCCCCATCGCTATTGTTTGTTTGTCTCATATAAGCATGAAAAATCATTGGAATGGGTAACGGGTAGTGGCAATCCAGCATTACAATATAATTAAGTAATACATTTTTGCGACATAATAACCAACAGAAAATGCGGGCCCGAGAGGGGCAGGTGTTCGTCATCAATCTATCCCATCTCAAATTTGTCGTTCGTTTTACTTTTTTTTTGTTTACCAAAATGGATTAGTTGATCCATGATTGTTGATTCCATGAAACCAATCAATTCAATCGAGATCAACGAGTGCCCATTTTTTTGTAGAATATCGATTCACATGAATGCATTCGTTTCCAACCCCAATGTTTGCTCCATAATATAAAAATTGAAAATTCAGTATTTGATGATTAATAAATATTAAATATTGATGAAGTAATTAATTAATGAATTAATGCGCCTGGTAGATTTCTCCGCAAACAGAAAACGTAAATATTTCACAGTCCATTCTGTGTACGTTGATTTTGTTCGGAAAGTCTTTTGAGTAGGAATAAAATCATCCTGATTATCAGTGTCATATTATACCACAGATTGGTCATAAAAATAATTTCCAATCTTCTCACATTTGGTGCTTTTTCCATAAATTTAAATTCAGTCCACAAGTATCAATCAAATTCCACGGATTCAGATTGATTTTGCCATGAAGTGGTTTTTGTGGTCTATTGTCGTCGGTTTTGTGGCAGGAATCCAAACTCAGGTATTGTTATTTTTGTGTGTTTTCACATGAAATAATACATTATATTTTCGTTTTTGCAATTATTCGCAATTTTTTGTTCAGGATTTTTTTTGATAAATTGATGCAAATTATTAATAAATAATTTATAAAAATTATGATTAATTTAAATTCATTATTTGAAAGATATTTGCGATGTTGTTGATAATTTCTGAGGTTCCTGTCAAGACCCATGAAGTCGATGCACCAAAGCCCGCTTGCAAAACGTCCACCACCTGATAAGCCGCTGCCTCTCTGATTAATTTGAGTGGCCACGTCTGAATGAATGTTGAATCTTAATTAATTAATTGGTCAATTGCGTGTTTTTCTTGTGTTGACATCTGAGTTTCAATGAAATTCATATTATCATACAAAAATCGCACAAAATATTTTACCAATTGATGAATCATCAGTAACTTGGTCAATATTTTTGTGTGAGTCAAGATGATTATTGAATCGTAATATTGAAATCGTTTGGATCGGTTGGTTTGCTGGGTTTTATCATTGCAAGTACAAAAAAATTGATTCGTGCCATGGATTTCAAACACCGACGTGTGAGAAGTCAATTTTCAATCTTTGCCGACGTTTTCCAACCGATGTAGTAGCGTGTACATTTTTTTCTTGAACATGCATTAAACGATATTGTCATTAAACGACATTGTCAATTAGCACATGAAAAAACATAATTGATTGATCGGTTTATTTCTATGTATCCACAAAAAAGGATTGATTCATTATTGAATAGTAACTTTTAAAATTAAATAAATGAATTAATAATTGGTCAGATAGTGTTGATGAGATGCCCGTTGTCGCGCGAGTGACGTTGTGCCGCCATACCTCAATTTGAGACGCCGTGCAATTGACAGCCCGATTTCGGCTCGCCGTTTGGTTCTTATAAATTAAATTATAATGAATGTGCTTTAAATAAATTATAACACGTAATTAAATTATTCACATTTTGATCTCGAAATTTATCAGCTCATCATTTTGTGAATTTCAATGTATAAGCGATCACTAAATTAAAAACGGTTGCCACGGGATAAAAGTTCCATTTTTAGAAAGTTACCACAAAAACGAAAAATATTTTTTAGATTTTGTGTGTTTCAATATAATTAATTAATGACAACATTTAATTTATTCATGGTCGTTTGGTTTTTGTGAATTGTGACGTATGTTTTGGCCTGAGGAAGTGTTGATTAGTTGTGTTTGACATTATCGTTTGGAAGAATGTCACCTGGTGTTGTTTGTGTTGAAGATAATTTAGTCTTTCAGTATTAATTTGTTTTCAAAAGAATTTGTACATTGAATTGTTTCCCAAAGGAATGTCAAAATTCATGAAACGTTGAGTGGTGTCAATGAGGATCAACGTGTGGATCAATTGTTGCATTTTTGGTGTATAATTAATTTCTTCTTGACAGATTCGGAATCACGAAATGTGAATCAAAACCAAAAAATGTTGTCATGTTTCGTTGCGTGTGTGATATTGTATCAAACGTTGACAAATGATTGAATAAAATGTGGCAATCCTTTGAATCATACGAACAAAATACCAACCGGAAAAATCCGGCGATCAATTTTGTTTGACGTGGAAGTAGTTTGCGTCTGGAAAGGATATTCTGAATCATGTCAATTTCATTTTCAAAGTTTCAT
>JACKZZ010016313.1_pt1 | contig 10360 bp, 6 predicted proteins | sample 8027871 | NCBI WGS metagenome assembly JACKZZ01 (sample SAMN15724774, study PRJNA655200) | protist metagenome | isolation source: fluorescence activated cell sorting (FACS) single amplified genomes of... | place: USA: West Boothbay Harbor, Gulf of Maine | collected 2000-07-19
TCACACCCAGTTTCTGTGGCTCTATGTCGGAGCTCTATAGCACCACTGCCAAGGAAATCCACCATAATGAAGAAAGTATGCGCGATGAGGGTACGAGTGTACGCGATGTGAGCTTGGAAGTTAAAACTTCGCCCGAGAAACAATGCGGTCCGGCGGGAAAAAATCTGGATAACGATGAATTGCTAATTGCTCCAGCGTCCCTCGTGTTGGACGACGACGGGTCGGATCGGATATCTCAGGCGAGTCCGGTGTCGTCTCCTCAACGCAAGGAGTTCGCGCTGGCTGTGGTCATCTTGTTGTCAAGCGGTTTGTCCTTTGTGGAGCTCTTCTACGGGATCGCGGAAGGCTCCGTGGCAATTGGCAGCAACGGAGTGTTTTCGCTATGTTTCGTCCTCATGCTGAATAGGCGCGCCAAGGTACTGGGAACATTCGGGATCTCGATTTTCACCCTGACGACGTGTCTCTATATTGCGGTGGAGGTGATCAGAAGGCTCGCACGAACTCACGAGGAGTTTCGACAATTCGAGGCGATGTTTGACGGAGCCATCTATTTGGTTTTGTCTAGGGTGGTTGTTGATTTTGTAGTGGCGATGTACCTCCGTGTGACCCCAGACGTCATCGATCACTCCAGGGACGTTTCCCTGTGGCGTCGTTATTGCAGTTGGATAAAGCTTTTCTGCTCTTCTTTGATGGTCTGTATGGGCGCGGTCCTCACGGTCAGTGCGCCAGCAACGGGGAGGGGCGAATACAGAGCCGACTCGATCTCCAGTTTGGTGTCTGTTTTTGCGATGGTCTACATATCGACGGCGCTACTTCGTGTTGCCACGCGTATCTTACGGGAGGACAGCAGTTTCGTGTCGATTCATGCGGGTGTCACCGTGGATCGTATTAGAATTCTGATCCAAAAAGACGTCCCTAGTGTGGTAGATGTAAAGGACTTCCGCATTTGGGGACAAGGGCACAACTCAAAAAGCTCAGAAAGTGTTGCTGTCATGCGTGTGACGATCAAAGACGACACGAAGGTTTCAAGATGGCGTGAGACCGTGCACAGTATAAAAGAGATTCTACGCCGTTGTGGTGTCTCGGTGTGCATAGTCGAGCCAGAATTTGTACCTGACAGTGGTGCGAACCGTCAGCAAGGTCAAGTTGCAAGTCCTAAGAAGTTCCCCGCTGGTTGCGTTTGACATTTTGTCCGGACGTTGCGTTTGACATTTTGTCCGATAAGTTTTGAATCAGTATAGTGAAAGTGGCGATAATCGTATCAGAGCTCGGGATTTATATCGACACCTGTCAACGTCACGGGACCCTTACTAAAATTGATTGCTGATTAGTCTATCACCTAATCTGCCTCACCTGCGCTGTTCTAGCAAGTCCCAATATTTCCTTTCGCCTACGTACCGTGAATTCAACAGCAGAAGCTCGAATGGTTTACGGGCCTGCGTGTTCATGTCATGTGCGGGTCGCAGCAAGCTGTCTAGTGTGTGGTAGAAGCTGTTGAGCTTGCAGTCGGTGCTTCTCTTGAGTCCTAAATGTGGCGGCGGACGTAGCACGCGGTGTGTGACACTCCGGTGTGCGGCCTGAAAGATGGGGCTGAGAAGCATAGGGTTGGCCTTCGCAACTGAGGCATTTGGAGTTCGGAAAGAGTTGCAGGAGGCTGTGAAAACGCCTACGATTTTCGACAAGACGGCCGGGAAGCTCTTTCCGGACCACGACTGCCGTAACATACAGAACCCAGTCGTGAATTGGGATGAACTCCGCGAGACGTTCCGCACCGCTTGTCCGCCGACTAAATACACTTGGAGCTTACAGTGCAGCACCGTCGTCGTGAATTGGAGCGACGGGTTGCGGTTTCTCGAAGATTACACCGACTTTCCAATCGAAAAGGGGCCCAAGCACGCCGCGTTCCGCCGGCTCGCAAAACAGCAGTGTCCTCTCGGTTACATCGTTCTACTGACTGTACGGTTACTGCATTGCGCCTTGAAGCAGGCGATGACGGATTGTTTCCTCCCGTATTCTGTCGCGATCCGCGAGCAAGTGCGCGGCATCGATTTCAAGGTCTTTATGGGCTCGGATTGGCCAGTCTTCGCGCTATTGAATACGCTTCCCTGGGACGAGTGGCCCGGCTACGATCGGCAGGCCATGGACTTCGACTGCGATCGGTCCGGAAACAGCATCGTGGATTGGCCCTCCTTTCGGAGAATTTTCGACTGGCCCTTCGACGTGGACTTAGCACCATTTGAGGCCAGTGTGGCCGCTACGCACGGCGGGCAGCTGTATGATCGGAATCCGGAGATTCCGCTCCGTTTTGCCGCTGAGAAGCGGGAGAAGAAGTTCCGCCACATGCCTCTCCCGGCGGAGCTGGGCGCCAACGCCAACGCCGCGCAGGGCTTTCAGGGGGGCGAGCTGCTCGACGCGCAGTACTTCATCACCGAAGAGGACTCGAACGAAATCCTGTTGGAGGAGCTGACGCAGTTCACGCCCGAGGAGCAGCTCGAGGACGAGGCGGGCGTGTCCGACGCGAGCTTCGTGCGCCACGAAGACAGGAAGTCGGGCAGCTACGTGTACTTCTCGACAAAAGACATGCCGAAGCCCCCTATCCTCGACCCGACGTGGCGCGTCGACAAGCGGATCGTGAACCCGGACAAGACGCTGTATCTGCGCGGCGAGGAGTACAGGAACATGTCTGCGGAAGAGTACGTGCAAGCCCACCCCGGCATACCGTCGCAGCGATTCGCCGACCTCGACACGCTTCTGCGCACGCCGCTGCGACCGTTCGCCAAGGCCTCGCAGGCGCACTACTACTCGGACTACCGCTCCTGGTGGCTCGACAGTATCAAGTACGTGTATGCGGAGCGGATTCACGAGCAGACCGGCGTGGCCTCCCAGGAGTGCCTTTACGGGGTTTACACAGCGAATCTGATCAAGGCGCTGTGGGCGGCAGACACGGAATCGTCTGCGTTTCAGCCGTACTCCGTGGCGATCTCCAACACATTTTTCGAGAGTCTGCACTTCATAGGCGCCAGCAAGTGGCCCATCTTTGCGCTGCTGGAGCATGGGCGCTCTCTCAGGCGGCACCGGTACGCGATGGATTTCAGCGAGGAGGACCTGGACCTGGTGCACAAACACATGGGACCGTGGCTGCAGTCGCTGGATGCGGACGCGCACAGGAAGGCGCTGGGGATCTACGTGCCGGCTCTCCGGTCGCGCGCGAAACGCAGCGGCCACCCGGGCATAACTAGGGAATCCTGGAAGCGGAGTCTCTTCGAGAACGACGCTATGGACAGCACAGAGTCGGCGGCGGAAAATCCCGCGATGGAACCCACTTCGCGCAATTTCAATCACTATGCGGAGGCGTCGCGATCCCCGTTTCACAAGCTTCACTTCCAGGAAACCGTGCGCGCGATAGTGGAGGCTGGCGCGAGACTGCGCTTCCTCTACGTCTCTTTCGTGTATGGAGCCTACAAAAAGTACATCCGAGGCTGGATCAGGCGACTGAAGTTCTTGCAGGTCGACAATGTTTTGTTGTACACTTTGGATCAGGACAGCCACGAAGAGTGCCTGCGTTTCTCGAAGATTTATCAGAGCGAGGCTCAATGCTTACGTGGGCTGACCATTTCGGCGTTGAACAAGTTCACAATCCTCCTAGTTTGTCTGCAGTTGGGATTCGACGTGATGTGGCTGGACCTGGATATCTTCTTGATGAAAAATCCGACGCCGACTATTATGCAGATGACGCGGGGGAACCCAGAGGGCCGTATCCACAGTGACAGCCGTCACAACTACAGGGAGAGGCATCAAGAGGCAGTCGCGCGCGGCGATAACTACCTCGTCAACTCGGAGATAGATCTACCAGCCATCATAGGTGACGACTTCTCGGTCCTGACCGTGAGCGGTGAACAGAGGTATCACGACCCGGTAGAAAATCCCGAAGAATACATTGACCTAACGCTCACCGACGCGAAGAATGATTACGGACCCGAGGACGACCTCGCGACTGAGGAAAGGTTGGAGCAAAATCCGGAGGAGACGCGGTACGATCTGCTCATAGCCTACTCCTTTGTCTCGGACTGCATCTGCAACGGTTTTTTCTTTCTGAAGAGCAAACCTGCGGTGGTGGACTGGCTCGAGGAGCTGATTGTGTGGTTGTACCAGCACCCGTTCGAGCACGATCAGCGAGCTATGAGCGCTCTGCTTAACTACACCGAGAAGGTGGGGTTTCCGAAGGACTATAAGCACCCGCGAATTCCGAATTGGTTCGTTTTCGACGTCGAAAACGAGTTCATCAACTGGCCGTACTGGGTGGGCGATCTCGAGAAGATGGCGTTGATCCATTTCGTGGACGGCGCCGCCTACTCCCTGTACGGCAGAGGCGACTGGGACGCAAGTATACCCCTGGAGAGGGCCACGGAGGCGAGTATGCTCGATGTCTTTTACTTGGACATGGGCGACCCAGATTCCTCACGTCCGGAGATTGGTAGTCCGGAGATGGGGGACCCGGAGATCGGGCACCCGAACACAGCAGACCAGCTTTCTGATTGGAAGAGGGAATTGGTCCTGCAACAGCGTCTCGAAAAGAGTCCCGAGCAGCGACAGAAGTGCGGAATTCTTCCGAATGTGGAATCGGCGCACCTGGGAACGGGCTGGGTGGATGCGAAGCTGAAAGCGTTGAGACGCACTGTCAACCCATAAACGTTGTGGCATTTTGAGAATATAGACAAATGTTTCTAAATTCTTACTAAACGTATTCTACGAGGATATGCAGCTTGTGTCTAGGCAAGTAGAAGATCTGCGCAAGACATGTGCGGGGCGAGTCGCTGTCGAGATTCTAACGAATGTGGGCCGCAAACGGGCGGGGTGTGCGTGGAGAACAAGTTCTTCATTCAACTAGATCGCTTAGTGTCGGTGTCTTATTGATTTCGTTCGAGCTCCTGCGAATATAGATTTCTGCCAAGCAGGACGTTGTACTAGTGCCAGTATGTCCAAACGTTTCTGTAGAGGTTGAACAGTACCGAGTTACCATTTGTGTTTCTAAATTTTTCGGACGCAGCTTCGAACTGAGACGACAACGACGTGAATCAGCCGTCATCGTATACAGTTTCTGAATAGAAGAAACTCCAAACGAACGAGAAGATTATGTATTGACGAGACTCGACGCTAATCCCACAGCATGTCTTCTAAGCAGGCGAAGAGGCTTCTTCGTCAGAAGCAAGAAGAGGAAGCCGCCAGACAGCAAGCGGAAGACAAAAAGCAGGCCGAAAACGTCGAAGACGAGGAGGATGAGGAGGAGGAAGCGGAGGAGACGAACCAGAAAGCCCAGCCGAAAGGCCTTTTCCATTTGATGATGGGCGACAGCAGCAGCGAAGAGGACGAGGAAGACGAGGCTGAAGAAGAAGAGCCCGCAGAGAAGGCTGAGGAGGTTGAGGCGGCCAGCGGCAGCGGCAAGAAAAGTCCGTCTTCGCCGGAGAGTTCTAAAAAGAAAGGCAAGAAGCAGCAACTTGTCGAGGAGTCGGCGGAGGAGTCGGAGGAGGATGACACGGATGACTGGAAGGCACTCGAGGAGGCGGAGAAACTTCGGGAGAAAAATCCTGATGCCGGTGGCGATGAAGATGCGGGGGGTACGACGCGGACGCAGCTGAAGGATATCGCTGGCATCCCGATGCTCGAGCGACTGCTGCGCATACACAAATCCAACTTCTCCCCCGAAGCCGAGTACAAGAGGATATTCGGAGGAGAGGCCGTGAAACCGGCCGCAAAGAAGAAGAAATACCCAGTCCAAATTCCTCTGCATTTGCGTACAGTTTTTTGGAATGTCACGATTCAGATCGTGATATCATTTTTAGAATTCCATTCCACATACTTTCACACATGACACACTTGCAAACAAGTGCGACTCGCGTAACAACTCTCTAAACAGGTCGGCAGTGGTTGATTCAGATGGAGCTTGAACAGGTTGGAATCAAACGGCCCGACGTGGCGAACTGTGGGACCTGCATGATGGTAGAGAAGCGGCGGGACGTTTTCGATTACTGCGTGCCGCAGGACAGCAATCGTGCTCTGGGAATCCAGGAGGACTGGACACGGGTGACGCAAGCCCATGATCCGTATTTACTCGAATCCTTTGTGAGAGACATGCCTTTCCACGTGGATGCGTGCCTCATGCTAGCGGAGTCGTACAAGATGCGCGATCAGCATGAGAGTGCTCTGGAGTGGACGAAGCGGGGAATCTTCTCATTGGAATGCAACTTCATCGGCACGTTCAGACCGTTCGGCATCCATCTGAGCGGTGGTGGTGAGGAGCAGAACAATAGCGGCGCCGCCTCGTCGTCCGCCCAGCCTGGCAACTCACCGAATAGTGGCCAGCAGGAAAGTAACACTCCATCTTCACCCTATCTGAACAGCAACTACCTGTGCCGGCCGCAGTCGCTTTCGAAACGGGGTCTGCAAGTCCTGGGTCGTGGCATGTTCCTGTACATGGTATGTCTTCAAGCACAGGGTCTGTTCAACACAGCCCTAGAGATGGCCAAATTCATATGGAAGTTGTCCTATTATGGCGGCCATAATTCGTTGCTGTGTCCTGCGAAGAAGGTAGATCCGAAGGAGGATGCCGACGGTGCAGAGAATGCTGACAGCGACGACAAAACCGAGAACGCTGAGAGCGACGCGAAAACGAAAACGATACTGTACGACGGGTTGGATCCTTGTCACATGATGATTCACGTCTTGTATCTGGGCATCCGCAGTAGGAAGTACGATTTCGTCGACGCGTTTTGCGGCATGGATTGGAACACGCGCGAGTCGCACCTGAAGTACTTCGACGATCCTAAGTTTTTCTGCAAATCAAAGTTCGACGTGAGAGACGACAACGCCGGTCTTCCGCAGTGGGACGGCGAGAAGTACACCACGGAGGCGCAGGACGCGAAAGACAAGGCGGAGAGCAAGAGCGCCAACTACAACAGTGCTCCTTCGATGGCGTCTCTGTACCCGCCCATGGCTTACACGTTGGCTCTCTCGGGATTTTACCAGGCCACCGATCATAAAGAGCTGAAGAAGGAGCAGCTCGCGGTCACGGACATCTGCAACTGGAAGTGTCCGGGTCGAACCGCGACCGAAAAGTTCGTAAAAGCCGTCTTCCTATACCCATACCTGTTCAAATCGCTGTTGGAGAAGAATGAGATCAAGCTCGACGGAAAACCCTCCGGCATCCGAGTCGCCAATAAGTCGTGGAGCGACTTGTTCAATCAGATCCAAGACTTCGGCTTCCAGCCGGAGCCGCATCGGGGATTGAGCAACTTGGAGGGCTGCTACTGCGAGCGTTTCTCTATGCTGTGGAAATCGGACCAAATTCTGGGGTGGGCGCATGACAGCCTCTGTAGACTAACCGCTATGTTCGAACACAGCTCCCTGTTCAAGGGGGACTGGGACGCGGGCATCCAGGAATTCACGAGCTACCTCGGAGGTACAATAATTCTCAGATCTGACAAATAGTAGATTCACATCCGATTTGTCTTCTTGGAAACTTGCGAGCGTTTAAGCGAGCATTTGACCTCTGTAATTTCAAACTCTCAGAGCACCACGAGACTTTGTATGGTTGCTACTACAACATGTCTTTGGCCGAATTCACGGACCAAGCTGCTAGCATGGTCCTGCCTTCGCTCATGCACGATACGACTCAGCGAATGCATGCGGATCGGGCTTCTCTGGATGGTATACGACTGTTGATAGAATCGATTGTTCATAGAATCGCTACTAATTTTCCATTTTCGGTATCAATGTTGATTGTCAAACATAATGTTGATTGTACAAACCACACTAGCGTTAGTGCAGGTCATTCAGCAGCGTTTGAACCCTGCGGCTTTGAGAGATCTCCTTCAGGGGATCGGAGAGCAGCGACCTGACCTCGTGGCGGAGTTGCAAGAGCATCTGTCGCGCCAAGAAGAGCTCCTGCAAGACGAGGAGCAAGAGGGGGAGCGCGAGGAGGATCGTAGTGTGTACGGCAGTGCGCAGGAAGATGAAGACTTCCAAGAGGGTGATCATAATAACGAGGACGAGGAGAGAGGAGAGGTGGATCCAAATGAGCGCGCAATAATGCACGCAATGGGTTTCGCTTGCGGTGACGAAACCGAGGAAGAACGCGCAGCTCACGGCGGCTTGCAGGACTTGCAGTGATGGCATCACAACTCTCGACGACTTGCTTGACGGCACCGACTTGCTTGACGGCATCTCGAAGGAAGTTTTGCTTGACGGGACCTCGCAAGAACCATTTCTGTATCCCCACCATCTGATTCCTCTCTCAGGCACAATCTCGCCGCATACCAATGCGTTCCTCGCGTTCTGGTTGTCCCTAGCGCCGTGGTCCTCCCTGGATCGGTCCGGTAAGGCGCCCATTGTGACTTTCCATTCATTGGCGCAGAGCGGGTATCGATTCGCCCTAGTGACGCAAGAATTCATCCAGAAGTGGTGCGACAAACGGAAACGGGATTGAGAGTGTCATTGTGCTCGACTTATTAAATTCCCGAATGAACGTCGACTCGGAGTTGGGTTCATGCTGTTCGAGCGCGTTTCCCGGTTTCCAGCTCGTCCATCTGTGAATTCCGGTGCGCCAAGAGACCATGGGAAGGGACCGTGTTCGTTGCAACAGTTCAATGCTTCGACAGAGTGCAATCCATGGATCTGAAATTCGGAATTCATTCCGCAATGCGAGCGCTGCTTGAAGCTGAGCCTTTGGATTGTGGTTGTGAATTTCGCATTTTGGGTTGAGTTTCACAAGCATCTGCAGGTTTTTTTCGTATGTTTCAGCAGTCAAATGAACTATTTGTAAAGTATCGGAAGTACGATCTGGAAGAAAGATTGACACTACCCTGACAGGACGAAGTAATGACGACCTTCAAGGCGTGGCGAATTTGTGTGAAGGTTCTCCTATGGTCTGGTGGAACTTCGATTGGGGTCCGCGCCGAGCGGTATCTCAATCCGATGTCTGCCGAGAAGGACGAATGTCCCAGATTCGTTCGGCACATCGATTTCCGTTCTTGGAAGCTCTTAACTCCGTACTTCCATGCGAGCGATCTCTACCACTCCCGGATCTTCGGAGCGCCGGAATCGCGCGAGTCCTTCAAGGATTTCGAGGAGGTCCGAGTCTATATGGAGAAGCACATCAACGATAAATATTTCGGTGGGAGCAATCTCGACACCCACGTGATCGCCCGAGCCCTGCGGCAGATGGCTCCCGCGCCAACCTTCGAGCCCCGCACCGATCAGGAGAAGTTGTGGGTGAGCGAGTACCTGCAGAACGTGGCTGAAAAGTCGCATTTCGGGGTTGCGTTGTTCTACCTAGAGAAGATTTTCAGCTCGGGAGAGGACATCGTGTTCCGGTTCTTCGGAGAGGCCACCCGCTCGAGCCTGTACTCGGACATACACAGCGAGTCGACCATGAAGACCCGGATGTGCGCTCCCAAGGTGCTGATCCTGCTGAATCTCCTGATGGAGAGAAACTTGCGGAGCCCCAGGCGCGACATGGAGACGATGACCTTGATAAACTGGTTCAATCACTTGGTGCGCGAGGCGAACGACGCGATCACAACGAATTACGAAAACGTGGAGGACGTCTACATCATGAGCTTGACACTGAAATCGATCCACCGGGTCCTGTTCCTGCAGTTCGTTATGTACGAGTACTTCCATGGTGAGGCCGACTTTGCCAACGAAATGGGGAGTGCAGTGACTCTCGTCGACCCGCACAAGAGCGCAGGGACCGCGGACGCCCGCGCGGGGCCGGCCGCTTTGGGCGCCGAGCGTACACAAGGCAATATGACGAACTTCTGGTTCAAAGTGACGACGGAACTGATCGCGCACGAGGCCCAGCCGCTGCATGCGCCTCTGTACACGCTGGAGCACTCTGCGCAGCGCTCACACGGTGCGAAGTGGGTGGCCTTCCTCAGCGGGTTCCCAGACCGCTTTCTGCGCGTCCTCAAACACGATAGCATGAAAACGGATTTGCGTAACGACTACTTCGTCTCCCCGATGCTAGGCACGAGCTTGACGGCCGGAATAGGCTCGTCGGAGGAATTCCGGTGGGTGCTGCACGGCGACGCAGAACCCTCCGCACTCGCTGCTCTTTCCGACGAGGATCGCAAAAGCCAGCGGACCGAACGGTCCAACAGCCTGCGGGTTAAGCGGTACGAGAAAATAAAGGGTGCATTGCAGACGCACACTCCGTGGTTAGATTGGCACGACTGGTTTTTGCCCTGGGCGCGGGGATACAATGCCTTGGGCGCGGCCCACGAGCACCGATATTGCACGAAGATGCGTGACTTCTTGATTCATCCAGTGTACCTGATGTCCACTGTTGTTCTAGCCGAGCAGG
>JACKZZ010007892.1_pt1 | contig 10359 bp, 6 predicted proteins | sample 8027871 | NCBI WGS metagenome assembly JACKZZ01 (sample SAMN15724774, study PRJNA655200) | protist metagenome | isolation source: fluorescence activated cell sorting (FACS) single amplified genomes of... | place: USA: West Boothbay Harbor, Gulf of Maine | collected 2000-07-19
TCAAATTCTGCAAAATCGCATCCTCAATGCATGAAATTTGGATATATATCAATGAAATAAGCGGCGGTCTTGAAATCCACATTTGGAGCCGGAAAATGACTCACCTATGTTTGGATCAAGGACCAATCAAATCTCTTCGGGATTGACATAAAAAAAATTGCGCAACAGGCAATTAATCTATTGAGTCCTCTCCCGTTGAAATGGTAATAAATGCTGGTTGAAATTGAAGTGCTTGTCCCGTCCTCCTTGTTTTGGGCGTCACACCATAATAAATTTTGAAAAATGATCGAGTTTCATACTCTTAATCCTTATTGAATTTCTGTGCAAGTTTATCTGGGAAAAAGCCCCAAAGAGATTGCGCTACAGGCAATAAATTTTTTGGGGCTTCAAACATATAAATATTTCTCAAACCTACCTCATAATTGCTTCTTTATATTACAGCGTGCACTTACGCTTTTTATGTTATTGTTAAAATTTGAATTTTTAGAAGCACCTGATTATAACAATAAGATTGCTGTGAAATTCCTATGTCATCAAATCAAAAGGGCTGACATGCCCATAGATCAAGACTTGGCTGGCTCATTGAATCATATGTTATAATAAATAGGTCTGTGATTCATCATCAATAAAAACAAATCAGAATAAAAGACAAGCGAATAACGTATTTTACAACCTCTCTGTATCAAGTGATTAAATTACATCTTGATAAACACGGCTATCACAACTTGTCTGGCAAGCCTTGGTATTTTATTTGAAAATATATTATTCCTAAGAAGCAACATCATCCAAATACTTTTATTTAATTCAAATCTATTCAATTATTGTTTATCGGTTTTTGGTAGGCGATGAAGTTTTGGATGGTGTGGTTTCCTTCTTTACTGAATTGCTGCCTCTCCTACCCGCTGCAATAACAGAGTTTTTGTGCGCAACCATAATCTTCTTCATCGCTGACAATTTCCTACACATCGCGCCTGGGCTTTCAGTAATTCCACTAAATCTCAACTTCTTGTTGAGAACTCCGATCTTCTGCTTGCTTTCTTCGTCGAATGTTTTCTGGCGCTCCCGCAAAACTTGCTCCGACTTAGCAGCTTCGACGCGCTGTGCTAGCTTTTCTCCGTCTAATACAGCACCGACGACACGCAGCGCAGATCTTGTTATACGATTTCCATCATGATCTGGTAAAAGCGGCTGTGCATCGCTGCAGCCAAAAGCACCACCTGCAATGGCGCCAGCTGCTAAGGCAATGTAATTTGCTTCTCTTAAATCACCTAGCGGCGCGAAGTGGCGAGCAGCGTGAGCTATCAGCTTGTAAGTTGCGAAGATTAATGCGACAAGCTCAATGTGCGCTGCATGCTTACGGTAGATACATTGCGTCCAATTTTTGATTTGTTTATGCACAGCTTCATTTATAACGTACCGCTGGGTAATCGGCCGTCGTGCATCATGCGGAAGACTGAATTGTTCATCAGGTACAAATAATGCCTTGCTGATGAACCTCGCGTAAGTACATCGCGCATCGTGTTTCCCTTGTCGTCCTTTCTCATGAGATCTTGGGGGTATGCTTCAGCTAGGCGATCCAATGCCCTTATGTAATCAGCATGGCTTTTGAAAGGAAGCTTGATATAAGAATCCCAATCCAGCAAAGGCAATTCATCATTAACAATGCTTTGAGGTGCGTTTTCGCCCTTGTAAACCATAGCGTCATCCTGTGTCGAAGCGATAAAGAATTTAGATTGCAGCTGGCGTAATTTACCAGTCAGCGCTGTCCGTCTGCCACCTGTGCAATATTCGCACCTGAACACGAGGTGCAGCGGATCTTCTGCAACGCCAACTAGGTTGGGTAGCCATTCGCGCACTGCTTCGCTAGGCGCATCCGAGAAGAAATATTTGACTTGGCATAAGGCTTCCTTTGGCAATAGCTTCATTGCAGCTGCCTCTGTGCATTCGGGCGATTCTTTAAGCTGTGGCGAAAAGCCAAAACAGCAACCAGTGGCACCGCAAAAGGTATGAAGCGCATGATAACCATCTTTTTGGTCCATCTTTCTCTGCCCTATCAAACCAAAGGCAGCTTTAAAGGTTGCATCGTGAGAAAGTGCAACAAATTCCTGTCTGCAGATTGCTTGATTAAGCAGCTCAGCACGTAATTTTTTTGCAGCATCCTCCTCAAATATCTCCTTGATGACATCGAAAAGCCCACTCCTGTGCTTCGTGGGAACCAGCATCGCAGCAACACCATCTCCTTTGGCGAAATCATTCTGTAGATAGCTTGCCAATACCCTGATCTTCCCCTTGGAAGTCAGCGCTCTGGAGAAGACCATCTGCGCGAAACCCTGTGTGTAATATATGTCCTTATTTGCCCTTCTGCATGTTCCTAGGTGGCTGCGTAACAAATAACGTGGTCCTGTCTCAGTCCACACAAGCACCATCCTGATTTCGTTGTTCCGACGCAGGAAATCTTCTTCCTCTTCGGTTGCCTCACAATGCGCATGCAATCTGGCTGCTGCAATTGCAAGACAGCAGCCTTCTTCACTTGGGTGGCCCCACAGATTTGTGAGCTTGTTATGCAGATATACAGCTTTGGCCGTACTGTATTGAGCATCGCATCCAATTGCGGAATATTTCGGCGGTGTGTGATATTTCTCCACATGGTCAATTAGGCGGGATTTTCTGTCGAAGGAACGAAATGGACACAGTTTACAGGGGAAAGCACGAATTCCTTCGTTAACCCGCGGCACATTGGACCACCTGAGAAGGGAGCAATATGCTTGGTATTCCTTGCGTATACCTTCATGGAAGGAATTAAGGTTATCTGTTTCACAATCGCTTGAGTCATCATCGGAATCGCTATTCTCCTCAACGTCCAACTCATTCTGATTAATAACCTGCGCATGCGAACCCCACAGAAGCAAGATTTCAGGCTCATCCAAGTCAATTGGCTCGCCGTCGTCTAATACAATTCGCGCGCACAAGAAATCTGAATCATCACCAAACACAGGATTGCTGGGTGTCGTCCATTCAGAAGTCCCAGGCTTCGATGTCGAATTGGCACCCAATGCAAGAAAAGCATGGCCCTGTGGATTACCTCGCTGAAGAATTACTGATGGAAAACTCACCGGTCTTTGTGTTACCTTGAGCATGAAACCTAACTTCCGCAGTGCTTCATCTGCTTGCCGCAGCGTGTATGGGCCCCTCGTCCAGCCTTTAAATTCTCCTGTCAAGGTATCGCTTAGCTTTTCAGAGTCTGCATACGCAACAAGCGCTAGTGGCAAACAATCGTGTGCTTCACCATCATCGTAATTAGGATTCGGGGTCGGCGGGAAATCCTTCATGTGTCTTCTTCCAAATTTATCGTTATAATGTAAATCCTGGTCGAATGCTGATGCCTCTGGTGTGTCGATGGGGCCGCTTACCATTACACCTGTCATAGGATCATAACGGATACCCTCCAATTGAACCCATCCCATATTAGTGGCGCTGCGATAGGGCCTAGGATTTTCATATTTAATTGGATTGGAAAGCCGAAATATCGTGACGCTTTCGATGTAATCTCTTTTGCCAGATAGCGTCATAAATTCCTCCTCATTCAGCTGATGTTCATCATTGCGATTTGTCCGGAGATAATCCAATGTGCTATCATTCTGAGATTCGACTGTGATTTCGCCCACCAATTGCGCACGGCGTGTCGTTTGCATGCATTTTTGCAAAATGCCAATGCGCTGGGGCAATGGTTGTTCTCCCTTTGGCCACCGAAATTTCTTTCCCCTGACTTCTAACGTTTTCTCTCCATCCAAGATTAATTCAGCAGGCCTGGGATATATGACTAGGCCACGTGCAGGAATACGTCGTTCCTCAATCAATGCAGCTAGGGCAGGATTTGGCAAAAATTTCTGAGCAATTTCCTGCTTTTTCTGAGCTAAATGACCCCAAGGTTTTTCTGCACTCTGCGTTACAGGACGTGGCGGTTTTGTCGTGAGAAATTCCAAGAAATTTTTCTGCTCGATATTATCCGGATTGAATTATTCGCTATCTTCTTCTTCTTCTTCTTCGTTACACGTATTATCGCCAAAATCGGGATCGCAGATGCCTGTGATCATAAATCCGTATGTTAAACCGCTCTGGACAATGAAGCATCCTTCTTCGTATACAAGCACAATGCTGTCCTCGCTAGGTTCTGGGCGTTTAAATAATATCCCCCGCGTTTTGATCACGAATCCAAAGCATTCGATTCTGCCAGCTTCTACCAATATCTTTACCGAGATCTTGTTCATGTCTGCTTTGTTCCAAGAAAACATGTTTCTGCCAACTGCAGACGAACAGACCAATTTGGGCAAGAAAATCGTCGGAAAATGCTTGCTTGGGCAGAGCGCAGGCAAGATGGTTGCTAACCTATCTAGCAGCACCGGTTTTGTGCTCTTCAACGCTTGCATCGCTATTCTTGAATTTGGAGTTTGTGGACAGCCCAGGGAGATACCGAAGATCGCCGCAGCACCCTTGTGTCCATTCTGACTTCGCGAGCGGTACGATAAATACAAATCAGAGTCGATGACACCACCAAGCATAGCCTGCCCGAAGATTGTTCCACCCCCTCGCTGAGACAGTCCTTGCTTGTATGATGCATTAAATGAACCAAGGGTTACACTGCCTAGCGGATCTAGAACATACATACTTCTAACAAATTTAACTAAATCCAAACGGCGGCTATCGTCCATGCTGCGCGCCTGCGGATTCGAGTGTGATCTGCCAGCCCTGCGAGCGTCCTTCACCAAGCGCACTTGCTCCTGGTATTTCATCATATCCGCGCGGCCAGCAATCGTGCTTTTCTCTACAGTTGTGTTCATATTGTTTGCAATGCTGCGGATTTGGCGGATTGGATATCGCTGAAGCCAGGTGATGAAATGTCGCCAGAGACCATCCGCGTGATGCGCGGGATTTAAACATTTCCGATTCATCGAAGGGTCTCCAGTCTTGTATACTGTGTCCTCCCAGCCAGGCTTCGGTTCCTGCGCGTCCCCTGGACTCAAGAACTTTGTCGTGTAGCGAATATAGCGCGTTTTCTCTGCGATGTTTCTTATGTCAGCCTCGTCGCTGGTCTCGATGTACGGGTACACATTGCTTTCGCAGAGCTTCCATGCTGCGATGATGACATTCTTAGTTTGTCTGCCGTAGGGATTCCGCGCCACGAATTTGCCCATCCCCAGGAATTTTTTGTATGTGTCAGTATTGATCCTCTGATCCTTTCCATCCATTGCATCCGGCATTTCACTGCGGTAGATTATGCGCGTGTGCTCTAATCGTAAAAGGTGCTTGCGAAGCTCCTCCTCCGAAACTAATAAGCGATTAGGGAATTCCTCCACGTGGGGAAACATCCCCTCGAGGAATTTATTTCCCAAGCTCTTTCCGCTGCGTCCAGGGGAGATCTGGTAATTGTCAGCCTGCTGGATCTCATCGCTTAATAATGCTGTCCAAGTTAGCGCATAATAATAATCGCGCGCATCCTTATTCCCCTCAAACATGGATTTCCAGAAATTGTCATTGTCGGATTTGACATCTGCGCTTGCATCAACCATATCAGACCTAGAAAATTCTCTGCGGCTAAACAGGTAATGGTCTGGCGAGAAAGGCACGAAGCGAACCTGGACATGTTTATCATCATCACCTACAATGAACTCAAGCACACAATCCGTAAGTCCAATGTGCCGAAGCGGACGCCTTTTGGAAACGATAGCAGCAAAATCTGTATCGCCTCCATGCTCTGCTAATGTGCTGCTCGCGAAGGAATTGAATTGCGTGCTCCTGGCATGCATACTATGCAATGCACCGCAATATTTTGCCATCTGCACCATGCGTTTGATATCACTCCTTGCAGCCCAAGCTGCGATGTGGTTTTTGTTCAAGCTGAAATCTTGTAATTCGTCTGGCTGTTGTGCTTCAAAGCTAATGCCCAATGTGTCATCATCTGCTGGTTCTTGTTCGCGATTATCAGTATTCTGCTTTGTCGCGAAGGCATCTCTTAGAATTTTCTGCCACGAACGGTCGGATGCCCGAAAAGCACAGCTGTTGATCCTCTTAAGAAGCGATTTGTCGTTTTTGTCGCGCTGTGGATCTGGCTGCGCATCGTTGCAAGCGATACAATTTTCAAAAGAACCAAGGATCATGTTTCTGCAATGGACTCGCATTCCTTCTAGGCATTTTAGCCATGCAGCTCGGTATGGTGTGTTAACACCGGCACGCTGACCTACAGCAGACGAAAGACCAGTTGTTGGGTCGTAGGCATACACTTTGCCATCTTCTCCTTCCGTCGCAAGCGCTTTGACAAATGGTTCGAATATGATGAGGAAGGTAGCGAGGGCAGCGAGGCTATCATCTGGCTTCAAATCAGGTCCCTCGAGAATTGCATGCTGTAATGCTGCTCGACACCCATCGTCAAGATATGCATTTTCGAATGGCGTTGTGTAACTTGCTTTTCCTACCCTGACTCTTCGCGCAATTTCTCTGGGTAATTCTAATGCATATTCCGGTGGTGTAGGAATAACAAAGGATCTCGCCATGTCATTTTGCCGTTTCAAAATCTCCACATCCTCTGCGCTTATTTCTTGCGCACAAGATGGACTTTCCTGCGCAGATTCTTGAATTTGGGGACTGTGTGAATCTCGGGGTGCCCTAGTTTCTCCCGTTATGCGCTTCGCAGGGGTATCGATACCTCCAGAGGCAATACGCTTTCTGCTTGACGGCGGTGACAATGGTGGTGTAACGTTGAACAATTTAACGGGCAACGTAAGGTCGGATATGGTTGATGCCTTAGAATGCCTGTGTCCTTGCCTTACTGCCGCTACGCTTTTAGGCCCTGGGGTTGAATTGCCACCTTGTATCTTCGTAGCATTCCCCATTGGTATTGCAACCTTGCTGCTGAGATCATTACAAATCGCAGATAATCCCCCTGCTCCTGCGTCGTTGCTGACGCTGGATATTGCCTCATTACGTTGTTGTGGCTGAGACGCTGGCAAGCTGCTCTGTTGATCACCAAACACCGCATCGCTATGAGGTGTTGTTCCAAAAAGCCTGTCGAGAATAGAATTTGGGCGGAGTGCTGTCGTTTTCGGTGCTGCAGCTGATGTGAATTGAGATCGATTTCTGCGACGCTTTCTGGGCACTTCAACAAGCGCATGCTCCACTTCGATGCCTCCTGAGATTTGATTCGTGGTGCTGCTGGAAGTTACCACATTCATCTGTGATGTGCTAATATGATTGCTGTGATGCAGCTCAGATGTTTGCCCATTAATCGTTTCGATTTCCCCTGGTTTCGAATTCTGGCCAAGCTTGTCACCATCGCTGCCACAAATGCTTCTGGGCATTTCAGCATGTGCATGCTCCGCTTCGCTGCTTCCTGAGATTTGGTTCGCGGTGCTGCTGAATGTAACCAGATTCATCTGTGATGTGCCAGAATGATCGTTATGCTGCAGCTTAGATGTTTGCCCAATAGCCGCTTCAATTTCTCCTGTCTTCGTAGTCTGATCGAGCTTGTCTAGGAGACCTGCAACGAAATCGATATGGTCTGGATAATACAGAAGACAATCCTCGTCTCCCTCAGGTACAAGTGACAGGAAAGCAACATTTCCCAAATCTGGGCATTGCTTCTCCGTGTCCTCTCCATTATGCTTGGAAAATTGGGCGATTATCCTGTTATCTGCAGCTCGCTGTAACAAGATACTCATAAATGAATCTCGTTTCCCATTTTCTTCATCGCAGCTTGATACCTGTATTATATAATGGGGTATTATGATAGATTTTAGATGGAAGACAAATTGGCAACCTCGATTACATAGCCTCCGCAAAGATCTCCGAAAATTGAACCTCGATACCTGATATGGCTCGCGCTCCAAAGACACACGTAACCCCCATTCAGCTGATGCGCTATCAAGCTCTCTGATCGTTGTTACGTTCTCTGCCGTAAATTCGGCAATTTGGTCTGGCTTGAAGCCTGCCATTGTGGCTTTGATATAGGAGCTAGCTGCTCCAGCGAAACCTTCAATTGTAGAATCAATTGTTAGCACGTTGTCTCGGTTGCCCGACATATTTTGGCAATTCAAGTTGATTTTATTTGCTAATTACAGCTTTAATGAATGAGCGGGTTGCGGGGGTTTGCTGCTAATAATTGAAGAATGAAATCGATAGAGAATGGCGATCAAACATCTGAAAAAACAGGACATTTATGTATCTAAAAAAATATCTAGGCTCTAGGCGTTGTTATAGATGTGATATGACAACGGGGGGATTAATATTGCTCACGAAATAGACAGCATCCATTGACCAAGAACGATGCCAGAGAACACCGTGCTAAATTTTGTTGGAGGGCAATTCGATGAGATAGTTTGTCGCAGCAAATGTTCTGGTCATCTCTAGAGGGAAACATAACAGAATATGTAGTCATGGCTCCTGCTAATCGGTCCTGAGCATCAGACATATTTCCCAGGAGAACATGCGGAGCATGCTGCTCAGGTTTGTCGATCACCATCGCCGGTGAGCGTCGCTTTCATCCTTGTCCATCCTTAGGCACCATTCTGCCTCATCCCATGCCAATGGTAGCGCACGCGAGCTACTGGAATGCAGATACACGCATCTGATTTGTTTTGCTGCAGGTATCCTCTCCTGACAGGTAGAGCAGATTGCGTCGTATGTATTCCAAAACGCACTTCGCTTGGATACGCCTATTCCTATGTGTCTCGTCCCCGTCAGAGGACAATCTAGAAAGAGGAACCATTGGTTATGGCCTTCGATAAAAATAATCTCCATCTGTATGAGACAATGGCAAAATCGAAAGATGATGTGAGGATTGTGAATGCCTACGAAAATGAATTTATAGAACGTGGCTGGTAGGAATCTATGAAGTCAAGATGCGAGCATTATGTGAAAAAACAAGCTTATGATTTTAGGTTCTTTTGGCATGTAGCGATCTCTAAATTACTCTTTGTCTTCTCTCGGTTGAAAAAAAGATTATTATATTTAAGCGAGGATGACTTCTTCGTCCTCTTCATCTAAAGGATTTTGGAAATTGTTCCTATTGTCTTTAATATATAGGAAGTTGACTCTTTGTCTTCTCTCAGTTGAAAAAAAGATTATTATATTTAAGTGAGGATGACTTCTTCATCCTCTTCATCTAAAGAATTTGGGAAATTGTTCCTATTGTCTTTAATATATAGGAAGTTGTGATTATATATTTCAGTGAGGATGATTTCTTCATCCTCTTCATCTAAAGGATTTGGGAAATTTGTCCTATAGTTTTTAATATATAGGAAGGTAGTGGGAATAAAACATTCAGCTATCCTCAAAACATTCATCTATGTACTAGTAAGGATGAATTCATCATCCTCTTCATCTAAAGGATTTGGAAAAATGTTCCAAGTAGCTTTATAATAGAAAATTTAGAATTTGGTGGGAGAGAAACATTTAGCTACCCTCAAAATATTCATTGTTTCTCTCATTTGGAAAAATTGATTATATTATAGCGAGGATGAATTCATTATTGACATCCTCTTCATCTAAAGGATTTGGAAAAATGTTCCTATTAGCTTTAATATCGAAAAATTCAGTGGGAATAAACATTCAGATATCCTCAAAACATTCATTGTATCTCTCATTTGGAAAAATAATCTATTATATTTCTTTAAGGATGATATGGTCATCCTGATTCCTCTCCATCTAAAGGATCTGGAAAAATGTTCCGATTAGCGTTCCTCAAAACACCCATTCTATGTTTCTCTGTTTTGAAAAAACCCCTTAGATGGAGAGAATGATTTTATTGAACCATCCACTTAGAATTCATCTAAAGGATTTCGAAAAATGTACCTACCAGCAATATGGCACAGGAAATTAATAGGAAAAGACATTCAGCCTTCATCAAAACATCCTATGTAACTCTCCATCTAAAGGATTTGGGAAAATGTGTTTCTAACGTGTAGTTTTTCGTTACCATCAGCAGGTGATATTAATTATATCTAAAGGGTTTGTGAAAATGCTATTTAGGTGCATCATCCTGTCTAGAATTTACCCAGGTGATACCATTGCATCTGTGCCTCCACAATTGGGAGAACGTTTGCTTTTCTAAAGGGTTTGGGAAAGTAATTAAGGCGTTTGGGAAAATGAATCTATGGCAGCCAATGAAGCCGCAAGCTGACTAGAACTCACACAATTTACACAACCAGCGAAGCCTCACTACGGCTAAAATTTACACAAGACACACCACACCTCGAAGTGTCGAACAATTTCCAAGCTCATGTCAGTCAGGTTGAGTTGTGTGTGTTGTGTCGTGTGTAAATTTTAGTCGTCGTGCGGCTTCGCTGGCTGAAGTCGTAACCGTCTTCG
>JACKZZ010005726.1_pt1 | contig 10355 bp, 3 predicted proteins | sample 8027871 | NCBI WGS metagenome assembly JACKZZ01 (sample SAMN15724774, study PRJNA655200) | protist metagenome | isolation source: fluorescence activated cell sorting (FACS) single amplified genomes of... | place: USA: West Boothbay Harbor, Gulf of Maine | collected 2000-07-19
TTGGCAGTGTTCCATTTGGGTAGTGGCTGTGTTAGGGATGGTGGTCAGTAACATGTGAATGGTGTATAATAATAATGATGGATGGATGGATAATAATAGTGCAATAATAATAATAATAAAATAATAATAATAGCAACAATATAAATAATAATAAAATATAATAATAATAAATAATAATAATTTCAATAATAGCACCAATAATAATAAAAATAATAAAAGAAAACAAATCATCATCAATAATAGTATATTCTTATAGTAATATGAAGTAATAATAATGTATGGTTAGATACAATAGAACAATACCAATAGTATATAGGTGTAATATAATTATTAGTCGTACGGATAAAATGTAATACTGCACCATCATATTAATGTATAATTATAATATAACAATAAATATAGCAGCGCACTATGGTGATAATACTAATTGATATGTAGTAATTATTATGGTACAAATAATTCTAATTTCAATTTTACTAGAGCTCACTATCACAATCTAATTAATTGCACTTATAGGATGTATAATGACTGATACTACGGGAAGAAGTACTAAGTTGTTGTAGGACGATAACAATAAGAAGATTGTGGTTGGTTCTGGTGGCCTGGGCAATCGGCAATGCTGTGTCCTCCTATCCTACTTGCTTGCCCAGCAGTAGTTGCATAGACGACTATTTCGCGTTGAGCCACATGCTATACTGCTATACTGTCTTATCTATAAAACTAAGGCTATAAAACTAGGTTGTGAATATACCAGAATATTTTGTGTTAGACTATTAAAAGGTATACTTAAATTAGAGTTTGTACCGATAAACTAGTATTGAAATAGCATCAAAGGTAAAATATTTTTCTTCCTATCGAATAAAAAAAACTCCGTCTTCCAGTCCGTCAGGGGTACGTGTAGGTATTTATGGGCTGTAGCAGGGAAGAACGAAGGGAATCGAGTAGGGTACGTGTCACTTTAACTTTCTAAAATGGCATGAGTTATATGAGTTTTCACAACTAAAATGGCATTTCCATGAGTTTGACTGAGTTTGACTGCGTTTTCATGCTTCCAGTATCTCTTAATTAAAATTTAATTTAAGTACAAATTATTGGTATACTTCTTATAGAATAGACATTAACACGTAATAACATTGGTTAAGGAAAAGCATGCGGAGATACTCTAGAATAAGAAGTTAAAAAAGTTTTTTTAATTTTGAAAACCGGACGAAAAGCGTTATTATGATTTCAAGAAGTAATTAATTATTATTGGATTTTTATTTATTTAAAGTGATATGTTTGTTGTATAGCAATATTATTAACACTACTAATAAAACACTTTCTTGAGCTTCCCCTAGTATTACCATTGTTGTAAACAATAATTCAAATAAATATGATGATGAGTTATAATACTCTGTAATATAATAATACTCAGCAGTGTAATAAAAATAAATACACTCACTATTATTAAGAATGCTGTTACTACTCATGATATTATTATTATTATTATTTATTACAAAGTTTAAACAAATAATATTGGCACTTTTCACTAACGCTGCTGGAGGAACCACATTAAAGTTCGTACAAGAAAAAGACTTACTAAAGCATAACAGAAAGCTAATATACAACAGCTTCTAAACAATAGCAAAACCCATTAATCACGGTTACATATAAAAAAGATGAGTAGCGATGAGAGTGATAGTGACCAATCACTTTCAAACGAGTCTGAAGATGCGTCCTCTGTAGAAGAAAACAGCAACGAAGTCCAAGTTGAACAACCAAACAACATTACAAAGACTAATCGTATCCCTGGAACTAATATACGAGCTGTATGCTGTCATATGGATGATGTAGCAATAAGATTAGGCACATTATTTTCCAAACCAGCCATAAGGCTTCCCAGCAACAACGCGCCCGATGTAGATATTGAAGAGGAGAAAGAGTTCCCGACAGACCCAAGTCCAGTCAAGGTGAAATCAAAAGAAAATATACAACGGCCACGATATAATGGATCTGTGTCACCAAAAAAAAAAACAAATCGATTATCAAAAACACCTCGTAGGACACCGCGTAGAAAGGATGCTCCATCTTATTTGTCCCCTAGACCAACAAAACTATCCTCTAGAAAATCACCGAATATTGCCTTGCCACAGTCAGAAAGGGCAAACGAGGGAAGTATTTCCTTCGCATCCAGAAGTGTAGTATCGTCTAATAGTGCTAAACTTCCAAGAAAAAACCAAAAAGACAGACTGAAATCAGCTGTCCATTCGGTAAAATTGCTTCACTACATGAAAAGGAAACGGGATAAATTAGAAACCGAATATCCCGAACTGCCTAAACAACCATCTAAATTCGAGTCATTCGTGAAAAAAAATAGAAGTGCCATAAAATACGTAGGAAAAATGGAGGAAGAAAGAGAAGAGATGCAAAGAACGCACGCTGAAGAGTTACATGATATGGATATGTTGCTAGAAAAAAAAGAAGCGCAGTTACGTGAACAAAAAGAACAACTAGAGCAAAGAATTTTAGAACTGCAAAATATGCCTAAAGCAATGAAAGCGCAATATGCAGAAGAATTACAAAAGACAAAAGAGATGTTACACAATAAAATGAAACTGTTGAAGGAAGAACAACAGCGTGTGCAAGATAGTTTGAAAGAAGAAGCGGATGCTGCCGTTGCATCAGCAAAAGAAGAATTAGCAGCGAAATATTTAAAAGAATTGCGACAAAAAGATGCTAAAATGGCAGAGCGTGAGGCTATTTTGGCATCTGAGAAAGAACAGCTTGAAAAACAAGTACAAAATGCGGCCGTCACTCATAAAAAGGATCTTCAGCAAGTACAGGAACAACTGAATAACACGGAAGCGGAACTCGTGAAGCGGAGGCAGATAATAGCAGATAATATTGAAAAGCAAATGGAAGTTTCACGAAAAGCAAAGCGCAGGAGACGCAACTCTGTTGGCGCCATGGGAAAGTTTCTGCAGTTGCAATCAAAGTCAAAGACATGGGGAAAGTTAAGAGATGATGCAAATCGAGAGAGAATGGAAGTCAATATAAAGGAGGCAATAGCAAAAGCTGTAAAAGATGAGCACAGAAAACACATGGATGCTTATGGGGAAGAAGAGGCGGCTGATGCGGATGTTAACAACATATTTTTTGGTGATGACAAAGAGGGTGATCAAGCAATGAACTGGGAGGAAGAAGATAATGCAAAGCTTGCACTGCAACGGGATATATATATTAAAGACAAAATAGAAAATAAAAGTAAAAGACAAAAACTAGGGGAGAAAATGCTTGCCATCAAAAATGCGATGAAAATATTTGTGAAAGATAAAGAGAAACTTGAAGAGCAAATTATTGCTGTGGAGGGAAGAGTAGAACAAAGCGATTCGGAACCAGAAAAGGAGGAATTACATAAACTTCACACGGCGTTAACTGAAAAACAAGAATTATTGGGAAACGCTGCCAATGTCAGCAAAAAACAATTGACTTCGTTAGGTAACAACATAAACAATCTTGAAATGGAATTCAAAGAAAAATTTAGTAGACCTGTGCAGAGACTACGAGCTGCAATGCACGTCGGGCATGGGGCGATTCAAGCAGTAACAGCCGTTGCTGTATTGCGACGAAAAGTTATGCGTAAAGTAGAGGACGAAAAAGTAGCAAAAATACACGAGTTGCATTTTAAACAAGTAGCTGAGAAGAAAAACCTTGCACAATTGGAAATTGATTCAGAACGACTTAGTCGTGACGTAGATAATGAGGAACTTGAACCAGAGATAAGAGAACTGATAAACAAACAAAAAACAGAGAATGATGAAAGAAAACAAAATGTGCAAAAAAAATTAGCTGATCTTTCGCAAATGAAGGATGAACAACAGAGAGAGCTAGACTTGCTTGAAGAAAAAAGAATGGAAAAGGAGCAGTTTGGGATAAATAGACTTCGATCTATCATTAAAAAGAATTCACAAGCAATTAGCTGCATCGCGGGAATTACTGATGAACGTGATAGATATAAATTTAAATTGACTGAAATGCAACAAGAGTTAAAATCGCAGCAAGCGCAACTGGACAGCGAAAGATTAGACTTAAAGGAAAAGTTTACAATAGCAATGCGAGATCAAAATATATCCCAACAAACACAACTGTCACTATTAAAAGAAGAATTAAAGCAAAAGGAGAGGCTACTTGAGCAAAAAGATGAAATGTTGAAATTAGAAGAGCAGCTAGATCATTCCGATCGTATTTACTTCCAAAAAGATAAGTCATCTAAAGCTAAAATAAATGCTTTAGAAGAGTCATTGAAGATTGTCATGGAAAAATCAGACGAATTAAATGAGATTCGTGTGCAGTTACAAAACGAACGCTTGCGTATCGCTAGAATAACAATCGCATCTACCCGCAAGAAAAGAGAGACAGAAAATAGAAATAAAATTAGAGACCTGGGTAAACAACGGAAAGCAAATGCAAAAAAGAAAATGGACATAGAAAAAAAAATGGAACAAGAAATACATATACTTAAACAAATGCAAGCCCGAGAAAATAGAGTGCTAGAGGATGAAATAATACAATTAGAAAACCAACTTGCCAAGGGCAATACGGTATCAAAGGAGATACAAGTGAATATGGAGGATGCTTATGACGAGGATGAGGCCATATTTTACGAAATGGATTTGCAAGATCAAGAACAGGAAAACCATAAGATAGAAATACAAATATTAAGACTAAGGGACAGGTTGGTACGGCGGCAAAACATAGATAGAGCAGAAATTACTTTGCGGCAAAATGCGCAAACTGGCTGGACAATGTTGGATGAAATAGAAAGCACACAACATAAAATAGATGACTTAGAAGTGGTGATAGAAAATGCATCGACACAAATTGTAATTGAGAAACATGAGGCCAGTAATACAGTAGGAGATTCCACGGGCCATCATGCAATGCATATACAGCATCTTGAGGAACAGAAAGAAAGTAACATCAAGGAAGTTGAGACTTTAAAAACAAAGCGAGATGACCTTTTACTAGAAGCTTTACGCGTATCACACGATGCCCTAGAAAAAGTATCCGATGAAACGAAAGAGTACAGCATTACAAAACAGAAAGATGAGCTGTTAACGCTGCTTTCGCATGTAGAAGAAAAAGAGCACATTCTAGAAGAGGATGAAGAGTTAGTTCGTATAGACCGCTTAGAAGCACTGCGCCAGCGATTGCCATTAGAAATTTACGACCAACAAACACGACAGATCGAATCAAGAAAGCAACGGTTAAAAGAGGAAAGAGTGGCTTTAGAAGAAGAAATGGAGGTGTTATACAACAAAATTAAACAAGCTAAAGATGCAAAAATTGCACGCGAAGAAGCGAAAATTGAGGTAAAGGTGTCAAAAGATATGATACGACATGCCACACAAAATCAAGCTTCAAAAATAAAACAGCTAGAAATAGATCATTTAAAAATTTCCAAAGAAGAAAAAGAACTAGAAAAACGATATCAAAAAATTAAAGATTTAGAACAACAGCTTATAACGTTGCCACCAGATCAAAAAACTATGAAAGAGCAGGAAGTAGCAAAACAAAAATTAGAAGTTCAAGAGCTAAGAGCAGATTTAGACACTAGGAAAAACAAGTTGGATGAAATTGCATCCAAGGTGATAAAAAATGTAGAGGCGCTAGGAGCAGGGCAACTTGTAAGACAAAAACGAGGCGTGTTAACTATGTTTCTTCGATCTTTGGACAGTGAGCGTTATCTTTTAGATACCAGAAAAGATGCATTAAAGGAAGATTTACACAACGTATCTAATCAAGATTCACCTGATTCACAAGTTAAAATGGCAGGGCTAAACGACGAAATTGCAAAAGTTGATAATGAAAAAAAGAAAATAAATACCGTTGCATCACAGGTTATGCAATATTTACAGGAAGAAAAAGATGCCAACGAAAAGACAAGAGTTGCAGCTGTCGCAGACATGAAGGAAAAAGAATTAGAGGCTTTACAAGCTGATATAGTAGAGAGAATGAAAACTATTAAAACAGAAATGATAAATGATACAAGCCACGAATTCACAAAAAAAGAATTAATTATCAGTGAAAGTGTCGCATCACTATTAAGTAACGTATCAGATGTAGTCGATGGACAAAATGCTGTAGATAATGTAGCAGATGAAGCTTGGGACATAATATCCAACACGCAAGACCAGAGAAGAAATATCAGAGAAACCCATGGTACACACATGTCTGAGCTACACGCTATGGCAGAAAATACAAAATTATCACTGTTGGATAAACTCGAAAATATGAAACGCCAAAGAAGAAAATTAGCAGCTGATGTGAAACGTGCACAAACAAATGGTGATAATGAGGCTCAATTTGTAGTTCACGATTTACAAAAACAAGCAACTAATTTGGACAATCAAATTAAAACATCTTCTATAGAAAGCCATCGTATTGATTTAGAATTACGCGAAAGTGAGAGAGAAACACGTGAAAGATTAAGAGCAGATGAAATGGCTGCAAATGAAAAACTAAAGGCAGGATTACAAAAATTAGCAAATACACTCAATGAGGCTTCAACATCTCTTGAAGCTCGGCGCAACAAAGCGAGTTCCATTAAAGCTGAAATTGAACAACAAATTAAGGAAGAGCTTCGAGACGCTATATCATCTTTAAAAAAATCTTATGCTAAAAAAATTGGGGAGGAGGCAGAACGCACTGCAATACACGAGAAAACAATTAAATCAGAAATTGCGTATAATAACGATTTAATTATCAATGCAACGGATGAAAAAGCTTTAGAACTTAAGAAAAAACAATCGATACTAAATGGTAAACTGCAAGTTTTAGTAGCAAAACAAATTGAATTATCTAAATTGAGAATGAATTCAGAGCAAGCTATCATTGACCAGGCTGTTAGACATGAAACTAGCATTCGCCAAAAATATCAAACCCAATTAATGGATGTTCAACAACAAATTAGTCATACAGAATCGCGTATAGAAAAAGAAAAGAAGAAACTAGAGAAAAGTCAAAATGCTGCTCTGAGGGAAGAAAGTTTGCTAATTAAAAGTAGCAAAATCGACTTCGAAGAGTCCGAAAAAGATAGGGAAGCCCAGTCCGCAGTTGAAAAGATGGAAACGCTACCTGCAGATGACCCACAGCTGTCACTGTTACATAATAAAATTAGCGAGGTCCATAAGTCTACTGCAAGTCTTAAAGAAAAGCGAGATGAGATAAGTTCCACGCAGAACGCTCCAGTAGAGATTAGCGAGGAAGCTGATGATGCAGACATGTTCCAAGGCATGGAAGGTGACGAAGATATGCCACCATCGGAAGGCGAAGAAGATCCTTTCAGCAATTCGCAGACCATAGTCGGGGACGAGGGGATCCAGGATGACGTTGGTGATAGTGTAAATACTACAGCACTCAAAAGTACTATAGTTCAAAATGTTCCATCTCAGGAGCAAATAAAAGCCTTAGAGGAAGCGGAGATGGAAGTTGCAAACATCAATGCTCAGAGGGAGAGAAATGACGCTATAATAAAATCCTTGAAACAGCAAATTGAAGATGATACAGCAAAGCATTTGGAACAACAACAAATAGCCGAGGAAGAACAAGAAAAACACATTTTAAATGTACAGCATCAATCAAAAATGAAGGAAATAAAATTAAAACTACAAAATCATCTAATTTCAGAGGCAAAATTGGCAAAACAGCAAGAAGAGTTTAAAAAGATAACAAAAGAGTTGAAAAACGAACGACAGCAAATAGTTGGGTTAAAATTAGTTAACGCGGCATATAAATTGAAATTAGGAAAGCTAAAACCAGCATCAAAGGTCAAATCAGTCGAAGTTAGATGTAACTCGCAAATTGAAGTTGTTAAGAAAGCCCAAGAAGAAAAATTGAAAGCCGAAAAAGCCAAAAGAGAACGAATTGAAAATCAGGCAATCGAAGATTCGGGACAAAAATTGGACGAATCAATTCAAAACATAGAACAAAGTCGGAAACAGTTAGAGGAAAAACGAGAGATGGCAGTACAACAAATTGCGGAAGTAGTGAAGGAGAAAGAACAACAAAACGCCTTAGTTTTAGAAAAAAAAGTTTCTAAGAACTCACTGAAAGCACTGGTGTTTAAGCAAATGAAATATTTGAAAGCCCTTGAAGGTTTCGACTTGCAACTGCAAACACTAAAAATGGAAGAGGATAAAGCAAAAGCAGATCATGCAGCAGAAGTAGTTAAAGCAAAACAACAGACACGGAAATCATTGAATAAATTAGTGCATAAAAATAAACGAATTTTAAACACAATCATAAAACTAAATAAAGAAAAAGAAGAAAATGAATTATTAAAGAAAAAAATTCAAGATGGCCAAAATAAGGAGAAGCAACGAAAAGCATTAAAAAAAAAGAACAGGTTTAGTGGATTGATGAAGAAACACAAAACACAGATGATTACAAATGCTAAAAAGGAGAGACAACTTTTGGCGTTTAAAAGTGGTTTGGAATCTGCTCGGGAAAAGAGAGAAATTGATCGCGCAACAGTAGCAGAACTAAGGAAAAAATTAGAGGAGGAAAAGGATCGGTTTAAGAAACGATCGTGGATCCGGATCCCAGAACGAACAGAGGTGCTATCAGCTACACTACTTCAATCATGGATTCGAGGTTGTAATGTCCGATATCAAATGCCAAAATTTAGAAGGGAGAAGGCTATTGCTGATGCAAAGCGCAATGCTGCTGCTGGAGTTATTCAGAAAAACTGGAGAGGCGTTCTTGGTAGGCAAAAGGCGTTATTTAGACAAAAGCTTGCAGATATGGGGATGGTGTATCAATGGAAGCGGGGAAATGACGGACATGGTAACAATATAGACGAAGAAATAGACGGTGTGGGTGTAAACACGGAACCGACATTATTTACGACGAATACAACAAATAAATCTACAAACCAAATGATGCTTCTTGCCGGTTTAGGTAATGTTAGAAAGCATCCATTAAATGCACCAGACTCGCTGATGTCGACTGCGCGCTCTTCCAAAAGTGATTTAAGTGAAGATTCAATTGAAGAAATCAAAAACAACAAAGGAGGGCATAAGGCGTCACGTGCTTCGTCGGGCAGCCTGTACCGATATACCGCAAGTTCCAGTAATAAAACGTATCTTGATGACAACAACGTTTCGCGGCAACCGAAACAATTGACACCTTATACCAATTCTCCTATCTACCCAAAGAGACGCGATGATCTTATTAATCAAGCAATTGGGATATTGGTGGGAAATGAACAATATTAAAAAAGGTACCAAGTATGCATCTAGGATAAATTCTTATAAAACGTATTTTATATACTCATTATATATAATTAATTCTTACTCATTATATAATATTTTAATTGTTAAAATATTTAATATCATTTCAATAATAATAATACATGTATATATATAAAAAAATATTATATAGTGTAGAGAAATGTACCAAGTATTGAGAGGGTAAATAAAATTATAATATACGCGCATAAATCTCAATTATTATTTTATATTTATTACGAGTAAATAAATGAGTAAGAATTAATTATATAAACAATGACATACCGGTACGCTCTGAAACGGATGAAATGCGTGTCTTTGGTGTTATCTCTAATCTATTTCCAAAGGCATTTGAACGTCAAACAGGTATAAAAACATTCTACTTTCAAGTAAGGGAAAAGGTAAGGGAAAATTTCGGCGTAGATTTAGATAATGATTTATGGATTCCTTTTGTTTGGGATTCGGTGTACCGCCTGACGAGTGCAGACCGAGAGAGCCAGGATGTAGAGAACGAAGTTTTTAGTGAAGAAAGTCAATCGTTCAGTGGCAATATACCACTATCCCAAATTCGAACTAGTGGAGGAAGTCAAATTCGAACTAGTGGAGGAAGCCAATCATTCAGTGATAAATTTAAGATCTCCTCATGCTGCCCTAATGATAGTATGCCCTCAAGTATCGATATTAATAACATTGCAATGTCACATAATCCCAATGGACCTACTCAAAACCAATGTCAATCACTGTCAGTTCCACTAGCACAACAATTTGTGAATGGAACATACTTGTCAGCAGATTTAGATACGCCAAGGGATATTATAGATGACATATCTTCAACCTCGACTCATACTTCAGACCAAGATATGAACAATGTGGACCATAGTAGTGAAACCAGTGAATCGCAATCCATCGACATAAACTCAATAAAAATAAATAACTATGTCCATAACGATTGTGAATTCCTGCAAATTGACATTGACGAAATAGCAACAAGGGGAAGAGAGAATGAAAGGGAAATGGTGGGAGAAAGAGACAGAGACAGGGAAAAGGGGAACAACAAAAGTGGTAGGAAGAAGGAGAGAAAAATGG
>JACKZZ010015974.1_pt1 | contig 10354 bp, 3 predicted proteins | sample 8027871 | NCBI WGS metagenome assembly JACKZZ01 (sample SAMN15724774, study PRJNA655200) | protist metagenome | isolation source: fluorescence activated cell sorting (FACS) single amplified genomes of... | place: USA: West Boothbay Harbor, Gulf of Maine | collected 2000-07-19
ACACTAAAAGTTTCTTAGTCAATGATTTGAGCAGGCCTAAAAGTACTAGAGGGGATCTAGGTTGCTTTCGTCGTGTTTAGCTAAGTTTGTTGAAGCTTAAGTAACCTACTGACTCCTGTTGTTTAGTAACCGTTGTTGACGGGGTCGCCGACAGTCCTATTGTAACTGTTGCAGCACATTTTAGGTATCTGTGTAGATGAGACTTTGACGCTCGCAAGCAATAACTTAGCGAGTTGTGAGTAATTAACACTTCGGAAAATATATCTTTGCAGTGAGGGTCGCTTTGACGACACCAAGCGTTAAGTATCGCCGAGGTGGGCTCGAGTTTAGAGCCACCGCTAGATCGAGAACGCTCTGAGTACGAAGTGTGTAAGTGTTCGAACACGCAGAGAACCTAATCTCGATTGTTTTTTGTTAGACAGCTCGTTCGGTAAAGCATTGTAGTACTGAGTGGTATGAGAAGTAGTATGTGGGACATGGTACATCTTCGGTATTGCTACGTCGATACTCCCGTTAGTGACTGTAATCAGAGAATAAGCGGCACTAATTATAGGTCCTGGACAGCATATTAATGTCTAATACATAATGATTGTGTGTAGTATATTTTTGGGATTTTTCAGATTTTCTATTTCTTGGGATAGGATTCCTGTTGTGATCTGTGTAGATTTTGATACTAAGTTAATAAATAAGTACCTACAATGAATAAGTACTAAGTCAGAATCGCCTTAAGACTTAATCAAAATAATTATGAGTAACAACTTCGCTGCCCTCCTAGGCAGCCGTCTGAATGAAATCAAAAAGGCAAGAGGAGATGACATTGATAATCAGACTGAGTCTATTAACTGTGGAGGTCCAAGCACTAATAGTAACTCCAGGACACAAATTAGTGCACCAAGCACTAACTCCAGGACACTGGTGACTGAGATCGAAAAACGGGAAAACCCGGTTTTGCTCTCTGGCCCAAGCACTAACTCAAGGACACTGGTGACTGAGATTGAAAAACGGGAAAACCCGGTTTTGCTCTCTGAAAGCAATAGCAAAAGCATAAACATTGACAATGACATGGTCACAAGTCAAATTGAAAGCACTAACTTACAGAGGACAGTGACTCCATTCTCTCACGAAAAACGGGAAAACCCGGTTTTTGAAAAGTAAGATGCACCCAGCAGCTCTTCTTCTGATGGCGGAGGATTTTGTCTTTCTAACAAGAATTTGAATGACAACAATGCACCCAGCAGCTCTTCTTCTGATGGCGGAGGATTTTGTCTTTCTAACTTGTTGCCACTGCAAAAATCTGAATCTCAACTGAAAAGTTCATTAGATATAAATCATAATGGTACATTGACAGTCTCAGCTTCGGACTCGGGCCCGGGGTTGAGTTTGTCGGGGCTACTCGGACTCCCCCATGGAAACTTGAAGGAGTCGGACAGAGAAGTTATAAGGGACGATATTAATCCGCGCCTGATATCTGAAGAGAAAAGTAATAATATCGTTGCGAACGCAAACCTGAAGGAGTCGGACAGAGAACTTAATAATTTAAGGGACGTTAGGCGGAGCACTGACTCTGAGTCAGTGTCGGAGAATCAGAATCAAATGTCGGTGCTCTCCCGCGCCGCATCCGCCGACTTTGCGATATCAGTACCGCAGACGTTGTGGAGTGGCCTCGGATTTCTGCCCGGCAGGAACACACTTAAACTTGTTAGACTTCATGATGATGATCAGATTCATATCAATGATCAGTCTATTCATATCAATGACATTGATCAGATTCATATCAATTTAAGAATAGAGGAAGTTCTTTCGCCTGTCAGTCACAGTGCAACATCGTCGAGGAATTATTATACTGGAGCTTTCGGTCAGAAGTTTCCTTCGCCTGTTGGAGGGAAATTGAACGCTGCTAATCAATGTCATAATGGAGGACCTTTACTATTAGGACTCGGAGTCGGAGGAGGTTCTCATAATATAAACATCCCAAAGTTAAACAGTACTAACAGTCTGAACCGCGGGTGTATGCCGCGGATATACCGAGTGACGAAGAGTCAGCTTTGCGCCCAGGTGGTGAATTTGCGCGATAGGTGGCTATATAATATCAGGGTGAACAGGATAAAGTACTTGTGTGACAAACAGTGTGTGGTGAAATGGGAAGGGGGGGATTTGGATCGAAGAAAAGAGAAGAATGATTGTTTCAACTAAGATTCTTTTTCGATTTAGTCTTTTGTTTTTCTTTTCTTAGACTTTTAAGTTTTGCGTCTCAACCCAGTAAGCTTTTCAGAATCGCGTCGAGTCCAATTCAGACCTAGAATCAGTCGTCAGTTGCAACTTCCAAGCTTTGTTTGAACATGTTAATATTATTTGTTTTCACAGACTCTTGAACGTGATGCATACCTGCGATTTTCTATACCAGTCTTTCCCTCTGCATTTCTTGGCTTTAAAATCTATCAGCGGTGATCAGGACCTAACCATAGTTTTAATTTGCTTTATATTGTGTGTGTGTAGATTTGATATGCGACATAACTTTTTGTGAAGATTTTCAGCCTAAATTAGGTACTTACTTATTTAACATAGAAGTAATATTAGATCAGTTACTGTTTTCAAAATGTCAAATAACTTTGCTACTCTCCTAGGCAGCCGTCTAAATGATCTTAACTTAGAACGAAGAGATGAGACAAGTGGCAGTGCTCCAAGCACTAACTCCAGGACTGTCACTGACGTCACTGAGACTTCTGCAAGCCAAGGGCTAAGCAATAACAACTTGAACTTACACACAGAGAATGAAACCAGCACTTCAAACGTAAATCTTGACTTGGAAAACGGACAACGTTTCCGTATTGCAGATCAAAGCCTGGCCTCTGATCATGATATCCTACAAAATGAATCTGAGACTGAGCGTCAGGCTGAATCTGATCAGATTTATGCCCCGAGCCCTGGGCCTCCAACTCAACAGTTTGAAAAGTTTGCGCAGCTTTTGGGCGACAAACTAAACGAGTTAAAGCCAATGCCATTACCAAAGGAAACAGTAACTACGTCGATATCAAACGCTGGAAATGTATCTACTGAGAACCTGAATTACCATGCACAAGTGAATCCATCCGATTCCAGCAACTCCTCACTGTCAGCAAGCGGCTTTTGTCTGTCTAATTTGTTGCCACCACAATGTCAAAAACCGATCCTTAGAGGGGTGGGTAGTGAAGTTGAACCTGCAAAGCCGGTTCTTGAGACTAAAACCGGATTTTTCCGTTTTTCGAAATCCTGTAATACTAAGGACCAAAAAGATGTTACTGTACAAGATGTTACTGTACAACAGTTAAAAGAACCTGCAAAGAGACTGACAGTGAGTAATACTAAGGACCAAAAAGATGTTACTGTACAAGATGTTACTGTACAACAGTTAAAAACACTAGATATGGGAAGTAGTATCACAGGATCCTCAGGCCTAAGTCTCTCGGGCCTACTACCAGTTCCTCTAAATCCCCCCGGCTTCAGTCAGCAGGTATTAATAGAACAAGGATCACACCAACCTCTCGACGATGATTCACGCCTGATATCCGAAGAGAAAAGCACAGTCGCTGACCATCCTAATGTAAACGCTACAGCGCCTTCTGATACTAATACTGTCACACTTTCTGATTCAAATTCTCAGAATGATTATCATTGCCAAATCTCTCTTCTCTCCCGCGATGCGATTTCAGACTTTGCGAACAGCGTGCCACAGGGGCTGTGGAGTGGGTTGGGATTTCTGCCCGGCAGGAACACACTCACTATACCTTTAAAAATAAATTCAGATTGGTGTAATGATTATAACGGCCAGATTCAGTCTCAGAGTCACTCTGATCACCAAAATCAACATTTCAATTTGAAAATAGAGGAAGTTCTTTCACCTGTCAGTGGTACATCGTCGAGAAATTTTGGTGGTGCCTTTGGCCAGTCTAAGTTTCCTTCGCCGGTTGGCGGGGGCGGAGGAGCTTCCCACAGCATCCCCAACAGCTTTCACAGCAGTAGACTACACCGCGGTTGTATGCCGCGGATATATCGAGTGACGAAGTTTAACTTTAAGGGACTCACGAACGCTGAATCTGATACAAATTTGAATGCTGAGAGTGAGACTCGTGACGGTGAAAAACGTGACGGTGAGAGCACAACACACGCCCTGAAGATTCTGCCATTTATGGAGTGCTATAGTACGAACTGTAGCAGGAAGCTCAACAGTTTAAACTCTGGACCAGGACCAGGACCGTCACCCGAACGCAGCAGAGATGATGCGAATGTTAGCAAGACTCCGAGCTTAGTGTCTAGCCTCAGATCCTCCATCCTATCACACCTTTCAGAGCAAGATGAGAATGTGCACAGAGAGGTAGAGATACTGGAGAGACTGAAATTTGTGAAAGAATCATATGATGACTGTTTAAAAGTCTTAAAGATACTTCATGATGACAGTCACATTGAAAATCTGCTCCGTATCGACCACTTAGGAGGAATATGCTGCAATAGTGCTCTCAATCATCAAGCTCACCAGTTACAGTATGGTAACGCCATGAACTGTAACAACGGCTTTGTACCAGGTCAGGGTCTCCCCCAGCCTGGACTCGGTGGTTTCACCCTCCTCACCGAGTATACGAGCTTCGGGAGTCTGGGAACGTTTATCGACAGAAACTTAAACAAAGTCGAAGGTCATAAAGTTCGTCATCAATCGAGTGGTCTCAGACTCGGTCAGAGTCACTTCAACAAGTTCAACTGCGATCAAAACTCCGATGCGAGTCAACATTTTGGTATAGGAGACTTGGGGTCAGTCGGAACTCTCCACCTCTTCCAACAAATGGCGCGGGCTTTGGGAGTGGTACATAACGCGGGGGTACTGGTTTTGAATCTCAATTTGGATAGTTTTTTGATTTTCCGAGGCTCAGGAGAATCATTATCAGATCGGAATGATCCAATTTTAAAAGAGTCTGAGTCTCAGTCGAACAGTATGACGAGTCTCAATATCCTCCGCACCTGCACCCTCAAGCTCACAGACTTTTCGGCTGGGAGGGTGATAAGCGATCCGAAATCTGCACTCATAATAAGTGAGAAGAAAAATTTAGATGACTATGACATTGAAAATCCAGAGGCTCTGGTCCCAGATCATGATGCTCAACCGTTGCAAAACAATGAACTTGGAGTCTACCCTGATCTGGACAATGACATCATGGAGACGATAGAAGTCAGCCGAGAGTCTCTTGGCCTAGATAACTACACTGCCATGGAGAAGCTTAACTCTCTTGAATCTGAAACAGAAGCTCAGACTGCCTCACATCATGAGAAGGAAAATTCAAACCAGGGTGGAGCTTTAGGCAGTCTCACTGAGTCTTTAACTGTTGATCACACGTTCCTGCCAAGAACTCGCCCGCAAGCACTGCCTAACGCAAACATTTCCGTTCAATATCTCGCCCCTGAAATGATCTGGCAGCCGCAAAATCATAAGAGCCACGATACCAGTATTAAAAATGCCCTCAGTAGGCTATCTAAGAATAGTCTTGGATCCTCGCAGTTCAACTTAAACTTTACTCAGACTCGACAAGGCTTAATAGGTCCGACCATGGACCAGAGCCAAACAAACGACAGTTGCAGCAACCTTGACAATAACAATTCCCACCTCTTCCGAATAGGCCGCCCGACCGACGTGTGGAGTTTGGGGATCTGTTTTTACAGGCTCTTTTATAACCACTTCCCGAAAAAGCACCTCGGAGCCTCTATTACTGAAACACTCTTGGCCATTCGGGATCAAGAGGTTGAGATAGATTTTGGCAATGGACATGAATCTGATATTGATGATAGCGATCTGATTCTAAAGCTTCTCGTCTCCACAATGAAGTACTGTTTGCAGTTTGAGGAGATGAAAAGACCCAAGAGCGGGGGCGAAGTCAGTGATATACTTGATAACAAAAAAAAGTTTGATCCGGAAAGGCGAGTAAAGAGGCTTAAACTTCTAAATGAAAGGGTTTTGGCACTGGAGGGCCAGGCAGCGGCTGAGGCTGCGATAGGTCCAGATGGTCAGAGTCAGACTGGTGCAGGAGCTGCAACACAAGTTCAACCTGGTCCTCAGAGTCTCGATGTTCAAGATGATCATGCGAAACTGGCTGAAGGTTATGGTGGAACCCTCAATCTGGGGACCATTCAAGCGAAAAAATCAAATCTCAAAATTAAACCTGCCACTGGACTCAAAGGTACTAAGTTAAAGTTGCAATCCAGTAGCACCGAATCCAGCGAGTTGGAGACTACGAGTTCTGAAAGGCCGCATACTCCAAGTCAGGATAGGTTTAGTCAGACGCCGAGTCGGGGTTCGCCAAATCAGAGTGGGTCACCGAATCAGAGTGGGTCACCAAATCAGAGACAGAATGATCAGATTGCCACTTGCAACCAGAGCATGAGACAGTCACAGCTTCAGGTCAGCATGCATCAGAGCCAGACGCTGAGCTTGTCGTCCCACAGTAACACCGTTACAAACAGTCAATGTCATACAATTTCTGGCTCATCCAAGAGTCACAGTGGCAGGAGCAGCGGGAGGGGCAGCGGGCGAGTGTCTTCTCGGCCTTCAACGTTGCAAACTGTGCAAGAGGAATCTGAGAATCAGGTTGGTGATTCAGAAGTAATGCCACTTGACAATAGTAATACAAATGGCAATGTGACTGTCAAAGAGTTACAGCCTCAGGATTCAGAACTTCAACCTGCAGAAGGTTGTGACAGTGACTCTGAAGACAAAGAAAGCGATTCGGTTCACGGTGACGGGGATATTAACTCGAAAAACGATGAGCACCGTCACGACGAGGTCCAAGTCGATGAAGTTGAAATGCAAGAGCCTGGTAAGAGCGCCACATCCCTCAGAACGAGTGCAATAAAATCTCAGAGTCAAACTGAGAATCAGAGCGGTACTAAAGTCTTGGCTTCGAAACCAAAATCTGATTCAGATCCTGAAAGTTTAACTTTAAGCTCAAAACTAAGTGAATCCGCAGCTTCAAAAGAAAATACTCCAAGTCTCAGTTCCCTCCACATATTTCTGATCGTATTCGTGCTGCTGATCGTTTTGGTTAATGTGTCGTTTTGTTCTCTTTTTGCTTGCGCAAACGTGAGCTGTTGCGGCCTGTTTATGCCGGTGGTGGCGGCACAGTATCTCAGGAAGTCTAGCACGTCCGATAGTTCAAGCAATAATTTAGATTCAAGCTTAAATTCAAGCTGTAACAGTATCAGATCCTGTAACTTAAACTGTTTGTCCACCCTGTCCGGGATTCCGGGGCTGGGGAACCTAGGCTTGATTGCAGGCGCAGATGGACCTCACAGGGACAGTCACAGTGATGATCATGATGTGGACCAAGTTGAAGGAGAAGTCTCAGATACCAATCGTAATGGGGATTCGGAGGTCCCACGTGAAAATTCCGATGATCATGATGGGGAAGAAGAGGCCGAGCCAGTGCGCGGTGTGGGAACAGAATCAGATATGGGCAAAGGAACAGAGTCCCTGTCAGATAGGCCCAGGGGCAAAGTTGTTCAAATTGAGAATCTGACTCGCTCTGTGTGCAAGCTGGCGGAGCTGTTCTCAGATGCTCTGCTGAAGATAAGGGCGTTGAACTTTAGTTACACTGATGAGACGGATCTGAGCCGAAATCATCATGAAGCGGGTGAAGTTTTCAAAACAGTGTTCAATACGCAGTTGCAGCCTTTATTCGAGGATGTCATGAAATTTTTTCCGCAGCCAGAGTCCTCAAAGCTGACGAAAGGATTCAGAAGATCACACAAATTTAAGTCTCAGACTCGAACAGCGGCTGAGGTTTTTGTGGAGGGTGTCACGAAACTTGCAGTCACCCTAAACCCGGAAGCTGGGTTTGACAGAAGAGATACTGAGGCGTTACACTCTTTTTTCTCCCAAGTGAACACCCTAAAAAATACAGCAGAACATGTTTTGATCAACTTGAGAGAGCTTGTGCTCTATACCGGCGCAAAGTTAAACATACGGAGTTGTCACGGGAGGGAGAGGCGCTGCTGCAAAGTGGAATGGGTCTTGTTTAACTTCGTTGAACCAGCAGAAAATCCGTCTTCGGATCCGATGGAGCTTGAGTTCGTGCGTTCCCTGCTCCTCGATGATGCCGAATTTGTGTATAGAGCGCTATTAATGCATGATGCTATGGACACGAAGTCTCTTACGGGTTTAGTAAAAGCTACTTCATCGAGTTCGCACTACCAGCCGAATCCCCTCTTCTGGGCAAATGGTGACCTGAAGAAAGCCCTCCACCATGCGCTCACTCGAAGGCACGGGGTGGGGAGGTGGTCGGTGCAGGATTTCGAAAAACGGGAAAATCCGGTTTTTGAGACTAAGATTTTAAAAGAGCCAAGTTTTAAAGAGGGATGGCCCACTAAGTTTTTTGTTGACCACAACTTCTGGCTCTCGAGAGATTGGGGTAGACATGACCCAAGTTATCAGATAAACTTCTCCGAAAAAGACCTGATAAAATGCGTCCTAAGCCAGTCGAGGCTGAATTTAAAACTTAAAGAAAAGTCACACCCCGAGATACTGTCCAAAATACGACGTGACTCAATCAGTGCTGACAATGAAATTCAAATTGACCTGTCAAGGGAAAGACTAAGTAACAGTTTAATGTCCTCAGGAGTAGAACGGAGTCAGCTGTGCGCCCAGGTGCTGAATTTGCGCGATAGGTGGCTGTATAATATTAGGGTGAAGAGGATAAAGCACTTGTGTGTGGTGAAATATGAGGGGAATTTAGATCGAAGAAAAGAGCAGGGTGATTTACTTTCGGCGGCTTTTAAGCTTGTCCTTCCTCTCGAAGCTGATAGATATACTGACACAGGAGACTCTCAGGGATACTACGAGACAGCTTTGGGGATTTTGGGAGTGAAATAGTAGTGGTCTATCTTATCTCAGTCTGTATTGAGACTACAGTCTACGGTTTTAATAGGTGACTTAGTCTTAGTTTTTTTTTTACTTGATTGCAAAAAACGGGTCCGAAAACCCGTTTTTTGAAAAAAATCTCACTAAATCATCGAAATTTGTTGTCGTTCAAAGTTAAAACTTAAAGTACAGTATTAGTCCGTCTTCTGACTCTTTCTTTTAGCAAAGAAATTATATCATCGAAATTTGTTGTCTCTCAAAGTTAAAACTTAAAGTACATTAATAGTCCGTCGTCTGACTCTTTTTTAGCAAAGAAATTATAGTAGCTTCCACACAATCGCTATTTTGTGTGAAACTGATGAGTACTTATAAACGTAGGTACTCACACATGACACAGTACAGTGTACTACACTCAAATATGTCTGAGTCACGAATTAAAAATTTGTTCGATGATAATATGTACATTTGAAACTGCGATATTAAGTTAACGAACCTGCAGAGCGCAAAAAAATTTGACAAGAATCCGAATGCCCATGGTTACAGCTAAATCATAATGCGCTTCACTCAACGGCAGGCCCATATCGTGACTATACCGCTGCGTAATTAGGATTTAAAGCGTCAAAAACATTGCAATTCCGCCAGCTAGTCTCAGTCTAGATACAGACTCAGGATCATAAATATTGACGCGTTTATACAGTAATATGCTACTTCAAGTTCCGTATTTACTTCCCTTCTCTTCCTCAAACAAATCTAACTTTTATCTCCAAACACACCGTGGTCCGTGACGGTATTACCAGATTCAGAATATCAGTGTGATAATTGTGCAGAAACACTAATAGAGATTGAGCGGCTGCGCCCTCGCTCAGCAGCATACTTGAGTACTATAATCTGAAGTTCAAGAATGACCATGCTAAATTTATATCTCTGTTGCAAGTCAAACAGAATCAAATTCTTAGAAATTTACAGTACAGTTTTGACTTTAATTTGAGAATGAAGTTACTAAAAGATATGTACCAATCAAAAGACTAAGTCTTATTGAAATTTCCTAAGTTAAATTGCAGCAGCCTGAGCTGATGAACAGCCGTTAATTTTTTTCCAACAATTTCTGTTATTTAGTTCACGTATTAGATTTTAATTACGGTAACTGTACTTTAATTATAACCAATACCGTTACGGTTAATACCACATTTGTCATTGATTTAATTTTTTTCTAAACTTCCTCATCTTACTTCAACCATGGGCCTCTGCAACAGCAAGACCGGCTCCGACGATGACACCACCCATCCTCAAAAAAAAGTAAACGCCGATAGATTCGCTTTAAGTTTAGACAACAAGAAATCAGCGTCAGACTCACGAAGTTCGAAAAAAAGCAACACCAAAAACTACGAGCTCCATGGCGTCGATAGCACCCTAAGGTCCCCTCGCGATGACTCTGAGACTGAAATGCACAACAACTTGATGGACCTCCGGCGAGACACC
>JACKZZ010016314.1_pt1 | contig 10352 bp, 6 predicted proteins | sample 8027871 | NCBI WGS metagenome assembly JACKZZ01 (sample SAMN15724774, study PRJNA655200) | protist metagenome | isolation source: fluorescence activated cell sorting (FACS) single amplified genomes of... | place: USA: West Boothbay Harbor, Gulf of Maine | collected 2000-07-19
GAGCAGAAGGAGTTCATAAAGCACTTCTTGGCGGATAGCATCGTCGAAGACTTCGAACTGTTCCGGCAGCTCTACTTCGGCTGGGGCAGTCGGTTGAGTTTGCTTGGGCAGAGCTACGGCGGTTTCATTGCGCTCCGCTATCTTTCCGTGCATCCGGACAAGCTCGAGGACGTATTCTTCACCGGTGGACTGCCACCGACGGTATCCGTAGACAAGGAAACCGATGCTCCGAGCATCGACGACATCTATCGTGCGACGTACAAGCGGCTTTTGGCGAAGAACCGGGAGTACGGCGTCAAGTATCCGGAGGACGGCGAGCGACTTCGTGCTGTCGTGCAGTATCTATCCCGCGTGCCGACGCGCTTGCTCAGTGGGGCGCGACTTACCCCGCGCAGATTTCTGCAGCTCGGTCTCTGTCTCGGCACCGCGTCGGGTTTCACATCCATACACAAGATGATGCAGTCGGTGTTTTCTGGTGCATTCGCTCGCAAGTACATTAACGCGGCTCACGCGGCTTTGTCTGACGCGGGCAATTCAGATTCCAGGTCGGATGGCGCAGCTACCAAATCAGACGACGAGCTGTCTGAGGTTGAGGACTCTTCAGAAGAGATGTTTATGGACTGCGCTATCGACGAGGAATCGCTGTGTTCCGACTCTGATTCAGCCAGCTCTGACTTAGCTAGCTCTGACTCAGCTAGCTCTGGCTCAGCCAGCTCTTTGGTTTGTCGAGAAATGTTTGCTGATGCGGATGGCGTACCGCCAGGCGGTGTGCGAAGGATACCCAAGGCTTCTCCGAAGCCGGTGTCGCAAGGCTTCTCCGAGAGCAAACGCGCCGAAAAGGAAAGACCAAGCTTGGAGGAAAGAACGTGCTCGCAGACCGAATCGCTCTCCGAGTCGTCCACGGATGTCCCACGGTCTGGCGAGGACGATGACCAAGAGAGCAATGACGAAGAAGTGAGCAGCGGATTGCTGGCCTCGAGCGGTCCTGTCAGCACAACTGTCAACGCGACGGAGCAAAATGAGGACTCTCTTGCGCTCGATCCCGATCTGCTTTCGGCGCGGATCAACATAGTCTTTCTCACTGCCATGAGCAACGCGCAGGCCTTCGAAAATCAGCCGCTGTATGCCCTTCTGCAAGAAGCGATTTACATGTCGGGCTCCGGACGGGCCTCTCGGTGGTCGGCGCAGAGGGTCCTTGCTGAATTCCCAGAGTTTGTCGCTACCGAGGGTTGCATACAAAATGCGATGAACTTCGGACACGTAAACCCGTTTTTCAGTGGAACTCAAAAACGGCTCGCACAGAACCTGTTCTTCAGTGGGGAAATGGTGTACCCGTGGATGTTTGAAGGGGATTATCTAGGCGACTTGCAGGACTGCGCCAACCTTCTACACGAAGATACCGAATGGCCGAAGATGTACGACTTTCGCGGGTACCAAAAGTTGCACAGTAGACGGAAGCGGCACGACCAAAAGTTGCGCCAACCGCAGGTCCGCAGAGCGATATCCGTCGTCCTGCAGACGCACGACATTTCGCGAGACAAACTTACGCACAGCAATGGCTCCTCTAGTTCACCCCTGTGTCACCCGCTCCGAAAAGAACCGGAGTTTTTCGATGCGTCGGCGACTACGCATGCGGACAATGCTCTACCGTCGGTTACCGACTTGGTACCATTGGCGAATCGCGATGGGCTGAAAACAGAAGCGGTGTCGTCTTTGGAGGATGCAGAGCGACAAACTCCTAGCGCCAGCAGTCGCAGGCCGCTAGAGTCGGTGACCTCGGTCGCTCCAAAGAGAGCGCCGAGGGGTGCTATGAACATAGTTTTCAACACCGAAAGGAGAATGGTCGACACAAACGCGCAGGTCGACACTAAGTTAGTGTCTAACGTGCAGGCCGACGTGCAGCAGTCCGACATGCAGCGAGAGGGGTCGAGTGAGAAGAAAAGCCAATGGCTTCTGACCTCCTGGGTTCGGGCGTTGTGTACCAGTGTCGCGGCCATGGTGAGTCCTGACGAAACGCGGTCCTCCTCTCCCCCTCCGGGTATTTCCGGGTCCGCGCTTTCGAATGACGTCCACCCCAGAGCCAACAAAGAAGACTACAGGACGTGCAACGAACCCGCAACGACAAGAAAAGAGGAGGAGACGCCCGCGGCTGAAGGGGAGAAAAAGTCACAAGGGCCGGAGACCTCGTGTGACGCAACCTCGCGCGAAGCAACGCATATTCATGACTGTGCGTCTCCGAAAGCGGAAGTCAAGGCAGAAGCGGCCGAATATTCAGGCGGAAGTCCGGGATATCGAAGAGGACGAGGATTGGTGATAAAACAGCTCGAGACTCCGCACTGTCCACGCTTGGCCGCCGTGGTCTTTTACGATGATATGTACGTGGATAGGGAGTTGTCTCTCAAGACTGCTGAGCGGCTTCCGGGCATAAAGCTCTGGATTACGAACGAGTATCAACACTCTGGTCTCCTCGATGATGGCTACGTAATTCTCGACAAGTTAAAGAGGATGGTGGAAAGCAATGATTAAAACGCAAGGAAAACGCATTGGCTGGTATTTCTTGCAGCAATCGTGGATCGTCTAAATTTGGACCGACGTTTCTCAATCTAATAGGCGGGTTTCCAGCGTCTCAAGTGTTTCGGTGTCGAGTCTCGGTGATGTGAAGTGCATGTATCATCCAGAGTCAGGCAATGAACAAATGGTGAAGTGATTGCCAGCAGCTTTACATCGTATGAAGGCAGGTACGTATTCTTGAAAACATATTCCCTAATACAGAGATTCCCAGCGACATCCTGAACCCCGCGATGGACATCCGTGCCTATTCGCGAGGGGGTAATATGTTGGTCTACGTGTCCGTGCGTCAGTCTTATGATCGGTGTTTTTGTGTCACGAAGTCAAATTGTTTGCTCTGATTTTTGAGAGTGCGGGAGCTCGTGTCTGTAATCCAGAAGTTCGTGGTTATGCTTTAGTGTTGGAATCTCAGCGCGAGCGGAAGGAGTGTGTCGGGTCGGCCCCTAGCTGGGACTCAAACCAAAGCGCACACGAAACTGAATGTCAGTCGGAATCTCGCGTCTGTGGTTTGGGCTCGGAGCAGCGTTCAGGCGTCCCTGCGGATATGGGGTGACGGTCGGTCAAGTCGCGACGGCTATCTCGAGGACCAGGGATCCTGCAACTGGAGCCTTAATCTCAGGACAACGTGTGACAAGGGTGTTGCAAGCCCTTTTGTGTAATTTCCTTGCGTCCTCTTTTTCGTATCGATGAGCATTCCTTCGTAATTGGTTTCGAAATATTCTGAGAGAAGTCCATTTAGTGGCATTTAGTGCGAAGTCCAGTTGGTGGACCACGACTAGAAAATGTCGAGCCCGCGCCGTCTCCGGCTTGCTGTGGATATCGGCAGCGGTATGACCAAGTATGTTGTTGCTGAGGTCGACCTGCCCCGAAAAAACGTAATTCGCGAGCTTGCCTTTGGAGAAATTTCGATCCCGTTCGGCCTGGACTGGAGGGAGCACGACCGGCTCACAGAGGGAGTGTGTGAGAAGGGTATCGCATTTCTTCAGAACGTCGTTGTTCCAAAGTACGTGGAACTTCACAAACAATGGTCGTCATCTGCGCCCGGTGTAACGCCTGGGACCGATGCCGACGTGCGTGCATTCATCCAGAGCAGCTCCAAAGACATCGTGGCAGTTGGGACTGAGGTGTTCAGGCGAGCGGTTAATGGGGCGGATTTTCTGCGGTCCGTCAGTGCTCAGACGGGGATTCGCATCCAGTTGATTCCACAGAGAAAGGAAGCGGAGCTTGGGTTTCTTTCCGGGCTAGCAATTTGGAATGCAGAGTGCATGCGTTCATTTCCCAACGAAGCCGACGGGCTAGAGGCAAAGAAAAACGGGACAGAACGCCAGGAGGGTCAGAACACGGGGCCTCTGAACGCCTGCAATGAATTCGACATCTGGCTAGAAGCGTACTACGCAGCGCGCGGAGGATCTGTATTCGTCAGCGAGCCGCTCAGTGGACCGAATTTTAACAAACTTGGCTCTCCTCTGATAGTCTACGACAGCGGTGGAGGCAGCTTCCAAATTGTGCGTGAGCAAGTAGACTCTTCTTCTGCGGATGGGAGTAGTCTAAGCGAGTCGTATCTTGGCACCTACGCAGTCGCTCACGCGACCAAAGACCTTCTCAACCTCAAGTTTCCCGACCAAGAGAAGATCGATCTGCAAAAGGTGACGCCAAATCCGTGTACGGCGGCGGAAATCGAGCAGTATCTGAAAGTCATTCATGATCATTGTTTCGACGTGTCGTCGGATTCCTTTCATGTTCCGGATTGGTTAGCAGAGAAGGAGGTGCTTGCCATCACCGGAAAGAACGGTATTGGGCGGGTCGGCGGGGACATCGTCGGCAGCTTCTCGGCCAAGGAAAAAACCGAGACTTCGGAGTTTCACCCGTTTCACCCGTCCTACGCTTATTCTCCAGAGCAACTTCGGAAGGCGATCTTCAGTGAACTTGTGGGCCGTTCGGATGAATATCTAGCCAAGATGTTTTGCAGTTTTGAGGGAGCGGAGCCTCCGAATTACCTGTTGCCGAAAGCTTGCAGTTTACTGGTCGTCATGGAGACGTTGAAAATAGCACGCATTCACTGGAGACCTTCCGTCGGGAGCTGCCCGGGAATGCTCATTGATGATTCCCAGGAATGCTTCCGAGAAGACGCAGAAAAGTGAGAGATGTCAATGCATTTGCTGTATTCTCGAAAGTGTTCCGACTGCATTGTTGGGGGCGTTCCAGGCATGATGCACAGTGTGTCTCGCGAGCATCCTTATGCGAAAAGCTGGCAGAGTATTTGGGAATCTTGTTCAAGACTTGAGTCTGAATCGAATCCGTCGCGAGCATTTCGGCACTTCGTTACCTCACATATACGTCCAGAATGTCCGATAGAGCTCCGAAAATGCGTGCGGCTGTGTGGCAGCCAGTGGCGAACCCGCCTGCGAAAGTGCGGTATGCGGCAGAGAAGTACGACTTAATCTTGAAGGAGGATGCACCCAGGCCCAAGTTTGATGCGTCAAAGGACACCGGCAAGGTCCTGGTTCGGGTGCGCGCTGCAGGTTTGAATCCTATCGACTGTAAACTTCTGGTCGGGCCGACGATAGGAGGTCATTTCCCATATTGTGGGCGCGATTTTTCCGGCGTTGTAGAGAGCGTCGGCGATAAAACCGACACTCGTGGGATAAAAATCGGCGACCGAGTGATGGGATGCTCGGGCATCTTCGGTACCTGTGCCGAGTATACGGTTGCCAGCATCGAGACCCTCGCTAAAATTCCGGAGGGAGTGCCGTTCGAAAAAGCCGCGGGCGTCGGAGTTACGTATCTCACTGGTTACGATGGACTGTTTGCCCAGACTACGAAGAAGAATCGGGCTCCTATCAACTCCGAGTCCAAGGTGTTGATTATCGGGGCTTCAGGCGGAACCGGGATAGCTGGGATACAGCTCGCCAAGCACTGCGCTGGAAGCAGGCTGGTCATCGGTGTGTGCAGCGCCAAGAATCGTGAGAGGGTACTGAAGCTGGGAGCCGACGCCGTTCTGGATTACAACAGCGTCGATTTTACTTCGTCGGCATCGAGGGAGTCTCTCGATGCGGCAGTGAAAGCGGCCCTCGCGGAGTCCGGAAAGCAGGACGCTTGTGCATCGTTCGATGGTTTCGACTTGATCTACGATTGTGTCTCCTCCCCGGAGGACCACGATTACCGCCCGGTGTCTCAGAAGATGCTCAACAAAGATGGGCACTATGTGTGCATTAACTCCTCGAGCGGGTTCCTCTGGATCCGCGCGCTGGCGACCAAAGCAATGCCCAGCCTGAGTCCTGTGCTGCTGCCGGGGAAAACAGACTTGTTCCTTCCGACTCAGACCGCCCAAAAGTGGGATCAAATTGCGACGTGGATGAAGGAGGGCAAAATCGATGTGCAGATCGAAAAGGCGGTCGATTTCAATGGGTCTGGCGATCAGAAGCTCGGAGCAAAAACGCTCAACGAAGCGGTCGATTGCCAACTTTCCAGAAGAGCCGTCGGAAAGGTCGTCATAAGCAACATCGGGCCTGTCGAAGGAAACCTGAATGAAGTTGTCGAGGCAAGCAAATGTTAGTTTTCGAAAGCAGACTCACGAGCATCGCTAGATTTAGTATCTTCTTAGGATTTGAACCTCCCGGTTTTCAGTTCGTGGCCCTCGAGTCAACGCGTTTCCATCTGGCTACCTTTGAGTTCGTATTTTTGGCTTTTTGAGCGATTGTTTAGAAGTTATGACTTTTTCGAGCGTCTCGACGAATTCCCTTCTATTTCGACAACTCAATTTGTTTTTTCGGTGTTTGCGCTGAGCGTCGAACCGCTTAAAATCGAATAAGTGTGAAATGCGTGACAAGTTAGAATGTCCCGATCTCAGGCGAGTTGAGAACATCTTAGATAAATGTCATAACCATGTGCGACATTTTGACCATCATTCTTGAAAAATTTTACACGAATGTTTCGCACAGCGACAGTGAAGTCTCCACACGTCTGACTCAGCTATAGAAACGTATCAGTGAAATATTTCAAATAGTACACGTCTCAGTGAGATCCACACATCAGTGAAGTAAAGTCGTCCGACTCATTATTTTCTCGTTCGCCACAACATGACCCAAGACAAGTTATTCGCGGAGATCTGCTCTCGCTCCTACGGGAAGACGTTCGACGATGCCTCGAAGGAATGGAATCTTCAGGAGGTCTACCACCTCGGCCCGGACACCACCCCCGACGCTGAAACCTGTCTCTGCGGCCATCGGCCGATCAAGGAGGTCTGCGTGCTCGGCCACAAGGTTCCGGCCGAGATGGCTGGCTGTCCCGATACCCGCGAGGTGCAGGAGAACGAAGTGATCGTGGGCAATTGCTGCGTGAAGAAATTCTTCGACCTGCCGTCCGGCAAGATCTTCGACGCCCTTAAGAAGCTCGAGTCGGATCCGACTAAGGCCGTGAACGAGGAAACGCTGGACTACGCGCTGGAGCGAGGCTGGCTCCTCGAGTCGGTGAAGGAGTTCTACCTGGACACGATGGGGAAGAGAGCCTCGACCGAGGGAAACGAGAAGGTGATTGCCGCGCGCGAGAATGTGAACCGCAGGCTGCTCAGCTTCTTCAAGAAAACGCGCCTCGAGTGCGAGCCCAGCCAGGCGACGCTTCCGCAGGCGGAAGCGGCTTGCGCCGCCGGGCGGATCCGGGAGCAAGACCTGCACTTCTTCGCCGACATGTGCGCTGCCACGACGCTGTCCGAGGGGCAGAAGAAGTACAGGGACTCGCTGGAGGAGAGGATCCTGCAGGGACTCGTTGGAGAAGAGCCCGACGCCAAACGCCCGAGGATCGAGAAGACAGACGTGGGCGCCGCGAAGTTCACGCCGGAACAGATCGAGGAGGCCCATAAGGCCGGCAAAATTAACGACTGGGAGAAGGAGCGGTATGAGGATTGGAGGGCCTTCGGACAGCTGAGCGCTAAGCAGCTGAACATCCGCACCCAGATCGAGGAGAAGGTCACCAGGCCCGCGAGAGCGTCTTTTGGTGGCGCAGCAGCCTCAAGCGGCGCGCCAGCCCCGTCCCCGACAGGTGCAAACAACGAAGCAGGGCAGAAATTTTCCACCGCGGAGCTGGAAGCGGCGTTCAGCGCGAAGAAGATCAACGCCTGGGAACGGGACCGGATGCTGGAATGGCAGGAGAAGCATTCTCTGAGCGACAAGCAGAAGAACATTAAGGATCAGATCGAGAAGAAAATGAAGCGATGAAAGAATGCAAAGCTGCGTAGACCGTCGAAATTCCCTAACGAACAAAGCCGTTGATTTCTTTGAGTATGGACGTCCAAAGCTGTTATGTCGAAATGCAGTTGAAAAACTTGAATGCAGTTTTCATTATACTAGCACTGTGCTACCCACGCAGTCCGCACGCAGTCGTGAGTGTCAAGAGTTGTAGGAGAGACCTCAGTTGGAAGTTCAATTATTTATGAGACAAACAAAAAGTCTTGTTCTAGCCTTCGTTTTTGTTTTGTGTGAGATTGTGTGCAATGGATGCAGCGTCCAAGATCGTGGTAGTCGTCATAAAGACGGGTCGAGGAGAAAAAATTTCTAAAGAGATGCGTCGAGGAGAAAAAAATCGACGAAAACCTTTCTAAAGTAAAGGGCGAGAAGGCAACCGGATTGTAAGATGGGTTGCGGAGCTAGCAAGGGCGGGAAAGCTGTGCGCGAGGATGTGGTCTCGCCAGAACCTCAACATGAGCAAAAGTCAACGTTGCTAATTTCGCCTGAAAAAGATTCCCAAAAGAAGAATCCTGTGGTGGGCACTGCCGGCGCAGCAGCTGCGGGGAGCGGGGCTTCTGACGCCCCTTCGCCGGGAGAGGAGAAGAGGGACGATGTTGCCAAGGGAGATGCGGCTTCGCCGGCGAAGGAGGCCAAAAAGGAGAAAAAGGAGCAACTGGACGTTGTGAACGATCGCGAATTGTCGAGCGGTAGCAAATTTACCGTGTACAAAAACAGTCTGCGCCTTACATATCATGTGCATAACAGGCGGCCTCCTCTGGTGCAAGGCAGGAGAAAGCGTCGCATTTCATCCAAGCAGATCGCAGAGGAAGGCCCTACTACAAGTGCCCCCATCGAGAGCAGACAAAACTCGAAGGGCCAAGAGGAGGCCGGACGCGGTAGCGCTGAGCAGGAGAGGCCGGACGCGGTAGGCGAAACCAACGCGAACAAGGACAGCGACGGGAATGGCGCGACGGAGCAGACCGAGCAGGAGGTTGTCGTCGTGCAGCACGGCTTCTGCAACAACAAAGGCACGCACAAAGACCTGATCGAAGGCTTAGTGGCCAAGGAGTACTGCGTGATCGCCGTCGACGCCATCGGCAGCGGGGAGAGTCATGGCGCCGCCGCGCTGAGCTCGTACTCCCGCTCGGAAATGGCGAACCACCTCTGCGCGGTCTTGGACGCGGAGCGCGTTAAGAGGGCGCACTTCATCGGCTATTCGATAGGCGCCTGGATCGTAATCAGTGTGGTGCGCCACGCGCCCGAGAGGATGCTCTCAGCGACCATCGGGGGGCACGATCCAGAGGGCTGGGCCATGACGCCCTGGCTTTGGGAGTCCGTCATGAGCAGGGTCATGACGAGCGGTTTTCCGAAAAACTGGAACACAACCGCTCTCAAAATGCAGCTGAGGGCTATGAAAGATACTGAAGGCTCAGAGGAAACGCTGAGAGAGGCCGTCGGAGGAGGTGCATTAATTCTTGATTATTCTACAAGTCTTGGCAATCTCGAATTTACAAATGGAAATGAAGTTTGATCGAGTTTCTCGGCGGAGTGCTGGGCAGGGTTCAGAAATTCTGAACTCACGCATCATCATCACGTATTGCTGATAATTCCCAGGAATGCCGATCCTGCTGTGGGCCGCGAAGGAGGATAGGCACCAGTACCTGCCCACAAAGGCTATGGCAGCTCGGTTAGGTGTCCCCTTTCTGGACGTGAGAAGCACGCACGTTGCGGCGCCGAATATTCCCGAGTCTTTGAATGGAATCCTAGCGTTCTTGCAGAAAGAACAGCCCATCAGTGACGTGCCCGTGCCTGAAGGCGGCTCAGCTTTGACGCCTAACGCTTCCTGTGAGTCCTTAGAACTGTCCTGGGAAGAGGTGCGCGAGGATGCAAAGCTTCTGAACGAGTTGTGCGTTTATGTGGAGGACATCACAAGGGCAGTGCCGAGGAGCGAGTCCAAAGCATCGCTGGTAAGCAGCGTCAGCTCTGTGAATGAGCAGAGTGCCGAGAAGTTTAAATCGCTTTCGGAAAGTGAACAGGCGACTGTGGTCGAGGTTCTTACGAAGGCGCAAATCTTCGTCTTTGGAAACATAGCGCCTATCAAGGCCGAAATCACGCCCGTCTACGAAAAATTAAAAGAAGTGTGCGAGAAGCTCCATCTTCCTTGACGGTGTTAATACGTACTCATGACGGCGTGCTCGATGGATCGACGAGGGCGCAATCTCCTGCGCTGAGTCCTGAAGGTATCTACCGCAGGTGAGAAGCCCACCAAGCGTGCCGCTTTCGGGACCTGCCGCCCTTGGGACCGCCCCTGGGACCGCCTCTTTAGGATGATCTCTTCGTTGAAATAAGACCTTCAGGCGAAGCCGAGGCGAGCTTTCTTTGTCGCAGCCCCCGACATTTGTCCTGTCAGACTTTCGTGTTTGATCAGGTCTAGTCCATTTTGTAAGATGTATGTTCTTGGTGTCCGTCCGATTTTACTTATCGACGGAAGTCTCTCTCTGAAGAAATCGTACGATCGTCTCAATGCAAGATTCAGTGTGTTCGGGGCGAAACGCAGGGACG
>JACKZZ010005796.1_pt1 | contig 10350 bp, 8 predicted proteins | sample 8027871 | NCBI WGS metagenome assembly JACKZZ01 (sample SAMN15724774, study PRJNA655200) | protist metagenome | isolation source: fluorescence activated cell sorting (FACS) single amplified genomes of... | place: USA: West Boothbay Harbor, Gulf of Maine | collected 2000-07-19
CCTCAAACAGCTCGCGAAGGGTCTGCAGCTCTTTGGAGATCGGGAGTCCTAGCTGTCCATCGTACGCTGCCGTCTTTTTATCCTCCGCGGCCTTTTTTTTCAACTTGTCTTTATCTTCCCCAGCAGGCTCGCGTGGCGCCATGAGCTGCGCGTCTGCTAAGGCCTCCTGTAGCAAATTGCCAAGTCGCGACGCTGGCGTGACCGGTAGACTTTCGACGCCATTGTAGCCGAGGAGGTTTTTCCAGGGGATGATTTGCGGCGTTGCAGTACTACTAGCGTGGTCCTGGAGGTTGTTCCTCGTCCCACCAGCAGGGTCGTCGGCGGCGCCGGTCTGCAAGGTACTGGAGGACGCGGCGCCTGAAGATCCTGGTTGTCCCGGTCCCGCAGAGTTCTTGCCTGGAGATGGTCCACCTCCTGCACCTGCTATCGAAAGGAAAGATCCCCCCTCCCCATATCAAAACGGAATTTCTGATGCTGGATTTGTGTACACAAATCAGCTTTGTATTGCAGGAAAGCATTGCGGCCAGATCCCCGGGCTAGGTAGGGGCGTATGCGTCTAGTTGCCGAGCATGGAAAACGGCTCCGCTTTAGGCCCAACAGCATGACAAATCGCATCCATAATAGGGCGGAAGCTGCTGCCCTTGTCTTCTTGCAAGACAAATGTGATTTGTGACCTCAAATCAGCAACACAAATTTTCGAAAACATACCTTTTCAATATGGGGAGGGGGGATTTTTCCTTACGATACCTGCTGCGTTCTCTTTACTGCTCTTGCCGAACATCAGTACCGACGTGAGCATGGTCCGTAACAAAGGGGAGGTGAAAACGAGCTGTGGTGGCGGATCGAAAAACGTCGCTCTCGCATTGTCCTCTTCTTTGTCATCCCCCTCGGCGGAACTAGCGCTCAGCACCTTCCCGAGCAGCGTGGCTTGCATGACGCCCTGGGGTGTCAGTGGGCTGTCCCGGTCGTTCCACAGTGCGGAGGGCGTCAGGGTGGTCTCCTCCTCCTCATTTTGGTTCTCCCGCGCGTTCCACTCACTCTCGGCGTGCCGGATCAGGTAGATGGTGCGACGAAAGTGGCCTCTCGGTACCTGTTTTGTCACGGGCGTAGCACGCATGGTGCAGCGGCAACTGGCGATCAGCTTGACGCGCTCGCGGCTCGCCGTTGTGGGCCATTTCGGGTAGCCCCGCAGCCCGGGGTCCAGATCCAACAGGTAATCGCAGGCGTACACGCAGCTCGCCCGGGTCAGCAGACGGAGGTAGGGCTGGGCGCGGTAGTCGACCTCCGCGCGGTTGGTATTTCCAAAGGAGCTTCCAAACCACCTCGTCTTTTTGTCGATCTCCTTGTCCTGTTTCAAGCCCTTGTTGTAGTCGTCATAAACCTCAGAGGCGTTCTCCTTCTGTGCCAGGCTCTGTGCGTGCGTACACCAATCGTACACCCCCTCCCACTCGTTGCCGTCGTTGCCGTCTATATAATACATAGACGGCAACCCGTAGGCCGGGAGTAGTTCCTCTTGCGGGGCTTGTCCTGGGCTATTGTTCTGCGCTTTGTTTGTCCTCTCTCTTGTTTCCTGCAGTTCTTCCACTTTGTGTCGGAGGTGGTGGAGCTCCAGGAGTTGCGCCAGAGGTGGCTCCTCGTCTGCTGGCGCGGCGGCCTTGTTCTCGTCAGTTGGCGTTGATGGTGTTGCCTCTGCCGTTTCCGAAGCCTTGTCTTCCGTTGGCGTGGCCTTCTTCTCGTTCTCGTCAGTTGCCGTTGCCTCTGCCCCGTCGGTCGTGGCGGGTGTTGATGTAGTTTCATCTGTCGTGGTGGTGCTAGAGCTAGAACTACCGCCAAACAAACGGTTTTTCAAACCAGAGACTCTGCTGAAAAATCCCTCGAGAGTATCAGGCTCGATTCTGGGAAAATCTGCGCCGATTGTTGTACACACGTCGTTGTGTATCTTCTGCAGCTGAATACGAGCCTGTACCACCAGGGCATCAACGTGCTCCCCCTTGGCTCCAACGATTCGGGTCCGCGGGTCCGGCACGAATTTACCCTGCCTGTCGCGCTTGCGGTCGTCCTTGATCGCTGCCTTCAGAGCTTGCCATACGGTTTTTGGTTTGGCCGCTTCGCCCGTCTGCTTGTCTCCCTCGCCCCCGACTGCGACAACAGTCGTGAAAACCTGTGTCGAGGTGGAGGTGAACAACAGAGATAATGCAAGAGACACGCAGCACCAGTAGCGTTGGATGAAACTTCTACACGCAAGGAGCATCATAGGTCCTCCCCTGTCTTCAACTGGTATCCTTTTCACCGGTACTGACATGCTAGTCTCTCTTCTTCATCTGGTCATGCTCACATTCGCAATAGGATGATCAACTCTAACACTTCGCTTAATTTGCCAAAAAAATGCTCAAAACCAAACAATACTTGGTTGGAGGTTTCACATTTCTTGCAGAAAAAAGGAGACACGGTTGCTATTTCTTCTACGAGATCAGAATTAACAGAAGAGCGACGTTGATGAGGAGCAGGGCGGCATCTACGAATTCGCACTGTCGCATGAAATTTCTCTCGTCAACATAAATAAACTTCAGGAAAAATCAGGCGTAACCAACTAGAAAAGGTCTTCAATCCAAATCATGGATGTGGACTGACCACCTCTAACGGCAAGAAAAAAAAAAGAAGCTGGTGCTGGAAACAAAAGAAACGCAGACACCTAAACAGTGCAGCAAGACGGATGTCGACTTCGCTTGGAGTCTTGACTTTTTTGAAAACAGTGCGCCTCTTAATAACGTCTAGAGTCGTGTAGCTGCCACTACTTGTTCTGTGGCAAGCCACGCATGTAGCCGTCGAGGTCAGTGCATAGGTTTCAGGAGCTGCCTGGAGGCAAGAGCCCGCAGTTACGTCTCCATTTTGTTTTTCTTTTTGTTGGATGAATAGTGTCGCTGTAGTACATGTGCTAGAAGATCCATTTCACGTAGTTGCGCTTCAATCATTTTCATAATCCTAGAGTCTCCAGTTGCTTCGTCCATGATCTTCCACCAAGAAAGCCTTGCGTTTATACCATCGCGCGGACGAAGTCGAAGATGCGGATGACAATGCAAATGAAATCGTGCCAGCAGGTCCTCAGCTGATAGACTTCAACAAATACGACTTGCTCACACAGCGCCTTCTCCGGGCCCTCCCGCGGGCGGGGCGAGGCCTCCCCCTGTATCTCCCCCGCCACCTCCGATGATCCACCGGGCGTTGCAGTCTCGGGCAATGTGGCCCAGTTGCCCGCACAGATTGCAGGCCCGCATGTCGCTGTGCAAGCCGCGCTCGGCGTCCCGGATCTTCACGAGGCGATTGTGCTGGGAAGCGCGATTTTGGCGAAATTTGTCCAGGTCGAGGTCGGTCAACTTGTTCGCGGTCGCTAGCGAAGTTGTGGATGAACCACCCGTAGACGTAGAGTTGTTATTTGCAGCTTCCGTGCCTAGCTTCTGCCGCGCTGGATCGGTACTGGAGCTGCCCCAAGGTGTCGCCAGGTTCGGGCACTCCTTGGCAAAGTGTCCCTTTTCGCCGCACCGGTGGCACCGCGGTCCCATGGGACACTGCCGGACGTAGTGCCCGTACTCCCCGCAGTGATGGCACTTGATGTTGCTGAAGTCATTCTGTTGCGTGTAGGCGGGGACTTGCATATGAGAAGCTGTTGTTCCAGCACCTCCTCCTGCTGCGTTGTCGTACTGATCCATGCGAAGCTTGCTGCGCGGATGAACTACACCTCCACCCGGCGCAGCTACACCTGATGAGAAAGACGAACCTCCGCGGCCCGGACTCCTGGACCTCGACCGACTACGACCGCGGAAACAAGTTCTGCCGGCGTAGTGTCCTTTGTGGTCCTGACTGTCTTCGGAATCGGAGCCGCTGTTTTTCAGGTCTTTCTCTAACAATTCCCGGTCGATGGTAAGGAGAGACGCGTGTAGTTCTCCGGAAGCTCCTGTAGCGGACGTTCTACTGTTCTTGTTCTCCCGTATTATTTCATCGTTGGTCCTCCCCCGCCGGCCCGCGTCGTCGAGATTGGTATCTTCCTGATGATAGGCGTCCGCTCCTGTGCCACGACCTTTCTTGGCGGATGTGATCATCTGCAGAAACGTTCCGAACTCGTGCTCGATTTTCTCGTAGAAGTCCACCCGAAGCTATCACAGAGCGTGGCAACATACAACTCAAGCTGTCGACGTGCCTCAGTAGCATTTTCTCACCAACAAGGGCATACACAACCACATGAGTTTGTGCTGCACCTGCACCAAAGTTGCCGCTTTTGCATGACAAGTTTTCGTGGGGGGATTAGAGCGCTCTTTAGGCGACGGCACCACTGGTGGTGCACAACAAACTCCCACAGAACACTAGTCAATTTCTTGCATGGCAAGAAATGCTGAGGGCAAGCGAGGAAATGAGCTGTGCCAGTTGTGCACTGTGATAGACTCCGTCTCTCCAGCCGTCTGAGCCGGTTGCTTTTTGCGGGTATGAGGTAAGGAACGTCCGACTCTATGTTTTCTGCGGCGTAGTACGTCGGTTTTCCGATCTGCTTGATGATACTCGCTAGGTAACCGGGGGCGCTGATGGTCGGGTAAAAGACATGCTCTCGCGGTATGCTCGGCGTCTTCTCCTTATTTTTCCCACCGGAGGACGACACTGTGGCGCCGCTGCTTTCTGACTTGTGCAGGCAGTCCGCACAGTAGTAGCGATTTGTGTACCCATCCACGGCGCCGCTGAAAAAGGGAATCTGTTCGAACTCTTGCTGGGTAAGAGGTTGCTTCTCGGGAAACACTTCATACTTGCAACCGGCGCAAAGGCGGGATTTAGTGCTTTGTGTCGTAGGTGGGGAGCCGCGCCGGTCGTGACGTTCGTCCCGTTTGGCCGCTGATGTTGGTGTAGCCATTTTGCTTTCCTCTTGAAAAATGTAAGTGTTTTCACTTGTACTACATCTCCACAAGGAACTACTTAGGCTAGTACTTGTCAGCTACTAGTATCTACTTTTGTCTTTGCAGCAGCCGCCTATACAACAACTTCATCTAAAGGATGACTTACTACAGAGCTCAACACTGGGAGAAAAAACAAAAAAAAGGAAAAATCGCCGCGGTCGCAAGAAAACCAAGAGCGTGGACATGAGGTTTCGGTGAAATCATGACCACTGGATCCACAATTTCCTTTGTTCTAGATCGTTTTTGCTCCTGCTGCAACGAAACGGGTGCACTCGTCGGAAGATGAGGGTTCTTGTTCCTACATGCCTTGTACAAGAGCTGGCTCCGCCACTATTGAGAAACAGGCGGATCCTCAAATATAGAAGTCGAAAGCCGGTGGAGAAGATGAAGTGGAGCATGAAAATCCCCAGCAATTTCTCAACATTCCGCTGAGGATCATGAGCAACATGATGAAGTCGGCAGTGCAGCTGCACTAATTTTTTCTGAACTATAATAAATACAGAGAATTTTATAAGGTTTCAGATTCAATACGAGGCGACCAATACGCGCAATCGGACCAATACGAACCCGATACGAGCGCGGGCGGCGGCTCCTGCCTCCCCCCGTCGCCGATACACCCTGCCCGTGCTTCCGTTTGAAAATATGTGGCCCCGCGCCTGATCCTGATGCTGCGATCTTCATAGGGCCTTCCCCTCTATTAAGCTGACACAGTACGGGCACGGGACATGATGCGCGGCCGGGTTCTCGTCCCCTCTGACGGGGACGACTAAATCTCGAGAGAGAGGCCCCCCTACCTCATCTAACTAAGCTTGTTACTACCCTGCTGAGCCCAAGCATGGAACCAGCTCGGGCGCCGGTGAATAGCGGCGATTCTTGACTCTGTCCGGCCCCTGGAGCTCATGCGGCAAAGCATAAGAGTCAGGGGCGCGATAGCAGCAGCGCTGCTTTGCGGGCGTATTTGAAAGCAGTGACGTTGCCAACAAGCGCCGGCCCGCCAGTTCTCATTCAATTATTAGTTTTTGTTTACCAAAAGGAAAAGCCGCGCCGCAGGCGCGGCGCCGAGTTTTTTTCTCAAAGTGGCGCGGCTACTTACTTTCAAAAGTTTCAAAGCGGCGCTCAAAGCGGCGCGCCGTCGTTTTTCGCGACGCCGTCGCGGTATGCCAACCAATTGGGGCGGGCGGCTGGGCGGACCATCTTGGGGGTCCTGGCGCCACGTCAATACGAGGCGACCAATACGAGCAATGAGAGCAATGCGATTTCATTCGATTTCTGTGTCGGTCTAATACGACTCGTATTGTTTATAAAATTCTCTGTAAATATACCAGATGAATCATTACGGGGGCGTTGTCCACCCAGCAAATAACGGCCGCGTAACTCGGCCGTTAGTGCAAGAAACACTTGTGGATATGCTTTTTGGGAAAATGAAGATGAAGTAGGAGGTGTACTAGGTGGGCCAAGAACTTACTTATCATCTTCTTTCAAATTTCCTCTTTCTCAGGCTATGAAGTCCAATGGCCATGTAGAGGTTGTTCCAAAAATGGGCGCATTATAAATGGCATAGGAGTTGTTGCTCTTGCTCCATCAAAAAGGTTCGCCACTTTTCGTTTTCTGAATCGTTGGAGTTGTCCTTCGAGTCGTGACCCACGACCACTCGTCGAGATTTGTTGCTCTCTGTTTGCCGAAGCCATGTCGGAGAAAAGTCAAAGATACCGTGTTGGAGGTGGAGGTTTATTCCAAGACGACGAGGCATGCGCACTGCGAAATAGAAATAAAGCTTGAATAAAAAAGAAGACTGATTTGCCGTACCTTGCTGTCCTGTTGTAGTTCAAATACAGTCAAAATAGGAACCCTAAACGAACCGACGTTTCAGAAGCAACTATCACAAATTTTGTATAGAGGTAAAACACGTCACTGTAGATAATCCTCCAGGTGGGCAATGAATTATACAGGGCAATGAATTATACATAGCGGGTTTATTCTTCGGGAACATATTGTGAGAAAAGCGTAGGCAACTACACCGAGGAAAATTCATCTCAAAACAACTTCCACTGCCGGCAATCTCTAGAATGCAAGCGTGTGCCTCTACCTCGCTTGTCCTAATAAAAGCTGCCCAGCCCGCCCGCCAGCCCGGCCTCAGGCATTGACATTGAGCAGCGCTTGGATTTCCGCCAAAATACTGCGGGGAGCAGCTCCTGGCGACAACGGGCCTCCTGGCTGATGGGGGGCGAATGGCCCCCGCGGAGATTCGCCATCATGTCGTCCCGCTCCAAAAGTAAGCGCAGATAGTGCCCCACCTCCGTGATGATCACTTCGTGAGGAAGACCCGCCCCCAATCATGAAGCTGCGCGACGACCTGGAAGCACTTACGGGCGTAACGACTGCGCTCGGGTCCGTGTTTCGCATCAAAATCAAGCGCTGGCCCAGAAACCGCATGTGAATCCGTTTCAGCAGCCACTTGGTCCAGGAACGGTAAGTGTTCGTGTTTTTGGTCGAGGCACCAAGAGCTGCTGCACCTTCAGGTTGTGCTGCTGTTGCTCCACAGCACCTCCTTTCCAAGAAGAAGACCCGTAGAGCTGCTTGCGCTTGTCTCTGAAAAATTTTTTCCTCCAGCAAGTTCTTCGCGAGGACTTTTGCGCTCATCGCGTCATAGGGCTGTCCGAAGTGCAGGTAGTCCAAAAAGTCGTCTTGCTCCGCGTTAAAGTTTTCCAGAAAAGCGCGATCCGTCTTTAGTGCGGCGTTTTGCGTTTTTCTGGCCTCCAGCCGGATCGGGACTTTTATCACGCGTTTAATGGACAAGTCCAAGCTTCCTTGTCGGACGAGGTTGAAGCGGGTCACAATCGTGCACACGATAGAGTTCAGCTCACCTGCCTTCAGTACCGGCACTGGAACTGCGTTTTCGTCGCCTTTTTTGAAGAATAGTAAGCCAAAATTTGCATCCACTACTTTTTTTCATTTTCATAGCGAAATAGCTGTTATTTTTTCTTTAGCATGATGAGAACAAGGACAAGCGCGTCTGTAGGGCGCACCAAAAAGCGACATGATCATGCCTCCACGTCGGCTACAGAGAGCACGTGAGAGGTGGTGGAGCACTCAATTTTTTGTAACATATAGACAACGAACGGAAGGATACGAGTAGCGATTATAGCCAAAAATCTAAAGAACATCTCTGATCCCGTCAAGAAAGGTAACACAGGAGCTAGATGCATGTCGTCTTGTATAATTTTGTTCCCGACTTCTACTTCCAGTCCATCCAATTTACGCAACTATGTGAGACAGCGCGAGGCCAACGTCAGCTCTTGTTGTACTATCTATGTACTTTGCAACTTACATACTATACCTGTGCTGCGCAACAGCGGTTCCCTCGATTCAGGGATCTGTGGAAGAGGCGTAGCGTCCTGTGCCTGCTGTTCAAGAAACGCCCGTAAATTGCGTATGATGGTCTGGTCAGGTGTTCCGAGGGCTCTCGCACTTTCAAGATATCCCGCGTAACCACGTACTCGTCGGCCCCACCCTAGATTCATACGAGTAGTCAAGCTTCTAGAGACTGCGCTACATAAAGAATCATCCGAAGGCCTCTTTCTTCATGGCTCTCGTCGCGTCTCACAACCGATTTGCATTTGGAAGTCCCGTGGTGTTTTTTAGCTCATGACATAATCATAATGCCGCATCGCCAGGAACAACAGTGTCTTCGGCCTGATATCTCAGCATACTCAAGTTGTCAAGCGATGAAATGCAAATCAGTCGAAAATGCTGCTCAATATCATGGGGAGGAGCGGGCGCCACTTTATATATAGACACTATCCGCAGGCGCAGGCGAAGCATGCAATGCCTGACTAACATGACGTCAATCAAATCTGGGGAAGAGGTGGCTACGCTTTTACACGGGGTACGATGGCATTCTTCACCCGCATCGCAAAATGGGTTTTCTCCAAAGCCTATCAGAGTGCACAACTCTTCCCCCAACATGATTCCCCCAAGTTTCTAATGCTAATAACAAGAAAAACAAAAAGTCGAGACCTTGCTTCTGAGCGATGTGGCCTGCACAAGAACGTTTGGAACTACCGGATTTTTGGTGATCATTGCTTCTATTGCTCCTTCTTCTTTTTAATATTACGCGTTCCAATCTGATAAAGGTACTTAGCGGGAGCAGGGGGTGGCAGAGTTCTAGTGCACTCTCATAAAGCCCTCTGCACGGTCTCCGGATGACTGTCTTCCAGCGCGACCTCCAGAACCTCAATGTCGATATAAACGTCGTTGCCCGCGGCTCCAGCTTCCTGATCCTGCTGGTGTTGGACAAAATCAGTATATGCCGCACCAGCCGGGCTCGAGCTCGCGGCACCGAATTCCGATGCCCCACTGTAGAACCCATAGGACCCCGGGGTCCCAGGACGGGACGCAGCAGCCGAGGCATACGGCGGATCTTCGTGGTGTTCTTCCTGAGCTGCAAAGTAGGGCGGCGCTACATCTTCGTCCTCGTCTTCGGGGCTCGCGCTATCATCCCCTGGCCGCACCACGGCGTCAAAGATATCGGCTAGCTTGATTAAGCCTTTCTGCGGATCGTAGCCAAAAACGGACTTCACTGAGCTCGAGGCCCCGCCCGAGGGCACTAGCTGTGCGTCCTGCTCCGAGGATCCGCTGCCACGGCTCTCGTTTTTGCTCCCGTTGCGAGCATAATTTGCAGAGACAGACCGGATTCGTCGAGAATCACGCTGTTTCCCAGGAAGGCCGCGAGAAGCCGCTCTGTTGCCCGCCCAGCTCGTCGACCTGCGGCCGCTGCATATGCAAGAAAAAAAGGCCAGTGTATAGTTTAAGCCTGTGATAGGTAAAGTAAAAAAACACAAAACAGGAAAAATGCGTTTGCGATGCTGGTAATGTACACCCGCAGGGCCGCCCCCTATACGTAAGTTTTCACGCACATCAACTAGCTTTGCATGATAAGTGGCCGCTTTCGTGCACCAGCAACACAGATATGCATGGTGTTCTATCAAAGGAGTCTTTACGCACTTAGTAGACACACTTTTTTTCAACACCGGAGATATTGCTGCTTTGTCGAGAGCTACTTCTTCTACTGTGCGAGCGAAGCGATTTCTTTCCCTTTTTCCCTCCCGATCTGCCTCGCGCTCGCCGCGACGCCACCGGAGATGAGGCTCTGTCCTCTCGCCGGCGTGGACCACGCTCAGCGCGGCCGCGGGATAGTGGCGTCTGGTCCCCCAGGTCGACGTCGGCCCGTTGGGCTTGCGCAGCGGAGAGTGGAGCTGCGCTTCTGTCGCGACTCGCCGAGCGACGTTTTCCGCTTTTGGAACGGTGTCGGGAACTACTTTTTTCAGAGGACTTTCCTTTTCGGGCCCTCCTCAGCATTTGAACATGTGCTTCCACGCGGGCGCGCTCTGTTTCTTCTGCGCGCGCCTCCTCT
>JACKZZ010001360.1_pt1 | contig 10348 bp, 20 predicted proteins | sample 8027871 | NCBI WGS metagenome assembly JACKZZ01 (sample SAMN15724774, study PRJNA655200) | protist metagenome | isolation source: fluorescence activated cell sorting (FACS) single amplified genomes of... | place: USA: West Boothbay Harbor, Gulf of Maine | collected 2000-07-19
ATGGTCGTTCATCAGAATATGTCAATGAAAATCTGATCAGAACAGAAAATACTAAAGTCACAATCAATTAGTCTGCTGCTAGTTGAGCAAAGTATGAGAGAGTGTCATCATCGTCATCATTATTAATTTATTAGGTCCATAAAAGATCTAGTTTCTTATCAAAAACTATAACATATCGGTGTTTACGAGATCGATATTTCCATTCTCCCTCAACACCTTTCATTTTGCCTCGTGAGTGCTTGGTACCGTCTGCATAATAGAAGTCTTTTTTAGCATCTGTAATCCCACAATATTTGAAGTTACAAGCTCGATAGATTGTACCACCATGAAAGTCGCTATCAGCGTAAGAAATGATTGCCCTAACTTTAGTCTCTCTGCGTAACTGTTTGATACATCTGGATACGAACCAGGAAGTAATATTATATTCTGTTTGCTGTGTGTCAGGGTGAATACAAAGTCGTGAAAGTTCAAAGAGACCTTCTTGTTCATTTCGGTCTAGACCGAATGCTCCTTGTGATATTTCTGGAACGGGGAGACCCGTAAAGATACAGACTCCCTTGATGCCACCGATATTGAGTGGACTAAAATCATTATTTTCATAAAGACCATAATTGTATCCAGATTTGAAATCTTTCGAAATATCCTTTAGATAGTGATATTTTAAAAGTAGTTCTGCTGATTGTGATTTGGTTACACGGTCTATATAAAAATCTGTTTTCATAATAGTTTTTCTAACGAATTTCTAGTATCAACACCAGAAAAATGATTTTTTAACAATTGTACCTGTTCTCTGAACATAGGCTCTGGACAACGCTGTCTACCTAGATTAAATAACCTAGTACAAATAACAACGTTACCAGGAATATATCCTTTAGACTCATCTAATCTTTCAAGACTAGGAGCAAGAGGATTGGGACTTACAAAAACACCTTGTGGGTCAATAGGAAAATCCGTCCAGTAACACATGCCTTTTTGTCTAGTAAATTGATGAATAAGATACTGTTCATCAATAGTGACATCTAATGGTTCTGTTCTTTTAATTCCATTTTTCTTTTCTTGTCCAGGACGGGCAGCAGTTTTTGCTTTTTGAACAAGTGCTTTCCAAGGATTTTTCATAATAAAAAAAATAATGAAACCGCAGAAGTAAATCTGCGGCATCGGATTTAGTTACACGGTATGTTGTGCCAAGATTCTTTAGTCTGCTGCGAGTGCGGCAAAGTATGAGAGTGTATCATCATCGTCATCAGTCTTGGTAGAAGAAAGGTCAGTCAGTTCTTCTTTCATTGACTGAGGGACAGGATTTGATTCATCACGATTCTGCTGACGGAACTCTTCTTCTTCCTGAACGGATTCTTGATCTTGGAACTTAGTCGTTCCTTTGAGTCCGAGAACATAATCAAGACGTTTCTTCAATTCATCATAAGACTTGAATTGATCTGGAGCAACAAAATCTTCGAGAGAATACTCTTTCTTCCAGATTGCTTCCATTGCTTCATCATCTTCCAGAAGTGCATCCTGACGGGCAAACTCTGAAGAATCATAGTTACGATAACCGGCAACATTCTTTGCCTTCAGTTTGAAGTTAGCACCCTGCCAGAAGTCAAACGGATCAATTGCTTCCTCATCCTCAAACTCAGGTTGCATTGCGGCAGTAATCTTATCAAAGATTTTCTTACCGAATTTGTAAAGCATTACCTGACCTTCATTAGAAGGATTAGCAGGATCCTTGACAACGTAGATGTTTGCGACATAAGTCAGTTTACGTTTCTGCTTACGTGCTTGGTCTTTACCAGAATCGGTGCCGTTGTTCCACAGCATCGTGTTGTATTCTGACATTGGGTCTTTCTGACTCAGAGTCGTCAGAGAGTTCTCAATATACCATCCACCAGGACCTTGGAAGGCGTGTGAATAGAGTTTGACGAATGGAAGGTCTTCACCTTCAGGAGCAGGCAGGAAACGAATAACGGCATAACCATTGCCGCCTTTATCACATTCTAGTTTCCACAGACGTTCATCACCTGAACTACCTGCATTATTCATTTTTTCGACTTCTTTGACCAGTTTTTGTGTCAAAGAACCCAGTTTGGATTGCTTCTTAAGATCAGCAAAAGACATTTAGATTACCTTAGATTAGTTTGGATGTTTTGGATTTACTCGTATAGTATAGCAGAAATTCTCTCAGTCGTCAATATAGTCTTTGAGAGATTTGATTGTAGCATTCATACTACTGAATAAAGTCATCATATCAGTCTCTGGTGGGAAACCCATCATTGAAACTGATTTGCGTAGATTATCTTTCATCTCGATGGCCTTTGGGTCATCAGAAAGAGATAGTCTAGTATACATCACTTGCTGTTTTTCAAGCAAGGTTGTAAGTATTTCAACGTGTTCAAGTTTTTGTTCACGGGACATTCTACCGAAAGTAATAAAACTCTCGTAGATTTTTTCTTGCATTTCATTAATTTCACTCAGTTCTTCCTGAATGATTTCAGAATCAAAAAAGTCACTCATCTACAAGGTCCCGCAAAATTTTTTTAAACTTGAATACATCAATATTTAGAAAGGGAGAATATTTTTGGAGTTTTAAACTTACGGTTTCCCATACAGGATCTTTCAGTTTCTTATCAAACTTCTTTCTGAATGAGAATATTCTATCATAGATTACAAAAGTTTCAAGACTTATGTCTCCACCAAGAAATCTTTTTAAGATTGTTGGATGACCTTTCGAACAACTGAATAGATTCTCTAATTCGTTGTTCGAGAGTAATTCGTTGCTTTGTTCTTTGAACAAGTAAGTCAAACTCTGTTGTCTCTTTGTCCAATCTGCGTAAGTCCTTTCTCCAGAACTGATAATTTCTCCAATCCATAAGTTTTGTGGGTTGTCGGCGTATGCGAAATTAGATACAAGAAATTTTACAACTTCTTCATCATTATATTTACGACTGGTTTTCTCGAACCAATACTTATCTCTTCTTTTATTGAATGAAGATACACTTGCACGGGTCTTCGCACCATATCGAAAGAAGTCGTATTTTGGGTTTGTAAAGTGATTTTTGAGTGACAAATAATGTTGGTAGGTTTCAAAGGGCGTCACGATCATAAGGGCAGTTTTGCTCTCGAAGTTGCTTTCATAAAATTAAGTCTCGTAGCATCCCACTTCAGTTTTTCCTTCAGTGGTTTTGATACAAGTTTTGTAATTGAATCTACATCGAGTCCATTCAGTTCACAATAATGGCAAATAGCATCAATGTAGTTTATTTTTTCTTCGGCAACAATCTTTTCTATTTCTAATGCAAACTTAGATGGTGTTAGAAATTTACTATTAATTACCTGTTCCAGTTCTTTATTCGGTTCCATAGAGTTCCAATTTATCTGTAACAAACTTTCTAATATATTCGGTGAGAAGTTTGATGTACTTTGATTTGTCTCTTTCTTCGTAGACGACGCATTCTCCATTTTCACAAGCCATAATGATTACAAATTTTTTGACCGGAATACCAGTCATTTCATACAACATACATCCATATGCCGCACATTGTACAAAATAGTTTTCGATCCAATTTCTTGGTTTCGGTTTTTTAGAAGTCTTGAAGTCAATTATTGCTAATTCACCCTCGTATTCTGCAATACAATCGACGGTTCCAGCAATACCCAACTGCTTACTATATAGGGAAGTTTCCAGAGCATGAATATTGTCAATGTTCTTTAAAGTTCCCTTAGAAATCTTAAATAGAAAATCAGAAATAGGAGGAACTTTTAGTAACTCTATATTCTTTAGGTGACACTCAGTAAGACTATGAAAATCAGTTCCACGACGTGTTGCCGCTTTTGTGACTCGATTTGCTTCTTCATCACCAACTCTTTTTCTCCATTTTACAAAAGTCTCCTTATTATAATGACTAGTCACCGAAGTAATAGAAACTAGTTTTAAGAGTTCTTCTTCATCAGGAACAGAATAGTATCTGACTCCATCAATAGTCTCCCTCTCAAGTTGAGGAAGATTCAAATCAACATGATTAAACATTAAAAACCTGCTTCTATTTTTGCGACGATATACTCTTTGACTAGACCGGATCGAACGATATCGTCGGTTCCAAACTCAATTATATCAAAAGAAGGCATTTTACGCAAGATGTTCATAAAGTCAACAATACCATTCCTTTCATTTGCCTTATTCAAATCTGACTGTCGAGAATCACCACAGAAACAAATCCGTGTATTTTCACCAACACGAGTGATGATACTATCGAGTTCATGAAAATTTAAGTTCTGAAATTCATCGACAATCACAATCGCATTATCAAGTGTCGTTCCACGAAGGAATGATGTGCTCCAGAATTTAATTGATTCCTGTGATTTAAGATTACCATACAACATCTCAAAATCAGCATCAGAAGGCATCTGGAACATATACTTTACCATATTCTTATATGGTATTTGATAGATGTCTGCCTTATCTTCATGAGAACCAGGAAGAAACCCAATCTCTCTAGTTGCTACAAGAGACCTCACAAGGTATATTCTCTCATAAGGAGTGTTCTCATCTAATACATCTTTAAGTGCATTGAAGAGGGTTATAAAGGTCTTTCCTGTTCCCGCACAACCATATGCAATAAGATGCTTTCCTTCCTTATAAGAATCAAAGAGTCTTTTTTGATTATCATTAAGTGGATCTATATCCACTAAGTATCCAGAACTTAATGGTTTCTTTCTTTTCATCTGCTTTGTTGTAAGACCAACTCCAATGGGTTGATCGGTTGCAGATGCTCTTTTTCTTCTTGCCATTAGATTTTAGATACTTTCGAACCTGGTGCTTTTGATGCCTTGTTTAAAACTTCATTCCATCCAGGATTTCTTGCCACAAGTTTATCTCTCCATTCACCAACATCTGTTGCCATAGGTGCGGTAGAGGGGTCAGACCAATCACGAATCCAATCACTATTATCTTCGCACCATTTTGGCCACTCATGAATACTCAGAACTATTTCCTTTTGTTCACCAGTTTCTTTATTAATAATCGGATATGTTGCCATTTTATCAATTCAGTATAAAAATATTTAGATCCATTCCAGAGCTTCTGCTACTGTTGGAAACTGTTCTACAAAAACTTTTTTACATGCTTCTGCAATATCCATGTGCTCTTTTTGGGTGCCATTGGCCGATCTAAGTGTGATGTAATGCACCCACGAACGAACTGAGCCACTCATATAAATTCTAGTTGGTACTGCTAAAGGAAGCACAAATCTCGAACATTCCTTTGCAATTCCAGCAGCAAGCATTTCTTGATACAGTTGCATAGCATCATCAAAGTGCTTTTGAATCTTAATTTCAAAATTTTGACGAATATGAGGATTAATATCATCAATAGAATTTTGACGATTCTTTGTGTCTTGTCGTCTTAAATCAAACAGAGGAATAGTATCGGCAAGCATTGACGAATCTGCATACCTCTGAGAAAATTCCTGGAATGTAAAACTCCGATGACGCAAGATTTGAGCTGCCAGTCCTCTTGTAGTCTCTATCTCAAGAGTCATGAATGACTGCTCAAAGACACTCCAGTGTTGATGTTTGACGCAATACTTAAGGAGACCAGCAACCTTTGGATTCTCTTGATTAGAAGGATTTGACACTCGTGCCACATATCCCATCATTTTCTCTGCATCAGGTGTAACACTGATTAATTTTACATTCATGCTCCAAATCCTTTATAATTTTGGTTTTCCATTTCTGTGATTTGCTCCTTTATCGCAGAAAGAGCTTCTTTCATCTCTTTAATTCTTTCTTCAGTATAGAGGTGATCTTGTGCTATTAATCTTTCAAATAGTTTTGCAAGATCTTTAACTTTTTTGATTTTAGTGCGATTATCCATCATCATCCTCAAAAACTTCGTCGTAATCTAAAATATAATCAGAGGATGGATTATCAAAATTTTCTTGCTTTGTGGTGTATACACCAACATCAGAATAAACTTCTGCCTTGAGAGAATCAATAAGCAATTCAAGATTTCGGACAATAAGTTTAAGTCTTTCTTTCTCCATAATACTGCGATATTTCAATTGATTATAGCATAAAAAAAGAGGACCGGCAAGGTCCTCAGGAAAGTTAAGTGCGTTAATTATCAACTTTTAGATGCAAACTTGCGTTCGATTTTGATACCACGATACATGAGATTGTGGTTACGAGTTGCGGTTTGCTCTGCCAACACAGCAGCTTTGTATGCTTCTGGGTTGTACTTAACACCACGATAAGTGATAGTAGACATAATTTTACTCCTAAAGTAGTTGGATGTTTTAAGTCCGTTCCTTTAGTCGTTTGCGTCCCATATACATTCAGGATTTGACTCCTTCATTGTTTCAACTAACTCAATCCTAAAGTCATTACTAATGTTCTCATTTTTCTGCATTCGCAGTATGATAGCATCAGTTTGCTGACAGGTGAGAGTTGTGTAGAATAATAGTTCTAACATGGGATGAACGCTCCGTTCCGCGACTTACTTGCGTCAGAGTTTCCTCTGATGAACGATAGGTCCATTATAGACCCTATACCATATTTAGTCAAGAGGTTTCTTAAAATCCCTATTGATCAAAAAATTGCCGGGATTTTTTTTACCGATATTTTGGAATTATTTCCGTTTTTTGGTTGGGGGTGGTGGTTCCAGTCCCCATAGTTTTGGATTGGTTCTTCCCATACCAAAACCAATACCCTTCAAATTCTCACGGAACTTATCCCAGTACATATTAAAAATACGAACTTCTTTTTGACTACGGGTCAAATCATATCTCGTTTCTCCATCAACCACATAAGTGATTATCATTGCATCATTAGGACAATCTTTAGTGGATACTTGTTCCCAAGTTCCATTCTCTATCAGAATTTCACATCCATATAAGGATTTAGAATTTTCTTTTTCTGATGGTGTCCAGGAGGTCATAGACTGTTCCTCTTCTATTTTAGTAGGAGCATCTCCCAATTGATTTGCCATAATTATGAACGATTGCCCCAAGTAATGTCTGGATATGCTTCACTTACAATTTCTTTTGTGATCTTATATCTGTCTGAAAGATTTTTATCCTTACATAGACAGACAACTTCTGCCTCTAATGGATGAAGTCCCTCAAGAATGTTAATGAACATCGTTTCACGACGAACACTATTCATACTATCATTACCACCCTTAATAAAGTGATAGAAGTTTTTATACTCTCTACGAATTGTAGTATGTCCATTCTTATCACTCGAACCCATTGAGAATGAATCGGTTTCGTGCATTCTACGAACTTCTTCTGAGATTTTAGTGCTCAAAGTTCCATTTGATGATGCCTGATCCTCAAATCCAGAATAGGGAACCTCCCCTTCAGGAAGAACAGAAATTATACTTTCATCAAAGTTCCAAATTAATGTTGCCTTCAAAGAAACGTGTTCATACTTCTTCAGAACTTCAATCTTCTTTGCCTTACTTCTCTGTTTGGAAAGAAGATCTAAAACTTCAAAGACAAATGGATTTCTTGGAAGTTCTAATGATACTGCCTTAGTCGTTGTCGTTTTCTTCTTCGTTACTGTCGTCATAGTTTTCAAAATTAAATGCGATTACTTCATCTGGAATAAGATTTCCTTGCTCATCAAACATTTCGGGATGATATCTTGGTGCCTCCCGATAGTTCATCATGTATTCTCTGGCAGTCCAACCAATCATCAGTCCCATCATGAGAAATAGAATAGTCAAAAATGATCCAAATACTAAACTAGTTGCTAACATCTTTTTTACTCCGGGTAGTTACCTCTATTTTCCGTGTTCTGATGGAAAATTCAAAATAGATAGTTACTTCCCGTTTTAGAAAGCTTACCATCTTTTCAAAGATAATATGAAATGGTTCTGTTTGCTTTCTTTTTCCCCCATTAAGTAAAAATTCAATACCACGATTTCTGTGGTCTTCATTTTTATTTATGTTAAGACTTGATGACTTGATGTTCTCTGAGGAATTTGATTGTGTCAACACAGCCTCCCAATTTTTTATTGTCACATACTACCTGTGGAAAAGTAGAACCTTTGCCAAATTTAGCATAGAATTCTTCTCTTGTAAAGTCCTCTTCAAGTTTATAGGATGCAAAATTTGTGCCAGTCAATTCCAATACTTGTTTAATCTTATAACAGTGGGGACAATTTTCTTTTGTGTATACAATAAAGTTCATTTTAATTATTAATTTTTTAATTGATATTATTCTCCTATTATATCATTAAATGTATAATAAATAATAATAAGAATAAATTTTTATAATGAGCAGTTTCTCTGACAAAGGTTGGTATTACCTTCCCGAAATTATTACCAAAGAAGAAGCAATAAAGATTAAGTATCAAAATATTTGTGGTGCCATAAGTGATTTAGGATCTCTTGAAGGGCACTGGGATAAAGAAAGAGGAAGAGTGTTAACTTGTTATGCTCCACGATCATCAACATTTGTAGTTCATAGAGTCAAACCAATTCTCGAAGAACTATTAGGGGAAGAACTCATTCCTTCTTACTGGTTCACGACAACTTATCATAATAAAGGATGGATGAATTGTCATACTGATAGACCTTCTTGTGAGGTATCAGTTACTATGAATATTTCTGGTGATGCAAAATGGCCGATTAAACTTAAAGATCTTACGGGAAAACGCAGAGAAGTCGTGACTCCTACGGGTGATGGTCTTGCATACTTAGGAACAATTGTTCCTCATTGGAGAAGTCCACTAAGAACTCATAAAAATGATAGTTTTATGCAATTGTTCCTACATTATGTAAGAAAGAATGGTCCTTATGCCGAATATGCTTATGATAAGGACCAAAAGTGTTACGACTTACTCACCACCTAAATCCTCTTCAGGCAATGCAGGAAGAGTATCATTAATCAATACAATAGATCTTAATTTTTGGGAATAGTCTTTAGTTATATTCTGATCAAATTGAATTGAATCTGGAGTTGCTGGAAAAGTGTCTGTTGTAATTCCAACAGATGGTAAATCTCTTAGAGTGGTTCTCCAATTCTTAAATTCATCTGATAAATTACTCCCACTCTCTGTTGTCTTTGTAACCATCCAATCAGTATCTTTCAAAACTTCATCTCTAACTATTCTTATTTCACTATATCTTTTTTCAGTTTGTCTTGCATCATAATTAGAAATCTCAGTGTTCCATTGTTCTTGAGTTAAAATTTTGAGTCCATCGTTTTCTACAATAGTATATGCTTCTCTATAAGTTACATCATGCAAAGTTACTGTAGTTGTTTCACCTGTTGGTTCTCCAGTTTCTTCGTTTAGAATAGGTTCTTCAACCTGCTTTTCAGTAGAACTTACTACTGTAATATTTGAATCATTTTGATATTCAGTTAAGACACTTGGAGTTACAGTTTTCGAATACTCAAAATACTCTGGAACTTTTGATAGGCAGATATGATCTCCATTTACATCAGTTAAACGATAAACAATTTCCAATCCCTTTAAGTTTGGAAATATATACCCTCTAATTTTACCCTTTATCCATTCTCCAGTATCTCTATCCACTAAAAAGTGTTTAATTAATTGAGACATTTTTTATCAGTACACATTTATATTATATTTATCTTCTATCTCTTTATCAATCTCTGCTTTCGTAGGCATACCTTGAACAGTCATCCAGTTTACCATTGCATAACGAGTTCCTGAAATTACTGGTTCTACTTTATGGAGATAAAACTGTGAAGATGGAAAGGCAACTAATAAACCTGGTTCTGGTTTGATACGTACTCTGAGATCTGGGAATACAAATTCTCCACCTTCAAAATCATCATTTAAAAAAAGAATAGTTGATAAATCTCTATCTACAGACTTCTTCCAGATAATAGATCCATCAGGGTTTTTCCACCTTGATACTGCATCATAATGTCCTTTATAGTGTCCTCCTGGTTCATATATGAGTAACTGAGGAGACTCACTATCTCTTATTTTAAACTCATAAAATGGATTGATTACGTGATGAACAATATTATTATAAAGTTCTTTGATCTCTTCAATAATTTTTGAAGTATCAGAGCAATCTACATTTCTTACATTCAAATCAACTCTTGATGGATGACCTTCTTTGTTTTGATTTGCTTTCTCTCCATCAAATACACCCATTTTATCTTTGGGTGCATTTTTTGCATGATTAACTAAGAAATCAATTCCTTCTTTTGATACAACTTTTGGTTGTATCAAAACATTTCTAAGTATATCATTCATAAAATAATAATCTAATTATTTTTATTTAGTGTCAGTTTGAGACTGCTGCATTTATAGATCTGGCCTGAGTTAAATTATTACCTGTTGCTGAACAAATATGAGTAGTGAAAT
>JACKZZ010019995.1_pt1 | contig 10347 bp, 5 predicted proteins | sample 8027871 | NCBI WGS metagenome assembly JACKZZ01 (sample SAMN15724774, study PRJNA655200) | protist metagenome | isolation source: fluorescence activated cell sorting (FACS) single amplified genomes of... | place: USA: West Boothbay Harbor, Gulf of Maine | collected 2000-07-19
AGATAGAAGCGCTATCGCATGTTGTTCATACATATAAGTTCGATTTAGATATGTTAAAAAGAGTAGAACAAGATGTTCAAGCTCTATCTGCAGTAATAGACAAGGATACTGATTTGCGTGCAGCAAATACGACGATATTGTTAGCTGTTATAGCAACGTTATTTTTACCAATATCAACAATGGCTACGTTATTTGGTACAAATTTTGAACAAGATAAAGTACATGATGAACCAATTAATCATTCATTCATGGTAGAAGCTATGACAAGTGACTGGGGTGATGATGTGATGTGGTATACTGCGTCCGCAATGACGATTGGAGCAATTTATTGGTTTAATGTTGTAGGATGGATCGATACTGTTAATATCAATTGGAAGCGTTTCTTTTCGTATGTATCTGGTTATCATTATTTACGTATGTTACTATCTACATCTACACAATCAAACAATGCAAAATATCAGGAAGCTATCATACAGCGAGCAACTGGTGACTACGTGCAGACAAGGACCCGATTACCTCAAAATATAGAAAAAAATAATGAATCAATATCAAAACAAAATCAAAGAAATTTTTTACGTGGTGCTACAAATACTGCTATTGATAATGAAAGTAATGGACTAGATTTGGCGTCAAAACCTTCAATGGATAGACAACGCACTACTTCATCTGATTTGTTCGATCATAAAGCAAATGATATTGGTTACAGTTACAGTGATAGTATACCCATAGGTTCTATGAAAAATCGTGATTGGATGACAAATAGCAATAATTCAACAGTGACAGAAGGGTCTCTATTGCGTGCATCACAAGCAAATAAAATCTTACATCAAGCATCATCTTTAAATCAACAAGATGATTTTTATCTTAGTGATTCTGACAGTTCGCAGGGTGAAGATCCACATGCAGTACATCGGTACAGGCACAGAAATCGTAAGCATTCAAATGGTCATTCTAGTATATCAGTACGCTTAGATGACTTAAAAATTGAAGAAAGGCGCTTAGAAACTGTAAATAAAATGCGGCAAAATATTATTATGAGGGCTGCGAAACCATTCCATGAAAAATTTAATGAGCGTACTGTGAGTGAAGGCACCAGTCCCGCAACTTCGCGAATTTCAGGTAGATCTGAAGTTCGCAATCCATTAGTTACACAATCTCAACATCAATTCAGTTCTATAATGCAAAATAATCATCAAAATAAAACAGCAGAATCTGGGCATGACTTACAAAGTCAAGCTAGCAATACAATTGAAGTAGATCCTACTAAAAGGGATTCTTTCAGTAGAAGTATTACAGGTAGTATCTTATCTGCATTACACTTAGACTTCTTACTAGGCTCAAAAGCTGATCACGTTGATGATAGCGATAGTGACAGTTCTGATGATGACAATGATGAAAGTACCTTAGAAAGGCTTGCTAATGACGACGATCAATCACTGGAAAAAGGACGTTTACGTGAAGTTGCTAGACGCAGAGAACTTATTTCACGAGGTAGGTTTAAAATGTCACGTAAAAAATATCAACAAAATATTCAAAAACGAAAAAACGATATACATAACGTACTGGAAGAAGAATTCTCTTTCCAAAAGTAGGTAGTTATTTTGGAAGACGTGTAATGATGTACATAGTACTTATTGTAATACATGAAGATATACATCATCTCACTCGGCACATCTCACTCACACTTACTCATTCACATCACATACTACCCCACAATCATCAGACAGCTACCATAGTCTAGTCTAGTCAGCACAACGTGCCGATAAACTTCGCCTTCGGACTGACGTTGTGCAATTCTGGCCATTGTACGATGAACTTATTTGCAATAGGTAATAATAGCTTACCCGTCAGTGACAATGATTTCACTCTACAGAAGCTTTCAACAAAAACAATGCGGGTTTCTGTCCATCCTATCACATTCAATAGAAATGCAGAGTAGCATAGGGACAAACATGTACCAGGGCCATTACATATAAGTAATTGTGGTTTATATCTAAATATGACAATGAAAGCTTGTATGAGGGACCATATACTTGTAAAGATTGTAGTGAACCATGATTGCTTCACTTCTCTATTGCGAAAGACACGCAACCATGACGCATGCTTTTCAAGAGCAACATGAGCACTACGTACCTTATCAATACTTGTTACATCTGTATGGCCGATGGTAAAGCAAACAGGGCTGTATAATTTCGCATCCATTTCTTTTATCAAGCGAATCATCTCCATTGTATGACCACCAGAACCAAAAAAAATGAGAGTTTTGATCGTAGATTTCGTTAATGACTCTTCTTCATCAGCAGGAAGACAACGAAATATACGGTAGACAATAAGAAAAATGCATAGTACAACCACTGTTGCAATATGGAAGCTTTCTATTTTCATCTTTACAATGAAATTTGTATTCATGTGACGGCGCCCGCGGACGGCCGATGGGACTCTTCGTTAGGTTACCCTATGTCGACTTGATTACTTAATCGTCATTTTTTTATAGCCATTGCATAATTTCTTCTACTAGTCATGAGTTACGCGAGGCGCAGCACCAATCCACTTGAACGGCCTACGAGGCCACCAAGAAGAAGTCCCAGTCCTGCTAAACCATCACGTCCCTATCAACAGGTACCAGCTTATGATGGTAATAATGGGAATATGCCAGAGATGTACGAAGTGTATGAGAACACCCCGACTGCTCCAGTTGATAGACCAAGATCAGCTCGTTTAGTAGGAAAAGTGACAAATCTACGTGATCGTGTTCAGACAATGTCTGGGCGAAATGATGGATCACAATATAACGCACCACCAGTACCAGTCACATCAGCTCCACCATCAAGACCAGCAAGGGGGCCACCAGGCACTGATACGTCTGACTTTTCCGTTCAAAGAGGTAGTTCAAGACGAGGTTTGCCTCCACCCCCACCAGTACCACAATCTGCACCACGTGATAGATCTGAAATAAAAATATCATCAAACGGTAGAGAACGCTCTGAAACAAAAACTTCAAGTCGTGAAAGAAGCGAGACAAAGACTTCTAGGAATGGTGGCGGTGGTGATTCTTCACAACCGAAAGTGGTTGACCGAAAAGAACATAACGATCAGAAAGCCGATAAAAAGAAAATGGAATTATTCATGGGTCGTAGAACGTTACAATATGGCTTATGGGCACATCGCATGGGATACATGTGTGCTTTTATGTGCTTGTTTATGGGGGCCTTTGCAGTAGCATTTTCTCAATCGGAAACGTATGGCTGCAAAATAGATGAAAAACTTATCGATTCAAAATTCTTATATAATCTACAAGGTAACTGTCCAACACAATATGTACCGGAAGGATCATTGGTCGCTGTTGATGTATGTTGTAATGAAACTATAGAGAAGTCAACACTAGGTAACATGTCGCACTACCTAAGCCATGATGTGGGTATTCTCTATATTCTATATTCCATTTTCATAGTTATTATTGAAGATATTGATTTCGGCATTGGGTACGGTATGTGGTTTCCAAGTGACAATTGGTTCTATGATAACCGATTTTCTCCATTAGGCGCACTACATATTATTATTGGATTGATTGGGTTAACATCTCTGGGTACATGCCTTGCAGGTATTGCATTAATAATAAACGGTGCAGTTTATTTCGAAACTATGAGAAGGCAAGAAGCAGGTGATGGCGGCAGAGCTGCAGCAAGAAAAGCTGCAGAAAAAGCAAAAGCTGCTGCTGAAGCTGCTGCATTAAAATCAGGTAAAGGTGGTGAAGACGACGATGATGTCGAATTTGAATGTAGTACATGCCCACAAACTTTTACAAAAGCACCTGCATTTGTTCATGCTAGAACAGCAATGAGCGCATTATGCACAATTGCATCATATAACCCATTAAGTTTCTTATATAGAATATATGTTGAAGATAAATTAGCAGCATATTTTTGGGTTAGTGTCTTTCTTCTAGCTAATGTTATTATGTTTGGTATTACTTATCAAAAATGGGTTGACCTTGTTGAAGGTGAGAGAGCTTCAATGATCGATGGGACCCTAGACGTCCAGTGTGATGACGCTGTATGTGACATTAATCGTATTGCCATAAAATATGGCCCGTTTTCAACAGCAACACCATTAGCAAAAGCATGTGGTGGTTGTTTAAATATGAATTGCGCAATATTATTATTACCCGTCATTAAATTAATTCTCACTAAAATGACAGATCTAGCAGGTAAATTTCAAGATTTACACGATAAAACAGATTATTTTGGTAAATTTTTTAGTTATTCATTTGCAAGGTATGTTCCTATACAAAAAAATATTGAATTTCATAAATTAGTTGCATTTATGGTATGTTTTATGACAGTCGGGCACGTTATTGGCCACTACGCGAACCTCATATATGCTTATGACGTAACCCTCGCATATTTTGATAAATGGGGATGGCAAGGTACCGCATTTTTAACAGGTGCCATGATATTAATGGCAATGTTTGTTATATTTAGCGCAGCAGCGGACATTATAAGACATACTAAATATGAAATATTTTTTAATGCTCATCATGGTTTTATTGTATTTTATGGGATCATGTTTTTACATGGTCCAAAATTTTGGATGTGGGGCTCTATTCCAGTAGCATTTTATTTATATGATCGTTATAAACAACAGACAAAAGGTAAAGATCCATTTATGATAACAAAAGTTGAATTTATAAATCCTGTTATGGCATTATATTTTAAACCATGTTTTCTCAAAGACTTTCAATTTAAGGAAGGACAGTACTTATATTTATCATGTCCCCACATTAGTGCATCTGAATGGCATCCATTTACAATAAGTAGTGCACAAGATGATCTAACAAATGGGCCAAGAGTTTATTTAGAAACAGGTGAAGAAGTTTTAGAAGTACCAAGACCAGCAAATTTACATCCAAATTCAAAATGGAATAAATATTATTTAATAAGTCAAAATTGGAAAGAAATCAATTCAAGTGATTATATAGATAAAAGTGAAACTGGTTATAATGATTATATATCATGTCATATTAAAATACATGGCTTAGATGATCCTGTTGCAAAGACATGGACCCGGAAGTTCAAAGAATATATCGAAACATGTGCGGGGCACATGCCAGGAACAAATAATTTTCCTATATTTTTTAATAGTATTGACCACAGAGGTGATACCCAAATAGGACAACATAAGGATGATAATGATTTACCTATGGTATGTGTTGATGGACCTCATAGTGCACCATCTGAACATTTTTGTAATTATGGTACATGTATGATGGTAGGTGGAGGAATAGGTCTCACCCCCTGTGCATCAGTTATATCTGCTTTAATAAAGCATCGTTGGAAAAAAGGTTTAAATCCAGAAATTATGCATTTATACTGGGTTGTGAGGCAAGGTGATGTTGATTCATTTCAGTGGCTAGTACATTTATTAACAGAATTATCATATGAATATAAAAAGGCTCGTGAAGCTGATCAAATTCTTAGTAGTATGTATTGTGAGTTTAATATATTTGTTACAGCTGTCGAAAAGGATAACACAAAAACACCATTACCATTTCAAAAAGCTAAAAGAAAATATAGTTCAAATAGCATACAACCATTATTTAATGCAGATAAATTATATGAATTAATGTTAAATCCAACTGTACCAAGTAAAAAAATGGTAGATATTATGAAAAAAGGAGGGAATGCACCGAATAGACTGCAGGATGTGTGGGTTTGGAATGGTCGACCGGATTGGAATCAGATATTTGCTGATGTTGCAGAACAAAGACAACATTCAGAAATTGGTGTTTGCTTTTGTGGGGCACCAGTTATAGGTAATGATTTAAAGAAAATGTGTCAAAGATATAGCAGTAAAACTGAAGATTGTCTCTTTACTTTGCATAAAGAGAATTTTTAATCTTTAGTGAAATCATGATTATATTGGGATAGAAATTTGTATAAAACTTAAACACATACACAATTGCGTACAACCATATTACAAAGAAATTTCGTACTGTCCGTCCCATGCACCATTTAACCTTAACAAAAACATTAGGGATACTTGTCATACACCGCACCTTACTTATCCGCACGCACCTATTATTCTCATCCTTCCTCTATATTATCGGAGCCGGGGAGGTATTGTGAAGCTAATTGTTCAATTTCTACAGATTCTTTTACACCTGCACAATTTGTATCATTAATAGATTGTAAAATAGCACATACTAATGTATTTAAATGTACTGGTTTATCTACATACGGTAAATTGAAGAAACTCCCGATAAAATTAGGGATTGCTGTCAGAGATGCTAACGGACGCTCAGACGTGTATATTTTACTAGGTCTTACAATAATTGGACGCAAATATTCCTTAATAGATGCATGTGATAATTGACGTTCAACCTTACGTTTTGCTTCTAAATATCTTTCTACGTATGGAAGTGGTGATTGAATTGTCCAACTGGCTTCCGATGCAGATATGAATATAAAGGGACATGCAGATGGATGAAGATTCAATGAATGTAAATGCTTCATCATCTTCATACTTAAATCAATTGCGATAAAACTTGATTCTCTTATGCTACGATCATAAGTATCATTCTCATGGGTAGCAGCACTACCGCTACCACTTGCATATTCATTAAGAAAACGAAGAGTTGATTTATTATCATATAAAACACCAATTGAATGTACCACAGCATTAAATGGACCATGTTCTTCAAATACTTTTGTCATTTGTGCTACATCTCCAGCATCAGCTATTACGTGTTTGACACTGCCGATACCAGGACTACTGTTAGTGATGACATTATCGGATTCAGTTTCATCCTCTTTTGGACCTGACTCGTCAGCCATGCGAAGAACATCACTTGGAGCAATGTTATTTCCAATAGTTTTGTTGGATCCCTTCATTTCAGTAGGTTCTCCTGGGCCTCTCCGAGACACGCTGACCACTTTGCATCCGTGATGTGAAGCGTATTTGCACAGTTTTGAGCCCACAAATCCATTACCACCCAACACTAAAACAGTGGTGACTGCTTCTGATGGTGTATTCATAATATTATTATTTGATGAAACTCTTTGCTGCTCCAAAAGTAAATTTGCAATTCACCGGCGGATCTTGGATCGGCTAACCCTAACCCTCCAAAGATTTATTTTACAAAAGAAAACTCAAATCAACAGGGCGTTTTGTTAGACGACAAAGGAGGTGCCAGAGTTTGCTGAACTTTATTTTGTAGAAATGTCTGGTTTCAACACCCCCTCGGCATCAATGGCACAGATGGAGCTCGAGAATATGCACCTAAAAGAGGCAATTCAATATGCTCAACGTGGATGGGAAGATGCGCTGCAGTTGCTAAACAAAAACCCCGATATCAAGCAAAATGAACAATCAAGCTTGGAGATTCGAAGTCTTCAAATGGAACTTGATGCTTTGCATAAGAATATGTTGACGAAATCACAACATTTATCATCATTTAAAGATGGAATGGTCCAAGCGATACAAATATTACAAAGTGAAATAGATGAAATAAAAGACTTTATACGATATCCGGAACCAGAGGAGGACCCAAGCATAGCGCCTCCCATGGAAGAGCTCATCTATGGCTTAGATAGCAACGAAGAACAAGTTAACAAGCAGCTCATAGCATTGAACAAAGCAGTAGAGCAATTAGGTCTATGCAAGGATTTTATTGTAACAAGTAGTGAGCCTTATGACAATGGCGAGCTGAAGCCACACACACACAAGGCAGCAGCATCTCACAAGAAAGCAACCAAGAAAAAGGTAGTTGCAAAGAAGTAACAGCATGCTGTGCGTGTGCTGTGGCGGCAAAGAGTAGGTAGACCTATACATAATGTAGATAAGTATAAACGTGCTATATTTATTACATTGGTTACACAACTATAATATCTTACAATTGTACCCGCCCCTGATATCGATCGACTCTAAATAGAACTAAAGTTGTACTTTTCTGGCTCTTTACCACCTCCTAAACCAAATTCCATAAGATTTTTACATAAAGTTTTCACATGTTTATAATATAATGGTGTCATACGATGTTTACTTGGTTGAGGTAATGCAGGATTGCAGTTCGCTTCAAGAAGAAATGCCACGTATGATTTATCAATATTATTATCATAACTATTATGATCAGAGTGACTAACTAACAAATCAAGACCTACAATAGCCATACGATGCAAATTTGCATTTTTTAATGCATTTGCAGTATCCTGAAGCGTGACACCCTTCTGTGCTGGTAGCTGATCTCCTGGTAGCCCATCTGCTGCATTCTGATATAAAGTTTGCAGTGAACAAAGGAAACCATGACATGTACTTTGTAAACATGCATATGATGCAACAAGTTCAGGACATTCGCTTAAGCATAAGCGCATAGTGTCTGGCTTAGACCTATCCTGATTATATGGCCGAGCTGCACTGCTCCCAATCATTCTCTGCTCGAATACATCGGTAGCTTTTTTCGCAGTATCGGTAATATTATCTGATTCTTCGTGATCTACCCATATAGGCAATCGCACCTCATATGTATTATATAGGTATATACGACCATACATTAAGCATGCGTAGATTCTTACTTGACTTTTCCTTAGTGAACCTTCAAAATTGACACGAACAGGATCGACTAGATGTTGAAGGGTCCATGCTGGTACTTTTCCATAGTCACGCTGTAGTTGTTCGATGAATCCGACTTTACTTAAAGCTTGCATTTGTTGGTTATGTATGATTTCACGGACATCAGCTGCGGAATGAACGAAATATATACCAAATCCTCCTGCACCTAGAGCTGCCTTGAGAAGAACTTTGCCCTGTGAGACTATAAACTCATCAATTTCAGCACATAACTCATCAACTCCAATACTTTTAGTGTCAAAGCTATCCCATTGAATTAACTTACAGGGGGGCATACAGTGCCCGCATTTACTTTTTGCTAGGATTTTATAGAGCTCGTCCTTGCGATCAAGCACTTCAAAGGCAGTATTTGTTGCATGAATACCACGTACAAAGCTTCCACTAGCATCTGTCTCTTCTATACGAAAGAGAGCATATTGTGGCTTAACCTTTATCAGTTCATGACAATATGAAGGCAGCTGCGAAGATCTTTGGTGGTGAAAAATACTCACTCCGTCTTTCTCAGCAGCATAATCGGCCAAAGTTTCTTCACACAATGCTCGCCAGCAATGCTGCAAGTTTGTATGCAGCTGCATGGTTGATGAAGTTCCAAACAAATGTTTTGAGCCCTGCAAATTCTCCATGGAGCCCATGGAATCCGGCCAGCCAATCCAAAACAAAGCAATGGTGGAACACACAAACTGGAAAGAGTTGTTCAAGGATGATGCACCGAAAGTTTTCGGAGTGGGTAGATGGAGTGTATCTAGAGGATATAACCCAAAACGAACTGCATATAGCATAAAATAAAAGTTTTTTAGTGTTATTTTGTGATAAACTATTGAAGGGAAAATGGTTTCTTTATTCTTATCTTTAATTTAATTTAATTTAATTTAGGTTTATTGTGATATAGTCTACGTCCTAATTTATGCCAGCTCTTCCTTTGTAGTACCAATTTGGGTGTATCTATTGCTTTGATATGCAATTTATGAGTGTTTATTATTATTTTTCAGTGATATCAGTAAGGAGAGAATGTAGTTCACCTTCGACATCATCAGTACCATCAGTATTGGCTGCACCACTTCTTGTAACTGTAGGTAAAACTCTAAATAACATTGATGATGCAAAGAATGCCATATGCTTATTACTATGACCAACATTTGGCACAGTACATAATTGCCAATTAAAAGGAATATTCATTTCTCGAGCAATTTCATGCGCATTAGTAAAAAATGTCAAACCTCTGATAAATCTGTTTGGACCTTGCGCAGCTGCCGCTGGTGTCACACGCAAATATTTCAAACCAACATCTTCTTGACCAATCATAATAATAAGTTTACGACTAAATGCAAGAGTTAATTGTTCAATAGTATATTTAACAGGTGTCCCGACAAGCGTATAAGGCCAACGGTAGTCAGAATCATTACAATTTGATTTAGAACCATTCATCCAATCATCTTGAATGCATGCTTGTGTATACCATCCAGCATTGGCAGCAACTGCTTGAAGACAGCGACATTTTTTACCACTAAATAGCATAAATCTATGCGCAAATTGTGCACCAGCGCTGTGTCCAAACAAGGTATATCCTTCGTGATTCACACCAGCAAGAACGAAACGATCAAAGATGCCTTCTAATGATGTAAATGCCCAATTTTTAGAGTTTTTACCTCCACGTTCTTTTTCAATACCACCAAAATTGTAACTTGTGCCTGGAAAGCACTCGTTATTGTCTTGAAATTCAGG
>JACKZZ010004240.1_pt1 | contig 10344 bp, 4 predicted proteins | sample 8027871 | NCBI WGS metagenome assembly JACKZZ01 (sample SAMN15724774, study PRJNA655200) | protist metagenome | isolation source: fluorescence activated cell sorting (FACS) single amplified genomes of... | place: USA: West Boothbay Harbor, Gulf of Maine | collected 2000-07-19
GTTGCTATTGTATCATTGTTCATTTTTTTTTAATACAAATAATTTTTTTTCCCCTGTATTTCCTATTACGTAAAAAGATATATACTGTATTGTATGTATGTTGAAATAACTTGTGAAATAAGATATTAAGTATTCAAAAAACAGTTGGCTGGTTTAAGAGGTTGGTGTGTGGTTGGTAGAAAAATCAGAAAAACAGACTGATGTTTTTGGATTTTTATAAAAAGATAAGAAAACACAGAGTTTACATCGGATGTATAGCTGTATTGAGGTAAAAACACTGCAATTCACTGAAAAACGCGTTTTTTTGGGGATATATATAGCTGTCAGAGGGAGTATGAATGAGTCAGCACAGGGCAGGGATATATATACAATAAACAGATACTCATTTGTAATGTCGTAATAAAGAAATGAAAACCTTAAGTTATACATAAGTTTTGAAGTTATAGAAATTCATCACCAATCTCTCTTGTTAATTTTTCATTCGATGAACGACGTCTTCTCCCACCACCTTTACGTTTTTGATTAACAACAATAATCGTACCAATTAGTGCAATACCAACACCAAGCCATAAATAAGTCATAAATCTTCCACGGTGAGTAACATTACTATTACTACTAATAGCCTCTGATTTGATTGATGTTGTAGGATTGACTACACCTTGCTTCTCATCATCCTTCTTTTTGGGAGTAGTAGCCTTATTACTACCCCCATTTTCAACCTCATTTAATTCGTTTGTTGATACTATATCAGGATCTACTACATCACCAACAATTTTTTTCTTTTCTTCCTCTATTTGTGCTGGTGTTTTTTTAACTGATGGTATTTTTGTAACCGATTTTGATACAGGTGTAGGTGAAGTAGTACCTTTTATTAATTTTTTACTTTTTAATACTTCAATTTCTTTTTCAACACTATCATGTACTTTATTGGCTACTGGACCTAACAAATCTTTTAACCAACTGCCTAAACCAATTAATTTTTCTGATTTACATTTACGATATTTTTGTTTTAATAAAGTTTTTGGAAACTTTAATTTATATTTATCATCACCTTGAATTTTATTTAACGAATATTCAAACGTTTTCACATATTTGTCTGTTAAACATTTCACATTATCTTTGACTTCACACCAAAGCGAACCCGTACCACAAATTGGGTTACGTATACAATTTGTACCACATGGTAAACAAAATGGATGTGACATATGTGCACCACAACCACTAAATCCACCAAAACTTTTTTTACATGAACACGCATCATTTTCTTCATGTTTTTCACCGTAGGCATCTTTACTTTTACTATCAGCAGCTCTACCAAATATATGACGACCAACACCCATTAAATTACAGTCTTTATTATTCTCTTGTAAACATGGTTCGCTAGCAATACATTTTGCACTAAGACTTTTTTTATTTCTAATTAAACAATTAAATAATTTTTTTTCATCTGCCATTATTTGACAATATTTTTCCATATCAGATGCACATGGATGAAGTGAAAGACATTTTTCTGAAACTTTTGGTGCCGGACCATTTTTTTGACATTCTAAAGTACACCCATTTCCAGAACAAACACGTACCAAACCAATGCATTGATGTTTTAATTCACCCTCACAATCTTCTGGATAAGGGTAAACATTCGTACTTCTACCAAGAAGTGGAAAACTTGGAATCATATTTAGACGAAATGGATCGAGAATTGGATTTCCTCCAAAACGTATATGAGGTGGATCCTGTAAATGATTGGGACCAAGAAGAGCATCAAGAAAATTGCCAAATCCCCTATGAGGTCTTCCATATATGGATGGATTGGTATTTTCCTCTTTATTATTTGTATTATCTTCTAAATTACTATCAAGTTCACTCATTGATATTGGTCTACCTACTGGTAAAAGTCTCAAACGACCAAAGCCACTATCAACATTACTACTACCATCAATATTTCCATTAAAATTGTCATCAAAATTATTATCAATAATTGGTTTTATACCTTGATCACCAAATGGGTAACATGGTGTTATATGCAATAGGAGGAAGAGAAGAAAAGAATGGAAACTAACTGAGTAAACTCTCATTATAAATAATTTAAATTATTTATTTTTTCTGCCTGAAGTTGTTATTTCGAGAGCGAATGTTTATTTTCTTTGAAACGGTAAACTATTAATCCTTCTGAAATCCTTGGCACACACCGTAAAAGAAATTAGACCACTGCTTTGTTTCGAAGCCACTATTGTAAATGTTATTCTTTCTTTCTTTGATATTCCTCAAAGAAAAAACTCAGATCAGAGATTTTGAAGATTTGTGCTTGGATTTGTGATTTGACAAGATTGAACTATTTATTTGGAATTTATTGATTTATTTGATGATACCTCAGGTAAAACGTGGCGTGGAACCTCAAATTCTTGGATAAATTTCTGAAATTGGCAAAATTTGGCCAAATTGGCCAAAATCAATTTAAATTATCGGTAAATCTAGTTTTATGGTACCTATATATATATATATAGGAACTATCTATACTGTACGGTATGTAATTATATATATAATATATAGTTTGAAGGTTCATTAATACACACTAGGAACCTCAAGCTATATATAGAATCTTAGACTGCATCTGTCTATCACAATACTTTTAAGTCTATAAATACTGTAGATCATATCAATAAAGATAAATTTATTTGAAAATATAACTGCCCAATTAACAATTTCAGTACAACTTATAAACTGTACTGGTACATGTATTCATCTTTTTATAATCTTAACATGATTGAAAACGATCATGAGCACGATTCAGTATTACCAGTAAGAACGAGCATTAGTATCAAAAAAATGATTGAAAATAATAATATTAAAAATACAGAAGATATGCTACAAGATGTAAATAGTCGTGATCGTCAAATTGATATGATGCAATCAGCGTTACTTCAATTAACGAAAGAAATTACTACATTAACCACGAAATTAACAATAATAATGCAAAAGAAGGATGTTAAACAAATGACTAACTTATCATCATCACAGGAAGAGAACACATCTGAAAACGTAAGAAATAATGCAAATAGTGGTCGTAAATCAGTATACAGAAAAACAATCCGAACAGTCATTGAAAAATCAATCAGAACAGATTCAGGATGTTGTAATTTAGGATTTACATTATGTGGAATAGAAAAACCAAGAGGTAAAAAAATCGCAACTGTTGAAAGATGGAATAGTTTATCATTACTTGCTGCAATTCTTACATCTGTAGCTGCTGGCGGATTATTTATTTCTGCTGAATTTGCTCATACGTATAACGAAGAATTAAGTACTGCCAATTCTAGTTCAATTGAATGGACAACAAATAACAATAAAAAAAAACTTGCAAAATGGACTACAATTTTATGGTGTATTGATACTTTTTGCTTTTTGAACACCACTGTTTTGTCAGCATTTTTTGTTGCATTTGCAAGTCGTCATCCAAATCATACATTGGAACAAATTTATGAATCTTTAGGAATCGTGTTTCATTGGCCTGAAATATATTTTCGTATTAGTTTTCTTGTCATGATTGGTTGTTTATCAAGTTTCTTCGTGTTAGTGATCGATACAATAGAAATGACAAGTTGTTTAAGTATATGCATTACATTTCTTGTTTTACCAATGTGCTTCGCAACATCAAGAGCATTTTCAATATTTAAACTTGTTGCAGTGTAACACGATGTAATGATTAACACAAGCTGATAATAATATTTTTGATTGATAAATATGCCTTCCTTCATATTTTTAATATTATTTTTTCTTTTCCCCCTAAGATAGTTCCATCTTCTTCATCCGAATGATTTCAACGTTGACAATCAAAGTAATGCCAACTATTTTTGGCTACATGAGGATACAATACATTTCTTATCTTTGAAAGACCCTCTGATACGTCATTTTCTTCAAATGTAACAGGGTGCATGGATAAATATAATTTACCCTGACCATTTAATATATTATACAGGGACTGAAATATAAAATTAAATTCATTGATATTCAATGAACAATGATCACGAATAAACTTTATCGTATTTTGACCAGTTATTAACTTCAGTATATTGTAAATCGGATTATTTTCTTTAGTACCATTCTTGATACTACTCTCATTATGATTTAATTTTGGTAATTTGAAAAAAAAATTAAAGTTATTGTAATTCCATGGATAATATTTTAAATTATATAACGCAAGTCCCAGTTCAGTACCATTAAATTTTAATGGTATTGGTATTAAATGTTCATTCTTTTTCCAATTTACTATTTTTTTTTTATTATTTCCAATTTTTGTTACAAAAAAGAAGTGGTGAAACATATTTCCACTAAACATTTCAATAAATTTTTCTTCCTTCTGCTTGGTATTTAAACGTTTTAATAATTTGTTTAACAATGGTATATCATGTATATATGATTTTAATTGATATAAGGATGGATGTAAAAATGATTGAATTTTCATACCACTATTTAATACGAGTTGATATACATCGTCAATATTCATTGGAACATCATGAGCAGGCATAAATAAATCTACAATTCCACTATTTTTTGTATTGTTATATATTGTGTTTTTCAATTTATTCCATCTCCATTTGTTCAATTTTAATTGATTAGTCGATGGTAATACTTTCAGTAATGATTTTGCCAAACAAATATTTTCATTCTCATTTCCTTCATCCAGTTCATTTTCTTCACCCGATTCATCCGATGATGGCAAGAAATCAGAATTAGAGTGTCTTGTTGGATCGTTGTTTAATACTAATTTCATTATTGATTGGAAATTTATGATTCCTGCACGTCCTATTTTGGCGTAGACCATAATTCCAATCCCACCATTTTCTTTTAATCTACGCTTTAAGAGACTTAACCCAATAGATGGTGCCTTTAATGTATGCAACACACCTAAACAATCAATATAATCAAATTTTTCATAAGGTAAAATACCATTCCCGATATCTAATAAATTTCCAACAATAAATTCAACTGATTGTAGTATTTTTTCACCAAACATTCGAATAATTCTATTTTTTGCTATGGAAACAGAATGATTTGATAAATCAAGATGAATGACTTTCCAATTGGATTGACTCTTACTTGCAACAAGCTGTTTCACAATTTGAATTGTTTTTTCACCTGTACCACCACCAGCAATTAATATTTTCACTGGTTTGCACCAATCCATTTCACCATTAAATATATGATGATTGATTGCTGCTAAATGTGATGGTGCTTGTAAGATTGGTGGCGGAGCAATGATTGAATGATCATCTATAAAACTATTATCATTACCATGTGGATAGGGGTATGCTTCATATTGTAATTTAACATTTGGTGATTGAAGATGTGAAAATGATTGTGATGAGAATGTTGGAAAAAGTTGTAATGTGATGAAAGGTAATAAAAGGTGTTGCATTGGAAGGAAAGAATAAATTGATTCAATGAATTATTAGAACCATGCAATATAAATAGTTGGTAAATAGGTCCTAGTAAATGATGAAACTTTTAAACTTTACCGAATTAATGTTGGTAAATGATGATTTCTAAATTTTAAGACTTGTTTAAAGATTTGATGATCAAAAATAAAAAAACCCCCTAATCACTAATCAGGACAAGAATCAGTAACTAGGTCCTATATATAGATAGATTATTTCATTTTTGTCTTTGAACCCTAACCCAGCTGGCCCATTTCAGCAATTCAATACTTTTCAATCCTTAACCGTTTTAATTTACCATGCCGCTAATGTATCGATACTAACAATGTCAAGTTGGGTAGAAGCAGACCAGATCACACAAACTGCCGATGATAGAGCAGCAAGGCAAGCGTATGAACAATTTGTAAAGTCACAAAATGAATTATATGAAAACGATCAACGTGCATTGGGTCTCTCTGTTGAGCAAAACAAGATTGCCTACTTTCCTCAGCAGGACAACTATGTTTCTAACAGTTCATACTTTGACCCACCTGGTCTGATTCGTTCAAGGTCTCCCGATGAAAATTCTAACTCAAACCATCAACAATTTAAGAACACTAACAATACAAATAAAATTGGTTTAAATAGTACCGCAGAAATTGATGACATGCAACAAACTCTTTTAATGGTCAGAAGACGATTAAGGGCACAACGTCTTCAGGATGAGCATCAAAGAGCATTAGCTCAAGTAGAAACATTTGGAACCAATGTCACATCATCACTAGAAAAAGCGGCAGATGAGGCAAAAATGACATTAGCAGAACAAATAAGAAGTCAACACACACCAGTTCCAGTTACTGAAGCTTCTGGTTTATCAACAATTTTTCCAAAAAAAGCACCTTTAACAGCAGCACAACTACGTCAAGAACTATCCCAAAGAAAATCACATTGGTCAGAAAATGATGCACCAAACACAAATATTACAACATCCTCAACACGCGGAAAACGAAAAAAAACAACAGTAGATTCATTTGGTGGTTTAGGTCTAGGAGAAATGTTGGGTAATGCTCGAGTAAGAAGGCAACAGCAACAGCAACAAAAATATCAACAACAAAGTCAAGATTATCAAATAGAACAATTGAGCCAGGGAGAAACCAAGACTGGAAGAAATAGAAGAACATTAGGAAGAAAAGCTCGACCTTCTGATTTTGGTGGTTCATTGGGTGATATTTTACAAAGTAGTAATATTGATGCTACACAACCAACAAGATTAACAAATCGAACAATAACACGACAGCAAAGACCATCCGACAGACATGAAAATGAATGGGCAGGTGTTGGTTCATTAGATGATGTATTATCATCATCCTCCTCAAATTATACAAATCAAGACTTTTCTTCATCAATACCACAAACAACTACAACAGTAATAACACCACTATCACCACCAAGAAGAAGAATAACTGTAACTGCTTCTGACTTTGGTGGTTCTCTTGGTGATATATTGCCACAGCATTCAAATAGTAACACTACTTCATATCAATCATCGACACGAATAACAGCAGCATCATCATCATCATCATCATCATCATCATCAACAGCACTACCAACAAGGAGAGCAATGATACCTGTTTCTATTTCAGATTTTGGTGGCTCTTTAGGTGATATATTACCACAACATGTTAGTCACCAAGAAATACACCAACGTCAAAGAAGAACACACAACAATACTACTAGCAGACAAGCAGCTGTTGATGATAATTTGCTTCGTGAATTTGTAAGAGATGAAGTAGTTGTTCATAACAGCAATCATTATCAAAGTGGAAATTTTATGGATGAAAATGAAATGACATATGACCGTTTACTAGCTCTTGATGCAAATACAACAAATAGAAGACTTACAGTAGCACAAAAATCAAAAGAAACAACACCAGATTCCTTGTTTAAATCTTTGCAAACAGCCACATATAGATCGAAAAAGAAAATTAAAAAAAAGAAAAATGATGAGAATGATGAAGAAGAAGATGAATGTGCAATATGTTTATGTGAATTTGAACATCGATGTGCAATTAAAAAATTTCCATGTGGCCATGGTTTTCATAGTAAATGTGCAAAGGAAATGCTTAAGTTTGATACACGATGTGCATTATGTCGTTTTGATATTGTAACAAAAACACACGGATAAAAGATAAAATAATATATATATATTTATATTTAAATAATAAATTTATTGATTATTTTATTTTTTATAATAAATAATATATAATTACATAATTACAATATTATATAAATATATTATATATGCTTCTTTCAATTACAATACAATACATTTATGAAGGTATAATTTGCTAGTTCCAATACTCGTTTTGCTTAGTGCAGGTTTTATTACGCGCAACTACTACTTTATTTATAATACAAGTCGAGGAATATACCTTCGTAATACTACATGTCCTCGTACTAGTTCTTCTTAATAAATATCAATAAACATTTCATAGATGATATCACTTTTTTTACCACCAAAGACTATTAGTGAACCAGATGGTAATGGCATAGGTTTTCTTTGATCAACTTTTGTACCATTGACTAATGTACCATTAGTCGAGCCATTATCCATTAAAAAGATTCTGTTTCCATTTTTACCATCATTGATTAAATATATTTTTGCATGACATTTAGATAATATTTTTGGATACGATGTAGAATCTAATGGAAATGTACAAACAGATGAATCTCTACCTATTGTTAATGGTACATTTCTTTGTATATGAAAACTTTTCTTTTTTAATATCGTTTTTTCATGACGTTTTGATGATGACGATGTCTTTAAATGTGATGCAGGGACAAAGCGTATTTTAACAGATGATGGTGATAACAGTAGCGAAGATGTTCCTAGCAATAAATCTGGCGATACATCTGGCGATACATCTGGCGATACATCTGGTGCATTAGTAAACGATTTTTGTTTTGAAGAATATTTAGAAACAATGGATGAACTAAGCGTTTTACCATGCATACCTGTAGCATTTTTAACTGGATCTAATTTTCTTGATGGTGATAAAACAAATTGTTGACTTGATATTGGCTTTAACTTTTGAAGACTGAATTTTTGTGGACTTGATTTTTGTTGAATAAATTTTTTGACAAATTGTTTTTTCTTTTCTTTTAATTTTTTTCTTCTTCTTTTAATTTTCGATGTCATTATATTTGCTGTTTTAGTTTTAGATTGTACGATAGATTTTTCATTTGTTTCAAGAAATAATGGATGTTCATGATATGGTATACCTTTTATTTCATTTTCAATCTTTTTTCTTTTATATGGACTTTCAACATTAGGCAATAGATTTCTTCTTTTCATTGTTTTCAATTTCTTTATTTTGTTAGATTGCTTTTGAACACATCTATGTTCTTCATTTCTATCCCCACCCGCTACTTTATAAATCATCTCTTCAACATCATCGCTCTTTTGTTGTTGTTGTTCATGTTCATCATTGATATCTTTCAATGGATTTCTTTCTCCTCTATTACATTCTAAATTATACTCAGTGCCACTTATATTTAATTGCATTGATACTAATTTTGGTTGATCTTTTGGTATCCTTGGTACATCAATCGTACTAAAAGCATCAAAAAATGATTCCATAATGTTATAGGATGAGGTTGTACTGTTTGTAGAAGCTGTTGATGTTCTTGATTCTAATGATGATAATGAAGATGCATTTAATGTACCTTGACGAATTTTTTGATTTTGATGCCATTTAAATAATTTCTTTTCCCTTTTACGAATAGATTTACATATAGGAGATCCCCATGCTGTTTTCATTTCTTTTTGCTTTCTATCATTATAAAGTACAATATTACCATGAACATCACCATGAACACTATCGATACCATTCAATTTATTACATTTCTTTTTTGATAATTTTCTTTTATCTTTTCGACTAGTATTTCGACTTCGACTAGTAATTCGACAAGAACTACTTTTCCTTTTATTATCAGCATCTGTTAACATTGCCTTTTGCTTAATATTTGCTCTCAATCTGATTTCTTCATCTCTTCTTGCATCTGATCTTGCTAAACTTCTTACTAGTAATTCACTAGCCGAAACATTTTGTACTTCCCTTATTTTGTCTCTCCATGTTAAGCGATTTGCATTCCCTTTCTTACCTTTTACATACATATGATTTGCGACATGATGTCCACATCGACAAACTTGCGGTCCTTTTGGACTAACACACATATTTGATGCTGGTGCTGGATGAAATTCCATGCATTCACATGATTTACATTTTTTCCTTCTTCGATGAGCACCTAATCCAGGGAATTTTCTACCATCTGGTGCTTGTGTATAAGTCACTTGTAATCCATTTATTTTTAATATGTTTTCAACACTATTAATAGATCTTTTATTCCATTGATTTAATGAAAATAATAGTTTTTTAGAACGAAAACACCACCATGCTCTTTTTATAATTTCTTTGGCTTTAACTCTCTCTCTTTTAAACCAATAACGTCGAACAGCATGAACTAATACATTCCCTGCTAACCATTCCTCTTTCATATATTGAAAAGTTATTAAACGATTCAATTCTTCTGTCATCTTTTTCAATTCATTTATAATTTTCATATGTTTAGCATGCCTACGATTTTCATGCCATTGAATTTCAAATAAGTCACCAACTAATACTCTAGCTTTATAACTACGGTATGAACACTGTATAATAATAGACGAAGAACGTATTAAATTATATCTTTTTCTTTCTTTGAATCTTCTTGCGTAATTTTGTATTAATCTGATATGCCATGTTGAATCGAATAATTTTTGTATCGCTGCTTCTCTTTTTTGTACAGTTAATTTTTTTAATGATCTAAAAAATTTTGTTATTATTCTAGCAGATATATTTTGTAAAAATTGTAATTTTATTTGACGATA
>JACKZZ010008356.1_pt1 | contig 10344 bp, 10 predicted proteins | sample 8027871 | NCBI WGS metagenome assembly JACKZZ01 (sample SAMN15724774, study PRJNA655200) | protist metagenome | isolation source: fluorescence activated cell sorting (FACS) single amplified genomes of... | place: USA: West Boothbay Harbor, Gulf of Maine | collected 2000-07-19
TTGCGAATCAATCGTGGCCAGCCTTTCTCGGTGCTGGTACAGAGGATTCTTGATATAAGTGCGATTCCTACTACTTGTCGTTCCGGGGGGAGTGTCTACTTCTTCGTCATCGTCGCTGTTCATCTCCAGTTGCTGCAGAGAGTGCGTGTTCAGAGTTGTCGAGCGCACTGCAGCATCTGAACCGTTGCTGTTGTTGACCTTGAAGACATCAGTACCCACAACTCCTGGCGCTGCTCCTGCTCCTGCTGCTGCTGTGCCCCCACCAGCGGGTGACAATTGCTCTTCGGGAGTTGTCAAAGTGGATGATGATAGACCACCACGACCTTCTACTTGTTTACTCTTTCCCGGCTTGAAGATCATTGCTCTTTTACTGTTTCTGTGTCTGTCCACAGCCGCAGCCGTTTGGTGTAGCTGCGAGTCGTGCGACTTTAGCACGTCCAGGGATAAGGAGGAAATTTTTCGAGACCGCGGGCCGGTCGACACCGAATTTCGGTCGGACGCAACTATGAAAGCCTCAGAATGGAAATCCTCAAAGTGGAAATGGTTTGTGATGCATGAAGTGCGACGACAAAAAAGACTGTATTGCAGAGGACGCAATGGAGGCCGACTATTGTCCTGCTAGGGGTGAAGAATTGTCGTGCTACTGAGCATGACAGAAGGGCACCCCTTTGCCTTAACCTGCATGACAGACGTGCTTTAAGTACCCGGGAAATCTGTCATGCGCCGACTACACATGCCGCCTCAACTGGAGTCGTTTTTTTGCATAATACAAATTACCAGCCATGCCCCGGCTGATACCGGGGCGCAAGGCTGTTGGGGCGGGGCAGGACTATTTGCGGATCGGGCCACAATGCCACAGGCCTGATATGCATAATGAAGCATACTGGAGTCCTGCCGCCTGTTTGCGCGGCGCCAACCCGCGCGACCACTTGCGCGCTTCCCGCGCCTGTGGGCGCTCTGCGCAGGGAGCAGCTGCAAAGGACACCGGGGGCGAACAGAAGCCGCCCGGCGCGGGAGGGTGGCGCGAGAGGGTTGCGCGGGAGGGTGACGCGAGAGGGTGCGCGAGAGGGTGGCGCGAGAGGGTGCGCGAGAGGGTTCGGGCCGGCCAATGCATGAAAAGGCCACAAAAGAATCAGCCCCGTGCCGGGCGGATTCGGGTTTTTTCTACCCCTCTCGCAGACCCTCTTTTTGACCTCTCCCGAGAGGTGTGGCTAATAATCCGGCTATACTCGCCGGTAGAGGTCTACAGAGGTGGCCGAGAGGTGGCCCAGAGGGTGCGCGAGAGGTTCGCCCTTATTCGCGCAACCTCTCGGCACCTCTGTCCCCCTCTCGCTTACCCTCTCCCGAACCTCTCGGCCACCTCCGTCCCCCATAGGCGCGGCTTTAGGGTGAACGGTTCGGCTGGCTATACCCGCGCCACCTCTCGGCCACCCCCTCGAATGACCTCCCGCGCCACCTCTCCACCTCTGTCGACCTCTTTTTGACCTCTTTTCACCTCTTTTTGACCTCTCGACCACCTCTCTTCTATCCTCTGTAGACCTCTTTTTTCGCATGAATATAATAGATAGGAATTTCCACTTTGAGGATTTCCAACCTGAGGCTTTCATAGCAACCAGCCCCAGCTGAATCGGGAGAATGGTTGTCGTTTTGTCGTCGCAGTGCGTGCCATTCGTCCCCGTCCCCGTCCCGGACCGCACACTAGACCTCGACCCTACCGTATCGCAAGAAAAAAACATGTTAGGTGTAACTTTTTTGGAGGAACAGCATTACAAATCTGTCTGGCATGACAGCAAAAACCTGTCATGCGCAGATAGTACGTGAAAATGCCCTTTCATGGAGCCTACGACGCATGCCAAGCATGACAGACGCAATCATCTTGCATGTTGCGCATCACAAATTTACACTAACAACGTTTTTTTCGTTGGATATACCGAATGATTGGACATCACCAGGGAAGCCTCTCCTTGACTGGTTCGCTTACTCGTGCCTCGTCCCAACAGATGCTGACTACTACCAAGAGTAAATCCATGATGCTGGCCATGAAGATGTGTAGTGGTATTATCCTCGCCGACGTGGTGCTGAAGGTCGCTAGGCGACGAGGCCGCTACCACAACGCGCTCGAAGCTGCCGCGCCGTCTCTGGATGCACTCAAACTGATCGTGATCCTTGCTGCTGCCTTTGCTGCTGCCGGTGTGTATGACAGTGCACAACTCCCCCTCGTTCTCATTTCTCATTGCAAAATCCCAACTCCAATTGCTCCCCTGCGTCACTATTATGCATGACAGATTCCGGAAGGAGCCCAAACAGTACCACACTAGAACTGCATGAATTTGTCATGCACAGGCTCCAGGTGTGGTGGTGTTTGTATTGCTGTTCATGCAATACAAATGAGGGGGAGGGGGAGTTGTGCACTCTCATAGTGTGGTCTCCCGATATAGAACTGATTTTGCTCCCCACCAAAGGATCGACGGAAGCTGGTGTATGAATATGACCTGCAAAGGAGCTCTGCATCTGCTTATGCAATGCAAAAGCATCGTACTAGTATAATAAGTTGCATTACATTTACAAATTAGCCCAGCATAATTTGTATTATGCTGCTTTACATATGACAAAGTAGAGATTTGTATGTAATGCATAAAGGCAATTTCTACGTAGGTACGATACTTTTGCACAGGATACTGCTCCTTGCTGCCTGATTTCTTAATTGGGGTCATTATCAACATCTTCGAGGGCGTTCGGCTTTTATTTATCCCGGGGGTTTTAGGCCCATCAGCTGCATGGTCGAAGTCGGCATGATGAAAGAAACTGCCTGATTTTTTTTTCATCTGTTGGAGGCTGGCGTGAAGCATCGCGTCCTCCTCTCGCAACTGTGACTCCTCTTCTTCGGTCAAATGCTCCGGATCGATGAGCAGCTTCGGGTTCTCCGGGTCAAAATTGGGAAAGAAAACCGGGTCGTCTTTTTTCATGTTGGTTTCCCGGGGCACCGTGATGAACTTGGAATCTTTTTTGCCTCTTTTTTTCTTCTTCGCGCTTTTAGAAGAACTGCTCTCCGCTTGTGCTGTGATATAGTTGTGAAGAGCCTCTTCGTCTTCTTTCTCTTCTCCGAATAAAAGCTCTTCCTCGTTGATTCCCTTCCCGTGGATCCGCTCGGTCACGAAGCATCTCGCGGCCAGAGCGAGCTCCATCTCCGCTTCCTCTCTCTCCACCAAAAGGCCTCCCTTGTTATACACCAAAGCGAACCGTTTCTTCTTCTGTTCCTCCGACCAAAAAACCGCTTTCCAAGCCGCGGGGAGAAATCGAAAGTCAATCGTGTGGTAGGAAACGACCAGCATGACGCCGACTAAAGCGGAAACCGGGATGATAGACAGCACCACCGGGTACATTGTTAGAGTAAACGTGATATGAATTGCAAAAGTGTCTGGGTCTGGAACAAGAGTACAACTTGTCATGCTAAATCTGAATCATACAAAAATCTGTGTTGCGTGATTACGAATAAAGCTGTTCACTTTTGAGAAGGCCGAGAGGCAGTTTCTCATGCGGAAAAGGCATGGAAAAGATCTCACAGAATCTGTGATGCTAGGGCATGCATCACAGACCTTACGCGTCATGCAAAACGTGCATGACAAACGTTGCACTTTTCCAGACCCAGACCTATTTGCATTTGACACGTGAACAAAGCAGCCAAGATCGGTGCCAGTCTGCCAATTATGAACTGCAAAAGTATCGTACTAGTAGTAATTGCAATACAAATTCGCTCAGCATGACAAATGGAATTTGTCATGCTGATTTGCCTTGGGAACCAGATTTGTAATGCATGAATGCGATTACTACGAGTACGATACTTTTGCACAGGATACCAATGTTCCCGGCCCCGATCACAGACTCCCGGATCTCCACATCACTTGCTATTAAATGGAAAAATGTCTGGGTCTGGAAGATTCTGAGACTTGTCATGCACGGTTTGCGTGCGCCATGATGTCTGTGATGCATGCCCTAGCGTCACAGGTTTGCTCAGGGATTCTTGATGCCTATTCCGCATGACAAATGCCCTCCCCGCGTAGCAAAAATTAGAATCCTTTTGCTGCTCCTGCAACACTAATTTTTTAGACATCCAAATGCAGCATCACAAGTTGCATTCTTCCAGACCCAGACATATTTGCACTTGATACTTGCGTTCCGGACGCAAATCAGTGATTGGCCAATCATCGCACACCCACCCATGCTGCCAAACAGCCCACAAACCAAGTTCGCGACGCCCTGCACAAAGAGCTCCTGGTAGCTGGACACAACCCGGATTTTGGAGGCAAATTTTAGCCTCAGTTTCGGGGTTCGGATACCTACATCTCCGTCGGTGGAGGGGGGAGAGGCGGGTGTTGAATCTTGTTTATTAATATCTCCGGTTCTTGTACCAATTGAACTCGAAAGCTGGTCGTCTCGCAGCAACGGATCCGCCTCCTCCGCGTGAAACACTTTTTCTGTCGTTATTTTTCGAATTGGAATTCTTGGCGAAGATGCGTTGCTGTTAGGGTCTGTAGTTCCAGCACCATGTTTATTTCCGCTTCGCCCTGCGTTAGAAGCCAAAGAGGCCCCGCCGCCGTTCTGGTGCGAGTGCTGCCCCGCCGCCCCTGGTTGCACCAAGCTTGTTTTATCGATCAATTTCAGTTCGGACGCAATTTTCTGAAACGTCAACAGCGTCTCAGTTAATCCGACGATCGAGGCCATGAACGCCAGAAACAGGATCGGCCCGATATCGGCTACGGACGGCCACAATATCTCGTAGGAATTGGAGTTCCGAATATTCTCGTTTACGTTTACCCTGCTGATGCCACTCTGCCCATGAGCTGCTCCTGTGTTTCCGTCCTCGTTCAAAATCGGGATTCCGTACGTGAGTTTCTCGTCAAACCAGTCCAGAAAGAAGAACTGGGGGAAATCATCCTGTGTAAAAACGTACGTCCCTACCCCAGATTTGTCGTGCAAATCTCCATGCGAAAAACATTTCTCATGCGGAGCCCCATGAGAAGCATTTTCTAGTCGTGTTGTGGAGTTCGAATTTGTGACGCTATAATCGGCATGATATATGATGCTTCTGAAGTACCTGAAAAGGATTACACTACGAGAAAAATAAACTTGTCATGCGAAACAGCCAAAGCTGGCTAATTTGTCTAGCAGATTTCCCATCTTGAATCTGGTGTGGGGACGTTTTTACTCAGGATAGAAATGCCCTATCGGTAGGTCCCCCAAATCGCCGATCAGGGTCGTGGCCCAGGCGTTGCGATTGAAAATCTGCTTGTATCGCAAGAAAAAAGTGTTACAGTTACATTGCACACCAAGCAAGACAGACAAGCTCTGTCATGGAGGATATGCATATGCATAAAGAGCCTCGCTTCATAAGTTTTTTTCCGTAGCAGGATTTCTGCATTGCAAATTATTTTCTCTTTCATGCAGAGCAATTTGTGTTGCTGAATTGACAACAAGTGTGTAACTGCAACACTTTTTTCGTGGGGTAGCTTGGACTCGTTGGTTACTGGGTTGAGAACATCGTACTGGTAATCGTCGGCCAGGTAGTGCTGGGACACCGGCCGGAGCACGCCCCACTCGAGGACGGTGCAGACGAAAATGGAAATAATCGCCAAAGGGATATGAACTGCAAAAGTATCGCATTCGTATTAATGCATTAGAAATTTCCTCAGCATGAGAAAGAAAATTTGTAATGCTGATTCACCTCACGAAAAAGATTTGTAATGCATGATTGCAATACGAGTGCGATACTTTTGCATTTCATAAGGGAGTTTCTGCCACGATTTGCACGGGATTGTCTGGATCAAAACGGAAATAAAGGTCAGCACTATATGGATTGCAAATATCCCTGGATGTCTGGAAGGATGGAACTTGTGATGCGTCCTGTGGATCACACAAAAATCTGTCTTGCGCGATCAGGATCAAAAGTTGCCCTTTTCATCTGAACACCATGAGAGGGGGTTAGTTTCTCATGCAGGAAAGGCATGACTGAGACCTGTCGTAGAATCTGTCATGCTAGGTCCTGCATTCCAGACCCTAGGAGGCAGGGAAATTCTGCATGGCAAGTTTGTACTCTTCCAGACATCCAGGGATATTTGGAGTTGATACACTATCATCCCGTACAATCTGCCCCCAGATACGTACTGGTCCGTGTCCGGAATCCCGTTCCGAAATTCCGGGGTTTCGAAAGACTCCAGTTGCGTGTAGCCCATCAAAAACCCCAGGCCAATCAAGAAACCAAGCCGGACCGGAACGGTTACTAATTTCAACAGCAAGTGTATCAAAGAAAAAAAGTACGTGAGTGTAACTTTTTTGCAGGATCAGCATCACAGATTTGCTTTGCACGACATCAGAGAAAACCTGCCATGCTTTTGCAACACAAAGTATACACTATACACAGTTTTTTTCTCGCATAAAGTGCGCTTGACAGAGGGAGTAGATCATGGTCATCACGCCGCTGCACATGACCGCGATGATATCAAACGCAAAGTAATATGTCTGGGTCTGGAAATTTGTGATGCTAAAATGTGGATGACGGAACTACTTCCGAATGCAGCCCAGCATGACAAATATACTTTTCCAGAACGTTTTCTCATACGCAATCCGCGTGAGAAAGTGCCTTTTTGCATGACAAAAGTGACTGCGGCTACGACTTTTGTTGCTCCTGCAATACAGATTTTGCAGAAGTGTAAAGCTAGCATTACAAGTTCCACTTTTATTCCAGACCCAGACGCATTTGCATTATGATAAATGAAAAGTTTGATCAATTGCGCCTGCTTCGCCAGTTGCCTAGCTTGGAGAATTTTTTCCGTGTCCGAGTAGGGAGCGCCAACCGTGCCGTGAGGGCCCAACCTGGCTTCCGGGACAAACTCGAGAAAAGGCTGGTATTTCTGCTCTTCTTGCACGGACATGAAAGTTGGCAATAACACCGCGATGGACCCCGCTGCGCCGGAAATGACCCCGGGACAGCCGTTGAAGAGCGCAGTGACGAAGCACATAATCCAGGCGGCTTGAAGGGAAACGAGTGGCGGAACATTCGCCACAAAGGAGAACGCGTATGCGAGTGCACAACTCCCCCTCCCCCTCATTTGTATGGCATGAACAGCAATACAACAAACGCCAGCACTCCTGAGGCCTGTGCATGACAAGTTCACCGGCCAAAGGTAGTACTGTTAGTTTGGCCTTCCGAAATTTGTCATGCAAACAGTGCCACAGGGGAACAAATGGACTTGCGGTTTTGCATGACAAATGAGGGGAAGGGGGACGAGTTCTTGTGCACTCCCATAACGCGAGGCATTCCGGGATAAGGGCAAGAGAAACGGTGAGACCCGCGAAGACCGCTTTCAAGGTTAATCGCGTGATCTGCTTGCAGGAGGGGGTGCAGGTTCGGTTAGAGGCTAGCTCATCCGCGATGCGGTCGTCGAGGGATTTGTGTATGACAATGCACAACTAGTACTCCCCTCCCCCCCTCATTTGTATTGCATGAACGGCAATACAAGCATCGGCAAGAATGCCGGTTTTGTATGACAAATTTGCGCTGGGGTGTAGCGCTACTTATTTCGGCAGCTACCAGCACTTGTCATGTGCAAACAGCGCTAAGAGGCTAAAAGAAAAAGGGTGGATTGGGTATTTTGCATGAGAAATGAGAACGAGAGGGAGTAATATGCACGGTCATATTATGACGCGGCTGGATAAAATCCAGGGCGCGCTCGCCGAACAAATACCAGGAAACGGCGTGCGGCATCTTGATAATCTTCTCTCTGGTGGTTTTTTCCCGAAGTTCGTTGCCGTTTCCTTCGAAGTTGTTGAAGGGGAATGAAAAGACAGCTGGCGTGGCGGTGGCGCGTTTTTGTTTTATTATCTGCTACTTCGTGCTCTATTTCTAGTTCATCTACTTATGATCCTTGGTAATTAGTTCATCTGGATCTGCTGACGGCGCCAAGTGCAAGTGCTCAACCGCCGAAAAATAAATCTTGTGCAGTCTGTGAGTGTGTCTGTCGTGTCTGTGTGGTTACTTACTTGCTGGTCTTTCTGTAGATTTCGCCTGGAGTTGTTCCATATTTCCGGATATCCACTGGTCCTCCTCTACGAAGCAGGTCCTCGGTGTTGTACTCTATTTCTTCACGCCACTGCAAACCACAGCGACAACAGGCGTATCTGGCAGAAGCTGTTGTATAATCTAGACGTAGCAAAAAATCGAGATCGTCTTCCTCGTTTGGAGGTCGGCGATTTGTTGCTACAAAGGTTTTTTTCGAGGCCCGGCGGTGATGCGACGAGCCGTACTACTGGAAAAATGTGGAGCACGAGATGCGCCTGCAGCTCCGGGATTCTTACTATGCAGGCTTCAACAGCCGCCTTGCACCTATAAATATGCTGAAGGAGATAAACCTGGTTCTTCATCACCCGAAGAAGATGGGCTTCGCTCTCCTGCTCGTCTGCTCGTGTTTCGTTATATATGATCTTGTTCCTCGTTCTGGTCGTGCCCCCGTGAGTTATTGATTCATTCTTGAAGATGGGCAAGAAGTTCCAGTTCGTGGTCCAGCTCTTGCTTTATAAGGCCGCCAGGAACTTGTTGTTGTTGCGTGGAAAAAAGTTGCTGGTCGTCGGGTAATTATTTGGTTCGGACTTTATTTCCACCGTTTGGGATTATAATCAGAGTTCTTCCCACCTCCGGACTACGTGCTTCAAAAGTGGACTCCTGCTGGAGCGAGCCAGAGGAAAGGAAACACCCTGGAGGTGGCCTGCTCCTTTATTTTGCGGCTTGGAATACTTCCTGGAGGTAGCGTAGAAGTACCAAAAGAAGTAGAAGTTGATGTGGTTCTACTTCCACAAAACATCGGGTAATATTACTGCTCGGCCTCGCCCTCGGGTTGTGTTTCACTTTATTCTATCTGCATTCGTATTTTTTTTTCTCGTATGATAAAATTAGACTTAGGAAAATTCGGTGCAGTCTGTTTTTTTCAAAAGGTGATTAACAGACGCGTCTGGGGAAATACTTAGATTGCTAAAACGATAGATAGGGTAATCATTAATTTTCATTCGTAGAAGATCAAGAGGCCGAGAAGAACTTGAAGTTTTGTCTCTTTTGTAAACTTGTGTTATTCCAAAATTCGGAGACAAAATATATAGACCCAAACGCAAGCCACTCAATTCAAATAAATCATACAGTGTAATGAGTAGAATGCAATTTCGAATTTCATCGACCTTGACTTACCTTTGTACCACAATTGGCCTGTTAGTTCGGGTATTTGGGAAAAAAACAATCTGGCTAGTACTTATGCGACTCACCGACTAGTTCGGGTCGTTTCGGAAGAAAGCAATCTATGGTACTTACGCGCGTACTTACTACCGCCAGCGCTCACCGAGAGCATTTTGAAAAAAAAATTCGCACGACCGACATTATTTTGATTTTCAGTCATGACGCATCGCTTTTCTTCCTAAACCTTCATCAGACAAACGGTAAGTAAGAGTAACATTGCTGCGTCATTGATTTCATCAGCACCAGAAGTAGATGGATCTCTGCGTACAGTCACTACGCCGGCGCACCTTCATTTGCGCCACAACAATCTCGCCGACACAACAAGAAAAAAATGCGCGACGAGTGGCAGTCAGAAGTGCTGGCGAAGCTGCTTTTGGTGCTGCTCCTTTCTCACGTAGCAGCCAGAGCTCTTCAAAAGAACCACATCAAAAAAAAACAAATAACTTTGATCGCCAAAAAAATCAAGAGAAGAACTGCATTCCAAAATTTAGATCACCCTTGCTTTTGTTGAAAAAAATCGAATAAAACGATCCTGTAGAACGAAGACGGCATCTTGAGCTGCGGGTAATAAACCCAAATCTTCCCGTTTCTTATATTCCTTTTCCGTTTGCAAAGGCCTGCTTTATGGAAGAAGAGAAGAAGACGAGCACGAGCCCTCCTGGCAAAACCACCAGCAAAGTCTTTCTCTTTACTCAGCCTCCTGCTTCTCAATTGTTTCAAGACTCAGGTGTAGGAAGTACCAATGCTGGCTCACCAGGGAGGACCAGCTATGCAAGAAAAAAACTGTGTTAGTGTAACTTTCTTGAAGGAATAGCATGACAAATTTGCTCTGCATGACACAGAAAACCTGTCATGCGTAGCTACTACGTGAAAACACGCACGAAAAGAGCCTCTGACGCATGTCCAGCATGACAAGTGTAGGTGTCTCGCATCCTTTGCAACACAAATTTACACTTACACAGTTTTTTCCTTGGATACCAGCGGTAGAAAAACGACTACTACCTCGAGTTGTAGCCACCACTAGCATACCAAATGCAAAAGTGTCTGGGTCTGGAAGAATGTAAACT
>JACKZZ010012793.1_pt1 | contig 10344 bp, 13 predicted proteins | sample 8027871 | NCBI WGS metagenome assembly JACKZZ01 (sample SAMN15724774, study PRJNA655200) | protist metagenome | isolation source: fluorescence activated cell sorting (FACS) single amplified genomes of... | place: USA: West Boothbay Harbor, Gulf of Maine | collected 2000-07-19
AAAGAATTTGAAAAATTAAATTAACAACACTAGTATGCATCGGGTCCAAAAAGATTTTTGGATATACACCCATTACTAAAATACCAATTATCAATGGTACGTGTATAATTATTTCTCGACTAGACATATCGTAAAAAACTTTTAAAAAATTATTTTGAATGTTACCGAAAACAATTCTATTATATAAATATAAAGAATACATACCGCCTAGAATCATTCCCGTAGCACCTAAAAAAGCTATGATAGTATTATGTTGAAATATACCTAATAAGATTAATAATTCACCAACAAAACTGCTTGTTCCAGGTAACGCAATATTTGATAATATATAAAATAAAAATACAATAGCAAATAAGGGCATTCTCTGAGCTAAACCCCCATAATATGAAATTAAACGGGTATGATATCGGTCGTATAAAACACCTATACATAAAAACAATGCACTAGATACTAAACCATGGCTTAGCATTTGTAAAATTGAACCTTCAATACCTTGAATATTTAAAGAAAACATTCCAATTAAAATCAAATTCATATGCGCAACTGAGGCGTACGCTACTATACGTTTAATATCAGTTTGACGAATAGCTGTCAGAGATGCATAAACGACAGCAATGGCAGACATTGTATAAACTAAAGGCGTAAAATAAACGGTTGCTGTGGGAAATAGTGGTAAAGAAAATCGTAGTAATCCGTATGAACCCAATTTCAATAGAATACCTGCAAGTATAACAGAACCAGCTGTTGGTGCTTCTACATGTGCTTCTGGTAACCAAATATGAAAAGGCATCATAGGAACTTTTACAGCAAAAGATGAAAAAAAGGCTAACCAATATAATTTTTCATGGAATTTGTCGAATGTAATTGTTAATAAAATTTGATAATTAGTAGTTCCGTAAGTCATTAATATATGTAAAATTGCTATTAGCATCAATAGTGAACCTATTAAAGTATATAAAAAGAATAAATAAGAAGCTCGGATTTTTCGCTCACGAGAACCCCAAATACCTATTATCAAAAACATTGGAATTAATATACTCTCGAAAAAAATATAAAAAAATAATAAATCTAAAATACTGAATACTAATAATAAAAACCATTCTAAAAATAAAAATAAGATTATATAAAGACCAATTTCTTTTTTAACAGATAAATGGCTTGCTAATAAACATAAAGGTATTAATAAAGTTGTTAAAATTATAAAAAATAAAGAAATACCATCAACGCCGAAAATTAAATTCATATTATAAGATTCTAACCAAGGCAGGCATAAAAAGAATTGAAATTTAGATGTAAATTGATCAAATAATAACCATAAAAAGATTGAAATAAAAAAGATTAAAAAAGTTAATATAAAACTAAAGTTTTTAATAAATTTTTCATTTTTCGATAAAAATACAACTAAAGAACCAATTAAAGGTAAAAAAAATAAAATTAATAAAAGATAAGATGTTAACATGCTATTTTTGGCGAATAACGGGACTTGAACCCGTAACCTTCAAAACCACAACTTGATACTCTACCAATTAAGTTATATCCGCCAATTTAATAAGTAATTTACTATTAAATAATGATTTTTTAATAAAATAGGATTAAATTTATTTAAATTTTTTAGATTTTTTTGTAATTTTAAATTTGAAACAATTTTTTGTGAATCAAATTGTAAGTATAATGTTTGAACATTATATTTTTTTAATTTAAAAAACAAATCTAAAGAAGTTTTGTTGTTTGAATAAATTAAAAACAAAGAGTTTTGAGCTTTTAACCATTTAAATTGAGAGTTAATTACTGTTTGTTTAAGTCGATGAATATAAATTTGATCTTTTTTTAAATCTAATTTAAAACTGGCTAAAGCTAATGGATCTAATTCATTATAACGACAGATTTGAATATATTTATAATTTTTAAAAATATGAAAGAAAAGTTTTTGTTTATTTTTGTATAAATTGGAATGATAATTAAACATTTTGGTTTAGTATATTATCTTATGATAATATAATTTGTTTAGAAGTGGACTCGAACCACCGACAAAAAGATTTTCAGTCTTCTACTCTACCAACTGAGCTATCCAAACATGATTTTTGATTAAATTAAAAAAGAGAAAACTATTTTATTTAAAAAATTTAATAAATAATTAGGATTAATAAAAAAAAATAATAAAATTTGAGTATTTATTGCTAAGACAATTGAATTGGCTTTTGAAAAATTTCCGATTGTTATTACTTCATAAGATTTCTCAAAAAACAAAATTTTTATAATACGAATATAATAAAAAGTACTTACAACACTTAGTAAAAAACCTATTATAACAATACCATAATTACAATCTTTTAGGGCACTGAAAAATATGAACATTTTAGAAAAAAACCCTGCTAATGGAGGTATCCCTGCCATAGAAAATAATGTTATTATGAAAATGAAAGTAATATAATTATTAAGTTTATGAAAATTTAAAAGTTGCGATAAATAAAATAAAGTTTTTTTTTTTTGGAATATTGATAAAAGAATTGACCATAGATTTACAGTCATTATAATATAAAATATTAAATAAAATAGAATACTTTGTATGTTTTCGAAAGAATTAGATAAGAAACCTAATAATATGAAACCTGTATGAGTAATTGAACTATAAGCCAATAATCTTTTAATCTTCTTTTGGTAAAGAGAAACAAAAGATCCAAAAAATATTGAAAAAAAAGCACAAAAATAAAAAATAATTTCAAAGAATTCAAAAATATCATAAAATATGGTATAAAATAAACGAATTATTAAGCCAAATATTATTGTTTTAGGAACTATTGAAAATAGTGCTGTTACATTACTTGGAGAACCTTCGTATACGTCTGGCAACCAATTATGAAAAGGGTAAGCACCTAATTTAAATAATAAACCAATCAAAAAAAATAACAGACCATAAAATAACGATAAAAATATTTTTAAATTATATATTTTATTTATATTTAAAAGCATACAACTTAAATTACCAAAGTTTAAAGTTCCAGATATTAAATAAATAATAGATATACCATAAAGTATAAAACCTGATGATATAGCGCCTAAAATGAAATATTTTATAGCGGCTTCTGACGAGAAGATCGATTTTGTATTTGAACTAGCTAAAATATAAAATGATAAACTCTGTAACTCTAACCCTAGATAGAGTATGATGAAATGATAAGAACTATTAATTATAGCTAATCCTAATAGCACTATCAACATGAAAATACTTGTTTCAAACTTAAATAAATTATAATTTGTTAAGTACTTTTTTTGAATTAAAATAACAGTGAACATATTTATTACTAAAATAAGTTTTAATAACTTAGAAAAGTTATCAAAGATAAATATTCCGTTCAGTAATGTAATAGAGAAATCTGGTATATTAAATAAAAAGATAAAAAAAAAAGTTAAAAAGTATAAAATTATATTATTTATTATTTTAATAGATAAATAATTAATCCGTTGTTGAGATAAATAAGAACCAAATAGTAACAGACTTAAAATTAATAAGCTTAAAAAAAATTCGAACGTTAACGTTTCCAGTGAAAATAAAAATAAATCAGATAATAACATAAGTTTTTCTATTAGAATTATTTTTACGCTTGAACAAAAAAATTCTTATTTCCACAAGTGGTAAATATTAATCCAAACTTAAATAAAAAAATATAAAATAGTATTGCAAAAATAGATAAAAAAAATAGTATTCAGCTCTCCTAATTTACTTATTTAAAATTTAATGTTAAAAAAAATTAAAAATTTTTCAATCAATTTTGGACCACAACACCCTGCAGCCCACGGTGTTCTCAGATTAGTATTAGAATTGAATGGGGAAGTAGTAAAAAAAGCTGATCCCCATATTGGATTATTACATCGAGGTACTGAAAAATTAATAGAATATAAAAACTATTTACAAGCCTTACCTTATTTCGATCGTTTAGATTATGTTTCAATGATGTCTCAAGAACATGCGTATGTGTTAGCAATGGAAAGTTTATTAAAATGCTCTGTACCCTTACGAGCTCAATATATTAGAGTACTGTTTTCAGAGATAACACGTCTTTTAAATCATTTATTAGCTATAGCATGTCATGCATTAGATGTCGGTGCGATGACTCCATATTTTTGGGGTTTTGAGGAACGTGAAAAATTAATGGAATTTTATGAACGTGTGTCAGGTGCGCGTATGCACGCGAGTTACTTTAGACCGGGTGGTGTTAATCAAGATTTGCCTCGAGGTCTTTTAGAGGATATTTTTAAATTTAGTAAGCAATTTACTTTAAGATTAGACGAATTCGAAGAAATGTTAACTAATAATCGAATATGGAAACAACGTTTAGTTGATATTGGTACCGTTTCCGCTAAAGATGCCCAAGAATGGGGTTTTAGTGGTGTTATGTTGCGGGGTTCAGGTATATGTTGGGATTTAAGAAAAAACCAACCTTATGAAATTTATGATAAATTAGATTTTAGTATACCTGTTGGTACTAATGGTGATTGTTATGATCGTTATTTAATACGGATAGAAGAAATGCGTCAATCTATTAAAATAATTAATCAGGTATTAAATGAAATGCCAGAAGGATTAATTAAATCAGACGATGAAAAAATTAGTAATCCAAATAGAATAAAAGTAAAAAATTCTATGGAATCATTAATTCACCACTTTAAGTATTATACAACAAATTTATTTGTCCCTAAAGGATTAGTTTATAAAGCTATCGAAGCACCCAAGGGTGAGTTCGGGGTTACTCTTGTTTCTGACGGTAGTAATATTCCTTATCGATGTAAAATCAAAGCTCCAGGATTTGCACATCTACAAGCTTTAGATTTTATGTGTAAGGATCATATGATTGCAGATGTGGTAACTGTAATTGGGACTCAAGATATTGTATTTGGTGAAGTTGATCGATAATTTTGTAAAAGTGCTTATAGCTTAATTGGTAAAGTGGTAGATTACGAATCTATAAGATGGAAGTTCAAATCTTTCTAAGCATTAATTTCATTGAAGTGTGGCCAAGTGGAAAGGCATCCGTTTTTGGTACGGAAAATCAAAGGTTCGAATCCTTTTACTTCAAATTCTGGGCTTATAACTCAGTTGGTTTAGAGTATACGCCTGATAAGCGTAAAGTCAGTAGTTCGAATCTACTTAAGCCTAATAATAATTTATTAATATTTAGGGTAATTAGCTCAATTGGCAGAGTATTTTGTTTACACCAAAAATGTTAGCGGTTCGATTCCGTTATTACCTAAAAACTTATTTTATGCAGTTAAATTCTAATTTCTTACAGTATTTATTAAAATTATTACCAATAACTCATTCTTCAATAGTGGAGGATCAGTTATTCATAACAATACAACCATCAAAAATTTTATCAGTTTTGGCTTTTTTAAAATATCATACAAATTGCCAATATAAAATATTAACGGATTTATGTGTTATAGATTACCCAGCAAATAAAAATAGATTTTCTTTAATCTATAATTTATTAAGTATAACTTTTAACTCAAGATTAAAAGTAACGATCCAAATAAACGAGTTTCAACAAATTCCATCAATTTCAAATATTTTTATAAATTCGAATTGGTACGAACGTGAAGCTTGGGATTTATTTGGTATATATTTTTTAAATCATCCTGATTTAAGACGTATATTAACTGATTATGGTTTTGAAGGTCATCCTTTACGAAAAGATTTTCCCTTAACGGGTTTTATCGAGGTTCGGTATAACGAAACAAAAAAACGAATCGTTTACGAACCTATATTATTAGCCCAAAAATATAGGACTTTTAATTTTGAAAGTCCTTGGACTTAAAAACTTAATTTAACTCGAGTTATTTAAAACTAATGCCTTTAAAAAGCATAAATCAATTTTATTCTTAATAAGAATATAAAAAATTTAAATTTACATTTTTATTGTAATTTAAGACATTTAATTTTGAAATTTTTTGAATATTAATTTAAAAAATTGTATGGTTTATAAAATAAAAAAATTTTATGCGTTGGACAAAAAATTCAGTTTTATCTGTGGTTAATAACCATTTAGTTGCTTATCCAACCCCAATTAATCAAAGTTATTTTTATGGGTTTGGTTCTTTAGCTGGTATTGTATTAGTAATTCAAATTTTAACAGGTATTTTTTTAGCAATGCATTATACTGCTCATATTGAATATGCATTCAGTAGTGTTGAGCATATTATGCGAGATGTTAATTATGGTTGGTTAATTCGATATATCCATGCTAATGGTGCTTCGTTTTTTTTTATAGTAGTGTATCTACATATTTTTAGAGGGTTATATTTTGGATCTTATATGGCACCTCGTGAAAATTTATGGTGCTCAGGTGTAACAATTTTTGTATTAATGATGGCTACAGCTTTCATGGGTTATGTTCTGCCTTGGGGTCAAATGAGTTTTTGGGGGGCTACAGTAATTACAAATTTATTTTCGGCTATTCCTTTCGTTGGTAAAGAAATTGTGGATTGGTTATGGGGTGGATTTTCAGTTGATAATCCTACATTAAATCGATTTTTTAGTTTACATTTCTTTTTTCCGTTCCTTATAGCAGGTTTCTCTGGACTTCATTTAGTGTTATTACATCAATTTGGATCAGGAAATCCTTTAGGTTTTTACGTGAAACTTGAAAATATTCCATTTTATCCTTATTATTATGTTAAGGATTTATTTGGGTTCTTTGTTTTACTATTTGTATTTTCTATTTTTATATATTTTTTTCCAAATGTTCTAGGTCACCCAGATAATTATATTATGGCTGATCCTATGAAAACACCACTTCATATTGTTCCAGAATGGTACTTTCTACCTTTTTATGCAATTTTGCGTTCGATTCCAGATAAAGCCGGTGGTGTAATTGCTATGGGTTCTTCTCTAATTGTTTTATATCTAATCCCATTTATCAATAGTTCAGAGATTAGAAGTACAGCTTTCCGTCCTTTCTATAAATTCTTTTATTGGGCTTTAGTTGTTTCTTTTATTATTTTGGGTTGGGTTGGACAAATGGCTGTAGATTATCCATTTACAGAGATTGGTATTATTGCTATGATTTATTATTTCGCATTTTTTTTAATTGTAATACCTTTCCTAGGTAGAATTGAATTAAAACTAATAAGATTTAAATATACGGGTTAAACTGTATATTTAAATTTCTCTAATTCAGAGTAAGCTTGTTTTTTATTTTTATAAACAGGGCCGGTTTTTGATTTCACTTGTAAAAAGTTATTAACTAAGGTATCCAACTTATTTGAAAATACCCATTTTAAGGATTTTTTAATTTGTTGGTTTTTATTAATTAAACTAATTGATGATTTTTTTTTATTTAATTTTTTTAATACCAATTTAGGTAATAAATTATTTACCGCTAAATTTATTGTATCAGTGGGTTTGTTTTTTGTTTTCTTTTTTATTGTAAACAATAGTTTATTATAAACTTTTAAAGTTTTCGTTTTTTTTCCCTTCTTTGTGAATAATGAAATAAAATTATTTTCGATTTTTTTTTGTTCCATATTTTGATCTTGACGTTTTTCGTGTCATTAAACCCTGTAAATCGTATTTTCCTCTAACTAGATGATATTTCACCCCTGGTAAATCCGGTACACGACCACCTCTAACTAAAACAATTGAATGTTCCTGTAATTTATGACCAATCCCGGGTATATAACCAATAATTGTTTTTTTATTTGTTAATTTCACCTTTGCAACCTTTCTAAGAGCTGAGTTTGGTTTTTTAGGGGTTTTAATATAAACTTTTAAACAAACACCTTTTCGTTGTGGGCATTTTAATAAAGCTTTACTTTTATTCAGCTTTTTTTTTTTTAATCGTTGTTGTTTTTTGAAAATTAATTGATTAATAGTTAATGTCATAAATTGTTATTTATAAATAATAAACTATTTTTAAATAGTTTAATTTTGATTACCTTTTTTAAAAAAATTCTTAAATTTAGATAATAAATTTTTTATATCCCCGAATAATAAAATCCCGATTATCAGTAAAACTAAAAATTTATAAAAATTAATAAACATATATTAATCTTTATTTTTTAACCATGAAAGATAATCGTTCATAGAAACAGCTTCAATTACAATTGGCATAAACCCATGATTTATACCACAAATTTCACTACACTGTCCGTAGAAAACACCTTCACGTTTTATAAACATTGAGGTTTGATTTAATCGACCTGGACAAGCATCTAATTTTATTCCTAATGAGGGTATTGCCCAGCAATGTAAAACATCAGATGCTGTTATCAATACACGAATATGAGTTTGAGTAGGTAAAATAACTCTATTATCAACTTCTAATAAACGAAATTGTCCCATATCTAAATCGTTTTCTTGAATCATATAACTTTCAAAAGCTACTGATTCTTCGTCAGTTAGATTATCTGAATATTCGTAACTCCAGTACCATTGGTGACCAATAACTTTTAGAGTTAAAACTGGATCTATAATCTCATCCATTGAATATAGTAATGCAAAAGAAGGTACAGCAATTGATAATAATATTAAAGCTGGAACAGATGTCCAAATAATTTCAATTACTGTTCCGTGAACGAATTGTTCTGCTTTCGGATTAGTTTTTTCGTTAAAGTTGTATATACAAAATATCATAATTGATAATGTAAAAACAACAATAGCAGTTAAATAGAACATTAAATCATTATGAAAAGTAATAATCCCTTCCATAACAGGTGTGGCGGGATCTTGAAAACCAAGTTGCCACGATTCAGAAGCATCTGAAAAAATTATTTTATTGAAAAAATAGAACATAATTAAAAAATAAATACTTTTGGTTTCTAATAATATAAATTTTTAAAAATAAATACTTTTTAGTCTTTTAATATTGGAAAATTAAAGCTATTTAGTAATACTTTTGTAATTTGAGTATTTGAGTTTTTTAAAACTAACACTACATCTAATTTAGGTAGTTGTGAAAATTGTGAAAATTCATCTGATAATTCAAAAAAATTTAAAATATTCTTAACTGAAAAAGAAAAATTTCCTTGATTTATTTGAAATCCCTTAAAATCTTTTATTTTTGGAAAATAAAATAAAACTAGTTTTTCTAAAAATAGAAACATATTTTTTTTACGCAATGTAACTTTACAACCAACAATTGCACCCTTTTTAATTTTTAATCCAATAATATTTTTTTTTGATTTAGTAAAGCTTCCTTGTTGATTTGTAAGTAATTCTAAAGCTAAAATTACTGCTAAAATTTTTTCTTTTTTACAGTCCTTTTGACCTATGTTCAAAACAATTTTGGTTAATTTAACCGTTTCGAAAATAGATTTAAAAACAGATTTATTTATTAAATCATAATTTGTTTTGTAATTCGTATAGTAGTCTAATCGTGTTGTTCTCATTTAGATTAATATGTTTGCTAACGTTATTATTTTGAATAATTTTTCATTTCGTAATTTTAATGGAACAGGTCCAAAAATACGACTACCTAAAGGTTTATTATTTTTTAATAATATAACAGCATTTTGATCAAATTTAACATAAGTATTTGCAAAATTTAACGTTAAAAATTTTGTTCTAATGATTAATGCTTTATACATATCACCTTTTGATAGTTTTATCCTTTGTTTTGATTGTGATTTTATTTTTTTAATGGAAATTAGAATAATATCTCCGATTTTTCCGGATTTATTTTTATATGTTGTTAAACACATTCCTAATTTACCTCCAGTATTATCAATTATTTTAACTTTCGTTTGGGTTTGCAACATGTAATATTAAAATTGCGGAAGCAGGATTTGAACCTACATATTTAGATTATGAGCCTAATAAGTTACCGGGTTACTTCATTCCGCGTTTTTATCAAAGAAGGGACTCGAACCCCTATGCTAAAAAGCATTACATCCTAAGTGTAACGTGTCTTCCAATTTCACCACTTTGACTTTTTATTACCTACTATTGGACTTGAACCAATAACCTATATAACTAGGAACAGATTTTAAGTCTGTCGTGTTTACCAATTTCACCAAGTAGGCCATTTATTATGAAAACTTTTTTTAACATCCATTTTACCGAATTAAAATTTAATTTTAATTGTTTTTTTATTTTATATTGTTTATTTTGTATAATACTGTACATATACAATGAACAAGTTTTATTTTTATTAATAAAACCTTTAATCATAATAAAAATGTCAAATTATTTTATTTTTACAAACATAAATGAATTAATTTTATTAAAAATTACAATGTCAAATTGCATAAGTTTATTTTTAATATTTCATATTTTTATTTTACAATGTTGGATTTTTAATTTACCGGGTTTACGAAAATTAGAAAACTTCTCGTTCCTAAAATTTTTAA
>JACKZZ010000050.1_pt1 | contig 10339 bp, 11 predicted proteins | sample 8027871 | NCBI WGS metagenome assembly JACKZZ01 (sample SAMN15724774, study PRJNA655200) | protist metagenome | isolation source: fluorescence activated cell sorting (FACS) single amplified genomes of... | place: USA: West Boothbay Harbor, Gulf of Maine | collected 2000-07-19
AAAGGTCCCAGTGTATATGATTGTTAGAGGTTCTAGGTTTTCATTAACTTATAGACTTCACGCCCTTCAATAAAGGATTTGTAGTTTTTACTTGCGGCTCGGCTCTAATAGTACATATATATTGACTGGTAGACTGGCGTGCGGCCGCCTGCCTGGCGCTAGGCTGCTAGCTAGGCGTCGGCGTCCTTTCCATCAGCACGCGGGCGAGGATAATTAATATATTCTCTGCAACTCTCCGATTCTTGTCTACGGAAGTCCATCAGAAGAAGGCGACTGTGGTGGTGCACCGAGGAGATCCTCCGCATTGCTAACTCTTCGATCAGCTTGTTTTTGCTCTTCTTCAGCATCTTGGTCTTCCACGACCCCTCGCACCGACTTGAGCAAATCGTCCGCGTTACTTGCTCGCTGCTCATCATCTTCTTTGATTTTATCTATCATAATCATCCTCCGAACGTCTGCCAGAGTGTCTTCAGCGCTGCTGGCCTGTGAAATGGCAGCCCTCGCGGCGTCACTCCCGCTGGTCTTGAGCGAATTCTTAAGGTTAGAATACTTAACGTTAACGCTGGGTCCGAGGCCGCTTGTTTCGGATATGTTGTACCAAGACGTCTGCCCACCAAATGAATGCATTGAGAGACCGTGGCTGACGATATGAAAATTCGATCTTGTTACCTTGTTCATGCCGAGTGGGTTCGACATGGTGCGCTCCTTCGTCGGCATCTTATTTCTGACCGAAGAGAGCTGCTTTTGTTGCTCTCTTCGCTGAACTGATCTCCGTTGCCGGAGCTCTTGAGGGGTGGCATGGCTGAAGGTCAGGTGGATCATGTACTGGGGATTTGCTTGCCAAGTTTTCACAATTTCCTACAGAAAGTTTCAATCAAGTGAGAGATTCGGTAAACTTCTTTTAAAGTATGGTCAAAATCTGCCTGCAAGATGCTCATTGCTCTCAGTGAAGGCATTCCAAAAAGTTCCACAGCACGCTTCGCGGTGGCTAAAAATTGTAAGCTGTCAGTATGTGAAATCAACGCTTGCCCGGAGCAATCATTCTTACGTATTTGATCAGGTGATTTCTGGGGAGGGTATAGACACGCCATACGGAGTTTATCTCCAGTTTGGACGCGATCGCCTATTTTTCTGCCTTCGAGTGCATTCCAGATAATCATTCGGCCACCTGGTGTAAAGCCGGCAACCACAAGGCCCACTTGCGTATCCGTAGCAAAAGATAGACCGAGACCCTTGGCCACGTTGCCCAGGGATGCATTGTTGGTCAGCGCAACGGCAATTTCACTGGTGGGTTCCTCACTGGCTTCTTCGATCAGACGTGCCATCAGCGGTTCGCCGGCATTGCCGGGTCCGGGCGTCTCAGCCAGTTGGTCGAGAGAGGAAGGGGGGGGTTGATTGACGTCTGGCAGCATGGCAACCATTGGTGTCTGTGTGCCGATATCGTCCTGTGCCAAGTCCACAGCATCGCTGGAGACACGTGAAAGCAGCAAACGCAGTCCTTCTACCCAGCTGCAGAGAGAGAAATCACCAGAGGGTTGAGCGGGCACATTTGAAAAAGAGCAAAAAATTTGACTAAAATATGGGCAAGTTACTGACCTTTGGCACGCTTCCTTCGTGGGAAGCAAGACGGCCCAACACCAGCTATCAGCAGTGTTATTCCTGCGGAGGCACACCAAACACCTCGCTTGCTCTTCGTCGGACAGAACTTGGCTCCATTTGGCCACTGGTCCGTCTGGATCTTGGACCTGCGTCCATAAAGCGGCTTGACCAGTCGTTTGGTCGCTAGACTCTTTACCTTCTTCTTCATTCTTACCAAGACCCTCTTTGAGCCGGTCCAGCGACTCGACGGCGAGCATAAAGTGCAAGGGCAGAATGTGAACCCTCACCTTGGGCCCGCCTTTGCCCATCAAATCCAAGACCTTGGCTTTGGCTTTTGCCATGAAGCCCTCTGCTGCCTTGTTTTTCTGCATGGCTTGCAATTCTTGCTGGCTGTTTTGGACAAAATCAGTCAGATTAGTAAAGGGCAGGTTACCGGAAAGGAGTAATGGCGAGTGCTGGAGATTTACCTGAGGACTTCGCGAAGCAACAACAGTCCCGCTGAGAGATCCAAAATGAACCGCTCTTGGCCAATATCACCGATAGCAGCCAATTCTTTGGGAACTTTGGGCGTCTCTCCTTCCATGAGCGCCACCTCTGGGGGGGGAGGCCATACTAAGGCACGCACTGGGTCGGGCGGTAGTTGTGGGCCTGGACGAATAGACAGTTGACTGAAGAATGAGTCAGCCTTAGGGCGGGCGAAGACCAAAGCTAGAGTTGCGTTAGGGTTTGATCGCCATCGATCTGCAAGAAACACACGACAACAATAACTGGGTCTGATTCCAACAACATGGTTAGGAAAAGTAAATTACCCATATAGTGCATGAGAAGCTGTACAATCCTGTCATAGCTCAAGTCATTGAGATTGTTTGTTTCCCGGACAAAAAAACCTTTGTCCAACAACCGCACACCAAGGAGTCTATCTCCGACACGGACACACCCCAAATTGGAATTCTCGGCTGATGAAAACAACAAAAGTGAAAATAAAAATCTCATCACCAAGAACGAACAATTTAAGGCCTGACTGTCATTCAAACGGCTATTCCAATTAGCAACAGCGCCTTCTTCTGAAACATCCTCCACCATGATACCTGACGACGCGCGGAGGTTGGGTATGAACAGCTTTTGAGGGCAATTTCGCCCATCAAAAATAAACCTTTGCCGTTCGATTCATCCCGAAAGCCAACGCCAAGCTTTGAGGAATCCACCAGCTTTACTCCATACACAAATGCGTCTTCAAATGGTGGGACGTCCAGGCTATTGACTCCCGGCCAGGGCGGGCCGCTCATTGCGTCTGTTTTTTCTAAAGCCAAACAAGTTCGAACAAGCACGAAGTGAAGAAAGTAAAAGGATTAGACCCCATAATCTAGGGAATGAAAAAGCGAAAGTGGGCAAATTTGGATTGCAAAGAGAGCAGAAAATTTATCAACAAGAGAACAGCAGAAGCGAGAGGAACACAGAGGGGATGCAGACTGAAATAGCATCTGCACATCAGTCCCGATGAGATCTTTAATTTAATTGTTTTTAAGATATAGTTGTTTCAAAGAAGTAGGAGGTTATATTGTTGGGTGGTTTCGCAAGCATTGCCATCTCCTCGATGCAAATTTCTAAATACAAAAGGATTTCGCTTTTCTTTTTTCCTTTCGGCTCTTTTTCTCTTGTTGTATGGCTGGCTGGTTGTTGGCTTCTGGCTCAACCAGTGCAAGCCAGTCAAGAAGAAGGGGCTCATCAGTAGTAGTACATCCAGCGGAACGCAGTTTTTGAGGATGAGGAGCCGCGTGTGCTTGTGGACCGGCGTCCGCGCCGGGATGATATTTCTGTGTGTTTAAAATGTGTTTAAAATTTCTAAAGGGTGTGTAAAGTGTTTGTGCAGAGAGGAGAGAGAGAGAGAGAGAGAGAGAGAGAGAGAGAGAGAGAGAGAGAACCGTGTGTGTAATCTACGTGGAAGAACCTAGATGGGTTTTATGAAGGGGACTTATGGAAACCTGTGCTCTGAGTCATTGCGTTGATTTCCCCAGTGCCCAGGGCATCAGCTCTGCTCGCATAATCTAATATCATAATGGAGGCGAGATTTGCTCCAGCAACGAACGCAAAGCAGAAGCCACTTGCCTGGGCATCAGTGCCCCTATCTCTCAAATCGCAGCTCGTGGAATGGCTTGAAATGTTGATCGAAGCGAACAGTTGCTTAGAGTCTACAGAGCGCAAGGCAAGGTTCCGTTTGTTCACGGACTCGTTCGTCCAGACAGATGTTGGCGTCAGGGACAGGGATGCATTTAGTTATGGTTTGAGTGAGGATGCTTCTTGGGCAGGTCGATTATTGGGCGAGATTGCGCAGTGCGCTGCTGGCGAGAGCCTCGAGATAACGTGTGTGCGAAAGAAGAAGCAGAAGACGGCGACAAAGAAGCGAAGAGGCAAAAAAGCGGGCCAGGGACCCATAATGAAGGTTATTTTGGCATTCTGTCCCCTTTCCCCCAAGAGCGCACTTGCTCGATATATGCAGCTATCTGCTAGCGATGATGTGTCTTCATCGTCGAATCTGACGAGCACGTCCTCTGCATCTACCTCTTCACCTGAAGATCCATCTCCCTCATCGTCCCCCATCGCCATAGTGGAGGCAAATGCTTCCAAACTGGGAAATCAAAGCGATTCGTGTCAGACTACCCAAACCAAAACTAACTCCCCGGAGACAAGCCAAGTCGATAAAGGAACTTCGACAGTTGAAAATAAGCACAAAAAACAACTCTGGCGAGAAGTAGCTTTCACTTTTGACGAGAAAAGAGAGCGGTGGTCAGCAGAGGGATAGTCTCAACCGCAGCCGGCGGTCAATGCCCATGCTATTAATGGTGCGCAGCTAGCTGGCCAGCCAGCCGCATGACAATGACCGCTTGATCAATCACTCGCCGTAGATCTACTCTACAGACAGATATGTATGGAAGGCGCGGCTAGTTCCGGCCGGCCGGGCGGGGCCCGGGCCGGCGGCCGTTCCGTTACGTTAGAAAAAAAAAAAAAATGACTTTTACATTTGTGCTTGTTGCGGCTGCTTTTAATAGCGTTACGCTTTCGCTCATAAATAGCATAGTCTACGCCCGGCGATCGCCTGATATTGCTCGTGTACTGCATTTACAACAAACAGCTGTAGCTAGTTGCTGCTAGCTAGTAATGTAGTTCGATCATAGGCGTGCTGCTGGCGTTCTGGCTTTACGTGGCGCCCGCTGCTCGATTCGATTGCTCACTCATTCCATCGGAGGGCCATCTTCAACCCAGGCTTGAGAGACGCTCAGGGGTTTGCCAGAAAATTTCTCGTGCGCGCCGGCCACCGCAGCAAACACTGCACGATGAGCTGCATCGTGATGTCTCTGCTCAGCGACTAGATTCTCCCTTTTCTCTTTTTGACGAACGACCTCGGGCAACAAAAACGAAGACACCAAATCTGCTGCGATCTGCTCGTCCGTGTTGTTCTGACTCTCCAATACGTCAACAACCTCACCAATGCCCTGATAATTTTTGTGAACGTATGTTAAGGAAAGGAAAACATGGACATTTGGTAATCTTACGTCGTGCAGCATCGAGGCATGTTTGCGTGCATTGTCATCCGCAACTTGCTCGACAGCATTCTCCAACACGAAATCGAGAAAGCGACCCGCCGTCTGCTGGTGGACATCCATTGTCGCCGCAAAATATTCTTCCTGTTTGGCACGCAAAATGTCCTCGGCCTGCCTACGTCCTGCCTCTTCCGCTTCACGAAGCCTTCTGGTACGCCTCGCTAGTCGCACCATTTCAGCGATTTTCATCTCCTCCTGCGAACGTACTACCTCTTTCGCTATAAAGTCGAGAGCCTTGCTCATCACCTCTCCCTGGACAGTATCCACGGCGACAGCCCGGAGCTCCTCCTCAGAGGGAGGTTGCAAAGGTACCATGGGCTCCTCGGCAACACGTAACTCTCTAATTAGGTGGATAGCCTTCTGCTTGCCTTCATACATCATATTTTGCACAGCTCGTCCGCGCAAGAGCCTCTGCAACATTAGTATTGCACACTGCGCTTCCTCATCTGCAGGAGCAGTAACGCCAGGGGTTGGAGCGCGAGTAATGGGCTCGAATTGCTTGTAAATGTTGGAAAATTTGTTCTTGGGCTTGTTTAGATTATTCTTCTTTTCCTCAATCAAGTTATCCATGAACTCTAGTTCAGCCATGTATTTGTGGCCTGACACGAGACAAGTGAGCGAGCAAGAAAAGAGACTTATAATAAAAATTTCAATTATTTGCAAAAACTCACCTCGGCGACCCTGGGCAGATACAGGGACGATTTTTTTTGGCGGTTTGATGCTAGTGTCGGTGATGCTTTTTGGTAGACATGCCTCTAGAGAAGACAATCCTTGGTAACTACTGGTGAGAGGAATACCATAATCGACCACTTGATTTTTCAGCGGCAGACGACCATCACGGGCCAGCGACACATAAACTTTGGAGCCATGATTGGCGTGCTCCTCGATGATATCTCGTTTCAGCGTTTTGGGCTCGCCCGGTGGCCTGTTTTTCAACAATGACCGCCCTTTCTGCACACGTTCAGCCTGGACCGCATCAAAGTTGAGGTCTCTCTCGACAAGCTTTTGGTTCCTAACTTTGTCAACTCGTGCCTCAGACAATGCTTGCGTGGCTTCTTCCCTTTTCCGCAACGTTTCAATGAGAATTTCAAGTCTATCGTCTTGTTCTTGCTTCATTTCCTCTTCTCTTATCGCCCACTCTTTCAATTCTATAAAGCAACAACATGTAGGGGCCAATTCAGATCCTGATTTGAAAAGCAACTCGCACCTCGTTCCTTCAACATTTTTTTGCGCAGTTCAAACGAAGCTTCATCTGTTATAGGTGGGAGAGATGCTTCAAAAGCTCTTTTTTCCCGCATACGGTGAATCAATTTGATTTCCTCCAGACTAGCTGGAAGTCCTTGGCCCCACTTCATGTGGGTTAACTCAAGAATTTCAGGATCTTGCTGGCCAGGATTTGTGATGTAATCAGGAGTGAAAGGGTCAGTTTGAGCCTCTGATTCGCGATATACACTTTGTGAACCTACGGTGCGTGTCTTGGCTTGCTGCTTCATTTCGGGTTCTTGCATTGGGTCCTCTCCTGTCATCGTAACGGGCGCAAGCAAGACCTCAGCCGGGACAGATTGGAGAAAGGGAACAATGGGGCGTTTGAAAAATTTAGTGCGTTGCTGCCCCAATACTGTCGTATCATTCGCAATACGAGCTTTAGTTCCTCGGGGAGGAAACGCGGGTACAGCAAAATTTTTGGTGTGCTTGGATTGAGAGAGGCGATAAGAATGCCGAGGATAGTGAGGAACATCAGAAAACATTGTATCTCCGGCAGGGATTCGCTCCTACGGAAACGTAATTAAGTGAAACGCAAACACCATGTAGCTTGATTCTAAATCAGGCATGAAACGAGTATCACGAAAATTCAGTGTTGTGGCTCACCACTGTGGCCATCACAGCACGTTGATGGGCCGCTGCATGCTCATTGCCATTGGACACCTTGTAAATTGGGTCGTAGAGGTGATCGTGTGGCCTCGAGGCGGAAAAGCCCCCCTTGACCATGGTCCGAGTCTGGGACATTTTACTTGTCCAAAGCCAAGAGGCGCTGGGTTTTCTCGGAAGTGGAAGTCTCCGCTTTGAAAACTGAGGATCAATTCAACACAGGAGTTACCGCTTGAAAGACCACTGTATATTAAAATTCCGAGACAAATAACTAATTTAGAATTTGTTTTTTTTTGAGTTCCACCTGGAAAAACAGGGTTGAGTTCCAGAAAACCACTCACAGCGAGAATACTCCCCCAAAATGGACGAAAATGGCTTGTAACACACGTTTTGAGAAGAGGTCAAAAGGAGTATCCACTTGGGACGTGTGGGAAGGAATTGAGCTCGGCCAGCCTCTTTGTTTCCCCCATTTCTTTCATCATAAAGATTGAGCCATGAGAGTCAATAGTTAAGATAGAGGAGCTTTTTGAGCAAGAGAAAGTACAAAAGGCTAATAAGGAGGGGAGGTTAGTATGATGCCATGTAGGAAAGCAAAGGAGATGAACTGGGGCTGGGTTGTCCCGACGTGAGTACGCACGGATTTAGCAGTTTCAGGACCTCATAACATTAGATCACATCAAATCCATACCGGTGTGGCATTGGGGGAAGGGATTAGTTGACTTAAAATGAATAGGCCGACGATCAACCAACCCCACAGCTGTCTATTTTTCTAACTCAAAATAGTCCCGATGGGATCTGGCGATGCTTATGCAGTGGTTTGTTGATTTGTGCTACAACACGTAAAAACAACACCCGATTTAAAATCTGAAAAACTATGTGTAGTACCAATCTTTTAAAGCTTACCCACCTTCATAAGCCAGCTATAAGCAGCTATAAGCTGTATACGTAACTTTGTTTTTTTTGTAACAAGTCTGAATTGCATTTGACAGATTTGGGTCTGGCACAGAAAGTTGACTTCTCGGACCCGAGGTCGCCACGCACTGCAAGTCAAGTGGACTGCTTCCACTGCATCCTTTTTTTGTTGAGGAGATATGCCTGGGGAAGACGCGGACGAGATCGGGCAACTGAACATTCTGGCCGATGAGAAGCAAATGCTGCTTTCCGAACTGAAGATTCTTTCAAGCGCCACGAACGCTGACGTGGCCTCCAAGCAACTCCTCAACACCATCATGGCTGGTATGAAGTCAGACCCTCTATGTTCAAAGCAGGCTGAACCTTCTCGTTGGGCAGTGGAAAGCTCTGGGTGCTGCATCGTTAACTGATGGCCTGCTGCATGAACAAATGATGTTGTTATTTTTTCAATTCTGTTCGCGGGTTTACAAGTGCTGACCACCGAGGCGACAGTGGACAGGGCTCCGTCTGTCGTCCGTAGTTATATATTTTGCCATTCCGCATTCCATTTTTTTTCAAAGTTTAATCACACTGAATGAATGAATAATAATAGCATACACATCACACACACACACACACACACACACTGTAAGCAGATTGCTTCTTTCTGGCTTGGGTGTATGTATGGGTGGGGCATTCAGCAAGTGACAAGGCCAAGCAACCAACATTACATGACTTAACTTACATACAGTATTATATATTAAATTATTAACTTGACATTTCACGTTGAATGAACATGTACACACATATTTCTACTGCATGCACTGCCTCGTGACCATCATTATTATTAATGCCCGTACTTCCACGAATCGGCTGCATACGGCCAACCCATGGAAGGCATCCGATCTTTTTTCGGGTATTCATACTCACGGGGAGGTGGCGGTCTCCACATCAAAGGGATTTGATAAACTTGGGCACGTCTTCTGTCAGCTTGCTTCCATCTCTCGACCCACTTGAGGATCAACTTGCGGTCCTAAGTGTTTGGTTTGATATTGAAAATTTCAATGACATATTTCAACGCAACCATCATGTACCTTAACGGGAACTCCCATTTTTTTCAATTCTTCCTTTTTACTCTCCATCAAATGTTGCCATGAAGTGAAATGCTCCGAATGAGATTCCTGCAAATGAGATGAATTAACGGGCTTTTCTAAGGGCACTGCACATATACAACTCAGATGGTCAACCATGCCAAAATGCCCCAAAAACGCAGAAATTTCTTCCTGCTCAATAGGCTCCACCTCTTCTTCCTCTGAAGCGTCCTCCTCCTCCTGCTCTTGAGCTTCTTTCTTGCTTCGTTTTCTGTAATGGCAGTATTATTCAAATGGAGATATGCACATTTCAAAAAAACAGCACGAAAGCAAACATACATCGAACGTTTGGATCGCTCGAGCATTACATCAACAGGGGCCTCTTCAATATTCATCCAGTCAAAATTTTCGGGGAGCTCGAAATCTATATCTTTCGGCACAAACCGATTAGCACTGTCCTAACATCAGGAAGAGACACTGAAATCGTAAAATGAGTCGATGTGACATGTTGAAACACTGACCGGCACATCAACTTCAGTTTCCGACTGATCACTGTAATTCTCCATTCCAAGACTCGTTTCAAAATACTTTTTGGAAGTATCATGCGACCCATTACTCGACCTGATTTTGGTCAAGAATTCGGCTTCGGCTTCTTCCTTTTCAGAAGCTGATAACGTCGTCCAATACTCAGGATCGGAAATGATTATATCTCTGATCACCTGAAGTTGTCGCTTGCGGATAGGGTCTTTGGCAGAATCAGGGTCAGGAAGGTTGCCACTAGTGCGAAAATCTTGTTCGGCTTTGAGGCCAAGTGTCATATATTGCTCGATGTCAATATCTTCCATCTCGATGTCAATATCTTCCATCTCGGTGTCTGTCATGCTACCCTTCAATTCTTTCAACTTGCTCACCTGACCTTTGATCTGGTCTTCAACGTCTTGTATATCTATCAACTCTATTCCACCTTCTAACTGCTTCTTTTGTTGGCGAGTCTCTTCAAATTCCGATAACCCTTCAGAATCGCTTTCGCTATCAGTACCCTGCACTGAAAGTTCTGAGCTCGCATCTGTCTGGATAGTTCCAGAACTTTTGCTTTCGCCACTCGCAGAGGAAAAAAGCCTTCGGCGCGCACCATCTCGAATGATAGAGCACCTCAGTCCGCCGCGATCCCTAAAATACGTTCCAGGAGATGATGCTCGCTTTGACGAAATGGACCGAGGAAACTCTTTCGCCAGTAGACGCAGCAACGTCACGCGCTGCAACCACGGTCGCATAACCTAAAACAGAAGA
>JACKZZ010003363.1_pt1 | contig 10338 bp, 2 predicted proteins | sample 8027871 | NCBI WGS metagenome assembly JACKZZ01 (sample SAMN15724774, study PRJNA655200) | protist metagenome | isolation source: fluorescence activated cell sorting (FACS) single amplified genomes of... | place: USA: West Boothbay Harbor, Gulf of Maine | collected 2000-07-19
TGTAGCAGCTTGTAGCAGCCTGTAGCATCCTGTAGCAAGTTGTATCGACTCCGACCACAACTTTTTCACAAAAATGACAAAGTTTTGAACCAAAAAATACAAAGTTTTGGCCACTTTGGGGGTGACCCCGGGGGTCTTTTTGGCACCTTTTGTAGAAGGGGTGGAAAGTAGTACTAATTAAGTAGCTACGCTACCTAACCAGTACCCTAACTACCCTTTCTATGGGACACTAGTGCTATAACAAGCACTAGTTTGCTTGGCCAGCTAAGCTGGCGGGGTGCTCAGGGAGGGTACCCTGAGGGATTATGGGGAACTATCCCCCGCTGAGGCCCTTGCAGGGCTGTAAGGCGAGTCAACCAACTGGTTGCTCGCCGGACCGATGTCTGAGACGTCGAAAATTGGGGTAAAGGGGCAAACGCGCACGGTACACGCACGCGCCTGTTTTAGCCGCTAAGCACGGCACAGTAGAAGGAAGTGAAGCACACCTGCAACCTACAAGTGTACGTTGACACGTGACCTTAACTGTGAACAATGGCTGCAGGAGTGCTATACTTGCCAACGGCAAAAGTTATCATGTAAGTGTGGCAGAAAGTGGGGTTTGGTGCAGCTAATTCTACACCCCCCGTCGTGACTAGGGCTGCGTTCGGGCTTCTGCGAACGTGTTCCTATCGCGATCACACTGAAAAGAAGAGCTGCACGCCTTGGCACCTCCAAGGGAACCTTGCCCGTTGGCGCTGAGACCTGTGCATCGCACAAAAGACATGACGAGGCTACCACTCTGGCCCCCCCAACCGTTCAAGACGGACTAAGAGAAGGCCCTCGGACACACCACGCTCAGGAGCGTCCGACAAGAGCGGTACCTGTCCACTGGCAGGCTCAAGCACCGTAGACGGTGAGGGCACCGGCGTGCGTAACGATAGTGCAATCGGTAGGGTACACGAGGCAAAGTCCTGCTTGTTACCCGTGCCAACGACGTTTCTGCGTAGAACTTGCAAACGTTGTTCTGACCACCAACGAATTCCAACTGCGTGCAAACGAAGTAGAGGAACGGCTTCCAGACGTCTCACTGCTCATTCTTGGTGTAGACCCTCCGCGGCGCCATGGGGTTGCATCACTTACTGGACGCTGCAACGCCATGAAACTGGGTCACCCACGGGGAGAGGCAGTGCCCCCATTCCCGTGGGCTCCCCAGGCTGCACGGCGACCGCGGCGACGCCATAAAACTAGGTACTCCACGGCCGGGAGAGGCAGTGCCCCCATTCCGACCGCTGAGTACCTAGGCTGCCGGCGACGCCATAGCTGCAACCATGGCTGCGGAGAGACCTATACACCTGCCTTAGTGGGCCTGCGCGCCTTTGCCCTCGCAAAGACGCACTGGCATCAACGTCAGTTACGCTCCTCGTAGGCACAGATCGGGGCCGACCAAAAGCCACATAAACGACCTTAGTATGCTGTGGTTGGAGAGTGTGGTTAGTCCCTTTTCGGAAGGCCATTCTATTCCTATGTACACATAAGCCTTGAAGTAATTGTTTAACAATCCCTCGGCGCAGTTGTGGAAGACTTAGAGGTCAACGGTCTCGACCTCCTGGTGGTCATCGGTGGTCACGTTAGAGCGTTTGGGCTGCGGCTCGTCATCCTCGACCTCTTCCAGGGAGAACAACTTGTCCGCCGTGAGTGACATATCCAATGGGCGCTTTCGCTCAACCAAGTTGGGAGCAACCAGCCCTCGCTCATGAAGAGTCAGCATTTTGTCCGCTTTGATACTCCGATCAACGGCACCCGCCGAGGGGAGATCACCTTTAAGCGGCCGCAGCGTTTTCTTTTTCTTGGAACTGTCACCGCCCATTGATTCCAGGTTGTCGGCGTGCCACACGTGCCAAACGCCTACTGGAAACCACTCCTTAACGGGACCTCGCGGTTGGGCCAGCTGCGCCGTCCAATAATCGACGTAAAATCCCGCAGCGTGGCCCGTGTCTCTGACGATGGCTTGGAGATGCCCCTTTTCGTACTTCTCTGGGAATGCAAAAGCCACTGGCGTCCTCATTGCTTCTGGTTCTGAGACGTCCCAAATAGGCTTCAACTTTACCTTGATTTCGGGGGTGATCTCCAATGTCTCACCAAGAAGGTGCGACGCAAAGCGCGCAACCTCTGACCTGAAGCATTCGACGTGGACTTCTGGCAAAGCTACGTCGGACAAGGCTGTGATCAAAATCAACGACTCCAGAGGGGTTCCTGAGGCCACTTGAAGGCATCGCCTTAGGACCAGGAAGTAACGGGTGACGTACATCACCCTGGGGTCGCAATCGTTCTCGAACAACCTCGAAGGGGACCAGCGCTCAATCATCGTTGCAAGCCCATACGGGAACCCTTGCCACTCGATGATAGGCTGCCCTGTAGCCGACGAATACCTAGACTTACCCACGGGGTCGCATACTACGATAAGCAGGCCCATGCGTACTGCAAGCGCTTCGTACACCCTCATGCAGGCCTCCTGGTGTAATCCTGCCAGGAAGGCTGCGCCCTGGTGCGACACGTACCAGACGCGTGAGGTGTTCATCCAAGCTAGCTGGACAAGCGAATTGATGAACCAGAACATCATGTCCTTCGGCTCATCCGGGCTTGACGTACCTTCTGCTCCAAGCCTTTGCTGGTTTCTTTGGGTGGTCAACACCGCCAGTGAGACATCACCATAGCTTTTAGCTTCATGCTGAACCAAGTCTGCTGTACCAGGTGGGAAAGGTACGGGTACCTGCCCGTTCACTGGGCATCTTTGTTCGTAGAACTTGTCAGCAACCTCAAGCTTGATAAGCAAGTCGTCTTGTTCTTTATCTGTTTCTTTAGCCGTCATTTCACTGGGTGCGAAGACTACACAAAGGCCCTTCGTAATTCTCGAGAGACCTTTGTCCACTGTGATGACGGTGCCGACCTTGGGCATCAAGCCATACTGCAACTGTTTCTCGGCAGGGCTGCCAGGGTACCATGCTGCGTCACAAACAGCATATTTCCTTGAGTCAGCCAAGTTCGCCTTGCCCTTGATTGGCTTGCCTACTTCCGTCGGAAGGGCTAACTTGCTGACATCAAAGGTGCGTCCCAGCATTGAGAACGATGCGGTGAGCTTGTTGGCGCGCATCAGATCGACATTGGCTTCATACGAGGAGCATGGTATGGCTGCCACGTTGCCACCGCTACGGCTGAGGCTACCTCCCGCACGGGTAGAGGCAGTGCCCCCATTCCCGCGTGGTAAGTAGCCTTGGCCGGTGCCGGCAGAATTGGCACGACAGGTCTTGAACGCACTCCAGGCTTCGCCGGCAGTGCCTCCTTGCCTGGCTTCCTGCCAAGGATCGGACACAACCACTTGCTCCGTGCGTACTGACTGACCGTCATAGTCTTCGTCTTCTGCCAAGACACCATAACGGTTACTACCAAGTGACGCACTTCTCTTGCTAGCACTCCCTCGTGCTTGCTGATCTGAAAAATATGTAAACCCCTTCGCTTGGACCACGGGAGGCACTTTCACGTGGGCCGAAGCTTTGAAGTTCTCCAGGAGGAGGTCCTTGTCGTACCCTGAGGAGCAGACGCCACAACAAGACAATCGATGAGCTGCATCCCGGATATCCTTACAGTCCAGGATCGCTTCATACATGGCGCGGGCGACGTTGATACACTCCTCAGCCATGACGGAGGGGTTCTCGAAACGCGCATTGTGGGACCTGTAGAACGACGCATGCATGATGATGGCCAACTGGTTCTGGTCGTCCGCCCTATCACCCATGGCATGCTGTGCGAAAATCCAATAGCCTACCAAAATCAATGGCCGACTACCTCTGTACGCTCCGCCCCCAAGCCAACCCGTCATCAGCTCATGGCAACCATGATACTGGGCGACGCGAATGGTATGGAGAACCAGGCACCAAGCCCACAGGATCTCGGGCACAGTGTACCAGTCGTCAACCTGCCCGCTGCTTCGTCCGCGATGCTGAGCCTGGACCGCGATCAACGTCATGGGTGCAGAGATACCATTTCTGCCATCCTGGATACTCCTATGATGGGACTCCAGCATGCGCACATGTCTGTCTTCGACGTTCCACTTGAAGTTGTAGCGTAGATCTGCGGCCGTGCTGCTATCCCAGTCAGTGAAGAACGTGACCGGGTTCACTGACACCGAAGTTTCCACATTGCACCTCTTAGGGGACAAGTAAATGGGCTTGTCATCACCGCGCAGCAGCACGTGCGCAATGCCTTCTGGACACTGCGTGAAAAGCTGCTCTTCCTGCGCGAAGGCTGTGCCTTTATAATAGCCATACACATGGCCACCAGCAAAGTCAACCACGCCCACTTTAACCGTGGACCCGTCAGGCCTTCGGCTGAACGGCGCATCCATGAGCTTGTAGTTGTCTTCGCACAATACTACCTGTGAATGTGATGTTTTGGGTGCCCAGAAGGTCTTATAACCATTCGCATTTCTTCCCTCGAAGGGATCGTTATGCTTCGTGAGCGGTGACAGCTTCATGTCACATGAAAACCAACCAGGCCTAAATTGATGCCTGCGGCAAACAATGGCCGAATCGGTCGTCACTCGGTGGACAGCTGCCATGCCCTGAAGGTCTGCTGAGTCTGGCTTGTACCTTGACTCGCGAGCAGGTAGCGAAACCTGAACCCTCTTCAGCGCTTTGTACATCCAACTTGGAAGTGCCGTGGCCCTGAAATTGACATCGTTGACGAGCTGGCAAAACCTCTTCTCGTCTCTGAACAGGCTGATGAGTTCATGCTGATACAAAGGTGGTACAGTGCCGCCTTTGGTACTAACTGACTCAGTCTGCACCGAACAATTGAAAGTCATTCGCATCTTGGCCTTGCTGAGTTGCAGACGGCCGGGAGCCGGTGGTGGAACCTGCGGTGCAGGAACACCGCTCCCCCCGGAACCTGCCGACCCTGCGCCACGCGTAGGACTAGCACTTGACCCTTCGGCGACCGACGAGGGAGAGGCAGTGCCCCCATTCCCCATCGGTGCCAAACGGCCAACCGCTGCTACTGACTGGCTTCCTGACGAAAGACCTTGACCTTCATTTCCAGCTACCATAGTTTCGACAGGTGGTGCTGGAGCGACAGCGCTACTGGACGGCCAACTGGGTGCTTGCACGAAGGGCACTGTCGCTTTGATGCTCGGAGACCATGTTGTCTGCGTCCTTGTCGAAGGCGGGGCGGTAGGTCGGGCCTTTGGCATTACCATGATGTCGCTGACACGCAGGCAGGCTCCTTGCTCAACTGCGGTCCTAACCTTCTGGTTGTACACCTCCAAAATATTTGCTTGTGACCGATTGTTCGAAATATACTTCATAACCTGGTCATCTTCGGCCTTGTTCTTGGCTCCATCGACAGGCTCAACCGTAGCCTTCAAATCAACCGCGAGGCTGTTGTCGACCGCGGGAGTACCGTGTCCAATCCGGTACAGATTCAACCTGAACAAGTCCTTAGCTGTGAGGAGGTGCGACACCCTGGACATCTCCATGTTCGCCGAGATCATACGCGAGATGATCCGAATCATGATGATCCAGGTGTCCTCAATGTCCTCAGTCTTCCGTTCCCTAAGCGTAGCCCAAGCCTGGAGGGACTTGACCGTCACGTCTTTCAACGCTGCGTTGTGTTCACGTGAAGCCTGCTCCAAGCTGCTACTTAGATGGGCCTTGCTCCAACCGCCTTGCGCAGCGTCGCTCTTCAAGCGGGCTACTTGGACAGCGTGATGCCGCTTTACTTCGTAGAACGGTGCGAGGTCCGACAAGTGGTCAGTGAATTCATCGCTGCACTTGCTGCCCAAGAAGAGACAAGCTGCACCGTACACCTTTGCTGGGTGCACGTTGACGCTTAGCGTCGTGTTCTCGTCGAACATCACCTGGAACTGGGCCAGCAACTCGCTCCAAGGCAAGCCTTCTGGATTGTATCCTTGCAACTTCCAGGGATGGTCATCTGGCAACTGGTCAACGTCGGAAATCCACACCTTTCCCACACTGCCATCATTGAGTACTTGATGCACAGGAACACACACTGAACCGGGGTCACGAAAACCTGGTGTTTGCATGTTCCTAGACCATGCCTTTCGTTTCTTAACGGCCTCCTCTGTGTTCTCGTTCCAGTGCTCGTGATGGACACATGAATTCCACGACTTTGTAGAATCCTCACTGTAGAAGTGCCTATCGGTTTTGACCTTGAAGGACAACAGCGACGCTTTAGTTTTGTTAGTAATCAGGCCCTTCACGAACTTGCTGGACTGTTCGATTATCGTTTGATCACTGAGTGACTCCACGGTGAGGCCATCCGAACTTTCGATGGATTCCGAGGAAACCGCGCGCACACAAAGACGCACATAGGGGTCATCGGATTGACTAACACTGTACTCACGCTCTGTGCTACTCAGCCACTTGCCATACTTAAACGTCGTCTCACACCCTGGGCTGATACACCTGATCATACCCGACCTAAGCACGGTTTGGCAAGCCGGACACTGGAACCGTGGCAGCCGATAATTGCTGCTGATGCTCCCGGACGCTTCCACCTGGCCTTTGGTCGGGAGAAGCATAGCTTCTGGCGTGATCACCTTGCACAACAAGTTTTGCGCTGGCACCACTTCATCACTGAGCGTCGACATGTCGTCGTTTTCCACGAAGATACCTAAGTGACGTAGGCCTGGGTACACGCTAGGACGAAGTGACATCCTGGCTTGAGCTGCAGCCTCCTCAGAGTCGTAGAGAAGGAAATCTGAAAGGGACTGCACTGGGGGTAAGGCCTCTGCTTCCCAAACTTCATTTTGATTCTGCGAGCGCCACCATTTGCCACCGCTGCACGCCGCCACCACTGAGCATGACTGTCGGTCCTTCCTCCAGATCACAACCTCTGGCTGAGACTCGTACTTCAACGCCACTACGTTGATGAACTCGACAGGAATGCCTGTTCCTGCGACTACCGACGAAGACGGCATCAGATAAAGCTTGACTACGTCAGCAACTGCTTCATCTAGGTAGATCACCATTGCCATCTTCTCATCCTCGCACGCCCTCTGGCCTGCAGCCTTTTCAAACAGTATGTCACTGGGACCCACGGTGGAAAGGTAGACGCTCGTGCGGTATCCATATTCGAAATTCTCGACAATCGTGCATTGGGGCAAAATGCCACTTTCCATAATTACGTCGAACTTGGCGATGGAAAATGGTGTGACATGGCAAAGGCAGGTGCTGCCATTTCTGAGCTGTGAGCTGGTCACCTCATTGAGAGCCAGACGTGGGCCGTGTACAAACGGCACGGAGTGACCCTGCAGACACCGGACAATGACCTTGCACTTACCGTTCTCCAAATTCCAATCCATGAAGCACCTTGATGCCTCATCCATGCTGTAAACTGGAACTCCTTGATTTGTTGAAGTCAAGACGGCTACGTGAATTCGCGACTTCGCCTCCTCTGAGTTGACCGCGACAAGGAAAGCCACCAATAGCTCTCGGAAGGGCATGCCACTTACTGGTGGACACTCCTTCGTGGCCAACGCAAGAAGCGGTGCCAAAGACACCCAACCACCTTCATCCATGAACGGTACCACTCGCTCTGGATTTGACTGCCATTGTCTTGCCTCCTCCGACGCAAACTTCATTTGTTCTGCGGCTTTGGCTGAGAAAACAATGTCTCAAGAGTTTCAGACTCCAGTTCAACATGCCTGAGATGACACAATACCTGAAAGGCGTGTCATCAGTCTTTTCTACCGCGCTAATCTTAGCTTTGCACTGGTTTACCCGGGTCATGTCAAGCTCCACGAAACCTTGAGGTAGCTCAGCGGGACGAGGAACGGTGCTATTTGGCTTCTCCCAATCGTAGAGCGGCCTAGATTTCATGACTAGGTCGAGCTCATTTTGGAGAATGCCCTTAAGCTTCTCGAGCCCGACCCTCTTTGCTTCTCGTGAAACGCACCGCCTCACATTTTGTTCCACCTCTGCCAGTTCCGTAGGGGACAATACAATCAGGCCGGACGAAGTATCACTGGCAAGCAGCTCCAAGGACACATTCCTCAAACCTTTGGACCATTCCTTGCCAACGATCCAGGTCCTCGGGGGAACCTTAGTATCCGTCCAGCACGGATCGGATACCCTGATCTCTTCATGCCTCGGAATGCTCAAAATGTCACGAATAACATCGTCGGTGGTCATTACATCGCTTGATTTGGGACGCTCGCTGGTTTCGTCTGCTGCAAAGATGGCACACAGGTAGAAACCTACAGTGGCTTCACCTTCACGGATGGTAGCGTTTGTGGAAGTCGGGAGAGGCAGTGCCCCCATTCCGGCTCCCTCAACCGTTACCAACCGCGAGTCCACCAACTGATGAAGTACCGATACATCAGCAATTACACGTTTTCTTACGGACGCCACCAGCTGTGCCTTGTCAAGCGACTTCGACCAAGACGGCAACTTGACGTCTAACTCATGCAGCATTGGGACTGGGTCGCGGCTACTCATGATGACGGCCTCAAGAGCCCTGCAGTCCGTCAGCAGCAATTCGCTGGCAATGGAAGCATTGTCCCTTGGTAAAGGCTGCAACACCTCTACGGCCGTACTGCGAAGCCCTTTGACTAACTCCGGGAACTTTTCTGCTGCATTGTCCGACTTGAGCACTGCCAGGGCATGATTTCTGACGTCCGCTGACCGAAGCGGGCTCCCAGTCACGTCGGAACCAGAAGAGAGAGATCTTAGGTTGCGAAGCATCTTGATGACCTGTCGTTCGCCATCCTTGGTAAGCTCCGCGATCTTCTCGCAGCCCAGTTCCTCCGCTTTTGTGTTGAAGCCTGCAACGACGGGGTGCAGGGTGGCTTCAACCTTGTTCACTGGTACTTCTGCGGATTTGTCTTGACCTACCGCGGCAACCATTGGCTCGTCCTCTGGCTCCTCAGTGGTCTCAATTGCAGTGCAACCAGGTTGGTGAGTCCTGACCAGACGGAATACGCAGACGATTGCATCCACCTCTAGTGCTTCAATCTCGTAGCGGTACACCGCGCAGGCACCTCCGTCGGCGCTCATGACGTCACCTTCGCTGAGCAGTAAGGTCACAAACCCATCCTTGTTCTTATCCACGCACTTGATGGTAACTCTGACTTTGCCTTTGATTCCAATGACAAGTGCGGACTGGGTGTGATTCCTGGAAGAGATAAACATGTTGTTCTGTACCACGAAATTGAAGGGCTCTGGCTTCCCCACGCTGTTCTGGTCGAAAGGAACCCTGAGCAGCATGAAGCCCCAAGCGTCCTTGTTGTGTCCAGGCGACGGATTGATCCAAGCTGTCTCGGACAGGCCGTCAGGGTTGATTCTGAGCTTCAGGAAATCCGAACAAAGTGAAAAGAAACCAGTGTACGACACATCGTCCTTATCAACTGGTCGTGCTGTGGTAATGTTTGACCTGACAGCATCTACTTGTTCGCTGACGCTGCACTTGCACCGCGGCGCTGGAAACCAAAGTCCCTTGATTTTGGACGACGGATTGACCAGTAGCTTGTCTGAGTCCCAAACCATGAGACTCACTTTACCGGCCATCCTCAGGAACGACTCCATGGTTCCAGAACTCTTTACCTGCATGGGAGACACGGTCACAGAACTCGTAACTGCCTGACCGTCCTTGCTTTCATACTTACTAAAAAGCACGGAAGCAAACTGATTGTCTGGCACGTTAGTCCTGAACAGCTCCCACGGCATGGCCTTGGTCCTCTCCGTCATGAACCTGGTACCACACGAAATCTTTCCCTCATGCCACGACGAATCCCCGAGAGTGATCGACCGCCCACCAGCAGCTGGCAAGAACATTGAACTCACGTTTTGAACGAGAGTTTCCATCCTTGCAGAGCCTCTGACGGGAGAAACAATGTACTCCGACTTGCCTCCTGCCGAACCAATCATGTCCAACTTGGACGCAGTCTTAGCCGAGGCAGGTGCCCTGGATGAGGACGACGACGGCTCCGTGGAGACATTTACGGTAATGGCAGTGATGTTTTTGTCTTTACCGATGCGGATGTCCCTAGCGGCTCGTCTTACCGCGTGTGATGGAGCACTTCCAATGGACGATCCGGAAGCTACTAATATGGTCTCCTTCTTCTTCGAGGGGGAGTGCTTCGCAGGCTTTTTCGGGTCATTACCGAGGCCAGCAAAAGCTTCTTTCAATTCTTCTTTCTGCTTGTCCAACGGGATACCGTCTACCAGGTACTGCCATATCTCCGCATGCATGCGCAAACACGCAAGCCTAAAGAAAGTCCTAGCATCGGGCAAGTCAAAGTGCTTAACGAGCATACCCCAGAACTTAACTTTGAGGCCTTCTCGC
>JACKZZ010011642.1_pt1 | contig 10338 bp, 10 predicted proteins | sample 8027871 | NCBI WGS metagenome assembly JACKZZ01 (sample SAMN15724774, study PRJNA655200) | protist metagenome | isolation source: fluorescence activated cell sorting (FACS) single amplified genomes of... | place: USA: West Boothbay Harbor, Gulf of Maine | collected 2000-07-19
CGAGTTGGACTTTAATGTTGCTGCGTCGACAATGTCCTCAATTGCCTTTTCTATCACCATAGCATTTTCCAACGCACTACCGACACCGTGCTCGTTGTGGCAATTGTATTTTGTTAAAAAACCTCTTTTTTTGTTAATTTTGTGCCTATTTTGTTAAAAAAACCTCTTTTTTTGTTAATTTTGTGTTAAAAAAAGTTGTTGATTGTATTTTGTTCAATAAAAAATAAATATTTCATAATTTCACAAAAAATAATCGTTAAAAAAACCTCTTTTTTTGTTAATTTTGTGTGAAATTATGAAATATTTATTTTTTATTGAAAAAAGTGGTAAATAATGCTCTTGTTTGGATATCGATTCCAGTGCCCGCAATTTCAATATTGCGCTGTATATACCAAGCATGATGCTTAGTATTTTTCTTGAAGCGGATCGCGTCGTGCATTCGGCGTTGCCAAGTTCAAGTGCCGCGCGTTCAAGGTCTGGCATTCTTTTCATTTCTTGACGAATAGTTTCAAGGGTGCTCTGATTTTCACAAAAATATTCCACTGTGTCATGCCGTCTACGTATCGTGGTCGCATCCATGCTTGGCCTTTTCACCCACCGTAAAACTAACCTGCTTCCCATTCCTGTCAAACACTTTCCACTCAACAGGCTAAACAGGGTTTCTTCCTTACTTTCTGTACTTGGGATTATGCCCAAGGTTTCGCAAGAGCTTTGCGATACGAACATTGAATCGCTGGGATTTATCACCACAAGTCTGCACTTATCTTTCAAAAATTGCTCATCCTCGTCAACAGTAAACATGCACTCGAACGCTTTTTCTATTACCTTCGACTCACTCCAAAGACATTGCTTGTCCAATAGTTTCCCAAGCTTTGCGGGGACACTGATCTCAGACCTCTTGTTCAAATAAAGAGCGCTTTTCTTTGTTGGAATAGAGCTTGCTAAATCACTTTCGCCTTGCCCACTTTTGCTGCTATACCAGCACATTTTCACAGACTCTTTGACAAGAAGACTGGACAGTTCTTTCATGGTTTTCAACTCGCAAGCACCAATTGTTGACAAGGTAGGATTACATATCACAACACCTATGCAATTCTCGGTCCGCGAGGACGCAACAAAGGCGAAACAAGCATCGACAAGAAGTGCGTCCGTGGACTCATCAAGCCCGTCTAGTTCACTCGCAAATTGAGACACGTTTCCAGCGGAGGCAATGCGTTCGACTTGCCACTGATGAGTTTTCACAAACGTTTTAATTTTGACACAATCTCTAGACAAAAGAACACGAATAACGCTTGCGAATAAGCGTTTCGACAATGCAAGGTATGGCGTACTTTTGTTTTCTTCTTGAAAGTATTTCATAATATCCGATGAATGATAGATCTCCTTGGCCAAATCACGTGCATCTTGTCCAACGACATGGAAATAATCACCTCGATCAAAAAATCGAAATGTTCTTTCCTCATTCTCCAAACAATCTTGATTGTATTTTGAAACGATTTGTTCCATTCTTTCTTTCAACGAGAGAGAGAACGGTTTGAATCCTCTTTCAGGTTTGGCTTTTGCGTGTTGCTTCAGGACTGACCCCTCACGTCTCACGTTGCGTGTGTGTGTGCGTTGCGTGAGTGAGCGTGAGTGTGTGTGTGTGTGTGTGAGTGTGTGTGTGTGTGCTCCTTCCCACATGTATCGGCCAAAGTCCTGCGTCTCGAGAGCTCTTTGGCCTTCTTCGGGAAAACGTCAAGTCACTTGTCGTGTATGCCATTCCCTCTTCGTTTCACTTTGTGTGTTGTGTGTGTGTGTGTGTGTGTTCTTGCTCCTTCTCAAATCAAGGCGTCCCCTCCCGGGGGGCGACTGCGTCGAGCTCTTTTGCCCTGGCCGGGCAGGCTGGTTAGCTCGCTTGCTTGCTTGCTTTGGTTGCTTTGCTTGTCGTTACCGACACTTGCAATGATCATCAATCCCCTTTCAACAGTTAAAAAAAAGAGATAGAGAGAGAGAGAGTTGTGTGTTTGACCATATCAATGGCTGATATATTTAGCGCTGGTATGGCGCTTGCTGATGTCCATCTTGCTAGTAGATGGCGTGAAGAGGAAGTGAAATATCGCAAGTTAGAAATTCTGAGAAGACAAATTGATGAGAAAGTGGAACAATTACGATCGATTGCAAATCTAGCTGCTCTTATTGCTGGGTTTGATATTGTGGTTTTAATCGAGTTGTCTATACCAGATAATGCACCACAGGTTCTGGTTGCATTTTTTGCGGGGCTCACGCTTATAACTGTCATATCTATGTGTATTTCTTTCATCACATGTACTCTAATGCTTGTTGGTGTTTTAAAAGCGTTTGACTTACAAAGAGCAAAGATGCCATTTCGTAAGTTTTGGCTGCTAAAATGCGAAGATGACTGGATGAGAGCATTTTGGTTTTTTTCAGTTGGTGTACCTTTATTCATGGCAAATATTTGTATAGCATGCTGGGTGAAGTTTTTCAATCACACGCCTGCAGCCATTGCTGCTACAGTAATTTGCGTGATTGGGATTTTAGGTTGGTATCATGTACACCACAAATGGGGCCATTATCTTGCACAAGTAGATCATCAAGATGGGGCAGGCGAGCCGTTCGAGAATATTAACAAGCGCCTGGATGCAGCACCGAAAGGTGCAGTGCAGAACGATGCTCAAGGCCAGCGGGTAGGACTTGAGCAACAACAACCTTCTGTAGCTACTGGTATAAATATCGGTTAAGTTTGTATAAAGAAATGTAAGAATTCTAGAGTCTCGCTTTTTGCTGTTGATTTGGCGCAGCAGACCGCTTCTTGAGGGTACTATTGTCCCCAAATTTTGAGTCGCGCTTTTTAAAAGCTTTGCTCGCTGAATCATCACGACCTGTAAATTGTTTCATAAATTGTCGACTTGAAGGCGCATGGAACGAAAGTGCTTGTAGATCAGTGCCACAGCGAAGATGTCCGCGCATTCCTTTAGCCTCCATCGCGCGATGGACACTGCGTTTATTGTACGCCAAAAGATCGGAAGGAATCTTTGCGACGCGCTGAGCAGCTTGAATTACTTGATCTTCCAGTTGGTCATCAGGAAAGACACCTGTGGCCCAGCCGCACTTTGCAGCCTCAGCTCCAGACATACTATCTCCCGTTAGCATAATTTCCATGGCTTTTCTCATTCCACACACCCAAGGGAAAATTTGTGTATCTGGTAATCCCATCGAGCGAACAGGTGGGTATCCCACCTTGGCATTTTCACCGCAGTAAACAATATCACAAGCCGCAGCAAGTTCACTTCCGCCTGCTAAACAGTACCCATGAACTTGTGCAATCACAGGTTTTGCCAAGTCCATCATGCGAAACCACCCGTCAAGTACGTGGCGTTGGAACATTCCGTCTCCTTCTGCTTGAAAAAATGGAAATGGTACGTTACGTTTCATATCAAGATCATATCCAGCACACGACAACGTCGGTGTTCTAAACCCCAAGTTGCCCGATAAAGACCGCCTTGCGATACGGACTGAACTGTACCGGTGCTACGGGAACGCGGTCGCAACTGCGCTGCGTATGATGGTCCCACTTGAGAAAATCGCGCCCAAGATGGAAAACAGAGAGCAGTTCGACGATGTCGGAGACTCGTCCGAAGGGGAAGAGTTCAGCGAAGAAGAAGACGAACCACCCAACGGGGATCCACCTGCATATTACAGCGACTCGGTGAACAAAATGGTGCACACAGCTTGTGATGAACTGATTCCAACTTTCTAACTTTAAATCATCTTTCCGTAAACTGAAAATTTGGATGCATTAGAGCTTTCCATTGCAAGAAAGATACACAAAATCCAGCGCCGACGGCATTGCCGGCTATAGCAGGGAGCAGATTCCCCAATGTATTTGTAAGAGTGACAGTATCAGCCCCACATAGCGCACCAAGAGGTATTAAATACATACTAGCAACGCAATGCTCCAACCCCAAAGCTACAAATGCCGTAACAGGGAGCCAAAGCATTGCTGCTTTGCCTGGAGCACTGTCGGCGTTAGAAGCAAGAAAAACACCCAGATTCACGAGCCAGTTTGCTCCTATTGCCTTGAAAAACACCGAAACTGCTGGAGTCATGACCTTTTTCGTAGCTATACCAGCAGCAAAAGCACCCATTGAAGACCCGCTAAACAGTCCCGCTGTCGCTAAAGCAAAAGCGCCGCAACCAATAACATTTCCCGCTGTAGAGACGCTCCATAAACGAACCAAGTTTTCTAGCTTCTGTTCCTTTGTTCTCCGCGGATCCCCACTAACAAATGGCAACGTAGCATAGCACATGTTTGATGTCAATAAATCAGATCCAGAAACAACAATAGATGACAGCCCGATTGGAAATATCAAAGCAGACAAGACTTTGTGTGCGCCAGGATTACTTGCAGCTAGTTCTGGAGACCCCCCTCCAAGTAAAATGAACATGGATGCTCCCCAGCACAAGTAAGCCCCGCCTAAAACAGAGCTATAAAATATTTGCGAAGCAGGCCGTTCGCCGCGAACTAGTCCAACATCATTGAGATATACCATAGTTTGTTGCGGCTTTGTCAAGATTTCTTTTTCGGGTTTCTTCTCAATTCCGTTTCCACTCGTGACAAGTGAAAAGCTTCGTTTACAAATTGTGGTGCTTCTATTTCCGAGTACAAAAACGTTGCGTCCATGGCGACGTGTCTCAAAAGGAATCTCGCATCTATTCGAGATTCCTTTTCCACACGTGACTAGTGAAAACTTTCTTTTACAAATTGTGGTGCTTCTATTTCCAAGGACAAAAGCGTTGCTTCCATGTCGACATGCCCAAAGAGCTGATGTCATCTTCTTGCTCAACATGAAAGTTTTTTCTCTCTGGTTTTAGCTCTCTGGTTTTAGGGGAAAACGTCCTATCGTCCCATGTTGTCGCGATCTTACAAAAGATATACGTTTACAAATCCCCTCAACCACGGGACGGGGGTACCTGGTAGGAGCAATATTCCGAGTTCCTGCCAAGAAAAAGAGAGAAAGCTAAATTCATATATTTATACACGGAAACCAAAACCTTTGCCAAAATTTCTTTCGGCAGCACTGTTCCGAAGTGAACGCAATAACATCATGATCGAGGTGTAGTAGAGGGCAACCAACCGTAATCAACCGGGTAGCTAGCTACCTAACGCCAACGAAGACTGGTCACAACCTGGCTCAGACAATGATTGGGAGGCTGAAGGCGGTGAATCAGGAAGATCTGTGTCGTTGTTGGCCTATTCATATCGTGTTTTCGTTTCCTTGTTCCCGCTTGTCTTTCTTTCTCAAACACATCCTCCAACTCTTTCAAGATGAATAACGTTCCATGCTGGCCCCCACACCGCCCTCGCCAATTGTCTTGTTTTCTCCATCTTGTGATTATTCCATGCATGAAGTAATTCCCGAAGATCTGCTTCTGGGCATGCTTTTTCGCAATGATGTCTTCAGGACCTCGGGATCTATAGGGAGTCCACGGTTCTGAACATTGAGTTGTAAAAAAAAACACAACTTGAAGTTAGCGAGTTTCAACGGATTTTATCCGATTCATTTTTTTTTTTCTTCTCGGATATTTCACGTTTGATAGACGCTTAATTTTCGAAAATTCCCAAGGATGGGTTAAAACACGTGTCTTGGGGGTACGACACGCTTAAATCACGGTAAAACACGGTAAAATACGACACGGTAAAACACGCAAAAACACGGCCCGCCATCCTTAAGCACAAGTCTTGGGGACCCGTACGACACGCTTAAAACACAGTAAAACACGGTAAAACACGACACTTTAAAACACGCAAAAACACGGTCGGCCAACCCTGAAAATTCCAGGCTGTGAAGAGGGGTCCCTCGTCTGCCGAACCGTGGTATAGACACTCATTGAACGTTTTGTTCGCCCCGTATCGACAACAGAAGACGACACATCTGGACAGTCCGAGGAGGGCTTTGCCGGAAATGGAAGACCCAAAATACCACACTGGGGGCCCTTAGCACAGGTGCCGTCGGGGGACATCATAAGTCTCCTCCACTGACCGAGAGTCTTGTAAACGTTTGATGGACGCTTTTTATATTTTGTGTAAAGTGCCAGCTAAGGTTTGACGATTCAGGTACAATTCGATATTGATCTTATCCGTAGAAATACTAGCGATCGTTGGCTCCTCCAATACACTTAACTTAACTATATGCATGTGCATATGTTATAATGGGAAACGAAACAAGTTCTGAAAAAAAAAGTGACGATGATGACTTTTGTGGTGTGCTTTCGGCGGGACTTGTGGTAGTCGGGATTTTTCTTTGGTTTGTGAGTTTCCCTTTCATAGCAGCTGCTCAAGCAGTATTGCTTATAATGAATGATGCTAGTCCATCTTTACTTGCCGAACGAATGAATTACTTTTATGATTATTCATATGAATCTTCTACACTAACCCCGGAAGAATTGTCAGATTGCGTCGGGGCAACTTGTGATGCCATTGTTATTCTTTCAATATGGACTGCTAGTGGGGGTCTCTTCATATTTATTCCTGTTTCATTAGCAATAGTGATCGCGAGTTTAAATCGCTTTTTTTGGGATAGTCTTGTTTTCTGGAGCCTTTTGGGAGTAATTGCGTTTTGGGGATATTCAATATATATGTTTCGTGGAGTGATGGATAGGCATGAATTGTCGGCTTGCATGTTTGTGAGCAGGGCTGCCTTTGCATCAGGCTTACTTTATGGCCTTGGTTCTCCTTTTGTGTGTTGGTTTTTTAACCTTATAATGCCTAGTGAAAACGAAGACCCCCCAGATCAACAAGGGGCTGCGTTTGGTTTTGAAAATCCACACAAGAGACGACCACAGCTAAATGAATATGAACCGGAAGATGGACCGGAATATGAAGCAAATGGACAAGAAACTACTGAACCGGAAGATGGACCGGAATATGAAGCAAATGGACAAGAAACTACAAATGCAACAATGACGATAAATCCTGCGACTGTGGTACCGGAACCCCTCCGTATCAATGGTGATGAGGTGATTAAAAGATATAATGGAACAAGATGTATCATTAGTTAGTTCGTTAGTCCATCGACCCGATTATCATCGGTTGCGTTCCCCACTCAACATCAACAACATCTGAGAGGGCGGACCAAAAATTACTCGACTTCACCATGCCAAGATCTGTGCCCTGCTACTTACTTACTCTTGGCTCAAGGATAGATGTTTAATACGCGATTCGTTGCGGCTTACGATATTTTGACTTAATACTTTAATTCGATACCACCTCTGTCACCAAAGCCCTCTACTCGAGAGCCACTATGGCAAGTTAGAGCTTGTCAGCTATTAATGCACACCAAGTTTTGCTGGAAGAGCACATCAAGTGTAAAAAACAATGTTACAGCAGTATTAACGATGAAATTTTCCGAGGTAACCCCATCATAACGTAATCCTATTGATGTTCGGTATGGTGTCCACAATAATTTGTACACTAGACACAAAGATATGACACCATACCACATGGTTGCAAAAAAACTTTCCGGATTAAAAGCAGGCTGACTTTAATCGGTACTACTCTGGAATTGAGTTATCATTACAATTCCAATCATATTGGAGTTTGTGATCTCGTCCATATTCATTAACAACTTGGCTCCAGTGTGCAGATCGACTTGCGAATGTATCAACCGCTCTGGTCGGAGAATTCCTCTTGAGCACATATCAAGAATTACAGGTATATCTTTAGCTGCGCAGCCATGTGAACCCATAATTTCTAATTCTCTGCCTGCAACAAGTGCCATAGGGATGGCAGGTGATTCTTCCAGGGGCAAACCAACTTGAATCACGCGGCCGCCTCGTCGAGCACAGTAAACAGAGTTTTCACAAGTTTGCTTAAATCCAGCGGCGTCAATAGATATATCTGCTCCCCGTCCAAAACAGAATTCATCAATAAGCTTGGCCCGTAAATCTTCGGTCGAAGTGTTTGAAGCATCAACTGTGAATGTTGCACCAACATCTTTTGCGTGTAAAAGCGCCATTGGGTTTGTGTCCACAGCAATAATGGTTGCACTAGGGCATGTAGCTCTAGCAATCATGATGCATGATAGACCCACACCTCCACAGCCAAACACTACCAAGAGAGGGCTTCCTTCAGAGGACAGGCAGCCTTTGACAACAACAGCTCGATAAGCAGTAGTGAATCGACAACCCAAGGCTGCTGCTGATATAAAAGATACATTATCTGGTAATATGCTTAAATTTTCATCTGCGCGAGGAAGCATAACAAACTCGGCAAATGAACCATTTGTTGTAAAACCAGGTTGCTGCTGGTCCATGCAAACAGTGTGTTTTCCAATTACACATTCGCAGCACCTTCCACATGACAGAATGAATGGTACAGCTACACGGTCCCCAATTTTAAACTTTTTGACTTTTTCTCCTGCTTTGTGTATGGTTCCAGCAACTTCATGTCCCGGAATAAAACCGTTTATCACGCCGAACTTTTTAATGTCGTCATCATGTCCTTTCCACCCGTGCCAGTCACTTCGACAAATTCCTGTAGCCTTTACTTGTAAAATGACAGCATTTTCATCACAAAGGATCGGGATATCTTTTTTTTCTATTGTGATTTGCCCACCAAACTCCCGATATACTGCTGCGTTCATCTCCCGATTCTTTTTCATTTTAGGTCAGGTGAGGTCCACCCTCTCTCGAGACGTCAAGGCTGTTGGTGTACCTTCGAAAGAGAGTGTTACTATTGGGACGAGTTCGTTCTTCCTATAGCTATCAGCTGGACAAGCTTGCCTACTTGCTATTTATTTATATCATGTTAAAGTATCCTTGTTCTCTTGTTACCTTGCTTTTCTATCTATGGCTCTTAGCTCTTTGATTTTTTTCTCTCTGTCTTGCTTGTTATTAATTACTAACACCTAATCTCAACCTATCTTACGGGGACCTTCTTCGGGAAATTTAAAGGTATGTGCTTAACAAAGTCCGAACGTCCGAATATTACCTGGTCCCGAGTAACCTGCCCAGGCGACTCTCTGGTGAGGTCCACCCGCTGCCGGTAAGGTAAGGGCACTTCCAAGGGATTGCAATGTTGATAGTCCTTTCAAGAACATTGAAAAGTTCTACCTCCAGGGGAGCGACCTAGGCCCTCTCTGGTGAGGTTCACCCTCCTCTCTCGGTCAAGGGAGAGCTCTTGGGCAATGCTGAAACTAATCCCAGGTCGCTCCCCGCAACTCCTACTTAATATTCCTTGATATAAAAACACTTCCTGTGCTCGCGCGTGAGGCCTTAGGTCAGGTTAGGTGTGGTCCCATTCTCATTTTTTCCAATGTGAGGAACCGCGCTGTCGACCGCGGAAATTTGTCAATATGGCGACTCCCTGGTTCTTCTACAAGCTTGTCGTTCATAAGATTCTTAGTAGGTAATGTCGATGTCTGGATAGATTTAAAGTACATGAAGGTCTTTCCTGTCTCCAGGGACAGATTTAAAGTACGTACATGAAGGTCTTTCCAGGGTATGATCAAAAAAATTGATCCACAAGGATACAGTACCTTATCTACAAAGATCAATCCCACAGTGAAAAAATGATCTCGGTAAAATACGGTATCTTTTACCGATCTTCAGGGAGGTTCTATGTTTTATCTATGTTTGATACTAGTAAAAAAAGATCGGAGGAATTCTCTTAGTTGAAACTGTAAGCAATAGATCGGGTAAACGCCAGGTTTGTCTCCCTCCTAAGCGTTACTTTTGTTGGCATTTTTGTTGTAATAACCCCCTCAATCGAAACGCATTTTTTCCAGGTTCTGCGGTCATCCCGTTCGTCAGCACTTGCATAGATGTATACATCAAACAGGAACATTTGCAAGGCTTCGTATATATCAAGAGTATATGTGCCATCAACATTTCGTGCCATTCATTCCCCGGTCATATGTACTTGTAATACAAGTAATCACCATTCAGCAATGTCAAGAGTTGTGAAGAAGGAATCTAGGGCTACGAATCTTTGGTCAAGTTTTTGAATCTTGGGGGTAGAATTGGATTAAAAAAAGGTGCATTAAAATTAAATCAACCACAACCAGTTGATACGACTGACTGTTCAAAAAAAAATATCGGGGGTATTTCGGGATTTCTTTCTTTGAAGGCTTGAAAGCGAGTAAGGATCATTCAAATTCATTATCAATTGTTATTGTTGTGAATAATTTTGATTTCAAGAATTCATGATTAACAGCGTTGCAACACAAGACTTATCGAAAGGGTGAAAAAGAAAAGGATTTTCAATTTGATCGGTAAGCACTTTGACAAGTTTTGATTTGATTTTGGTGTTTGGTCCTTGACGTGAAAGTAACCAGTTCA
>JACKZZ010021423.1_pt1 | contig 10338 bp, 5 predicted proteins | sample 8027871 | NCBI WGS metagenome assembly JACKZZ01 (sample SAMN15724774, study PRJNA655200) | protist metagenome | isolation source: fluorescence activated cell sorting (FACS) single amplified genomes of... | place: USA: West Boothbay Harbor, Gulf of Maine | collected 2000-07-19
AACAAATTAGTAAAAAAATTAATAAAAAGGTCATGGGTATGATTGAAAAAGCAGAGTCTGAATATAATAATCTTAATAAAAAACGCGAAGTTATTCTTAAAGATAAAGCGAGTATTGAAGATGTTATCGAAGAATTAAATTTAAAGAAAATGCAAGCATTACAATCTACTTGGGTTAAAGTAAATCGTGATTTTGGATCAATATTTTCTATGTTATTACCTGGTACCCATGCAAAATTAGAGCCACCGGAAGGGCTTACAGTTGCTGAAGGCCTAGAGGTTAAAGTATCATTTAATGGTACATGGAAGGAGTCATTAACAGAACTATCTGGTGGTCAACGTTCCCTACTTGCTCTATCCTTAATTCTAGCATTACTTCTATTTAAGCCTGCACCTATGTACATCTTGGATGAAGTAGACGCTGCATTAGATTTATCTCATACACAAAATATTGGTGTAATGTTAAGGACACATTTTACAAATAGTCAATTTATAGTTGTGTCACTCAAAGAAGGCATGTTTAATAATGCTAATGTTATTTTTAGAACAAGATTCATTGATGGCGTTAGCGCTGTTATTCGGACCAACGGTAAACCGCGTTCAGTTAGTGAACAAGCCTCCAGAGATGCGGTTGATGCTAAAGAAAACCAGGTAGTTGCTTCAATAAAAGGAAAGAAAAGTGCTGGAGCAAAAGGTAAGAAAGCTGCCCTTGGTACTGCTAATTAATTCTTAGGACTAACATAACGTTACATTTTGTGAGAGAGAGAGAATAAATCAAAAAAAAATGGGCGCTTTGATATGGATAATGGATAAAACAAGTTGTAGATATAAATAATTTATTAAAAAATACTTTCTTTGATTTGAAAACTAGTTACTCCAGAATTTTATATATATACCATGGTATATATATAGAATTTTTTTCGGATTTTACGAGATCTGCCGGGGGGCATATATTCGAGAAAAAATTGCGATTTGATTTTAGAAATGTGATTCCCTCACAATCCAGTGTATTTGTAGGGGGGTTTTTATCCTCTCAATATTTTCATTTCTATATATATTTGGATTAATTTATATATAGCACATATTACAATGAATCAATGGGCAAATGGCTTACCAAACACAGCACAGAAAGCTCCGCAATCGACAAGCCTTGAAAGGGTTGAATTGCACCTTAACAAAGGCACACCTCCTGAAGATATGCAACAGTACACTGAAGACTTAAAGTTTGTTTTCTCAAGGAATTCTGGTGCAACAAAGGAATCACTGCATCATTTAGGTCTGAAGCTCCTTACCCGATTATTAGGACAAGACTGTACAAATCCAAACAATAAACTATTCAAAGGTAGGAGACTAGAAGGAGCGCAGTATGACGGTGGATGGTTAAAAATATTAGCCGCCCGTAATGGTGGCTCTTTGGGTATGCGTAGAGGTCATGACATGGAATCCTTACATCCAGATACTCAAAAATTGCTTCAATTTCTCTTCCAAGGATCGGAGTTTATGTCACTTATGTTAGATCCAAAGAATGAATTGCAAGTAGAACTGAATGTATTCCCATTAAAAGCACAATTATGTATTAATAGTCATAGATATTACGAGTGTTTAACATCACCAAATCAGTGCGTTTATTTTCCACCTCTTGGATTCAAGGTTCATTCGAATCCGCAATATCAGCATTTATTACGAAATGATAAAGATCCTGCTATGAAATTACAATTTCAAGAATATTTTTATATAACATTGATTAAATATCCGAAATGTTATCCAAGGACATTTGACATGAATACTAATCCATCAGGATTTAACAGTGGTTTCAGTAAAACGAATAATTCACCATTTGGTGAGATACCAGGAATTATACGAGGTAAAATTCAAAATATTTTAAATTCTGAAGCAACATGTCTAACACGTTTAACACAAAAAGGAGTTCATGGTCTTATAGATGGTAATTCATATTTAGTTCTATTAAATGAATATCTTAAAAAGGCAATAATACCTGTTGACGATCGTGGAGCTAAAAGTCAAAGAGATGAACTAGGTCAAGATTCAGGCTTATTCTTACGTTTATTGGCTGAATTTTGGATGGATACTGCACCACTCGTACGAACTAATCAGCGAATGGGATTAGATTGGAAAGCAAAGAATAATAATACATCTGCATCAATTTATTCTAATCATTCTAATTCGTCACCTCATCCAACTGAAACTGTATTAATTGATAGAAATAACATGGAATGGAACTCATCTACAATGCAATGTATATATGTTGTACTAACTCGAATGTTATCAGACACTTCGCTTCATTTATATTTTGATGATTTAGTTGTAAAAAATAGTAAAGACTTTAGAGCATTTAGAATGAATCCTTCAACTATGTATGGGAAAAGTCCTGGACGGCAAAGATTGAACACTCATCGTGCTACAAGCCAATCTTCACCTGTGTGCCCACCTGCACTTGGTATTGTACAACAACCTATGTTCGATATGCTTAGAGTAGTATTTTCGTCGACAGATATGATTGATGTAAGTACTTATTCTATGACAGTTGAGTGTTGGTTATTATATATACAGCCATGGAAAGCGCTAGGAATATCACAAGGAAATTATGATAACAACGGTACTTATGATGATAAGAAATGGAAATCATATATCGCTGCCAATTTACATTTTTATACAACTATATTCTCAATTTTTTTAGGATCTATATGTCATACAGATGTATCAGTTGTAGAAGGTCCTGGTTTAGTACGTTTAATATTGCTAGAAAGAGTTCTTACTGCATTCGATCCACTAACTAGTGTTATCAATGAACTGGTCGAAAAATTCAAGAATTGTTACGACCATCACTCGCGTAAGTCGAAAGGATACAACACACCCTCTAAAGCGGGTAATTTTCAAGATAAAAAAATAGATGAACTTGATGAATTCTCCGTGACAGTAAGAGCACAGCATCATTGGCTATTCCCAGATGCAAGTATTGATAATAGAGCTGACTACGGTCTTATAAGTCTTAATTATGATGAAACTCAAAAACACGCACTTAAAGTTATGAGTATGTTAGATGCCGCTAAGCGAGATTCACGTCCAAGAAAAGAATTTAATGCAATAGCAGCATTTGCTCAAACTATTGACTTTATGACTAATGTAGATAATTGGAAATGGTCACGTGCATGGGCAGTATGGTTTTCAGCTGTGAAAAATTTTGAATTATTAGGATTAATATCACCAATTGAAACAGATCTGACACTTAAAATAAGAATTGATGTAGATATTGAGAATCTACGTAAGATTACTGATTGCAATTATTCACCAGACAAAAAAGAACAAGATACAGGTGAATTATCTCCAATAGCAGCAAACAGACGAAATGATAAAAATGCTGTTACAGATGAAGGAACTGGTGAACTTACAGAAAATGGTGGGAAGAAGTTATTAGAAAATGGTAAAAAAATACCTATTGATGCATTACGTTGGTTTGGTGATGTTTTAGATATGCCATACTGTTCTTACGAAGTGCACTGTTTGATTCCTACTCTTGTTCGCTTTACAAAACGGTTAAATACAAAAGAAATAAATATGTATTTTGATCTTCCAATACATGCTGATGCTTCTGAATTGACATGGCAAGGTATTTTCGAACATCTCAAGGAATATGAGAACTATGATAAGGATAAATATTGGGGGCCACCTAGAGCAAAATCTTTAGAATTTATGCGCCTTATGAGATTTAACTTTAGAGTGCTTGGTCATGTGCGCTTCATATCGTTATTAATGATCTTCATCTCCAGGTGTCAATTCATGCAAATCCTATTAGGAATATGGAATCATGCTCTACTAGCGCATTCGGTATTATTATTGTATAGTGGAACTACTAATTTAGGTTCTAGTTATTATGCGGTTGTTAAAGTTGTGTGTCTAGCTTGGTTAGTACTACAGCTCAGTAATCTTATTCTATAGTGTACATATAATGAAATCGCCATTTCTATCTATAATCTAATACTTGATGTTATTATCATTTTACAAAACATTTTCTCCAACAAAGTACTCAAGGCAAGTCATGCAATTCAAAGTATCCGGTTGTATTTGCTTTTCGTTTGAAAGTTCAAGTTGATATTTAACAATCGTTAAATTATTACATATAGTATCAGCATTGTGAACAATATCAGCTTTTGGTCCCATAAAGTGTAATATCGAGTTATTTCTTACATCATGTAAAGGACCTAACATTTGATAATTGAGAGGATGGGGGATTGTTCCCGGTGATCTAGGAAAATATTTTGAAAAAATATATTTATTTTGAGGAGATTGTGAGCTTGTTGCACCAAATCGTACAGCAGTTTCTGTAACCCATGTAATTCTCTTTGTTAATAAATCATCTGCTGGCTTATGCCCTCCTCTTATTAAATAACTTTGCAGATCTATTTGTGCATGAATACCTGAACGTGAGTCAGCTATTAAAGCGAATAGGACACTTTCATAAGCATAAGTCGTCTTCAATTCGAATATAATACTTCCTCGTTTTGTAAATAAACCATGTGTTAGTGCTGCACCATGTAAACCCATAACAATATCTGCATGATATGCAGCAGATAATTGATCTACTAAAGTATTAGGTTTCGTGAAGTCACAGCAGAGTATAACATTAGCCCAGCCAGTCTCTGCTAATCCATTTATTATTAAATCTTCCTGAGCCAAAGTTCGACCTCTACCTGTATTGCCACGTGTATAATATACTATATTTATCTTATGATCGAGCTGCAATTGTTTTGAAGTGTTTGTCACAATATTTGTAGGTGATATTGTGATACCATGTGAATCAGTGAAATTATCTGGCTTTTTCAATCTATAAAATGTATTGATATGAAACCTTGCAAAATCACTTACTTCTCTTCGCATTCCAACTGTATAATAAGAACCTAAAGATTTTATTCCATTACCCCATATTATACGTTCAAAACACATTCCTTCTAACTCATTTGTTAATTCATTTGCAGCCGCTGACACCCTATGGAATCCTCCACTAAATAAATGTTCAAGTAATTCCACGTGTTTTACTGGTTTATTACCAATATTTAGTTTTGCCGTAGATAGAAACATTCTTGGTTTATAAAGATAAGCAGAATTTGTATGACCATCCATGAGAATATCACCAACAATCGGTACATAATTGTCTGCCAAGGCATGATAGACTACGTGCAAAGTCTTTTCTCCAGCAATATGTAATGTGCCTTGAAATAATCCCTTTGGACATTGGCTTTCTGAAAAATCATTACGTATTACACTAAAGTTTCCTGTTAGATTATAAACATTTCTATTGTTCCTGCCGTTATAATGTTGCCACGAATCAATACCTGGTAGTACACCTCCCTCAAAATAAGTATTCAATATATTTTCTTTAGTATCTGTATCATTTACACCTTTGTGAAAAACTGCAAAGCCATTTTTATCAATCATAACATTTTGAAGTATTCGCACATCCTTGGATAAACAACAAGCAGATCGAACCTTATCATCTGCATCCCAATAATCACATACTTTGTGTAATGAACTCTGCTTCTGCGCACGATGATCATTTTCCGCAGAATTTCCACCTGATGTATGTTTGATATTATTTAAGGCCAGGGTTTCATTTATAATTTTTGATATACTTTCTTGTTTAAGTCTTTGCCCTTCAGAAAAAGAAACTTGGCTTGCGGAGATGCAATCATGAGAATAGATCACACTCAGAGCCAAGTAAAACAATACTAAGCAGAATTTCATGCAGCTCCGTGTGGTTCATTTATCCACAAATTCACCAGGTATGATTGCGTATGAAATACAAGTACCTACTATGGTGTTTTTGTAGGACTTTTGGGGAATTCGATTCCGCTGGATCTCGGCTATAATTTGCTGTGTATATTGGTTATTTTGTAATCTACTAATTATTACTATCAATTTGCTGTGTCGGACATCCCTCGATGTGGTGACCATCATGATCTTGTATGAAGTGTGGGTAGAGTGTGGAAAATAGTGTCCTTAGGTTGAAGAAATTATATAGATATACCAAATTTTTGATTTGATCACATGAACATGCAAAATAAATACACAGCTTTTAAGGTGCGACAGCTGTTAAGCGCAGACTTGGATCTTCATCGTGCCACTCATTATCTTTGATTGGTTCCGCAGACACTGGTTGTGGTGCGATTTTACTATTATTTTGTTCTCTATGAGCAGATAGTGCATCACATTCCTTCTCTTCCTTACTTGCCAGTCTTGTAGCTTGTCTAAATAAACTTGATGCTTTACGTCTATTATGTATCTTCCGTCTTCCCCTTATATATTGCAATAAAAACAATAGCAAAAGTAATGCAACGATACCAGAACCACCTAAGATAATGTTAGTCATCATTTCTTCATTTGGTCTAGGATTAGCTATTTGAATGACGAGGTCGGTAGGAGCTTGTGTCGGGACTCCGGCAACTATATCTATGGTGTCAAGTATTTGAAATCCATTGTCTAAATAAACATCTCGGAAATCATTATTTTTATTGTATTCTTCAGTACTATGACCACTCGAAGTATCGTAGTTCAATTCATCTAATTTCTCCATAAATTTATCGATAAAATTTGGATTAGAAGCAAATGCCGCTTGTTCCATACGGAATAATAATTCAGTATCCAATTCTGTTTTAGTAACTGCTTTATTTCCAAATGAATTTGAACCCGCATCTGCGACGGTAATGTCTAGAGCCATAATAATTTTTATACGTCTTGTTTCTTTTTGAGATGTTAAGGAACGTCTTTGGGCTTTATTTGGATCGATTTCATCAATTTTACCGTCATACTCCATTTCTTCAACAGGAACTTCTAAAGTTTTAGATAATGTGTCCTCCATTGCTCTCCAACATAGCGTTGTGCAATTATGGGTATTAAAGCCATCAATCTGAAATACTAATTTGGTCTGGGAACGCAAATACGTTGGAGGAGCCGATAATACATTTGTTGCTTGTGTCGGTACTTGTGTTAGAGAAGACGATGGCTGCCCTGATGGCTGCCCTGATGGCTGAAGAGAAGGCTGGCTTGTAGGTTGACCAGTAGGATCGGACATGTCTTCTGTGTGTTCTCACGGTGAAAACAAGCTATCCTCAACACTTATAAAATGGCATTTTTATAGAGTTAAATGCGTCTCTAGTGTTATATAAATAATTACTTTAATTTACCGTATATTCTCACCCAAGAAAACCAGTACAACTTCCTTTATTGCTAAAAACAAAAGTAGTGGTGCGTACGTCGGCCCCAATCCCAATCTGGACCAAAGGATCTATTCGTCTTTATTCTCTAATTATCGAGGATTTCATTTTTATGATTAATTTACTAAATTTACAATAGTATGTAGAAGGTGTTGAAGAAATATAATGAGCATAGAAAAAGCGTATAATATTTGGGCCAATCAATATGACACGAATAACAACAAAACTCGTGATCTCGATGTAAAGGCGACTGTAGAAACGTTATCTAAATATTCCTTTGACTCTGTTTTGGAACTTGGCTGCGGAACCGGAAAAAATACTGAATGGCTACTTACCAAAGCTAAACAGGTAATTGGGCTTGATTTTTCTGAAGAAATGCTAAACATTGCTAAGGCAAAAATATCCGATCTTCGGGTTGAATTTAAAAGAACTGACCTAAACAAAAAATGGGAAATTGAAAATCAATTTGCAGACTTGGTGACCTCAAGTCTAACGCTTGAACACATAGCAGATTTGAATCCTGTATTTAATCAAGCACATCAAAAATTAAATAATAACGGGCTGCTTTTCATTAGTGAATTGCATCCGTTTAAACAATATGCTGGGAGTAAAGCCCGCTATGAAACAGAGACTGGAATGGAGGAATTAGAAGTGTACACGCATCATATATCGGACTATATTAAAAGTGCTGAAAATAATGGATTTGACCTTTTGGAAATCAATGAATGGTTTGATCCGACTCCTGAAAAAGAAATTCCAAGACTCATCTCATTTGTATTCAAAAAGAAAAAACAAGAAATTATTTAACTCCTCATGAAAATAGTATATATTGTTCTTAGTGTCATCGCCGTACAGATTTTTGCTTTAAAAAGCCAAAAAAACATTGAAACGTATCCTTATGTTGTAAATGAAAAATATACTCGGCCAAAATAGAGAACCCTTCACTTGAAGCTTTTTTGTACGTGTTGCGAGACCCGTCTGTTTGGCCATTGCAAATTGCAAATAAAAAAGAGAAGATTAATTCTTTGACATCAATTACAGCAAATTTACAGATTTTATAATAATATCACAAGTTATTCAATATCCTTCTTCTTCTTCGGCTTCCTCTTCTACGCAATGACTTTGTCCTGTAAGTATTTCTCTCAAATATTTAGCACCTTGTTTATTCACTTTTTTTCCTTGTGTCATAATAGCTTTACTGACACGAAAATAATTCCAATAATGAACAAGACCACCAGTTTTTTGTGTTGCAAAATTCATCCACCGTTTAACTCTTTGACCTATACCGACTACGGTACCGATAAATCCATCCTTTCTAAATGTTTTACTAACTTCTATATTTACTGCCTCCAAACATTCTCTTACTTCAACACCATCAGCAGCAATACCACCATCATTATGTTCTACTTCTGCCCACTTAGGCACATCACCTTTCGTCAAGTCTTCCATTTCATACCCTCTTGATAATAGTAAAAACACAGTCGCTTCACGTGGAACTATTTTCCAATTCAAATTAGGATCTTTCACTTTTTTCCGAATTATACCCCAATTTGCTTTTTGTGATATTTCATGCATAACATCATGTAAACCAAGTACACTACACCTATAATTGGTATCAGATACAAATATACCTTCAAATTGTAGTGCGATCAATACAGATTGTTGGCGCGCTTTGGCGTTCATGTTACACAAGGCATCTCTTCCAATGCAATAAAATCTTTGAAATAATATTGAAGGCTTTTGTCTGACAGCTTTAAAGTAAGATGACGTATCAACAAATGTCCTATCAAGTAATGCTAATACTTCATTTTGTGATAACCAATATACATCGTCCTTCGTACGTACTTCTTCCATCATTTTGGCAATTTCTGATACATATGATGTTGTTTTGAAACCCATGTATATAACACAATAGCGTATTAAATGAGGTAATTCTGTTATAAGTAGTCCTTTCCATTCAGAATGAATACATATAGCATATTTCATTAATCCTTCCCTTGAAAATCTTGTCTTCCAACAGTCTTCAGTCCACCAATATTTTACTTGTTTTTTTGTTAAACGATATTTAAATCTTCCTTGTATAGTTCTTAAGTACAACACAACTTGACGCATCGCCAACATTTGTGCTCTCATCATCAATGCATCATCATTTTTTGCTTCTTCTTCTTCTTTTAAATGACCAGTGCGTGCCAATTCTGCTGCTTCTTCTGCGGCTGCTCTTGCAAATTGTCTACTCAAAGAAATAAGCATACTTGTAGCTGCATTTAAACTTGGTTTCGTTACAATGAATGTATTGCCACTAAATCCAAAACGAGCTAAGAAACCACGTCCCCATACTACTCTTGGTGCTAAGTAATTCACCATTGTATGCAATGTAGTAGATTCTTCTTTAACCTCAGGAAATTTAAATAAAACCTCCCTTTCGGACAAACCACATAATGAATTACTTAATAAAAGTTTAACCTCGCCTTCATCAAATGTACCTGAACAATCTGTATCATATGCATACACAAGTACTGCTAAGGCTAATGACCACCCAGTTTCGTAGTCTTCGTCAAAATTATCGAAATCATCATCAATATCACTTATTCCACCAGATGATGCTAAAGAATCATCATCTATACTTCTTTTCTTTGTTTCAATGCATGAAAGACGTTTTTCTTTTAATTCTTGACGAAAATTTTGATCTTTTGATTTAATTTTTGGTTTTTTTCCACCGATTAATTTTGAAGTCCACGGGTATCGTGCAAAGGGTGATATACAATAACCATATGCTTCTATAATTTGATTAGCTGATTTCATAATTAACATTTCTGTTAGTATATTATATAAACCTTTTCGTGAAAAAAATGTTGATACACATTGATTTTGAGCATCTTGCTCAGCCAGTCGAAACAACAGTAGGGACTCTCCCTCTTCATCTGAATTTTTAATTTTAACAATTTTTTCATTTAATTGTTGTGATTCAAATCTTAATTGTTCAATTCTTTCTTTATTTTTAGTAAGTTGATCAGAAGCTTTTTGTTTTGCTGCAGCATCAGCAGCAAGATCAACGTCTCCTCTATCAATAGAAACATCTTCTTCAGATGAATCATTATCATTTTGTGCTA